>Ga0207689_10000604_pt1 | contig 34381 bp, 27 predicted proteins | sample KBSMisM52_FD_184312 | JGI IMG/M metagenome (GOLD analysis project Ga0207689, IMG submission 184312) | Miscanthus rhizosphere microbial communities from Kellogg Biological Station, Michigan, USA - KBS Miscanthus M5-2 (SPAdes) (version 2) | ecosystem: Host-associated > Plants > Roots >...
TCGGTTCGAAGAATGCCGCGAGCGTCGCGCGCGATCGAGGCGCGCGATTCTGCTTTGGTGCCACCCACTTCTCTTCCTCGACCATCACGTCGAGCATATCGCCCGGCACGGCGACCGGAAACGCATGGTGCTCCCAGCTGCGCGCGACCTGCTCGACGGGATGCCCAGTCGTCTTCGCGATCAATGGAAAGTGCGGCGCGGGCTTTGCCTTCATCTCATCGACCGCGCTCAGTAACGCGCGCACGAAGCTCACGAGCTGCGGGCGGCGGCGCGAATCGCCGAGCACGTCGGTCGTGGTGTAGAGGCTGAACAGCTCGCGGTAGACCTTGTTGTCCTGGAACACGATCGCATCCCGCCCGAGTCCATCGACCGCCTTCTGTGCCTCCGGTTCCCACATCGAGATCGCATCCGCGCGGCCGTCGATGACTCCCGCCGCCATCTGCTCGCGAGGCAGATCGACAATCTTCACGTCGGACTCGGACAGACCTGCTGTGGACAGCATGCGCACGAGCGCGTAGTGCGCTGACGTGTCACGCGGCAACGTGACGCGCTTTCCTCGCAAATCCGCCACCCGTGAAATTCCCGCGGACCGTTTGCCGACGATGCGGTAGAGGCCCTCGGCGACGGTGAACAGGATTCGAACGTTGGGCGTGCCGGCGATCAGGAATTGCGTCTCGGCGTTGGTCGCGGCATGCGCGCTGCCATTGGCGAGGTTTCTCACGCCACCGTTGATAACGCGGAATCCGGCACCTTGCGGTCCGTTGTCGGCGACGTAAACGGGACCGCCTTCGATCGTCGTCGTGCTGACGGCAACCGTGAATGGTGCATCGGCAGCTAACGGGACGGACGGCGGTGCGGGATTCGCGCCCTGGCCGCTGAGCGCCAGCGATGCGCATAACACATAGAGTGCGATCAGCGTCGCACCGCGTACACCGAAACAGGTCATAGGTTGAGACGCTCCGGGCGTGTATTCTCGCAGACTCTATAATGACTTCGCGAATACCGCCACGACACCGGGTGTGATTTTCCGTTAGCCGGTGCGGAAAATCACACCCGGTGTCTTAATGCTCGGAGCACTGATGAGACCTGCGCCTGCCCTCGTGACCGTGTTTCTGTTGGCTGCCTTCGCGGTACGCGCCGCCGCGCAGGCTCCCGATGGCGCCGCGGTGTTCCAGGCAAACTGCGCTTCCTGTCACGTGAACCCCGCGCCCGATTCCCGCGCGCCAACCCGCGAGGTCCTTGCGCAGATCGCGCCCGAGAGCATCATGGTCGCGCTCACCAGCGGTCAGATGTTCCGCCAGGGATCGGCATTGACCGACGCCGAACGCCGCGCGGTTGCCGCATTCCTGGCGGGCCGGCCAGTTGGGACAGCGGCGCCGCCGTCCAACGCTGGCACGTGCACGGCCAAGGCGCCTGCGATCACGACCGCGGATCTGACCAACGGTTGGAATGGGTGGGGTGGCTCCGGCGCAACGAACACACGTTTTCAGTCGGCTGATCAGGGCGGCCTCACGGCGCCGATGATTCCGCGTCTGAAGTTGAAATGGGCCTTCGGATTTCCCGGTGTCAGCTCCGCACGCTCGCAGCCCGCGATCCTCGGCAACCGATTGTTCGTCGGCAGCGAGAGCGGCGACCTCTTCGCGCTCGATGCGAAGAGCGGCTGCACGTACTGGATGTTCCACACGAAGGCGGGCATTCGGACGGCACCGTCGGTTGGACCTTACAAGCGCGCGAACGGCACGAACGGCTTCGCTGTCTATGTGGCGGACGGCGGTGCCAATGCATACGCCGTCGATACCGAGACGGGTCAAGAGATCTGGAACCGCAAGATGGACGATCACGTCTACGCCAAGTCGACCGGCTCGCTGACCGTGTACGACGGCCGCGTCTACGTACCGGTCGCTGGCGTGGGCGAAGAAGGCCAGGGCGGATCGTCCAAGTACGAGTGCTGCACGTTCAGAGGCAGCGTCAGCGCGCTCGATGCAAACACCGGCGCATTGATCTGGAAGACCTACACGATGGAAGAGCCCAAGCCGCGCGGGAAAAACAAAGACGGCGTTCAGCTCTGGGGGCCCGCGGGCGCCGGCATCTGGGCTGCTCCAACCGTCGACGCCCGCCGGCGCGCGATTTACGTCGCGACCGGCAACGCCTATTCCGAGCCGAACTCGAAGACGAGCGACGCGGTCGTGGCGTTCGACATGCCGACCGGGAAAATCCTGTGGACCTTCCAGCCGACGCAGGACGTCTGGGTGGGCGGCTGCAAGCGAGGCGATGAGAATCCCAACTGCCCGAACGATCTCGGTCCCGACCACGATTTCTCGATGTCGCCTGTACTTGCCAAGCGTACCAACGGCTCGGACATCCTCATCGTCCAGCAGAAGTCAGGCATGGCCTACGCAATCGACCCTGACAAGCAGGGGGCGCTCGTGTGGCAATACAAGACGAGCGACGGCGCGGGCCTTGGTGGCCAGTGGGGCGCGGCCGCTGACGCACGGCAGGTGTACTTCAGCATCAACGGTCCGGCCAGAGCAGCGGGCGGCCTCCGCGCAGTGAACGTGGACACCGGCGCGGTCGCCTGGTCGAAGGACGCCGAGGCACGGCTCTGCGGCACCGAGCGTGGATGCAGTCAGGCGCAGGGCGCAGCGGTCACCGCGATCCCCGGCATCGTGTTCTCGGTCTCGATGGACGGCGGCATCCGCGCGCACGCCGCCGACGACGGGACGACCGTCTGGTCGTTCAACACCAACCAGGAGTTCCAGACCGTCAATGGCGTGAAAGCCAAGGGCGGCGCCATTGATGGTCCCGGGGTCGTCGTCTCCGGCGGGATGGTCTACGTCAACTCGGGGTACGTGAGTCTGATCGGACGCCCAGGAAACGTGCTGCTCGCGTTCGCCGTTGAGTAGGCCTGGTCTTGCTTTTTAGACCCGGCGCGTAGGCCGGGTCCTGCTCTTTGGACCCGGCGTAGCTAGAACGAGTATCTGACCTCCCCGACCACCTGGCGCTTGATGATGTCGCCGAAGATGTGTTGCTGCACTTCGCTGTTCAGCAGGTTGTTGATCTTGAGACTCGTGACAAGACGATCCTGCGACCACTTCACTCCAAGTCCCAGATTCACCAGCGTGAACGCGTCGGTCGTGCCGGCGTAGCGCTGATCCAGCACGTCCTGCCAGTAGGCCGAGTCCGTGTAGTTGACGCTCAGGTTTCCGAAATACCTCTCGTAATTGCCGTTGAAGCCGATGTTGAACTTATTGTTCGCCGGAAAGTTGATCTCGCTCGGATCGAAGCCCTCCACATCGGGATCGGCCTGGTAGGAATAGTTCGTAAACACGCTGAGGTAGCGATTGACCACCGCGTCCACACCAAGCTCGATGCCCTTGTCATGCACCGTTCCAAGATTCTGATACGTGAAGAGCGAGGGCAGCCCTGGTGGTGGAATCAGGTTCAACACGAACGTCGGAATCTGTGGAGGCCACGTGACCGGCGGATTGGTTGCCGTGTAGCGTCCGGCCTGCGTGAAGAAGATCCCGTCATCAGTAGTGTTCCAATACACCGCCGCCGTCACGGTGGCGCGCCTGTTCAACACGCCCGTGTAGCCGATCTCGTAAGCCGTCATCGACTCCTGTTTGAGGTCGGGGTTGCCGACAGCGCGGAACGGGAATACAAAGGCCGAGAGCGCCGGTGAGATCGCGCTGAGATTGGCCTGGTTCAGGAGGACGACGTCGAGGTTGTTGTTGATGAAGGACGGCGCTCTGAACGCACGGTTGAACGAGACGCGAAAAGTCTGATTCAGCGACGGCTTGTACATGAACGTCGTGCGCGGCGAGAACACCGCGTTGTCGATCGACGAGAATTTGTCGACCCGTCCCCCGATCACCCATCTGAACCGATCGCTGAGAAAGATCTCGTCCTGCGCGTAGGCGCCGCCCTCGTTGCGATTGTCGCCGTTGGGAGCGATCGAGATGTCGAAGCTGTTGTGACGGTAGTTGCCGCCATAGGTCAGGATGTGACGTGACCCCACGGTTCGGAGATCGGAAGCCTCGATGTCGAACGTTTTCGTGTCGAAGATCAACGGCAGGAACTGACCGGACAGATCTCGAGAGAGCAGGTTCGTCGCGTCGCCGTTGAGGATGTTCGTGAAGAAGGCGATGCGGCGGCCGCCCTTCTGGTAGCGGCCGCTGAAATAGGTCAGCGTCGATCCGCTGTCGACGTCGAAGGGACCGATGCCGCTGTGGATCATGCCCTCGGTGCCGGCAACACCGCCCGAGAAGACGAGCGTCGCCGAATTGTCCAGCGCGTAATCCACGCGCGCGTCGAACTTGGGTTGGGCCGTGCCCTTGTTCGTGTAGGGCGGGTAGGGCGTGTTGAACGAATTCGGGATGGTCCCGGTCGGTCGCGGCAGCGGGTCCTGGGAGAAGTAACCGGCCGACAACTTGTAGGCCCACTTGTCGTTGACGGCCTGGGCGTGCGTTCCATTCACATAGAACAGTCCGCCGGTGCCGTTGTCGACGCCGGTCGCGTCGCGGTCGAAGAAACCGGCCCCAATCGTCAACGATTCACCGCGACCAGTGGCGGCCAGCTCGCGTGGCGACAGCGTGATGACGTTGACGACGCCGGTCATGGCATTGGCGCCCCACACGGCGGAGGCCGGTCCGCGGATGACTTCGATCTGTTTGATCTCGCTCGGATTCGTGGGGACGAGATCCCACATCACCATGCCGAAGAAATCGAGATACACGCTCCTGCCGTCCACGAGCGCGAGTTGCGAGGTGGCCAGCGTGGACGTGGCACCGCGTGTGGTGATGTTGACGTCGCGGGCCGTGAGCTGTGAGATGTTGATGCCGGGCACGGCGCGCAGGAGATCGCCCATATTGGTCGCGGGCGTGTTCTGAATCGTTTCGTTCGTGATCACGCTGACCGAGGCGGGCGCGTTCACGAGCTGCTGATCGGTTCTCGAGGCGGTCACGACGATCTGCTCTTCGAAGGACACGGGGTGATCGGGGTCCTGTGCCTGATCGGCGGGAGCCGGTTGTTGCGCCGCCGGTTGCTGAGCGGACGCCGGGAGTGCGAGCGCCAGCACGAGGCCAGCGGCGAGGAAGCGCAGGCGCATGTCAGATCGTCTCCTTGAGGAAGGAAGAGTTCAGCTGGGGAATGATATGATGATCGCTTGCCGCGCCCGTAGCTCAGTTGGATAGAGCGCCGGACTTCGAATCCGTAGGTCGCAGGTTCGAGTCCTGCCGGGCGCGCCATTCGCTGCGCGCAAGGTCAAGGACCAAAAGTCAAAGGTGACGCTCACCGCCACTTTCGATGTTGGGCAGTTGACTTTGATCTTGAGCGAGCGAGCAATGCGAGCGAGCGAAGCGCCCGTAGCTCAGCTGGATAGAGCGTTGGCCTCCGGAGCCAAAGGCCGCAGGTTCGAATCCTGCCGGGCGCGCCAATGCTCGCTGCGCGAGCAAGGTCAAAGGGCAAGAGTCAAGAGTAGGGGCTTCGCTGCCGGCGATTGAATTGATATAAAGGATCAGCGCTTCTGAATTCCGCCTCCTGACTTCTGCAATCCGGGCGTCACACCTCTGGGCCGCTAGCTCAATTGGCAGAGCAGCAGACTCTTAATCTGCGGGTTGAAGGTTCGATTCCTTCGCGGCTCACCACTTTCCTTAGGAAATTTGAGGGCATTTCGTGTCATCGGGAAACCGTACTGCCTACGGTACTGCCGCAGGTTTTTGCACCGGAATCGTGCGCGACCGAAATGCCGTAATCACGGCGGGATGTGGGACCGTTCAACACTTCCTGGGGTAATGGCACGAGCGCGTTACCACGTCCGCGACTGACCCCGTTCTGTCCCAACATGGATCGCGGCTCTGGTCTACGCGGCTGACCGGTAGTAGTAGCTCAGAATTCCGCCGACTCGCCGGCGACGACGCACGGCACCGCTCCGTTCTTCTGCAGCCGGACCGTCGATCAGTTCGTTCGAAAGGCCTTGGTGGTTTCGTTCACGCTGGTAGTGGGTGATGAACTCTCGCAAAGTCCGACGAAGGTGCCATTCGCCCAGCGGGACAACTCGTCGCAGGCACTCCTCCTTCACCGAGCGGACAAACCGTTCCGCATGCGCGTTGCAGTTCGGCGCACCCGGCGGCGTTCGGACTACATGAACGCCCGCCGTTGAGAGCCACTGCTTTACCGCTCTACTCCACTTTGGATCGCGATCGCAGACCAGGATCCGCCCTGCCTGCAGGAGAGCGTCCGACTCGCTGCTGACGGGCCGCAGGCACTGAATGACGAATGCCTCGTCCGGATACGGCGTCGAACCCAGGATCTGTACACGCCGGGACTGCAATTCGATCACGAATGCGGTGTAGTACGTCACGAGTCCTCGCGCGGTCCACACCTCCGTTGTGAAGAAGTCAGCAGCGACGAGTGCTGGCCAGTGTGCCTGCATAAAAGTCCGCCATGGTGTCGCGCGTTGCCCTCCTGGTGGAATGCCATGCGCACGCAGAACACGTGCGACAGTCGAGCGACCGACGCAATGGCCCACGTTCTTCAACGCGCCCTGAATCCGCGTGTAACCCCACGTCGGATTCTCCGTCGCCATTCGAACGATCAGAGTTCGGAGGTGTGCCTGCAGACCACAACGGCTCGGACGAGAGCCTCTGTAAGTCCATTTTGCGCATGACCAGTTCACGGTGCCAGCGGAGAATCGTGTCTGGTGTGACGACCGTCGACACCTGCTTGAGCAAACGACGCCCCAGTCGGTGCCCCAGTTCGCCGAGGCGACGCCGCTCGTCGTCCTCGAAACGCAAGCGCCGTCCGCCGAGCCTGGACTTCAGAACTCGATTCTCTTCTCGCAGAAACGCGATCAGATCTGTCTGCTCACGATGAAGCCACGCACATACCGCCACGACGAACAATTGAAACGGAGCCACGCGCGAAGTCTAGGCAATCGCATCGATCCAGTTGTGGGACATCACGGGAGTCTCGTCTCGGAATTGCAGGTCGCGATGGTCATGGATGGCTGGCTCGTCATCGGCGAGAGTTGGACCGGATTCCCGAAGCGGTGGTTAGCCATCGAGGTTCACACGATGCGCAAATTGCGTTCAGTGAAGTCACAGGAGGAATCATGCGAGTTACCTGTCGTTCTTTGCTCGGGTCGTGCCACTGCTGTTGATCATGTCAGCCAGCAATGCAACTGGACAAGTCGCGAAATTGCGTGAGTCATGTAGCGATGCGATTAAATGCGACACTGGGCTGCAGTGTATCCAACTAAGAAGTGGAAAGTCCGCTTGCTCGACATGCTCCGAAAGCGAGCACTCATCGATGAGTAGAGATGTCGATGATTCGTGCAAGAGCTTCGGCGAAGGATGGTCATTCGAAAGTAACAGAAGCTATGCTGATTCAGTTGCTTCAGACGGACGAGTCGCGAATGGAGCGTTTGATGTTCTATTCGAACAGGCACAGAAATGTCGCGCAGCCCGTGTGCGGCGCGAGAATAAATGCTGGGGGGAGGCGATGACGAGCACAAAGCGGCGATAGATAAGATCAATGTCTCAATGGAGCGAATTCGAGATCATCGCAGCAAATGGCGGACACCAAACGCCTATTCTACACAGATCGCAGCACGTATCAGAATCGGTTCAGCACATATGAAGATAAGTGCGAAAGACTCGATTTCAATAACCTGCGCCAGACTCTCGATGCCGCTCGCGTAGCAGTGGAGCGAGCTGACAAGGTCGAGTGTTCTGCATTGGAGCAAGTCTCAAGTAAGGCGATGGAATGTTTTCAAGCCGCTAAACCTCTGCGAGACGATGCGTATCGCAACACTTCGGACCGAGTTCCCGACAAGTTCGTCCAGCTATCGGAACAAGCAGGAAAGTTCTTTGAGGAAGCAAATAGCCGTCGAGCCTCAGCCCGCGACAAGGGTCTCTGTCGTTAGTGGGCATCCGGCTGACGGCCGGGTTCGACTCGTTTGTTGACGCGCTTGCGTGTCGGCCAGCGGCCGCAGCGCGGTGTGCGGCTGCTGGCAGGTTGTGCAGAACGGTTCGAGCCACTCCCTCCTATTGTCTAAGCCAGACGACGGTGTTGTTGATCTTTTCACCTTGCGGATTCACGCCAGTCGTCGTTTGAGTCCGCGACTTGCCGTCCCTGGTATAGACAAATCGAGAAACGGTGGTGACCTTACCGTCCTTCTTGTTGGTCTGCTCGAAAGTGACGTCATCGATCTTTTTCATCGCCGTGGCGTCGCGGCCAGGATCGCCCTTGACGGGGACGTCCCGACCGTCGTACGCGACGGTGTATTCGTAGTGCAGCGGCTTCCCCGCGCTGTCGACGACCTCGACAACGACGTTGAGGCCGTTGCCGGACGCACTGGATTTGACCGTGATACTCTTCGGCGCCAAGTTTGCTGGGTTGTACTTCGATTTGGCGAGGTCCACGCGCCATGAGCCCAGGTTAGGGTCTTGCGCGTACGCAGCAGCCGAGAGAGCAAGCAGGAATCCCCACGCGAAACAGATTACGGCGAAGGGTCGTTGCTTCATTGCCCACCTCCACCTGTTCAGAACACTCTCTCCGGTCCAGCAGCCGAACAACTCGTGCAGGAGACCGAGTCGTCCCGCTTCGCACCAAACACGTGCGATTGACGAAACCTTGGTATCGGCGAACTCCTCGAACGCCCGGATCTTAGCACCCGCGAAGGCTGTTTCATCCGTAGGCGTTCGGTCGACGGAGAGGCGCAATGGCTGGGAGCGGTCCGTAGCCAACACTAGACACGCTTCGGTGTAAAAGAGAGAAGCGGCTCGGAATCAACAAATCGTGCCGATGTGGACATCGACTCCACCACTGATGCCTGCGAAGCGCAGCCGACCGCCGCCCGTCAAGAGACGATCCATCGTCTCCTCCGAATCGAGCCCAGGAATTTTGAACAAGGCATCGTAAAGTCACGTGTGAATGTCAGCTGCCCAGACACCGGAGAACGCCTCCATCGCAGCGCAGCCATCTGAACGTTGCCGCCTTCGTGGAGGCGTCTCGCTGTACGACTCCCTTAGATCGACGACAGCGTCTCCCTATGGAATCACTTTGATGTGACCGAACATGTCGAACTGACCGGGTGCGGGTGAGAAGTGTGGGCGCACCAGGCAGATCGCCAGATAGCGACCGCGCTTCGGGAACGCTACCACCTCGGTCCGGTCGCGAACGCCGAGCAAATACTGTGCAAGTGTCCCGGTGGTTGGAGGCGTAGCGCCTGGGTTCGCTGGTATGGCCTGAAGCACCACGGGCGCGAACGGGGCGACCAGGTTGGGTTGGTCGGGTGTCAGAAGATTCAAGCTTCCCGGATTCAGTCCCCTGTAGATGCGACGGTTCGGGTCGTCGATCAAGAAGCCCGACGCATTCACATAGTCCACCGTGATATCGCTCGGTAGTGTCCCGTCGTCGTAAATAGAGCCAATGGAACCCTGTGATGAGAAAGTTCACCGTGCCACCCTCTTTGATCGTGACCTCGTGTGGGATCAGCAGGTGAACGTTGCGGTTATTGGGTGACCGATTGGGACTGCGATCCATGATGTTGTCAGGATCGGCAGGAAAAGCACCGAAGCTGACGGTGGCGCTAGCGTACGGGCCGTCGACGGGGCCAAGGTGATGTTCATGATCGTTGGGGTTTTGTGCCGCTTCCTCGGCCCGTGTGACTGCATGGGATTTCAGTCCCAAACCCGCGGCGACACTTCCGACCGCAGCAGCTTTGATCAGATCCCTCCGACTTGTCGTCTTGGTCACGAGGTCCTCCTTTTCAAAAAAGCGGGTGGACACCGATGAATGATGAATCCCAAGCCGCAGAAACATCGATGTCCACTTGCCTCTCGTCACCCTTCAGTCGTTAGAAGTTCCGTCCGTATTCGCGACCGCACTGCGGCGGACATCTTGTGAAGTGCTGGCTCTGACCTCCTTAGCGTCGCCGATATTCGTGCCGCGAACTGACGCTCGGTTTACTGTCGAGCGACTGGTGCCTGATGAACGCCCTTCAGGAACATTTCATTGGCGTGGCGAATCCGTCGCATGTAGAGCGTTTCGATAAGGCGGCACGACGTGCAATCGTTAGGAGATCGCTTTCAAAGAGATCAACGTCGATGTTTGAGAAACGCAACACCACCACGAGCGGAGTCGTGAACTCGTGGCCGTGAGACGTACGGACGGTTAACTCGCCTCTTGGGTGGGTACGGTCGGGAAGTGGCGCGGTAATCTGGAGGCAGTCCCTGGCTGGGTCCGGGGTTTCCGTGCGCGCTTGGCGTAGTGCACCTGGAGAACGCCATTCTAGACCCTGACGCACCTCTATATTTATCGCGCGATCGCGATTCGGTCTTTTGCAGAAGTGGCGACCGCCATCACGGCGACGACTAGGCGCGGGCCTCGGCGTGATTTTTCGCGGTTTACGTCAAATCTTCCGCTCAGCTCATCGTTCGCTTTTCGTTTCCATGTGAGGCGCCGACGATGAATTCCGCGTACATCCCGAAATAGAACTTCGCCATGTCCTGTCGCCAGGACGGAACGCTCTCGCGAGCGGCCGGGTTCCGATCAGGGAGGTTGGTCGCGTCCCCGCCGCCTTCGTGACGCAAACCATTGCGATTTATCGCTAAACGATGTGGAAGGAAAGACCGGCGATGGAACTGCTCGGCCAGCTCCTCGGTGGAGAGCGGACGGTTCAGAGAGCGACGGACGCATCATTCTTGGACGAAAGTGCAGGGTGTCATGATTCCATCAGAGAGTTCGATACGTGCGGCCGATCGCGTTGGCGACGCACGGGCATCCATCCTCCTGGAGGCACGTCAACCAGACCCTGCGTTAGTCGAGGAGCTGTTAAAACGCTGTCTGCCTTCGCTAACCCGGTTGGCACGTAAACGTGTTCCGCCGGCGGCGCGTGGCAGCCTTGATACGGAGGATTTGGTGCAGGAGACGGTTCTGCGGGTCATCCGCAGACTCGATTCGTTTACGCCTCGGCACCCCGAGGCGATTCAGGCGTACTGCCATGTTGCTCTGTTGAACCTCGTTCGCGACATAGCGCGACGTTTGTCCAGCCGACCGACTGCGAGCCAACTTTCGAAGGAGATGCCGTGCCCACGGCCTACACCGTTCGATCAAGTAATAGAGTCGGATTCGTATCGTCGATATCGTCGCGCCCTGCGAAAGCTTTCCCCCAAGTCCCGTTCGCTCCTAATCGCTAGGATCGAGTGGCACTGGACCGTTCACGACATTGCGCTTCGCTTCAAGATGCCATCCGAAAATGCGGTGAGGACGGCACTGTGGCGCGCAGCTCGCCACCTGGCACGTATGATGAACGAACCCTCAAGGGCCCACAAAACCGGTTGAGCTGTCACTGGCGAGAATGCGGCCACTACTCTCCCGCAGAACACTGAGTTACCTCCGGTCCAAAGTTTCTTGCACTCTCGGAGGACGGGCGTCTGTTGGTGTTCAGTGCCTCGTAAGGAGACCCGTTCTTCATGGGCGCACCATCGTGGCACGTTGCGAACGCGTGACTGTTGGCCACCATTGGCTCATCGGCGTTGCAATTTCCCCGCTTGTTCGCGAGCTGCTGGCCTCTAGCTCGGCTATCCTGGCCCCCCGAACGTCACCGCCGCCGCAGATGTTGTTCCGAATCCACGCGTAGATCGGCAGACGCGCCATCCCGTGGCGCTGTGACGAGCGCTCCTTATCCTTCTTATCATCCGCACGCCTTACTGGACCTACACAGATGAATTCAGTAGCATTCGCGACCTATCTCGGAACACCGTTACAGCGAAAGGTGTGTCGACGTGGCGGCTGCCCCCGGCGAAATTACGCAATTACTGGCGAGCTGGCGTGACGGAGATCGATCCGCACTCGATCAATTGGTGCCCTTGATTCGCCAGGAGTTATACCGAATCGCGCGACGGCACTTGCGGCGCGAACTTGCCGGCCCAATGGTCCAGCCGTCCTCGCTCGTTCAGGAAACGTTTGTACGGTTGCTACCTGACCGGCCGCGCGGCTGGCACGATCGAGCGCATTTCTTCGCCGTCGCGTCCATGGTGATGCGCCATCTTCTGGTTGATCACGCACGACAACGACGCCGCGAAAAGCGCGGCGGACCGGCCGCCGTGCATGTGCCTCTCGAAGTTGCAGTCATCCTTTCGCCTGAACAGGTGGATGAGGTAGTGGCGATTGACTTGGCGTTGAACCGGCTGGCGAACGTGGACGAGCGCAAAAGCAAGGTCTTCGAAATGCGGTTTTTTGGCGGCCTCAGCCTGGAGGAGACGGCCGAGGCGCTGCAGATCAGCCCAACAACAGTGGTGCGCGACTGGCGATTTGCACGCGCATGGCTGCGCCGCGAGTTGACTGCAGGAGGCGATGGCAGTGGACCGTTGGCAGCAGATTGAGTCACTGTTCGAGCACGCGATCGCGCTCGCGCTACCGGACCGCGAAGAGTACCTTCGCAAGGCGTGCGCCGACGACCTAGACCTCTATCGTGAGGTGGCCTCCCTGCTCGAGCATGACGACAGCGATGGCCAGGAACAGTCGTGGGCGGCTACCGCCGCAGCCCAACTCGTCGTGCCGGAGGCACACGTCCGCGATCGAGTAGGCCGCCTCACTCCAGGAACAGCATTAGGACCTTACATAATCCAGGACGTCGCAGGCGTCGGGGCGATGGGTGAAGTCTATCGCGCTCGCGACGCCAGACTGGATCGTGATGTCGCTATCAAGACGCTCCCGGTCGAGTTCGCGCACGATTCGCATCGTCGAGCGCGTCTCGAGCGCGAGGCGCGTGTGCTTGGCTCTTTGAACCATCCGCGCATAGCAGCCATTCACGATCTGCTCGAGACCACCGACGGCACCTATCTCGTCCTAGAGTTCGTACCCGGCATGGACCTGGCCAGCCGGCTTCGCAGCGGACCGCTGCCGCTGCACGAGACACTCCGAATTAGTCATGACCTGGCCGACGCACTACAGGCGGCGCACGCGAAAGGTGTTGTCCACAGCGACCTCAAGCCGGCGAACATCAAAGTCAGTGAGGAAGGGCACGCCAAGGTACTCGACTTCGGAGTTGCGAAGCTCACATCCACCGGTACTGCGGAAGTGGGCATCGACGTACCACACGGAGATCCATCTCGCGGGGCCTTTCAGACGCTTCTTGGTGGAACACCTGCGTACATGAGTCCCGAGCAGGCCGCTGGCGAGCCAGTGGATAACCGTACGGACATATGGGCATTCGGCTGTGTATTTTACGAGCTGTTGACTGGTAAACGTGCCTTCGACGTTGGTGCGACCTCGTCTGCTGCCATGCCATCGTTAAGTGGACTTCCCGGTCAAATCCTCAGTGCGCAGCCGGCACATATCGGACAACTCAACCCCACCGTGCCCCGACGCGTGGAGCAAATTGTTGATCGTTGTCTACGAAGGAATCGGGATGACCGATACCAGTCGGCCACGGCGTTACTCACCGATTTGCAAGATGTTGAGGCCGAGTGGGAGAGTCGGCGCTCTCCTGCCCGCACGCGTCATAGGGTGCTGAACGCCTTCGGCATCGCGATGTTGGTAGCAGTCGGTTCGGCTTTCTATTTCTCACAACCTGGTGAATTGAAAGTCGAGCGCACCCGCAGGCTGACTGTCGACTCCGAACTGGAGCTCGACCCAGCGCTCTCACCAGACGGCACCATGCTGGCTTATGCAGGTGGAGCGAGCAACGAGACGGAAAGAACAGACATCTTCGTCCGTCCACTCAGCGGAGGCGATTCAGTTAACCTGACCAGGGACATTCAAGGAGGGCACCGCTGGCCGAGGTGGTCACCAGACGGAAAGGTGATCGCGTTCATTACTCGGTATCAGGTCGCGCCCTTGTATGCCGAGTCGGTCGGTGACGCGATCATTCAGGTCATGTCCGTGCTCGGCGGCGCGGCCACTACGATTGCCAATGCGGGTGTGGTCGGACATACCTGGTCCCCGGACGGGAAAAAGATCGCGTATGCGTCAGGTGGCGAGATCTATGTCGCCGAGTTGAACGGAACAACACGTAGCAGGATCGCAGAGGCGTATCAACCACACTCCCTTTCCTGGTCACCAGACGGAAAGTGGATCGCATACGCGTCCGGCAATCCCGAATACTTATTCCGGATGCTCGGCAATCAGGCGCCAGCGGCGGTTGAGATCGTGTCAGCGGGTGGCGGGATGCCGCGACGACTGACAGACAACACCAGCCTCAACATGAGTCCGGTATGGACACCGGATTCCAGATCGCTGCTTTTCGTATCGGACCGTGGCGGAACTCGAGACGTGTTCGAGCTCAAGCTCTCGGGTTCCGGTGAACCCGTTGGCGCACCGCGACGCTTGACGACAGGTGTGAATGCGCTTTCCGTGGAGCTCTCGAAGGATGGCCGGCATCTCGCATACCCGATGTTCCTCAGCAAGAATACTCTGTGGTCCATCGCGATTCCCGAGACATCGGCATCGGCCGTTTCCATCGCCGGCGCAAGACCGCTGACTAGCGAGGTCGAGCTGATTGAAGGTGTGAGTGCCTCCAAGGATGGCCTGTGGCTCGCATTTGATTCGAATCGCGGCGGCAATCAGGACATCTACCGGATGCCGAGAGCAGGCGGGAAAGTCCAACAGCTCACCACCGACTCACGCGACGACTTCCTGCCGGCATGGTCGCCCGACGGACAATCGATTGCATTCTATTCATTTCGCACTGGCAATCGGGACATCTTCGTCATGTCGGCGGACGGAAAGGACGTCCAGCAGTTAACCAACGATCCCGCGCAGGAGCGGTATCCGTCCTGGTCGCCCGACGGCCAGAGTCTCATCTTCGATTCGGATAAAGGAGGCCGGCCCCAGTTGTTCATCGTGTCCAAGGAGGGGGCAACATGGGGACTGCCTCGGCAGTTCACGACGGATGGTGGCGTGTTAGCCAAGTGGTCACCTGATGGGCAGTACATTGCCTATCTGTCAGGAGGCATTCGGATAGCGCGTCCGAGCGGCGGCGCCACACAACTGATCGTAGCAAGACAGCAGTCATTCGCGCCCGAGTACCTCGCATGGTCAAGTGACGGTCAGACGTTGCTCTTCAAAGCTCGCGACGAGAACAACCGCGCCGGCTTCTGGTCGGTTCCCGTACACGGTGGACCACTGAGACACCTGGTCCGCTTTGACGACGCTGCGCATCCGTCCCCCAGGATCGAGTTTGCCGCTGACGACAAGGACCTCTTCTTCACGATGAGCGAACGCGACAGCGACATATGGCTCCTGGATCTCCGTCGATAGCCTCGGTCGCGCCTGTTCTCTATTAAATGCTGTACGCCTTGTGATGATTGCGGTTACGAGCGCGTAATGTCCGACTATTCCGGCGAAGTGCTTTGGACTACGCGGCAAGGCAGGGGTAGTTCAGCATGCCACGTTTCTCACCAATCACGCGAGTCAGATCATGGCCGCCGACCTCTTCGTCGTACCGACGGTGACCTTCCGGCTGCTCTTCGCGCTGGTCATTCTCGCGCACGACCGCCGACAGATCGTCCACGTGGCGGTGACCGAGCATCCAACAGCGGCCTGGACGGCACAGCAACTTCGAAACGCCTTTCCGGAGAACGAGGCCCCCCGGTATCTCTTGCACGATCGCGATTCGGTCTTTGCGCACGTCGCGACGACTCTCGAAGGGATGAACATCCAAGAGGCTCGAACGGCGCCACGATCGCCCTGGCAGAACGCCTATGCGGAGCGCGTCATCGGCTCGATCCGACGCGAGTGCCTCGATCACGTAATCGTGGTGAACACAAAGGGCCTTCACGGAGTGCTCACGAACTACCTCGCGTACTATCTGCGTTCGCGCACACATCTCGCCCTCGGCAAGGACACGCCGGTCACGCGTCCGGTCTCACCGTTGTCGGCGGGGCGCATTGTCGCCACAACAGAAGTCGGCGGTCTACATCATCGCTACGATCGCATCGCCGCATAGCTGTCGCACGACGTTGCCCAGCTACGGCCAAGTCCCAGTCACTTGTGCGTTGAGCACTTCTGCGTTGCGGTGAGGTGCTGCGGATGTTCGCTCCGCGAACGAATCGTCGGCGTGCACAGCGGGGAAACCATCGGTCTCTGGATACGCCTGGATCAGAGAGCGAATCGACTTCTCGATAGCAACACCTAGGGAGTGAACGCACCGGGTCAGGCGCTCCGGTCATTGCTTCCGCTCTCCGGGTTCTCGGCGACAGCTCCAAGCGCTGCGACAGGAGGTCGCTGCACTCCGCTAATGTCGAGCGGAGCCCAATTGGAAATCGCCCAGAGCCTTGCGAACGCGACGGCTTCAATTCCTGACGATCTTGGTCGACAATGGACCTTCAGGTTTGGAGGAAACTTCGTGTCGACCTGGGCGTATGAGTGTCGAGCTCGAGATGATTCCGCCACTCGGTGGTTTGTTTCCCGGCTTGCGATCAACGAGTTGCCGCCAGGTACGCGCAGCGTCCTCGTTCGGGTGCGCGACGGCTGGGTGCCCGCAATCGTGGATCGGTCGCGCCAAATCGCCGTCGAAGCGATGCTGCTGCACGACGTCGTTGCGAATGAGGAATTCTCGGGCATCGACTCCGAGGTGTCTCCCGATTCTGAACATGGGGAGGCTGCGGCCGCGAATCTTGCGCCGCAGTCTCTGGTTTCGGACCGAATCGAGCGGCCCGACGTTAGGCCCGCCTGGCCAGGGCGGCCAACTGCCAGCCAGAAGGTGACGGCGGCGGCGATCTCGATGGCGGAGATGAAGTTCGTGGTGGTGCTGGTTGATCTGACGACCGCCTCAGGGCCAGGTGAGGCCGATCTGGTGGTCGCCGACATGCAATCGAGGTTCGGCGTTCCCGTCGTGCTGATGGGCCAGGAAGAAGACGGCACTCCCGTCTATTACGGCAGCGAAGACCTTAAGGATCGTGTGGCAGCCGTTCCAGTCGATCAGATGCCGTGGAAGGAGTACACGCTGAACTGAAGGACGAGAGGCACGTGTCGATTCCCCTGGGCCACTCGTCAGCACCACCATTAGCCCTGAACGAGCAGCCGACTCGGTCGAGGACGAACGCGGATCATGAAAACGATGCGCATCAACCGGTTCACTCTGGCGGTTCTCGCGGCCGTGTCCTCGCTCACGGCTCTCGTCATCCCCATTGAGGGGCGGCAGAGCTCATCGGAGGAGCGTGGCCGCCAAGTCCACTGTGAGGCGCTTCTGGACATGCCCAACCTGACGATCACGAGGGCGGTGTCGAAGCCCGCCTCAGGCTCGACTCCCGCGTACTGCTACGTTCAAGGGACGATCGACTCCCGCATTCGCTTCCATATGCAGCTGCCGCTTCAAGGCAACTGGAACGGACGGCTACTGAACATCGGCGACGGCGGCAAGGACGGCGTGCTCAATTTCGCCGACCGGCGGCTCGCGCAGGGCTATGCGGTGGCCAACTCCAATACCGGTCACGACAGCGGGGCCGAGCCGCGCGCGTCATTCGCGCACGATGACCTCGATGCGATGATCGATTTCGGTCATCGTGCCGTGCATTTGACGGCCATCGCCTCCAAAACGCTCGTGCAGTACTTCTACGGCCGTCCGGCCACCCACACCTATTTCGAAGGCTGCTCAACGGGCGGGCGTCAGGGTCTGATGGAGGCCCAACGCTACCCGGGTGATTTCGACGGCATCGTGGCGGGCGCTCCCGTTTTCGACTATCAGCGGCTCAACATCACGCACGTATGGATGGCGCAACGGGTCTTCGCCGATAATCTCGCGGGCAACCTCGCCTTCGACAAGGACGGCGACGGCGTACCCGAAAGCCTCACCAAATGGGAGATCCTGCGCGACGCGGTCCTGGCGAAGTGCGACACCAACGACGGCATCCGCGACCGCGTCATCGACGATCCGCCAGGCTGCAACTTCGATCCCGCTGTGGATCTCCGGAACCGGATGTGTCCGGCCGGAGCGGATCGCGATGACTGCTTCACTCCCCGCCAGATTCAGACGATGCGCGACATTTATCGTGGTCCGCACGACAGCCGCGGCGTCCGCATCTACAGAGGCATGGATCTCGGCTCGGAGTGGCACTGGGAGGAGACGATGTTTCCGCATCGCGGCAACAGGATGGTGCCGTCAAAACTCGTGTACGGCGTCGATCACGTCAACTTCCTCTTCTACGAGAAATCTCCGGGCGTGCCGCTGCCGAATCCGTTCGACCCTCGTCAGGTCGCCGACAAGCGCGCCACTCCACCTGAGTTCGGATGGTGGGAGTTCAACGTGGACGATGTCACGGCTGGTCGCGGTGCGTTCATGATGGCGATCACCGACGCCACGAATGCGGACTTGTCACGGTTCCTCGTGCGCGAGAAGGGCAAACTCCTGATGTTCCACGGCTGGGCCGATCCGGAAGGACAGGCGGAGCCGACAGTGGACTACTACAAGCGGGTCGTCGAGACCACGTTCCGCGGCAACGTCGATGCCGCCCGAGAGAAGGTCCGGCTCTTCATGTTCCCCGGCATGGGACACTGCGGCGGAGGGCCGGGGTGCAATGAAGCGGATCCGCTGGAGGCGCTCGTCGCTTGGGTCGAGAAGGACGTCGAGCCGGATTACCTGGTGGCTCAACACCGCACCAACGGCGTCGTCGACAACCAGCGGCGCATCTGCGCGTATCCGCAACGTGCGGTCTACGTCGGACCGGCGGGTGGTCAGAATGATCCGTCCAATTGGAGGGAAAGAAACTTCGAGTGCCGGTGAGTCGCCCCCACGGTCCTGGCGCCTGTCCTACTTCGTGCGTTCGAACTTGTAGTCACCCGATACATGCCCGTCCAAGAGGTGTGTCGCCACACCTCGGCCGTCCCTTATGAATTCGAGCCTCAGTCCACCGTTCAGGAAGATCGTCTCCGACAGCGGCACGAGGCGCGTTCTCGCTCCAGCCGCGACCGCTTGAAGGAAAAGCGCACCGTCACTGAAGGTGATCTCGAACCTCCGCTGAACGTTGGAGTCCGTCCAATACGGCATCATCTCCGCGTACGTCCCTGCATATCTTCGGAGGATGTCCGCGTCGATCCTGATTTCGGACTGCTGAACGTCCGAGAGTTTGCCGGACATTCCCTCGCGGCTTCTCGTGTTCTCGTTGCACACGTATTCGAGCATCTCGGTGTCTGCCGTCAACTCCGCGACGAGCCTCGCCCTGAACGGGTTCGCGTACAAACCGCGATCCTCAAGCGTGACCTCGAGTTCCAGGTGCCCGAAGTCCGGCCGCCGGTAGCGCTCGGTGACGCGCAGCGCCTCCGTGTGGGGATAGTTGCCATCCAGCCAGGTCCGGTCGTTGAACCCGGCGCTCTCCACCACTAACGTGTCTCCGTCCCAGCGTCCGACGGAGTAGCCCATCCAGTTCGGATTCGGGTCTTTCTCGAGCGCCCGGCCGTCGAGAAAGATCTGCCGGTATGTGAGGTCTGGATTGAGGATGACGATCAGCGATGTGGTCTGGACCACCTTCGTCATCCCGGTCGCGTTCACGTCGTTGGCTGGGGACGTGATGTACCTCGGACCGAGTGGAAGGCACGCGATCGTCATGTTGTCTTTGCCGAAGTCTTCCCTGCGCTGCCGTAACAATGGCTCCACCCAATCCTGGACCGGCTTCAGGTCGGCGAGCACGGCACGCGAGACCCTGGTCCACAAGCCGGAGAAATCGGGCTTGCCGTCCGGCGTCCGCGGAGCAGGCGCGGCAAGGTTTGGCTTACCATCCGCGGTGCGGGGAATGCCGCGCGTGGGCTCCGTCAGCCACTGCGCTGAAAGTGGGACCGTCAGTGCAAACGCGACGATCGTGATGGCAACGGGTCTCATATTCACCCCCTGTGCCCAGGGCGTATTTTACTGGTAGCTGCGACCTACAGGAGAGCGTGAGATGGCCATCCCTCCGCGGCGTTTGTACACGATCGGCGCTCTCCTCGTCATTGCAACGCTGGTTGGCACGCTCATCGCACCTCGTCTTCTGCAGTCGCGGGACGCGGCAGGCCCGTTCCGCCTCGAAGAGGCGACGATCGCCGATGTGCATCGCGCGATCCAGCAGGCGCACATCACCTGCCGTGACCTCGTGCGCGCCTATATCGATCGCGCGCGCGCATACAACGGCGTAAGCGATCGCCTCGTCACCGCCGATGGCGTCCCGATACCGGCGGCGCGTGGCACCGTTCGTGCCGGCTCTCCGTTGCAGTTTCCAACACCGACCGTTGCTGTCTCCACGCTGCTGCCCGACTACGCTCAATACACGGGGCCGCCAATCGAGCTCGGCCGAATGGAGGCAACGGCATCGGATCCAGAGGTGCAGCAGCAGTACGGAATGACGGTGGGCACGCCGGGCACGAATCAAATCAACGCGCTCGGCACGCTGAACCTCCGCGGCGAACGTTCCGTCGCGTGCAAAGGCGATCGTGACCGCCATCCCTCGCAGGGCGCTCTTCCCCCCGGCTCGCCCGCCGTGTGCGAGGAGTTCCGGAAGCAGCCCGATGCGCTCGAGCGCGCCGCGGAGCTCGACGCGCAGTACGGGAACAATCCTGACCTCACCGCGATGCCGATGTACTGCATCCCGTTCTCGTTCAAGGATCCGTTCGACACGAAGGACATGCGTTCGACGGCGGCTGCGGACGCTCGCTACGACATCGACTTCCCGGCGCGCGACCATACGCTCGTCGCTCAGCTCCGCCGCACGGGCGCCATCATCTATGCCAAGGCGGTGAACACCGAGTACAACGGCATCCCCGCCGACCCAGGCGGGCGGCACGAGCCCGAGAAGATCATCGTCTCCGACCTCGGGTATCAACGCAGCAGCTGGTCGGGCAACCCCCACAGCGCTTACGACTCGACGCGCGCGGCGTCGCTCGGCTCGAGCTCGGGCTCGGGCGCGTCGGTGAGCGCCAACCTCGTGATGTGCAGTGTCTGCGAGGAGACCAGCATGTCGTGTCGCGGTCCCGCGAACCACAACTCCGTGGCGCTGCTGCTGCCGCATAAAGCGATGATCTCGTTCCTGGGCGGTGCCATCGGTGCCGACATCCACAACGACCGCGCAGGAATCCACTGCCGCAGCATCACCGACTCGGCGAAGGTGCTCGACGCGCTGAAGGATCCCGAGAACGGCTACTACGACCCGCGTGACGTGTTCACGACGGTGCCGCGGGCGAGCATCATCGATGGATCCTTCGCGGCGGCTGCGTCCTCGTCTGGCGCGACCGGATCGCTCAAGGGCATCCGCATCGGTGTGATTCGTGAATCGATGCTCACGTTCCCGGGAGTGAAGGCCGACGAGCCGATCGCTCAGGCGGCTGCAAAGGAGATCAGGGACGTGCTCGCGACGCATCTCGGTGCGACGCTCGTGGAATCGACCGATCCGTTGTGGCCCGACGACCCGGGAATCGAGAACATGAAGACGAGCTACACTCGCGCGCTCGCGGAGCTCGTGCCGATCTTCTTCCCCGATCTGCTCTATCGGCTGAACAACCAGGGACAACCGGTCTTCCCCGAATTTGCCGCCGCGATCAAGCCGACCGAGTTCGCGCCGGGCAAGCGGTTCGGATCGGGAACGCTCTCGCCGGTCGACTACATGCTGGGCATGGCGCAGGGGCGCATCCCGCCGCCACGCGGGCTCAACATCCGGACCATCCAGACATTGGCCGCCGAGCGGCAGTTCCGTTTTCACGTCGCGCAGTACCTCGAGCGGCGCGCCGCGGACTGGAAGGCGCGCGGGTTCACGGAGACGCTCGTCGACTGGCCAACATTGAACGCACGATCCAAGTTCTGGAGCGACGAACAGCGCGCGATGTGGAAGAACTGGGAGGAGGTCGACGATCTGTTGGCACCGCCCGGCGAGCGCCAGGGCGTAGCCGAGCGCCTGATGCTGCGCGAACTGCTGCGACGCGTCGAGATGAAGGTGATCCAGGACAACAGGCTCGACGTCGTAGTGCGGCTGCACACGTCACTTCCACCCGGCAAGATCGGGTTGGCGCCGTGGCCGGGGCCGGCTGGCAATACACGCGGCGACTTGCGCATGGGGCCGTATGCCGGTGAAACCGAAGTGCTCATCCCGGCCGGCTATGTCCGCACCGTGTATGACGCACGATTCGTGCTCGGCCCCGATAAGCGTCGCTACATTGCTGAGAACAGCGACACGCCAACGACCGTAGCGGAGCCTGGCTTGCCGTTCTCACTGGTATTCCGAGCGGAACCCGGCGCGGAGGACCGCATCCTCAAGGTAGCGTCCGCGTACGAGGCGGCGTCCAAACGCCGTGTGCCACCACCGGCGTATCCGGCGCTGCGGAAATCATCGTAGCTGCGGCCGTCGGTAATCGTCATTCACCCCAGTCTGTCCGTATCCTCGAGATTTGGATCCCTTCGTTCACGCCCGCAGACGCACCATGCGCGACAACCGCGCGAGGCCAGCCTGATCGCTGACGCTGGTAAACGTGGTGACATGGGGGCGGGCCGCGCTCATCCCGGCGGCGGTCGGCTCGTACCCCTTTGTCTCGAGGAGGGGATTCAGCCACACTACGCCGGCCGACCGCCGGTGCAGTTCTCGCATCGCGTCGCGAAGCATGTCCGGCACCCCGACGTCGAGTCCGTCGCTCGCGATCATCACGACGGTATTGCGTCCCACCATACGCTCACCGAACCGCCGCAGAAAATCGCGCAGGCACGCGCCGATCGTGGTCCCCCCCGCCCATGCATGATGCAGGTAATCGAGACGACGCAACTCCCCCGCTGCCGCTCGCCGCACATCGACTGTCACTCGTTGGAGCCGTGTCGAGAACGTGAATACCTCAACGCGCATCGTGGCGCTCGCCACGGCGACCGCAATCGTCAGCGCGGTTCGTGTGTATGCGCTCATCGAGCGGCTACCGTCGACCAGCAGCACAATTCGTGGGGCATGGCGCGGGCGGCGCAGCCAACGCGCCGATAACGGCTCCCCGCCAGTCTGCAGGCCTGCCCGCAACGTACGCCGGAGATCGAAGCGTCGTCCCCGGCTCGCCGGCCGCCAGCGACGAGACAGGCCGAGGTGAAGCCGGCGAACGAACAATCGCGCGGCATCGCACCAGGCTTGTTCGATGCGCGGCAACTCGGGCGCGGCGGACGCGTTGGCGTCGAGCGGGCTGTAGCTCGACGGCGCGAATATCGTCGGCTCCTCGAGCCCCTCGCTCGACTCGATCGGAATCATCGGACCGCTGCCCCGCCCGGACACGTCGTCTGCGTCGGCCCCCCATCGCGGTGCATGACGCGCACGCTCGGCGTCCGAGTCGCGGCCGTCAGCATCGGTCCCGGGCTCCCGGCGCGTCACGGGCAATTGATCCTGCGGAACACCCGCTGGCCCTGGAAAGAAGAACCGCGTGAATGCGTCGTCGAACACCGTGACGTCGTCCGCGCTGCCAGCCAGAATCGGTCGAAGGGCGTGGCGAACGGCACGCTCGTTCGCGAGATCCACGACGTCGAGCGCACGGGCGGCGTCATGCAGTTCTCCAGGCCCGATGCGGAAGCCATCCTCACGGCGCAGCGCTGCGCAGAATGCGGCGAGATTCTCCGGCAGGCTGGCGAATGGATACATCAGCGGCGCGGTGCTGACACGGAACCGAAGCCGAAGTCGGTGTCGAGGCTGTACCCGCCGGATTCAAGGTTCGCGGGCACGTCGCCCAGAATGGGATCGAGCGCCGCGTGATGCGCCTGCATGACGCCACGATCCTCGTGCACCTTCAGCACGCATCCCAGCGTCCGCTCCAGGGTGGGCGCGTCGAGGTGCTCGCGGTGCAGGCTGATCAGCGCCAGCGCCCAGTCGAGGCTCTCGGCCACACCGGGCGCCTTGTGCAGGGGGAGCGCGCGAAGCGCCTGCATCACTTGCACGATCTGCTGCGCCAGGCGTTCCGACAAACCGGGCACGCGCGCGTGCAGGATTTCGATTTCCTGTGCGAGCGACGGGTACGGGATCCACACAAACAGGCATCGTCTGCGCAGGGCGTCGGACAGTTCCCGAGTGCGGTTGCTCGTGAGGATCACGTGCGGCTTGTGGCGTGCGCGGATCGTGCCCAGCTCGGGGATTGTCACCTGCCACTCCGCCAGCACCTCGAGAAGAAAAGCCTCGAAGGCTTCGTCGGCACGATCCACTTCGTCGACGAGCAGTACCGGTGACCGATCACGAGTAATCGCATCGAGCAGCGGCCGTTTGAGCAGGAACTTCTCGCTGAACATGTACGCTTCACGCTCGTCGAGGCTGGATCCCTCCGCTTCGCTCAAACGCGCGTGGAGCATCTGGCGCGGATAGTTCCACTCGTAGAGCGCCGCCATCGCATCGAGCCCTTCATAGCACTGCAGGCGGATCAGCTCCGTGCCGAGCACCTCGGCGAGCACTTTCGCGCTCTCGGTTTTGCCGACGCCGGCCGGCCCCTCGATCAGCAGGGGCTTCTCGAGCGCGAGCATGATCTGCAGTGCGGTAGCGAACGCCTCGTCGACGATGAAGCCGCGCTCGCGGAAGCGGTCGTGGATGGCCGCAGCATCTGTCATGGATGGGCCAGGTACGCGTGGGTGTCGTTGAGGAATTTCGTGCGGCAATTCGCGCAGCAGAAGTAGTACATGACGCCGTCGACCTCCGCTTTCTGGCGCGCCGAGGCAACAGTCACGCTCATTCCGCACACGGGATCGACGGCGGTCGCGGACGTGTCCAGCCCGGCGACCGGCGAAGCCGCAGCCGGTGTCGTTGCCGCCACGGGTACGCCGCTCGGACGCGCCTGGACGATTTCTGCGAGGATGGACAGTGCGACTTCGTGCGGAGTCCGCGCGCCCAGATCGAGCCCTGCCGGATTGCGGATCGTCGCAACGCCAGGCACTCCGCGTTCCTCGAGCATCGCGCGCACGGCGGCCCCGCGCGTGCGCGAAGCCACGAGCCCGACGTAGGGCACAGCGAACCTCAGGATCGATTCGAGCGTTTCTTCGTCATAGTGTCCTTGCGACGCCACGACGGCCGCAAGATCGGAGACAGCAGCGCCGGACTCCCGCAGCATCCCCTCGAGTGCATCGAGTGTGACGAGGGTCACACCGAGCGTGGCGGCTTCTTGCGCCATGTCTCGCTGCTCGCGATCATCGACGACGCGTACGACGTTGTAGTCCATGCTGCGCGCCAGCCGCGCCACCCACTCGGCAACCGGCGTGGCGCCCACGACGACAAGGCGGCGCGCCTGTACGAACGGCTCGACGTAGACGTCGATCGCGCCCTCCGAGACACACGTCATCGGAACGACCACATGCTCGTCGGTCGACATGTCTGACTCGTTCGCGTCCGGTCGGATCGACACTAGACGGCTGCATCGCGTCGCCAAGGCGTCGAGCGCCTGCTGCCGGATGATCTCGCGCGAGCACGCACCGCCAATGAATCCCTCCATGCGGCCGTTTGTGAACACGATCGCACGATCGCCCAGGTGCGCGGACACCGGCGCGCGCCGCCCGACGACGGTGGCAAGGGCAAACGACTGCCCCTCGCGCCGCAACGCCGCAATCTGCTCGAAGAGATCCATTGTGTTCATGGTACCAGTCCACGCGGGCCTTCAGCGGCCCGACAACCGCTCGAGCATCCGTGCCGCCCGGGCCTGCAGCGGCTCGAGACGGCCCGCCAACTGCCCCTGAAACTCCACCGCAACGAGACGCGCCGCCCTGACGTCGCGCCCCCATTCATTCTCGAACAGACTGTTCAACAGATCGAACGTCTCGTCATCGCGCCACACCGCCTCTTTCGCGAGCCGATCCAGATACCCCCACTGGAAACGCTCTTCAGGCAGGTGGCCTTGCAGGAACTGCGACAGCAGAGCCCGATACGGCTCGAGCGTGACCACCGCTTCGTTGCGAACGGGCGGTCCAGCGTCGACAGGAAGACACTCACGCAGCAGCGGAACGAGCTGGTCGGGAACGATCGCGAACTCGTCGAGGTGGAAAAGCGAGTTAACGTGCTGGAACAGGATGAACTGGGGGCTGCGGTGCACGATGCTCGTGAGCGCGCTCACGCGATCGCTCGCCGCGCGATCCTCAGGAAGCCTGATGAAGCCTACAGCGACGTCCACTCGCGTCTCGAGCACGTTCTGCACCACCAGCCACGCATCGACGGTCTTGTCGCTCGTGCCGGCCTTGAAGACGACGGACCACTGGAATCGCTCGAGGAACCGATCCACATCGTCGGGTTGATGCAGCGGAAAGAATCGTTCGCGAAGCGTGACCCTGGACATCGCCATCGGCGCCATGGCCGCCGTCAAACCGTCAACTGCTGGCGGACATTGCCGAACGCCTGCGAGATGAGTTTCTGGGCCTGCGCGTCGAGCACGCGTCCGCCGACGGCAGCAACCGGACCACGCGCTTCGGCCTGGCCACTCCATTTCAACAGCGTCGTGCCGTCGCCGGCATCGACGAGGTCGGCGCCAGACGTTAGATCGACGGCGCTCCCAAACCCGCCGCCGGACATCTTCATGTCGATGCGACGCTTCGACGAGGCCGGCAGGAGCTCGACTTTCATCTTGAACTTACCGCGCACCGGCCCGACGCCGACCTTCACGATGGCTTCGAAGTGTGTGGGGTCCTGCACCATGACGTCGACCACATCGGGAAAACAGTGACCGACCTTCTCCGGATCGGTCACGAACGCCCAAACAGCGTCGAGACCGGCGGGGATCTTCTCCTCGCCGGTGTATTGAAGATTCACCTAGGCCTTCTTCTTTACTTCTGCGTCTCGGATTGCGCGCCACACCTTGTCGCGTGTGAGCGGCATGTCGATGTGCCGCACGCCCAGGGGCGACAGCGCATCGATGACGGCGTTGACGAACGCAGCGGGACTGCCGACGTTTGGGCTTTCCCCCACGCCCTTCGCGCCCATCGGATGGTGCGGGCTCGGCGTCACGGTATTCCCCGTCTCCCAGTGCGGCGTTTCGAGGGAGGTCGGCACGAGGTAGTCCGTGAAGTTGGTATTCAGGTTGTTGCCCTGGGCGTCGTACTGGATCTCCTGGATGAACGCCATCGCGAAGCCTTCGGTCAGCCCGCCGTGGATCTGCCCCTCGACGATCATGGGGTTGATGACCACGCCGCAATCGTCGACGGCGACGAAGCGCCGCACTTTCGTCTCGCCCGTCTCTCGGTCGACGTCGACGACCGCGACATAGGCCCCGTTCGGGTAGGTCATGTTCGGCGGGTCGTAATAGTACGTCGCCTCGAGCCCAGGCTCGTTCTGCGCCATGTTCGTATAGGCGGCAAAGGCGATTTCCTTCATGGTCACCGTCTTGGCGGGCACGCCCTTCACCTGGAACTTGTAGTCGGTCCACTCGACGTCGCCCTCGCCGACTTCGAGAAGGTGCGCAGCAATCTTGCGCGCCTTCTCGCGAATGCGGCGCGCCGCCATCGTGATGGCCGCCCCTGCAACCGGCGTGCTGCGGCTCGCGTACGTGCCCAGGCCGTACGGCGCCGTATCGGTATCACCCTCCTCCACCATGATGGTCTGGGGATCGAGACCCAGTTCTTCGGCCACGATCTGCGCCCATGTGGTTTCGTGGCCCTGCCCTTGCGACTTGGTGCCAGTCCGCACGATTCCGGCGCCAGTGGGATGGATGCGAATCTCGGCGCTGTCGAACATCTTGATACCGAGGATGTCGAAGTGCTTCGACGGCCCGGCGCCCACCACCTCGGTGAAGGTCGAGAAGCCGATGCCCATCAACTCGCCGCGCGCGCGCTTCTCCGCCTGCTCTTTCAGGAGCGCCGTGTATCCGATCTTCTCGAGCGCGACGTCGAGCGTCTTGTGGTAATCGCCGCTGTCGTACGTGAACCCCAACGCCGACGGGTACGGGAACTGATCCGTCCGGATGAAGTTCTTCTTGCGCAGCTCCACGGCATCCATGCCCAACTCGTCGGCCAGGATGTCCATGCCGCGCTCAATCGCGTAGCTCGCTTCGGTGACCCGGAACGAACAGCGGTAGGCGATGCCGCCAGGCGCCTTGTTCGTGAAATACGCGTCGACTTCCGCATAAGCGACCGGAAAGCTGTAGCTGCCTGTGACGATGCCGAATATTCCTGCCGGGTACTTGGTCGGATCGGCGGCCGCATCGAACGCGCCGTGATCGGCCGTCGTGGCGACGTGCAGGGCGGTGATTGTGCCGTCGGCGGTCGCGCCAATCTCCACGTCCATGTGGTAATCCCGGGCGAAGCCGGTGCTTGTCAGGTTCTCCGTGCGAGTCTCGATCCACTTGACCGGTCGTCCGATCTTGAGCGCCCCAACTATCGCGCACACGTACCCGGGGTAGACGGGCACTTTGTTGCCGAAGCCGCCGCCGAGATCCGGCGAGATCACATGGATCTTGTCCTCGGGAATGCCGGTGACGAGCGACAGCGCGGTGCGATAGACGTGCGGCGCCTGCGACGTCACGTGAAACTGCAGCCGGCCCATCGTGTCGAAGTACGCGACGCAGCCGCACGGCTCGAGCGGCGCGGGGTGACACCGCTGGAACCAGAGGCGTTGCTTGATCCGTTTCGGGCTGGCCGCCAGCGCACGAGCGGTGCCTTCCTTGTCGCCAACTTCCCAGTGAAAGATGTGGTTGGTCTTGCTCTCGCGGTCCGGCCGGAGCAGCGTCTTGTCGGTCTTCGACGTGAAGGGGTCGGCAACGACGGGCAGCGGCGCATAGTCGACCTGCACCGCCTCGGCGCCGTCGACGGCCGCCGCGCGCGTCTCGGCGAAGACCGCGGCGACTTCCTGGTACTGGAAAAGCACCTTGCCAATCGCAAGCACCATCTGCTTGTCGAACCCATGAAAAGTCGGCAGCCAGCCGAGCCCGGCGGCCTCGAGATCTTTGCCAGTGATCACAGCCTTGACGCCGGGCACCTTCATCGCCTCGCTGATGTCGATGTTCGTGATCTCGGCGTGCGGGTATGTGCTCCGCACCAACGAGAGGTAAAGCATGCCCGGAAACGAGAGGTCGTCGACGTAGTTGCCTTTGCCCTGTATGAAGCGCGGATCTTCCTTCCGCTTCATGTGTACGCCCACTGAATGGAGCGGCTTCGCCTGGATGCTCATCGTCATTCCCTCGCGAGCGTCGCTATGCGTTGCTGACGGCGGGCTGGCCGAGCGTGCCGGCCGCCTGCTGCACCGCTTTCACAATGTTCTGGTAGCCGGTGCACCGGCACAGGTTTCCGGCGAGCCCCTCACGAATGTCGGCCTCGCTCGGATTGGGCTGATGCTTGAGGAGGGCATAGGACGTCAGCAACATGCCCGGCGTGCAGTAGCCGCACTGCAGGCCGTGCTGATCCCAGAAGCCCTGCTGCAACGCGTGCAGTTTGCCGTTTGCCGCGAGCCCTTCGACGGTGAGGATCTCGTGGCCGTCGGCCTGCACGGCGAACATCGAACAGGATTTCACGGCCCGTGAGCCGTCCATCACGACGACGCAACAGCCGCAGCTCGACGTGTCGCAACCGACGTGCGTGCCGGTCAACCCGCAGTCCTCCCGCAGGAAGTACGCGAGCAGCGTTCGCGGCTCGACATCCTTCTCGTAGTTGACGCCGTTGATCGTGACGTGGACCTTCATGCCTGCACCCCCAAGCGCGCGAGCGCCTGACGCAACCCCCTCGCGACGAGTGCGCCAGCCAGATGCTTCTTGAATTCGACAGTGCCGCGCAGATCGGCCTGCGGTGCACTGCGCTCCCACGCAGCGTTGGAAGCGGCGCGAATCAGCTCAGCGCTTGGTTTCTGACCGGTCAGCAACTGCTCGGCAGCGTTGACACGTACGGCGCACGCTCCTGCCGCCGACAGCGCTACACCGGCGGCTCGGATCGTGCCGTCGGCGTTCAGCGATACCTGCACGGCCGCTGCAGCGGTGGCGAAGTCGCCGACCTTGCGCTCGACCTTCTGGTACGACCCGGCGGTGCGATCGTCAGGCACCGGAAACTCCGCGCCCAGCGCCATCTCACCGTCACCGACTGCTGTCGCGAAGCTGTCAACGAGAAAATCGTCGATCGGGACGCGGCGGATTCCGGCCTTGCCGCGAATGACGACGCGGGCGCGAGAGGCGAGCGCGACCGCCGTCCAGTCGCCGGAAGGATCGTTGTGGCACAGGCTGCCGACGACCGTGCCCATCTGCCTCACCACCGGATCAGCAACCACGCGCGACGCGTCGTGGATGAGACTCCACCGGCGCTCACCGATCCACGGCGCGCGCTCGATGTCGCTGTCTCGCGCGATAGCGCCAACCGCCAGCATGTGATCGCTGATTCGCAGGTTGGCCAGCTCGGTCAGCGAGTTGATGTCGACGAGGATTGCGGGACGCGCGAGTCGAAACCGCATCGCCGGAATCAGGCTTTGCCCACCGGCAAGCACACGGGCCTCGGACCCGTACTGCTGCAGTTGTGCGAAGGCCTCGTCTGTCGTGTGGGGCCGAAGGTAATCGAAGGCTGCAGGAATCACGTCGCCAACCTCCTGCTCGCAGTACCGCACGTGGTGAAGCCACGGCGTCGCAAAGGATCCTACACTACACTTCTTATGGTGAGTGCAGTGGTACTGGCCGCAGGTGCCTCAACAAGAATGGGGGTCCAGAAGCTCCTTCTGCCGATTGGCGGTGAGCCGCTGATCCGCCGATCGGTGAGACACGTCTGCGCCGCAGGCTTCGACGATGTCCTGGTTGTGCTGGGAAGTGAGCACGAAGCCGCCCTCGCCGCGCTCGATGGCCTGCTCGTTCGACACGCGATCAACCTGCAGTTCGCCAGCGGAATGGGCAGCTCGTTCCGCACGGCGGTCGAGCATCTCACCGACAGCGATGCCGCCATGTTCGCGCTCGCCGATCAACCGTTCGTAACAACGAACGAGTACCGAACCGTGCTCGAGACCTACCGTCAGCATGCGCCGCCGATCGTCAGCGTCCGATACGGCGAAGTGATGGCACCGCCACATCTGTTCGAACGTGAGTTCTTCCCCGAGCTTGCCCAGCTCCAGCACGGTGCTCGTTCAGTCCTGCACCGGCACAGCGAGCGGTCCATGGTCCTGCACTTTCCGCCAGATCTGCTGGTTGATGTCGACACGCCTGACGACTATGAGTTGGCCAAGAGCCGCCTCTCCTCGGGGCTGTGAAGACTTCGAACCGAACCACTGAGGAACCCTCCTTCGAACCCGCGACGAATCGCCAGGATCTCCCCAAGGACCGACACCGCCACCTCGTGCGGCGTTTCTGCGCCAAGCGACAGACCTACCGGGCTGCGCACCCGTGACGTCTTCGACGCATCTGGCACGTAGCCTTGCGTCGCAAGACCGGCCAGCAGCTTCTCGTAGCGTGAACGAGGTCCAAGCACCCCGATGTACGCGGCATCTGAGTCCAGGCCGAAGCGGAGGCTCTCTTGATCGCGCTCGACATGATGATTCATGACAAGCATGAAGGCGCCGGCACGCGGCTTCAGGCGGGCGGCGAACTGACTGAAATGCGTGCACACGAGCGTGGCACTGGGAAAGCGGTCCGGCGACAGGAACGCCTCGCGGACGTCGACGACGGTCACAGCGAACCCGAGGGTCCAGGCCAACCGTGCAACGGGGGCCGCATCGGGTCCGGCGCCGAAGATCACGAGATCGGGCGGCGGTATAGTGACTTCAAAGAACACTTCGGCGCTGCCGATCGACTCCGGACCAGACCCTGGATACGGCGCGCGCAGTCGTCGACGGGCGCGTTCCACCGCCTGCTGTTCGACGACGGCATCGGATAACCCTCCAGCGATCAGGCCGGCGTCACCTACGATCATCCGCCCCGAGACGCCGGAGAGCGACGTGACCAGCACCGCCGCGTCAGCGCGCTCGAGCACCCTCAGCCACTCGCGCGTCATCGCATCGTCTTCAAGCCGCTCGATAAGAATGTCGACGGCGCCGCTGCAGCCAATGCCCAGGCCCCAGATCGAATCGTCCGCCAGGTCGTAGCTCACGATGACCGGCTCGCCGCTGGCGATGACGCGCGCCGCGGCCTCGGCAACCGTCGGTTCCAGACAACCGCCGGATAGTGCGCACTCGTACGTCCCGTTCTGACGCACGAACATACGCGTGCCCTCGCGTCGATAAGCGCTCCCTTTGACGCGCACGACCGTGGCCAGCGCTGCCAGCTCGCCGGCCGCATGCGCCTCACGGATGACTTCGAAGAGCCGTTCAGTCTCGCGTCGATCCACGCCCAACATCCTTCTTGTACGGGTTGCGATTACGCTCTCGTCGCAAGTCACTCCGTGGAGACGACCTCGACGCACTCTCAGGACGAGGATATCCGGACGCTCGGTTGAAGGACAGTGTACGAGTCCGAGCTAAGTTCGCGCCGGACGCGACTCATGCAGCGATCCATCCAGAATTCCAAATTCAGATGGTCTGCGAGCCCCCAACCAACCCCCGACGGGCGACGCGACCTACATAGCGCTGTATCGCGCTTGGCTCGCGAGGGTTTCGATTGCGTCTAGGTTGCAGCGATGTGCCTCGGGACGCCGGGGCTTGCACAGTCAGCATTTAGAATCGCTCGAATGTTTCGACTGTTTGATGGGGCTTTGGATGCTCGCGTGGCCCATCTGCTCCTTCACATACGCCAGCGACTCGCCTTGCTGAATCAGTCGTGACCCGAAGGTGTGGCGAGTCACGTGGATAATGCTGCGCCGGCACCGCACGCCGGCCCTCTTCACGATCGCTAGCATCGCCTTTCGGATGTTGGAATCGTCGAGCGTTGTGCCGGCGGCTGATGGGAAGACGAGATCAGGCCTGGGGTGTCCGACCCTGAGCCACGCTGCGCCCTGCTGTCGGCGTCACAAGCGCAACACCGACCGGAGTTGGAGTGATATATCGACATTCCTCGCAATGCCGCCCTTCGGTGTCGTGAACTCTCCTTCCACGAAGTTCCGCTCGACTCTGATGAACCGCTGACGTCAGTCGACATCACCCCACTCGAGCGCGCGGAGTTCACCCAACCGAAGGCCGGTCCTGAACGCACAGAGTAGGAACGGATACCACTCCGGATGGTGCGCTTTCGACGAAGGCGTTTTGTTCCGAACAAATGAGGACGGGTTCGTCAAGACCAAGCGCAAGCTCACGGACGAGTGCGATCTCTGGTGCGTTCTTTCTTTGCCGGGCGGCGTCTTCAGCACCGCTGGCGCGGGCGTGAAGACGAAGTTGCTGTTCTTCACGAAAGGCACGCCGACCGAGCGCATCTGGTACTACGACCTGTCCGACGTGAAGGTCGGGAAGAAGTCGCCGCTGACGCTCAAACACTTCGAGGACTTCGCCGCCAAGCTCGCGACGCGTGCAGACTCCGATCGGTCCTGGACGGTTGACCTGGCGGCGCGCCGGGCAAAGGCCACCGAAGAGGCGCTTCCGTTTCGCGAGACCCACGCGGCAAGACGCGCGAAGCGGACCGGGCTAGGGACGTACTGGCAGTATTCAAGAAAGCAAAGCCGCGGGATGATGCTGCAATTGGTGCGTCCGCGATTCGCGAGTTCGTGAAACAGGCACGAGAGGCGACGGGCAAGGCCGACGATATCGAGAACGCCGTTTACGACTTGAAGGCGGTGAATTCGAACCGAAAAGCTGAAGTCGATCTCCGTACGCCAAGCGAGTTGCTCGATCTCGTCGAAGCCAAAGGGCTGGAGATCGCAGCAGCTCTGAAAGCGTTGCGGGCCCTGACGGTGCGCTTGTCATGACTGCCATCGCTGAGGGCCTTCGCCGTGCCGACGGCGAAGTAATCCTGGCAAGCGGAACGGACTTCTCGGGACGCGCGTGGGTTTGGCCAAGCGTCACCGTCACGACTCACGACAGCTGATTCAGCAACCGCTCTGTTCGTCTGGCAAGGCGTCTTGAGTCACAGGAGCGACATTGCCCCGAGTGGTTGTTGTCATACCGAGGGCGTGGCTAGAAGAGGCTGGAGATCCGGTGTGCGATGTCGCCGTGGCGTGGGATACTCGCACGGCGAGCTCTCCCAGTCGAAGGCCGCCGAGATCGCCGGCACGAGCCGCGCAGAGTTCATCGACGAGCTCGGCCATCGACGCATCCCCGTCGAGCAGGTGACGGCCGAGGAACTGCAGGACGAGATCCATCGTGAGTGAGGCGTGGGTCGTCAACGCCTCACCGCTCATTCTGTGCTCCGCATCGACCGGCTCGTTTTTGATCGAGCGGCTCGTTCCCGCAATCCTGGTTCCGAACGCTGTCATCGAGGAGGTTCGCGCGAGCCCGCATGCGCCGCCCTCACGCTCAGACCTACTGGGGGAGGGCAGGGGGCAGCGGAGAACCTGGCCGATTCTCGCTTCCTTGCGATCCTACCTTCGCTCGCGAACCCATCTCGCGCTCGCCAAAGACACGCCGAGTCCGCGTCCAGTCACACCGCCATCAGCCGGTCGCATCGTCTCTATTCCTGA
>Ga0207689_10000605_pt1 | contig 34379 bp, 33 predicted proteins | sample KBSMisM52_FD_184312 | JGI IMG/M metagenome (GOLD analysis project Ga0207689, IMG submission 184312) | Miscanthus rhizosphere microbial communities from Kellogg Biological Station, Michigan, USA - KBS Miscanthus M5-2 (SPAdes) (version 2) | ecosystem: Host-associated > Plants > Roots >...
GGTGCGACTCGGCATACGCGATCAGGTGCAGCTGGGCGTCCTTCTCGCCCTTCGAGTAGAGACTTTCGCCGGTGACATACGAGCGCACCGCGGACATCAAGTCGATGCTGAGCACCGTGACGAGCATCTGCAACGCGACGATCGAGATGAACACCGAGAGCACCGGCCATGACCGGCGATGGCTCCAACGGCGCACGCGCTCGAGCACAGGCAACGATGCCCATCTGGCTTCCGTTCTCGCCTTGGTGCTCGCTTCCATCGGACGTCCGGAACGAGTCGGAATCGACACTCGGCTTCCAAGTCGAGTCGCCTCCGGCGCCCGATGCGTCTTGGTCTCGATGCGCACGGCTCAGGCTCGCGCGAGGTCGCGGGAGGCGCGGCCGACTGTAGCAGCGCATGCCCGCATTTCGAGGCATCCAGAGCCCGTCGGCGGTTCCACGGATGCGTCGAAATGGCGGGATCTGGGACGTAGTTCCCAGATCGGCCGGGTCGAGCCGGCCTTTGGCCTCAGGACGGCGTGCGCGACGGCGTCACGCCGGCACCGCGACGATGACGCTCGTCGCCTTGAAGAGCGCGATCGCGCGCTTGCCCGGCGCCAGGCCGAGCGACTTGACGCTGCCTTGGGTGACGATCGCCGCGATGCTGCCGCCGCCGTCGAGGTCGATCACCACCTCGGCGTTGACCGCACCGGGCGTCACCGCGCCGACCTTGCCGGCCAACTGGTTGCGAGTCGACACCTTCGCGCCTTCGAGGTCGGTCGCGACGACCACCGACGACGCCTTGACGAGCGCGATCGCAGTCGCCTTGGTGCGCAGGCCGAGCGACTGTGTGCTCTCCTGCGTCACCACGGCGACGATGCGCTGGCCGCCGGCGAGCGTGAGCTCGACCTCATCGTTGACCGCACCGGAGCGCAGCGAGGTGACCGTGCCGACGAACTGGTTTCTTGCGCTGGTCTTCATGTTCAGGACCTCGAGCAACGAGAAAGGATGGCTCAGGTCGATCGATCGGTCGTCGAGCAGCTTCAGGAAGCGTCGATGCGCAGCGTCGATCTCCGCGAACCGGTCGACGAGCAACTGGCCGCGCGCGGTCAGGCGCGTCGACCCGCCGCCGCGGCCGCCGACGCTGCCTTCGACGAGCGCTTCGCCGGCGAGCGCGTTCATCGCCGCGATCGCGTCCCACGCCGACTTGTAGCTGATGCCGTAGGCCTTCGCAGCGCGCGTGATCGAGCCCTCGCTCGCGACCGCGCGCAGCAGACCGAACCGCTCGCTGCCGCCGAGCGTTTCGTCGCCGACCGAGATCCAGACCGAGCCCTGCAGCTCGAGGCGACGCTGGAGCTTGCGCCGGCGCGGCGTCATGTCGCCTCCGCGACCGCAGCAGCGGCGACGACGCGACCGCCGTGCAGGTGGACGACGTCGTGCGCGAGATCGCGCAGGTCGTCGTCGTCGTGCGTGATCAGCAGCAGCGGGACGCGCAGCTGCTCCTGCAGCTCCTTCAACTCGGCACGCAGTCGCTTGGCGAGCGCCTTGTCGAGCGCAGCGAACGGCTCGTCGAGCAGCAGTGCGTGCGGGCCGTTGACCAAGGCGCGCGCGAGCGCGGTGCGCTGGCGCTGGCCGCCCGAGAGCTGGTGCGGGTAGTGACCGGCGACGGCGTCGAGATGGAACGCCCCGATCCAGCGCCCGACCGCCGGATCCGTGAACGACCGTGCCGGATTCAACCAGCCGCGCCGCAGGCCGAACGCGATGTTCTGGCGCACCGTCAGATGCGGAAAGAGCGCGTAGTCCTGGAACACGTAGCCGAGCCTGCGCTCCTGCGCCGACAGGAACGCCCGCGCAGCGCTGTCGTAGAGCGTCCGGCCCGCGACGGCGACGCGGCCGCTGTCGGGTCGCGCGATGCCGGCGATCATCTTCAACGTCTGCGTCTTGCCGGCACCGGAAGGGCCGTGGAGGACGAGCCGCTCGGCCTCGCTCGCAAAACGGATTGCCAGATCGAATCTCGTCCCGTCGTGGACCAGCCCGCGGTGCAGCTCGACGTCCCAGATCACGGCGACGCCCTCAACCGCCGCGCGCCGCGACGCGCCCGGGAGCGAGCCGCCCCGCAGCGAGCAGCACCGCGACGCAGACGATCGACGTCACCGCGACGAGAAAGTTCGCGGCATCGTCCTGCCCTGCCTGCACCGCTTCGTAGACCGCGATCGACATCGTCTGCGTGCGCCCGGGGATGCTGCCCGCGACCATCAGCGTCGCGCCGAACTCGCCGAGCGCGCGCGCGAACGACAGCAGCAGACCGGCGAGGATGCCGCGCCACGCGAGCGGCAACGTGACGCGAAAGAAGATCGCGATCTCGTGCATGCCGAGGGTGCGCGCCGCGTCCTCGAGCTGCGAGTCGATCGTCTCGAACGCTGCGCGTGCGGCCTTAAAGACCAGCGGGAACGCGACGACCATCGCCGCGATCACCGCGCCTTGCCAGGTGAAGATGAGGCGGATGCCGAACTGCTCGATCAGCCACGCGCCGAGCAGGCCGTGCGATCCGAGCAGCACGAGCAGGTAGTAGCCGAGCACTGTCGGCGGCATCACCATCGGCAACGTCAGCACGGCGTCGAGGACGTCGCGTCCCGGGAAGCGCGCGCGCGCGATCGCGAACCCCACCGCGATGCCGAAGACGAGGTTCAGCACCGTCGCCCAGCCGGCGACCTTGAGCGTCAGCGCGAGCGCGATCCATGCTCCCTCCATCGCAGCGTGCCGCGTCAGGGCTTGCCGAAGCCGTGCTTCGCGAGGACGGCCTGCGCCGGCGCCGACTGCAGGAATTCGACGAACTTCGCCGCGAGCTGCGCGTTCGCGCTCGCGGCGATCGGCGCGGCCGGATAGCGCACCGGCGTTGGCGTCGGCACCGTGAGCGCGACCTTGACCTTGTCGGGCATCAGAGCGGCGTCGGTCGCATAGACGAAGCCGGCATCGACCTCGGCGCGCGCGACGTAGTCGAGTGCCTGGCGCACGGTGTTGGCGCCGATCGTCTTCGGCTCGACCGCCGACCAGAGGCCCGCGGCCTCGAGGACGCCCTTGGTGTAGCGGCCGACCGGGACGCTCGCCGGCAGCCCGATCGCAATGCGCTGGTAGCTCGCTTGCGCGAGATCGCCCACCGCCTTCGGCACGTTGCGCGCCGACGCCGGGACGATCACGACCAGCGTGTTGGAGACGACGTCGCGGCGCTGCGCAGCCTGGACGACTCCCCGCTGCTGCGCCTGGTCCATCGTCTCCTCGTCGGCGCTGACGAAGACGTCGACCGGCGCGCCTCCCTTGACGATCTGCTGCAGCAGCGCGCCCGACGCGCCGAAGTTGAAGAAGACCTTCGCGCCCGGGTTGGCCGCCTCGTACAGCGGGCCGAGCTCCTTGAACGCGTTGGTGAGACTCGTTGCCGCCGAGACGGTCAGGTCGGCGGCGTGCGCGGCCACCGCGCTCGCGGCGAGGACGAGAAGGACCAGGCCGCGGCGCAGCCAGGCGGGCGCACTGAACGACGGCGATGGTTGCATGGGCGGCGGTCGTTGTGTAGGTCGTTATACGACGGTGTCGCTTCGCTCGCGAGAGGGAACACCAGTACAAGGGGCGGGTCGCCCATGCCAAGATCGGGTGTCGCTATATACGAATGGTGATCGCGTACAAATCGGCGATCCCCCCATGCCAGGTGCCGCCCGGACGCCGCCGGTCGCCCGATAGACTCGATGCCTCGCCACCCCGCAGCAACGATCGGCGCGAACGACATGACCGGCTTCGATCCAGGCCGCCGCACGGAGGCGCATTCGACGAGCAGCGCGCCGCCGCGCGACGTCCGCATGCGCGGCTTCAGCAGTCGCGCCGAGGTCGCCGACGTCTGGCAGTGGATCGATCGCCACGCGAGCGCGCTGCCGGCAGAGGCGGTCGCGATCGACGACGCGCCCGGCCGCGTCCTCGCGCGCGACGTCGTCGCGACCGCCGACGTCCCGGCGTTCGACCGCTCCGCGATGGACGGCTATGCGGTGCGCGGCGACGAGACGATCGGCGCAGGCGACTACAACCCGCTCGCGTTTAGCGTCGTCGGCCGCGCCCTGCCGGGAGAACCGTTCGCGGGGACGGTGCAGCCGGGCGAGGCGGTGCGGATCATGACCGGCGCACCGCTGCCGAGCGGCGCCGACGCGGTCGTCCCTGCCGAATACGTGCGCGAGACGGCGCAAGGGATCGAGACCTCGATGGCGTTCGGCCCCGGCAAGCACGTCGGCCGCGTCGGCGAGGACATCGCGCGCGGCGCGACCGTGCTCGCCGCCGGCAGGAGGCTGCGGCCGCAGGACGCCGGCGTGCTCGCGTCGCTCGGCATCGACCGCATCGACGCGATCCGACGGCCGCGCGTTCGCATCGTCGTCACCGGCAACGAGGTCGTCGCGCCCGGGCAGCCCAAAGGCACATACGACATCTACGACGCCAACTCGGCGATGCTGCAGGGTCTCGTCGCGCGCGACGGGGGCGAGTTGCACGAGCATCTCCGCGCCGGCGACGACCCGGCCGTCATCCGCGACGCGCTGACGCGCGGTGGCGCCGACGTCGTCCTCGTCTCCGGCGGCTCGAGCGTCGGCACCGAGGACCACGCGCCGCGGCTCCTCGCCGAAGCGGGCGAGCTCGCGATCCACGGCGTCGCGATGCGGCCGTCGAGCCCGGCCGGGTGCGGCCGCATCGGCGAGACGCTCGTGTTCCTCCTGCCCGGCAATCCGGTCTCGTGCCTGTGCGCGTACGACTTCTTCGCCGGCCGCGCCATCCGGATGCGCGGCGGCCTGCCGCAGCGTTGGCCGTACGTCGAACGCAACGCACGCGTCGCGCGCAAGATCGTCTCGGCGATCGGCCGCGTCGACTACTGCCGCGTGCGCCTGCGCGACGGCGAAGTCGAGCCCCTCGCGCTGAGCGGCGCCTCCGTGCTGTCGTCGACGACGCGCGCCGACGGCTTCGTCGTCATCCCGGCCGACAGCGAAGGCTTCGCGCCGGGCAGCGAGGTCACGGTCCACCTCTACGACGCGGCTTGAAGCGATGGCGGACACGACTTCGCGCAGCGATGCAGCACCGGCCACCGACGGCCGCCAGACGCAGTTCCTGAGCGTCCTCAGCCGCGACGAAGCGACCGAGCGCTTCCGCCGCCACCTCACGCTCGCGCCGCTCGGCCACGAGACCGTCGCGCTCGGCGATGCGCTCGGACGCGTCCTCGGCGTCGACGTCATCGCCGCGGTCGACGTGCCCGGCTTCGACCGATCGAACGTCGACGGCTTCGCGGTGCAGGCCGCCGACACCTTCGGCGCCGGCGAAGAAGACCGGCGCCGGCTCGCGCTCGGCAGCGAGGTGCTGACGCCAGGCGTCGTCGCGCGCGAAGTCGTCAGCGAGCGCCGTGCGACGGTGATCGCGACCGGCGCGATGCTGCCGCGCGGCGCCGACGCCGTCGTGATGGTCGAGCACACCGAGGTCGTGGCCGAACGCGACGGCACGCGCATCGTCGAGGTCGGCCGCGCCGTCACCGCAGGCGAGAACGTCAGCTATGCCGGCACCGACATCGCGCGCGGCGAGACCGTGCTGCGCGCCGGTCAGGTGCTGACGTCGCGCGAGATCGGCGTCCTCGCCGCGATCGGCGTTGCCGAAGTCCGCGTCTGCCGGCGGCCGCGGGTGGCGATCCTGTCGACCGGCGACGAGATCGTCGCGCCGGGATCGCCGCTGCCGCTCGGCGCGATCTACGACTCGAACGCCGCGATCATCGGCGCGGCGGTCACCGAGCTCGGCGGCGAGCCGGTGCAGCTCGGTGTCGTCCGCGACGAGGAAGCGGCCCTCACCGCAGCGCTGACGCGCGCGCTCGAGCACGACGTCGTGCTGCTTTCGGGTGGGACGTCGAAGGGCGCAGGAGATCTCTCGTATCGCGTCGCGAGCCGGCTCGGCGATCCGGGGATCGTCGCGCACGGCGTCGCGCTCAAGCCCGGCAAGCCGATCTGCCTCGCCGTCAGCCACGGCAAGCCGGTCGTCATCCTGCCGGGCTTTCCGACGTCGGCGATCTTCACGTTCCACGAGTTCGTCGCGCCGGTGATCCGCGCGTTCGCCGGCTTGCCGCGGGAGCGGCGCGAGACGGTGACGGCGACGCTGCCGATGCGCGTCAACTCCGAGCGCGGCCGCACCGAGTACCTGCTCGTCGGTCTCGTCGAGAACGACGGCAAGCTGAGCGCGTATCCGATGGGCAAGGGCTCGGGGTCGGTGACGACGTTCAGCGGCGCCGACGGCTTCATCACCATCGACCAGCACACGGAGATCGTCGACAGCGGCACCGAGGTCGAGGTGCAGCTGCTCTCCTCCGGCCTGCAGCCCGCCGACCTCGTGATCATCGGCAGCCACTGCGTCGGCCTCGACGCGATCATCGGCCGCCTGATCCGCGACGGTGTGCGGCCGAAGGTGCTCTACGTCGGCAGCATGGGCGGCGCGAAGGCAGCGCAGCGCGGCGAGTGCGACATCGCGAGCGTGCACCTCATGGACCCGGCGACGGGCGAATACAACCGCCACCTGCTGACCGATGCGCTGACGCTCGTCCCGGGCTATCGACGGATGCAGGGCATCGTCTTTCGCACCGGCGACCCGCGCTTCGCCGGCAAGAGCGCGCAAGACGCGGTCGCGGCCGCGCTCGCCGACCCCGACTGCACGATGGTCAACCGCAACGCCGGCAGCGGCACGCGGGTCCTGATCGACAAGCTGCTCGGCACGCGCCGTCCGCCGGGCCACGGCGTGCAGACGAAGTCGCACAACGCAGTCGCCGCGGCGGTGCACCAGGGACGCGCCGACTGGGGCGTCGCGATCGACACCGTCGCCCGCCAGTACGGGCTCGCCTTCATCCCGCTGCAGGAAGAGCACTACGACTTCATCGTTCCGACCGCGAAGCTCGAGCGGCCGACGATGAAGGTGTTTCGCGCGCTGCTCGCGCAGCACGACGTGCAGGAGGAGCTGAAGCGGCTGGGCTTTCGCCCGTAGCGTCCCGCCTCGCGTGCTCGCGCGACATGGAAGCCTGCTACATCGAAGAAGAAGTCGCCGGCGGCGTCCCGCTCAAGATGTGGACGCGCGGCGTTCCGGTCGAGGACGAGGCGAAGCGCCAGCTCACCAACGCGGCTCGCCTGCCGATCGTCTTCAAGCACATCGCGGCGATGCCCGACGTCCACTTCGGCATCGGCGCGACCGTCGGCTCGGTGATCCCGACCGTGAAGGCGATCATCCCGGCCGCGGTCGGGGTCGACATCGGCTGCGGAATGATCGCGTGCAAGACGACGCTCGTCGCCGCGGACCTGCCCGACAACCTGGCACCGCTGCGCGCCGCGATCGAGCGCGCGGTGCCGCACGGGCGCGCGCCGGGCGCGCGCGATCCCGGCGCATGGAGCAAGGTGCCGGCGTCGGTCGACACCGCGTGGGTCGGGCTCGAGCCCGAGTTCGCCGAGCTGTGCCGCGACCACCCGAAGCTGGCGAAGACCAACAACCGCGCGCATCTCGGAACGCTCGGCACCGGCAACCACTTCATCGAGGTCTGCCTCGACGAGCAGGGTGCGGTCTGGTTCATGCTGCACTCGGGCTCGCGCGGCGTCGGCAACGCGATCGGCACGATGTTCATCGAGCTGGCGAAGCAGGACGCGCTGCGCTACCAGGCGAACCTCCCCGACCGCGACCTCGCCTACTTCGACGAGGGCTCGCGCCACTTCGCCGACTACGTCCGCGCCGTCGGCTGGGCGCAGAAGTTCGCGCGCCTGAACCGCGAGGTGATGATGCGCCGCGTGATCGAAGCCGCGAAGACGGTGATCGGCAAGGGCTTCCAGAGCCACGTCGAGGCGGTCAACTGCCACCACAACTACGTCCAGCAGGAGCACCACTTCGGCCAGGACGTGTTCGTCACGCGCAAGGGCGCGGTGAGCGCGCAGGCAGGCGAGCTCGGCATCATCCCGGGCAGCATGGGCGCGCGCAGCTACATCGTGCGCGGCAAGGGCAATCCGGAGAGCTTCGCGTCGTGCTCGCACGGCGCGGGCCGCACGATGAGCCGCGGCGAAGCGAAGCGCCGCTTCACGCTCGACGACCACCGCGTCGCGACCGAGGGCGTCGAGTGCCGCAAGGATTCCGGCGTCATCGACGAAACGCCCGCCGCGTACAAGGACATCGACGCGGTGATGACGGCCCAGCGCGACCTCGTCGAGGTCGTGCACACGCTGAAGCAGGTGGTCTGCGTGAAGGGCTAGCCGGGAGCCGATGCGAGGGCGTGCGCGGTTGCGGACGCCCCTCTTTCTTTGTGGGCTCTCGCCGCGCTGGCCGCTTCGGATTGGCGAAAATCGTCGCCTGCACCGGAGCTCGCCAGATGCCCAAGTACCCGCTGACCACCGTCACGCCGAAGCGAAACACGTCGCTGCGCGAGATCGACGCGGATGCGGTCGTGCCGGCGTCGCCGCCGGCGAACGGATCGGGCTTCCTCAGCTTTCGCTATTCGTCGACGGTCGTCTCGTCGCAGGGCGGCCGCACGCAGGTGAAGGCCAAGCGCGTCTCGCTCGAGGACGGCAAGCTGAGCAGCGAGTCGTTCGAGGGCGAGCTCGACGGCCGGGCGCACGACGACGCGGTGCGCCGTGCGCAGCAGCAGGTCCTCGAAGACGCGGCGCCGCTGCTGCGGATGCTGCGCTGGATGCTGCCGTCGCGCTGAGCGGGCGGCGGTCGCTCGACCTACTTGCCCTGGTTGCCGTACGTCGCGGTCAGGTAGTCGACGATCTCGGGGATGTCGGCGTCGTTGAGCGGCGCCTTGAAGACGGTCTTCATCCGCTTGGTCATCGCGTCCCAGTACGGCCGACCGGCGTTCGGCGGCTGGGTGAGCATGTACTCGGCCGAATGGCAGGCGACGCAATTCGCCTGCGCCTTCGCGTAGCCGGGCAGCGTGCTCGGGATGAGCTGCGCCCCGTCGGGGGGCAGCACGATCGTCTTGGGCGCAGCGCCGACCGCGGCGACGCCACACGCGAAGACTGCCGAGAGAGCAAGGAGGCGGATGGGGTTCGGCATGGCAATGACTCCGGTGCGGCGATTCAGGCTGCGGTGACCTTGACCGTCTCGATGACGTTGCGCATGTAGCCCGCCGGCTGCCAGACGGCGGTCGTCGGCTGGCCTTCGCCGCCGCGGCTCCAGGCGCAGGATTGGATGTCGTAGGTGCGGCCGCCGACGGGGGTGAAGCCGAACGTGAACTCGCGGAACGAATAGCGGCTGAGCTCGGGACCGAGCATCGACTGCAGCCACGTCGCGCCACCGTCGAGCGAGACGCCGACCTCGCGGATGCCCTTGCCGCCGTCGAACGCGATGCCGCGGACGATCGTCGGACGCCCGGCCGCGATGCGTTGGCCGTTCGAGAGCGAAGTGACGAACGAGCGCACCGTGAAGCGGGTGATCGGCCGCGTCTTCGCCGGAGGTGTGCCGGGAGCGACGCAGACGCAATCGTTGTCGGGAACACGGTACCCCGGAGCCATCCAGAAGCCCTCGAACGCGTGATCGATGACCTCGATGTTCGACAGGTGCTTGACCCAGTACGTGCCGTAGCGGCCGGGGACGACGAGCTTCACGGGATAGCCGTTCAGCATCGGGATGTCGGCGCCGTTCATCTGGTAGGCGATGAGGATGTCCGGATCCATCGCCTCCACGACGTCGAGCGCCTTGACGAAATCGCCGCCGCCGAAGACGCCGTTGTCGAGGCCGTCGAAGCTGACCTGGCGCGCCGAGTTCTTCGGCTCGGCGCGCGCGAGCACGTCCTTCAGCGGCACGCCGGTCCAGCGCGCGTTGCCCATCGCGCCGTTGCCGAGCTGGCCACCGGTGACGCGCGGGTTGAAGAAGGCGCGGCTGTTGCCCGAGCACTGGTTGACGGCGACGATCTCGACCGGCCTGAACTGCGACTTCAGCTCCGCCAGCGTCAGCTGAAAGGGTTTGCCCGCCGCGTTGCCGCCGATCTTGATGACGTACGTGTCGGGGTCGATCGAGGTCGGGATCGCGGCGTTGTGGTAGCGGACGAAGAACGCATCGTTCGGCGTGATGATGCCGTCGTTGAAGACCTCGAACGGCGTCTCGAGCTGCGGCGGCCGCGACGTCAGCACGATCAGCGGACGCTTCTCGGGGAAGGCGACGAGCTTGCGGCTGCCGTTGGCGAACGGATGCTCGTACGTTGCGCCCTGCGCGGAGGCGCTCCTCGCGAACGCTCCGAGGCTCGCGGAAGCGGCCGTGCCGAGACCGGCTGCGAGCAGTCGGCGACGAAGTGCATCGTGGCGGTCGGGTGACATCGGATCTCCCTGTGCGGCGCGCGGCCCGAAGGCCGGTGGTCCCGATTGTGTGAACCGGGCGGATCGAACGGATCGGGTCTTTCGCGGATTCTGCGCGTCGAATCAGGCCTCGGGCTTGTAGATTGCCACTCGACTCGGATGAAGACCACGATCTGGGGCTTGCTCGGCGTCGGCGCCTGCGTCTTCGCACATGCGCAGACAGTGGATTGGCAGAAGGTCGACGACACGCTGGGCAGAAAGCCCGCCGTCACCGACGACGTGCATCGCTACGGCTTCGCCCGCAGCGACCTCACGGTGAATCTCGACGGAGTGACGATCAAACCGGCGCTGGCGCTGGGAGGCTGGGTGGCGTTCAAGCCCATGCCGGGCGGCGTCATGGCGATGGGAGACCTCGTGCTGCTCGAGCAGGAGATCAATCCCGTCATGCAGAAGATGGTCTCGGGCGGGCTGGAAATCACCGCGGTGCACAACCACCTGCTGAGGGCCAGCCCGGCCACGTTCTACGTGCACATCGCCGGCCACGGCGACGCGGTCAGGATCGCGACCGCGCTGAGAGATGCGCTTGCCGAGAGCAAGACGCCGCTGTCGGTCCCGGCCTCGTCGTCACCGCCGCCGGCCATCGATCTGGAGACGGCGCGGCTCGACCAGATCCTCGGCGGCAAGGGACAGGTCAACGGTGGCGTCTATCAAGTCAGCGTCGCTCGCCGCGATGTGGTCAGCGACGCGGGGATGGCGATGAGCCCGTCGGCGCCCTTGGGTCTGGCCACCGGGATCAACTTCCAGCCCACCGGCGGCGGCAAGGCCGCCATCACCGGCGACTTCGTGTTGAGCAGCGACGAGGTGAACCCGGTGCTGACGACCTTGCGCGCGAACGGCATCGAGGTGACCGCCCTGCACAGTCACATGTTGACCGAGCAGCCGCGCCTCTTCTTCATGCACTTCTGGGCGAACGACGACGCGACCAAGCTGGCCAGAGGGCTGCGCGCCGCGCTCGACAAGACAGCCAGCGCGCAGCACTGAGGCGGCCAGCGCCCGGAAGCGCCGCCATCAGCGCGCCAGCACCCACCCTGCAAGCGCGGCAGCCCCGACGACGACCACCGGCGACACGCGACCAAAGACCAGGAGGCCGAACGCCGCGAGCGCCAGGCCGAAGTCGGCCTTGCTGCGAATCGCGCTCGTCCACACCGGGTCGTACAACGCCGCAGCGAGAACGCCCACCACGGCAGCGTTGATTCCCGCGAGCGCCTGTTGGACCGATCGGTGCCGGCGCAGCGTTTCCCAGAACGGCATCACACCGATCACGAGCAGGAACGCGGGCAAGAAGATGGCGAGCAGCAGCAGCAGGCCGCCGCTCCATCCTCCCAACGGCTCCGGCATCGCGGCGCCGAGGTAGGCTGCGAACGTGAACAACGGGCCGGGGACGGCTTGCGCGGCGCCGTAGCCGGCGAGAAACGCGTCGTTGCTCACCCACCCGGTCGGGACCACGCCCGCCTGCAGCAGCGGCAACACCACGTGTCCGCCGCCGAAGACCAGGGCACCGGCCTTGTAGAACACGGAGACCGCGGCCAACGGCATCGCGCCGCTGTTGCTCGCCGCGATCGGGAGCAGAACGAGCAGCACGACGAACACGGCGAGCATCGTCCCTGCCACCCGCTTGCTGACCTCGTAATCCAGATGCTGCGCCGGCGGCAGTTCGTTCGAGCGGACTGCGACGGCGCCGACCAGTCCGCCGAGCGCGATCGCCGCGATCTGGCCGAGCGCGGTCGGCATGACGAGCACGAGCAGGCCCGCCAGCACCGCCAGCCCGCCGCGCAAGCGGTCCGGGCACAACGTCCTCGACATGCCCCAGACGGCCTGCGCGACGACCGCCACGGCGACGACCTTGAGCCCGTGCACGGCGCCCGAGGACGCCACGCCGGCCCAACGCGACACGCCATACGCGAACACGATGAGCGCCACGGCCGACGGCAGCGTGAAGCCGCACCACGCGGCCAGCGTTCCGGGCCATCCGGCGCGACCGAGGCCGAGCGCCATGCCGACCTGGCTGCTCGTCGGTCCGGGCAGGAACTGGCAGAGCGCCACGAGGTCCGAATAGCGCTGGTCATCCAGCCAGCGTCGGCGCTCGACGAACTCGGCGCGGAAGTAGCCGAGGTGCGCAATGGGCCCGCCGAACGACGTCAGCCCGAGCTTCAAAAAGGCGAGAAAGACCTCGACCGCGGAGCCGCGTGTCTGTTCTGCGGCGCGTCGATCACCGACCGGGGCCACGCGATCGCGCGATGGAGACACGGCGTGCGCTGTCCTCAACGGCTCGCTGCGGTGAACGAGAAGTCCCTGAAGGCGGTGACGCTGTCGGCCTTGGTCCAGACACCCACTGCTCCGGCACCGGCGATGTGCGCGTCATCCATGTCGATGTAGCGCTTGCCGTCGAGCGACACGGTGATCCGCGTGCCCGCGAAGTCGACCCGCAGCTTGTGCCAGACGCCCGCCGCCACGGGCGCATCGACGTACTTCAGCGTCTTGCGGCTGCCGCGCTCGGTGTAGTAGAGCGAGACGTTGTTCTCGAGCGCGTTCGCGCGCGCGATGTAGTAGTTGTCGCCGTCCTTCCAGCGCCAGACGACGCCGCCCGCGCGGTCCTCGCGACCGGCCATCGGCTTGAAGGTCGTCTCGACCGAGCCGTCGACCAGCGCAGTGCCGCTCCTGACACACCACGGAAACGTGCCGCTGCCGCTCTGCAGGAGAACGTTGGCGTTGTCGACAGGATCGGTGGACACCGCCCACTTCGGAGCACCCTTCCCCGTGACGCCGCACACCCAGCCGACGGGAATCGCGCCGATGGCTTCGCCGCTGAAGTCGACCGTCTGCGCGACGCCGGTCGCAGCGATCGCCGCGGCAGCGGCTCCGACGATGGATGGCTTCATTGCGGGCCTCCTTCAGGCGTATGAGACGAGCGGGTGCACGACCAGGCCGATCAGCGCAGCCGCGACCACGATGACAGGTTCCGGGAGCTTCTTGTAGCGCCACAGCAGGGCAGCGGTGGCGACGGCGAGCGCGGCCGTGATCCAGTCGGTGATCGAGCGCTGTCCGATGACGACGACCGCACCGGCGATGGCGCCGATCGCCGCCGCGGTCACACCGTCGACGAAGGCGACGATCGCGGGGCGCTTGCCGTGCTTCTTGAAGTACGGTGCCGGCACGATCGTGAACAGGTAGCACGGCACGAACGTCGCGAGCGCAGCGACCACGGCACCCCAGAAGCCGGCGACGAGATAGCCGATGAAGCCCGTCGTGATGACGACCGGCCCGGGGGTGATCATGGCAACGGCGACCGCATCCACGAATTGCCGATCCGTGAGCCAGCCGTACTCCTTCACCACTCCCCCGTACAGGAACGGGACGATGGCGAGCCCGCTGCCGAACACGAAGCTGCCGGCATACGCGAAGTAGGCGCCGATCTGGCCGAGCTTGTGCCAGTCGACGGTCTCGGTGCCGAGCAGTGCCGCCAGCGGGCCGGCGACCGAATGGAGCTTGCCGCGCTGGAGCCAGTCCGGCGGCACGCGCCACAGCCAGACCACGATCCCGGCGCCGAGAAAGAGCCACACGACTTCGGAGTGCGTGATCACCGTGACGAGCGCGCTCACGGCGAAGATGGCCCAGAGCAGCGCGTCCTTGCCGATGTTCTTCGTCGTCAGCTTCCACGCGCTCATGGCGATGATGCCGATCACCGCCGCGCCGACACCGTAGAACACCGCCTGCATCCACGCGATGCCGCCGTAGGCGGCGTAGGCCGCGCCGAGGATCACGACCATCACGAACGAGGGCAGGACGAATGCCACGCCCGCGAGGGTGGCGCCGATCACCCGGTAGTGAACGTAGCCCAGATAGATCGCCAGCTGCGCGGCGAGCGGCCCGGGCATCAGCTGCGCCAGCGCCATGCCCTCCTTGTAGTCGCTCTCGGCGATCCAGCGCCGCCGCTCGACGAGATCGCGGTACATGTAGCCGACCAGCGCCACCGGTCCGCCGAAGCCCCACGTTCCCAAGCCGAGCATGTAGCGCACGAGCTGCCAGCGGGTGTAGCTCGGCGAAGCGGCGGCAACGGACGTCGGCTCGACGTTCTCGCTCGGCAGGGTGCTCATGGCGTCGACCCTGCGGCGGCTCGCGCGTAGTGCGTGTACAGCGAATCGAGCACCGTGCTCATCTCTGCCAGCAGCGCATCGTCGTCGTCCAGGCGTTCGCGGGCGCCGGCCATGACCGCCTCGAAACCCGTCGCCTCGGGCACCGGCTCGCCGCCGACGTCGAGCTGATGGACGAGCGCGCCGAGCCTGGCGAGCGCGGGATCGTCGTCGAGACCGAAGCTGGCGACGAGCGTCTCGAAGGTGACGCGATCGCCGACGTGGGTGAAGGTCGCGCCGTCGAAGTCGAATCCGAGAGCGCTCTTCGGGCAGTCCGAGGGTCGCGCGAGCCACTTGAATCTGGCGTCGGGATCGATGTGCCGACGGATCAGCCAGGCACTGGCGACGCGGTCGACCCAGAGTCGACGGCGGGTGGCCCACGTGCGGCCGCGGTACGCCGCCGGATCGAGCCGCGGGATCGCGCCCGCGCGCTCGTGCGGCTCGTCGGGCGAGAGCAGCTGCTCGAGACGCCGGTTGAAATCCAGCCACGCCGCTTCCGCTTCGGCGCTGGCGTCGCCGGGGAAGAAATCGATCGCTCGCACGGCCTCGACTTCGCGCTGGAGCCTGCGCTGCAGCCGCACCAGCTCGGCCGGCGTGATGGCCTTGATCGACCGGTTCGCCTCCTTCCAGCTCCGGCGAAGCTCGCCGTACTCCGCACTGCGATCGAAGAGCGCGCGATACGCTTCCTCCTCTTCGCTCGAACGCGGTTGCACCGCCATCAGCCAGGCGACGCCTTCTTCGCGCGTGCACTCGTCGCCGAGCTCGCGCAGCGCCGGCTCGCGGTCCTCGCCTCCCGGCAGCAGGTAGGCGCCGTCGCGCAGGGCAACGCACCCCAGGCTCTTCAGCCCGCGCCAGATGCGCATCCGCGCCGTCGCGCTGCCCGTCGGCAGCGAGATCACGAGCAGCAACCAGTCGGGCGCGCTTTCGTTCGTCACGTCAACGACCGATCGACAAGGCTTCGCGCGTGGCCTCGACGAGCGGAGGGATCGCCGCGTCCGGAAACGGCGACACGCTGCTCACGTTGATCTCGCAGAGCACGTACCGCTCGGGCCCGTGCTCGCCACGCTCGCCGAACAGGAAGTCGACGTCCCAGAGCAGCGGCACCCGGGCGGGATCGACGCCGACACGCGCGCACAGCATCTCGATCCAGCCGCCCTCGAGGCGGCGCCGCAGCTCCTGGAAGCGCGAATCGTCGGCCCCGCTGTAGAGCCGCGGCCCCGGTGGCGGCGGCGCATCGCCGGCGGTGGCCGGAAAGAGCGCATTGATCGCCTGATGGCCGAAGCCCGCGACCCGGTCCTTGACCAGGTACGCGCGCGTCATGCCCTCGGCCAGACGCGCTTGCCATGCCTGATCGATCATGTGAGCGCCGCCCTCGAAGTACGGCTGCAGGCGCGCGACGACAGTGGCGAAGTCGACCTCCTCCTCGACCGCGCCGCGCTGGGCATGGCGGAGCTTGTAGCGATCCGCGCCGGTTCGCTCAATCCGCCAGACGCCGATGCCGCTGTGTCCACGATGCTGTTTGAGGACCCGCGGGCCGGCGTCCAGGCGCTCGTGCACGCGCGAGGTCAGCGCCGCGATGTCGACAACGGAGTGCGAATCGCTGCCGAACGGCAGCTCGCGCGTAGCGAGGAGGACGTCCTTGGTGCCGAGCCGCAGGATCGTGTCCGGGTGCGCGCTGACGAGGACACCCTGCGACGCGACGGCGGCCAGCATCGCGTCGAGAGTCCGACGCGAACGGCCGCCCTCGATCGGGTTGTGCCAGACAAGAACGCCATCGAGTTGCTCGAGCTGACGTTGCACTTCGGCGGCGAAGTCGTCGCGGTAGACCGCAGGCTCCGCCGCGATGCCGCCGTCTCGAAACGCCTTGAAGAGCGCCGCGAAGCGACTCGCGTCCGGATCCGACCGATCGCGCGCCTCGCGATCGCCGGGATAGAGGAGCGCAACGCGCGGGCTCGAAAGGGTCGCCATCGCCGCCTTGTAAATGACGCGACAGCAATGTAGCATCATCTACATCGGCTGTCCAGGATTCCCTGCTCCGCCCGACTGCGCGTCCCACGCCCCTTCGAGGAGAACCCATGAACGCTCGCCGTGTCGATCTGCCGTTCGATCCGGGCACGCTGCACGGCTTGTCGGAGAAGCTGCTCCGGAGCCACCACGAGAACAACTACGGCGGCGCGGTCAACCGCTTGAATGCGATCCGCGCCGAGCTCGCGTCGATGCCGTTCGGCCAGACCGCCGGCTTCGTCCTGAACGGCATCAAGCGCGAGGAGCTGATCGCGACCAACTCGATGGTTCTCCACGAGCTGTACTTCGCCGGCCTCGGCGGCGACGGGGCGACGATGGCGCCGCCGATGCGTCTGGCGCTTGAGGCGAACTTCCAAAGCGTGGAGCGCTGGCGCGACGAGTTCATCGCCATGGGCAAGGCGCTCGGCGGTGGCTCGGGGTGGGTGCTGCTCTGCTTCCAGCCGCGCGACGGCACGCTCGTGAACCAATGGTGCGCGGATCACACGCACAGTCTCGCCGGGGGCGTTCCCGTTCTCGCGTTGGACATGTACGAGCACGCGTATCACATGGACTACGGCGCAACCGCGGCGGCCTACGTCGATGCCTTCATGACGAACATCGACTGGGCCGGCGTGTACGCGCGGTACCAGGCGGCCGTCCACGCCGCGACCGATGCGATCGGAGCGGACGCGGAGGACGCGGGCGGTGCAGTCGTCGTCGACGTGCGGCGCGCCGGCGCGTTCGAGCAGGCCGAGACCATGCTGCCGCAAGCGCGGTGGCTGGATCCGGCAGCGGTGGGCCAATGGGCCGCAGAGCTGCCGAAGGATCGAGCGTTCGTCGTGTACTGCGTGTACGGCCACGAGGTCGGCCGCGCGACCGCGTTGCGGATGCGATCCGCGGGACTCGATGCACGCTATCTGCGCGGCGGCATCGACGGCTGGCAGTCGGCGGGCCGGCCGGTGCAACGCAAGCCTGCGTCGGCACCATAAGGCTCGCCCAGCGCGGAACGCGCCGATGCTGGTCGACACGATTCCGTCAACCGGGCAGCATCGCGTAGGTGATCTGCTTCGTGACCGGCGGCTGTCCATCGACGGTCAACGTCACGCTGACGATCGAAGGCCGCTCCACCGCGATGTTTCGGGCGTTGATCGCGATCATGTCCTTCGTCGTACTCAACCGAGCGACCGAGTCGTCGCTCAGCGAGATGGTGTACCGCTCGGCGTAATTGGCCGTGCGTGGTGGCACGTATTCGCAATGCAACGGAGTGGCGCAATACGGCTGCACGCCAGCCACCGGTGACAGTGCGCCCGACCCGCGCAGCACGACGACTGCGTGCACAGTCTGATAGCCCGCGCCGCGAACCGGGACGAGTTCGAAGGTTTCCCTGGGCCAACCGTTCTGATCCAACAGTCGAATGTCGTAGGCGGCAGGCGACGCCGGCGGCATTGTCGATCCGCGGGGAAGGGTGACGTCCACGACGGCAGCACCCGAGGCGCCGACAGGTGGCGCCTGGGGGGCCGATGCCGCGAGCACCGTCGCATGGTCTGCGGAGTCGGGCGCCGCTGCCCACCTCGGTGTTTCGCCCGCGTCCGGCGCACCACCGCACGACGACAGCGCCATGATGACCGCCAAGAGCGGAGCGACCTTCGCCGCTCCATGCCTGGCCGACCACCGAGCGACACAGGTCCCGATGTGACTGACCAGCGGCACATCCATACGGGCAATCCGGTTTCCGTGGTCCGAGGCTTCCTTATTGGTCGGTGTAGAAGAAGTAGTCGGCCGTGTAAGGCACGAACGCCTGATTGCCGAGGTTGGCGGGCGAGTCACAGCCTGTCTTCGGTGCGAGCCCCCCGGCGGTGTTCAGCCGCTGGACGAAGGTGGTCTTCGTCAGCGTGTCGCCACCGGTGGGTCCGTCTGCGGTTGCAGTCACCGTGACCTTTAGCCAGGCGACCGCATCCTTTGCGACGAAATGAGGGTCCGTCGAGGAATCACCCAGATCACCTGGAACGTTCGGATCGGCCGGCCGCACCTTGCCCCGGACGATGCTGCTGTCGCGGGAGTGCTGCCACGTGACGCGAATCGGGCCAGGGGCGATCACCGCCGGATTCGTGTTGATCTCGGTCGGGCTGGGGCTGAAGAAGTGGCTGGTGAGTTGCTTGAAATCGTCGCTGAAGAGCGCGGCCTGCGGCGTGAAGAGCGTGTAGGCAACACCGGAGGACGATGACGCGGAGAAGGAGCAGACGTAGTTCTGGGTGCCGACGCCGTGACCCTCGAGGAATGCATGGTTCCCCTCAGGCACCTTGAGGTTGTCGGGGACGTTGCCGACGTGGATCGGCTCGGCCACTGCGGCATTGGCTTGTTGTCGCGTCTTCATGGTCTGAGCGTCGGCGCCATGAACTCCGATCGTCGCGAGCAGCAGGACCGCGGCGGTAACTGGGGCAAGATTCATCTTCATTCCTTCGGACATCAGTAGAGAGGCAAGGCGGCACAACTCATGCCGTGAGTGCAAGAGCCTGTCGACCCTGCATCAGCAAGACCGCCTCATCGATGAAGAAATTCCTTGCCGCGTCAAATGCCACTGCGCAAGCCACTGGCAAAGACGAGTCACGGGAATAGCAACGGCAGCCCGCCGGTCTGAAGACAGACGCATCGACGCGGGCGCGGAGAACCAATCGCCGGAATCCAAGCGGCGCGCGTCGAGGCGAAACATCGGTCCTCGTCAGCCACCGCCGCGGACGCGGTGATGCGCTGATCCGATGGAGCCAGCACCAGCCAGCGCGGCCTTTGCCGGCCGCGGGACACGACCATGTCGCAGACTTCTTCGACGCCAGCTGCTACCGGATTCGAGATCAAGTTCCGATCACTGCTCCGGGAAGGTCGCTCGCTGACGTTCCCGTGCGACAGTAAAGGGTGTGTCGATCTTGACGCCTTGAGCGAACGGGCCAGGAACAGCTACTTTTTCGCCTGCGCAACGATTGGCCGCGCGTACGCGCTGCGGGTGGTGAAGGCGAGCGAAGCTGCATTGAACCCGCCCGCCGAGTTGGCGCGCGACGGAACGGATGGCCCGAAAGGATGAACGGCAACGGCCGAAGGGATCAGCAACTCAACGTCTGCTTAGTGGCTTGCAACCTGCCGACTTGGACGCAAGCTTCGGTCGGTCAGAGCCAACCGCTCGCCGATCTGCGCCCCTGAAAGCATTCACCAGATTCGAGTCGCGGGCAAGCGGAGCAGAAGCTGACTTCGGCCCCGCAAAACGACCGACCGCAGTCAGTCTGAAGCGGACCTAGGCCATCACCGCGTCGACGTACGACCCCGAGCCGAGGTCACCCTCCGCGAAGATGCCGTGGCGCGCGATCCAATCGCGCGCGTCGCGCCATGCCTCCTCGGTGTAGCGCTCGAACACGATCCGCTCCCCTGGGCCCCAGCGCCGCGTGTCCATCCGGGCGTGGAACCGGTCGGGGAACTCGTTCCTGTAGTAGTGCGTGTAGAGCTCGGGCCTAAGGTCGATGTCGCGTTGCGCGCGCTTGAGCGCACGGAAGAATTTCTCCAGGTCCTCCGGATCGGGATCGCCGGTGATCATGGTCGCGATCATGAAGGTGGTGTCGATCACCTTGCGGAAGCCAAGCTGCTCGGCGAAGTAATACGGACCGCTGAACAGTGCGCAGGCCGGCGCCGCGCCGTCGATCAGCCGCCCCATGCGCGCGAACAGCATGCCGTCGGCGAAGTGGAGGTTGATCTCGTCGGGTGGCAGATACTGCTCGAGCGCCTGGATGGTCGCGTAATGGCTGCCCGACTGGAAGCCGACCGAGATCGGCACGCCGGCAAGATCCTCTGGCGTGCGGACGGCCGAGTCGGCCGGCACGAACACCCCGGCCGGCGCGACCGAGTAGACGTCGGCGTAGAGCTTCCCCTTTCCGGTCGCGGCGGCGACGTTGACGGTCCAGTGGCAGGCGCAGCTGACGTCGGCGTCGCGACCGCGCTCGAACGACTGGAACGCTCCGACCTTGTCGCCGCGGTCGTGGTGCTTGCCCCCGGTCGATCGGATCAGCTCCCGGAAGACGTAGTCGAGCCCTTCGGCGCGGAAATAGCCTTTCTCCTCCGCGACCCACTCCTGCAGCCGGAAATGCGGCTCGATCACGAATTGCGCCATGACGCCACTCCTGAAGTCAGTCTACCGCGCCGTCAGCTGCACGCGCCACTTCGTGGCGCATGAGCGAGCGCAGGGATGACCACCGGCATCGAGTAGTCGCAACCGACCACCGTGCGGGCGAAGAAATAGTTCTCGCGGGCGCGTTCGCTGAGACCGTCGATGTCGACCTGCCCGTGGGGGTCGCAAGGAAAGGACAGCGAGGGAACCGAATGGAAGAGCGAGCCAAAGAGCAGATAGTGCGTCGACGGCGAATGGGTGCTGTTCATGAGAGCCTCCAATGCTCTCAGGACAAGCTCCCGCGATGATTTATTCCGCGCCTGCGCCGAGGGAGCGGCTGACGAGCAAGCCAGTGCGTGCCGTCCCGTTTGATCCGTCAGCTCGCGGCGGTCGCGCGTACCGCATCGACGACGCGCTGGAACTCTTCTCGGTTGACGTCGGAGATCACGCAATGGTGCATCCCACCTTGCAACCAGTGGGCGATCCGATAGCCACGCTCGGTTGCAAACTCGGGCTTGCTGTCGCTCGCGGACTCGGGCCAGACGAACGAGTTGACGACGTGATCGCCTTGCCGGTAGACGAGCGCGGCCACCGGCCGGCCGTCGAGATAGTCGACGCGGCCGCCGACGAACACCGAGCCGGGCAGCGGCAACTCGGCCACCGGCGGCGAGAAACCGAGCTTGGACGACAGAAACGGCTTGACGGTGTGATGGTCCGAGGAGAGCACATCCACGAGATGCGGGCCCACGGTCGAGCGCACATGGCTCGCGACCGCTTCGTCCATGAGCCGCTCCTGCTTCGAAGACTGCAGCAGCGCCACGTTCAGAGTCACCGCGAGCACGCCCGCGGCGGCCATCGACGTCACGAGCGGTCGCCAGCTCAGCCAACCGGCGAGCGCTGTCGCGACCGGCCCCAAGGCTGACTGCGCGCGCCGGGCGGTGGTCGGCGCTTGCGGTCGAATGGCGTGCTTCATCGCAGAGATGCGGCTGCGCAGCGCCGCCGGCGCCTCGTGCCGATCGGCCTTGCCGCGCACGGCAACGCTCAGCGCACGAAGGGTCTCGACTTGCTGCCGCAATGCGTCGTCCAGCTCCATGCGCTGTTCGATCTCGAGCTGACCCGCGAGGTCGAGCTCGCCGTCGACGAAGGCGTTGAGCTTCCAGGAGTCATCGTTCAAGTTCATGGCTTCTGTCCTGTCTGCGCCGGTCGCGGCACCGTGCGCAGCGCCGGCCGCGTTGCTGGCGCCAGCGCGGCCCGCATCAGAGCGCGGGCGCGTGCCAGACGCGACATCACGGTGCCGATCGGAATCTCGGCAATGCGAGCGATGTCGTTGTAGGCGAGCTCCTCGAGCTCACGGAGGACGAACACCTCTCGATAGCCGACCGGCAACGCAGCGATCGCGGCGTTGATCTGCGCGCGCTCGGCCTTGCGGATGGCGATCGCGGGAGGCTCGGTCGAACTCGCGTCGGCCAGGTCGCGCCAGGCGTCTTCCGGGTCGTCGAGCAAGACCTTCTCCTGCGGACGGTTCTCCTTCAGCCACGTGTAGCACGTGTGCCGGACGATCTGGAGCAACCAAGGACGGGCGCTTTCGAGGCGAAGGCTCCCGATGTAGCGCATCGCCCGCATGAGCGCGTCTTGAACGACATCCTGCGCATCGTCCGTGTTGCGCGTGATCCAAAGCGCCAAGTTGTAGGCGGCATCGAGATGCGGCATCGCCAGCTGCTCGAAGCGGCGCCAGTTCTCCTCATCACCCATGTCTGGTCTCCTCAGCTGGCAAGACCTGGATACCGCGCGATCTATTCCACATCCCTGCGATCAGCTCGGGTATTGCGTGTCTCTTGAACCGGCGCCAGGCGGGTCAAGACCGAACGGCCGACGACTCTATTCCAAGGCGCAGCGAAGTCCCTGACGTTCGCAGCGACCTTGCGCATTCGCGGAATCGCGCCGCCCTGCGCGCAGTCATGTCGGCGAGGCCCGAGGACGTCTCGACCTCTCCAGCGATCCATCTGCCACCAAGGAACCGACATGAACCTCGCCCGTACCACCACGTCATGGCTGCTGCTTGCAGCGATCGCATCTGTCGCCCACGCCGAAGCTCCGAAGACTCGGGAGCAAGTGAAGGCGGAGCTGAAGGAGGCCATCCGCACCGGCGACGTCCTCGCCGGCGGCGACAGCGGCTTGAAGATGAACGAGCTCTATCCGCAACGCTACCCGCATGTCGCCGTCGAGACGAAGACCCGAGCGGAGGTCAAGACCGAGCTGGCCGCGGCGATGCGCGAAGGAACGATCGTCCCCGCCGGCGAAGGCGGGATGACTCTGCGCGACGAGTTCCCGCAGCGCTACCCGACGGTCGCGGTTGCGCCGGGGCGCACGCGCGAGGAAGTCGTCGCCGAGACGCGCGAGGCGATCCGCAACGGCGACATGGTCGCGGCCGGCGAAGGCGGCATGACGCTCAGCCAGGAGTTTCCGCAGCGCTACGCCAAGCAGCGCGCGCTCTACGCGGCGCAGCTGCAGCGCGCAGCGAAGGCGACCGACACCGCGGCTCGCTAGCGACGCGTCCGATGGCGGCGCCCCTCCACTCCATTGAAGGCCGTATGAACCTCCTTTCCAGATCGACGGCATGGAGCCTCGCTGCGGCGGGGCTCCTGATGCAGCTTGCGATCGGCGCCCATGCGGGCGCCGCCCCGGACGTGCAAACCCAGCTCGACGAGCTGACGAAGAAGATGGAAGAGATCGAGAAGCGGCAGAGCGCCGCACCGCCGTCGGCTGCTGCGAGCAACGCAGTCACCGGCGGCGACATCCCGGGGTCGTTCAAGCTGCCCGGCTCGAACACGTCCGTGAAGCTCGGCGGTTACGTCAAGCTGGATGCGGTCTTCAGTGACAAGAGCGCCGGCGTCGGCAGCACCGCAGACCTGGAGTACGAGGCCGGCGCTGTTCCGGTCGGCCCGAACGCGGGCGCGAACGAGCGCAACCAGGTCAAGCTCCACGCTCGCCAGTCGCGCTTCTTCCTCGAGACCAACACCCCGAGCAGCTGGGGCGACGCGAAGACCTACCTCGAGTTCGACCTCTTCGGGGCGAGCGGCAACGAGAGCGTCTCGAACTCGCACGGCTTGCGCGTTCGCCATGCCTACGGGACGCTCGGCCACCTTCTCGCCGGGCAGACCTGGACGACGGCGTCCGATGTCGCGACGTATCCCGAGACGGTCGACTTCGGCGGCCCCGCCGGCGTGATCTTCGCGCGCCAGGCGCAGGTGCGCTGGACGCAACCGTTTTCAGGCGGCGAGTGGTCGATCGCGCTCGAGAATCCAGAGACCGTCGTGGCGCTGCCGAACGGCGATTCGTTTCGCGCCGACGACGATCGCTACCCCGACATCGCCGGCAACGTCAAGTTCGCCACCCGTTGGGGCAACTATTCGATTGCCGGGCTCGCGCGCCAGCTGCGGGTCGACTCGGCGAGCGCTCCGGCGAGCCGCGATCAGAAGTGGGGAGGTGCCGTTGGCGTGAACGGCGTCGTTCCGCTCTTGCACGCCGATGACTTGCGCTTCTCGGCGTACTACGGGAACGCGATCGGACGCTACTCGATCGGATTTTTCCCGGACGCCGTGCTCGACGCGAACGATCGCCTGGTCTTGCCGACGCAGTGGCTCGCCATGGCCGCGTACCGACACTTCTGGACGCCCAACCTGCGCTCGACGATCGCACTCTCGGCGCTCCGCTCGGACAATCCCGACGGCACGGCAGGCAGCGTCAACCGAGGTGCCGAGTCGGCACACCTGAACCTGATCTGGAGCCCGACGGCGAAGACGAATCTGGGCGTGGAATTCATCCACGCATCGCGCGAGGTCCAGAACGGCCAGAGTGGCACTCTCAATCGAGTGCAGGCAGCGGCGCAGTATCTGTTTTGAGCGGAGCGACAAGTGATCTCTTGCGTTCGCGTTCGCGCAATTGCGTTGCTCGTTGCGGCGAGCACAACGCGCTGTCCGTGCCGGAGCCTGGCGCTTGGGCGCTCTTGATGGCGGGTCTGGGTGGCCTGAGCATGACTGTCCGGCGGCGGCGGATCCAGGCGCGAGTGACCCGGGGCGAAATGCCGCAGGATCGGCAGTCCCGTTCGCTCGCGCTGCGAGGACTGGCAGGCGCTCGACCACGAAGTGCAGCTTCTGGGGTGAGTGGACACGCACCGTTCGAGGATCGCAACTGGGCGTGCTGCGGCGATCCGTGCTCCGAAAATCCGGCGTTGCCGATCGTCCACTCCCGGCCGGACGATGTGCGACTCTAAAGGCCGTCCGCTGACGGCCAGGGGCTAGGTGGTGACCGGCCGGTCCGGGTTCAGCCGCGCTCGGCTGCCCGACCGTGAAGCCAGGTGCCGATCGTGATCGCCGTTCGATCCTGAAGAAAGCCACCGATCACCTGCAGGCCGATCGGCAGGCCTTCGCTCGTCGCTCCAACCGGAACGGCGGTCGCCGGCAAGCCCGAAAACGTGGCGACGCCCGGCCACGCGAGTTGGTCGAAGTAGGGCGTCGACTTGCCATCGATCTGCAGCACCGCGCCCGGATCGTTGGGATTGTCGACGTGCGGATACGCAACGGTGCCGAACGCGGGTGCGACCACGGCATCGAATCGAGCGAAGAGCGCGCGCCATTGGCGTCGGAGCCGAAACTGGGCGTCCAGCAACTCCATCCAGCGGTGCGCCGAGATGACGTCTTTGGCCGTCGGCGAACCGCGCGTGAAGATCGCTCCGAGCATCTCGGTGTAGGCAGCATGCGCCGCACTCAGATCGGGAAGTAGGTCACTGTGCCGGAAGACCTCGGCGCCAGCGCGTGCGGCGACCTCGGCGACGCGGGCAACCGCATCGGTCAGGATGCTGCTCGTCGTCGCTTTCGGATGCGCGTCGAGGAAGAGCAGTCGCGCTCCGGCGAGATCGTGCGGGCGTGCAGGCGGCAGGTCCAGCCGGTAGCCCGTTGCGGCATCGACATCCGGGCCCGCAATGACGGCCAGCTCGAGCTCGAGATCGGCGGCATGGCGAGTCATCGGCCCGGCGACCGCCAGCTCGACACCTCCGCCGTCGGTCCCCGGAAAGCCATGCCCGCGGTTTGGCACCAAGCCGAACGTCGGCTTGTGCGCGAAGACGCCACAGAACGTGGCCGGGACGCGCAGCGATCCGCCGATGTCCGATCCGACTTCGATGGCGACCATGCCGGCGGCGAGCGCCGCCGCGGAGCCGCCCGACGAGCCACCCGGGCTGCGCGACGGGTCGACGGGATTGACGGTACGGCCGTAGATGGGGTTGAAGCTTTGCCAGTCGGCGAGAGCGACCGGCACGTTCGTCTTTCCGAGGATGACAGCGCCGGCAGCCTTCAGCCGCTGCACCAGCACTGCGTCTTCCTTCGCCTTGTAGTCGCGAAACGGCGCGATACCCCAGGTCGTGGGCAGCCCGGCGACGTCGATCGCCTCCTTGACCGTCATCGGCACGCCGAGGAGCGGCGGCCGCTCGCCGCGTTCTCGCCGCGTGTCGCGCTCGCTCGCCTGCTCGCGCGCTCGCTCAAAGTCGCGAACGACGACCGCGTTGATTCGGGGGTCGCGTGCCTCGATGCGGGCGATCGCGGCCTCGCACGCGTCGCGGGCGCTCAGCTTCCCATCGCCGATGGCCCGGGCCAGCGCGCTGGCGCTGCAGCGCTCCGGATCGAAGCGCACGTCGTCGTCACGGCGTGCCATCGCGTTCCTTTCGGATTGCCTTGGGAGAACGATTCTGTCAGGTGCAGCCGTGATCCAGGCCAGCCACCCGAACTCGTCAAGGCCCGGACCGCGCTTCCGCGCGCGGCGGTGAGGGAGGCTCGAGCTGTTCGATGAACAGTCGCGGCCCGCGACATAGAAGCGGTGTGAGCCAAGAAGGTGCTAAGGCAAAACCGCGCGGGGGCCCCCTTTCGGCCATTTGCCGACTTTGCTCAGGGTCGGCTTTTGGGAATTGCGTTGTCCGTGCGGGGAGCGCTCGCGCGGCGTTTACACCGGCACCGTCGCCGCTCAGAATTGCACCATCCAAGGAGGAGCGTCGCATGGACTTGAGTCTGAAGGGCAAGAGCGCCGTCGTCACTGGGGGAAGCCGAGGCATCGGCCGGGCAGTGGCGGAGGCCTTCGCTACCGAAGGCGCAAACGTCTCGATCTGCGCGCGCAAAGCCGAGGAGGTCTCCGCGGCCGTGCACGCGCTCGAGGCCCGAGGCGTGCGCGCCTTCGGGCAAGCGCTCGACGTGGCCGACGGCGCTGCGCTGGGGGACTGGGTCACTGCAAGTGCACGCAAGCTCGGCGGCATCGACGCCCTTGTCTGCAACGTGAGCGCACTTGCTGTCGGCGACAACGAAGAGAGCTGGGACAAGTCGTTCCGGACCGACATGATGCACACCGTCAACGCCGTTGCCGCCGCCGTTCCCTTTCTCGAGAAGTCGAGCAACGCGTCGATCGTTCTCATCTCGAGCGTCTCGGGCTTCGAGGTCGACTTCGCGGCCGGCTCCTACGGCGCGATCAAGGCTGCGCTGATCCACTACGCCAAGGGCTTGAGCCGGCAGCTCGTCGGTAAAGGAATCCGCGTGAATTGCGTGTCACCAGGCAATACATACTTCGAGGGCGGTATCTGGCAGACGATCGAGAAGAACATGCCGGACCTGTTCGCTTCGACATTGAAGGCCAATCCCACTGGCAAGTTCGGCACACCGGCCGAAGTGGCGAATGCGGTCGTGTTCCTCTCAAGTCCGGCAGCAAGCCGCATCTCGGGAACCAACCTGGTCGTCGACGGCGCGCTGACCGTCGCTGTCTGAGGAGTCGAGCCATGGGCGAGTTCGCCGGCCACACGATTCATCGCGACCACATCCATCACGGCTGGAACAACGCGTTCAAGCCCTGCCTGCGGATCGCCCCCGGTGAAAGCGTTCAGTTCGAGACCATCGACGCTTCGTCTGGCCAGCTCACGAAGACGTCCACGGCCGCGGATCTCGAGAAGCTGGACCTCGGTCGGGTCAATCCGGTGACCGGACCTGTCTGGATTGACGGTGCGATGCCTGGCGACGCCCTCAAGGTCACGGTCCTTTCGCTACGGCCTTCGGGCTGGGGCTGGACCGGCAACATTCCGGGCTTCGGCCTGCTCACCGACCAGTTCCCCGAGGCATGCTTGCACCACTGGCACTACGACCCTGCACTGACGCCAGCGATGTACGGGCCGGGCGGCCGCGTGCCGCTGCGGCCGTTCACGGGAACGATCGGCGTTGCGCCGGCCGAGCCCGGACTGCACAGCATCATCCCGCCGCGCAACGTCGGCGGCAACATGGATGCGCGCGACATCTGCGCCGGCACCGAGCTCTACTTGCCTGTCGAGGTCGAAGGCGCACTGTTCTCGGTCGGCGACACCCACGCGGCGCAGGGCGACGGCGAGGTCTGCGGGACGGCGATCGAGAGCCCGATCGACGTCGCCCTGAAATTCGAGCTCGTGAAGGGCGCTCGGCTGCGCTCTCCGCGTTACGTCACGCAAGGTCCGGTCACCGACCACTTCGACAAGAAGGGCTACGAAGTAACGACCGGCATTGGTCCGGATCTCATGGCCGGCGCGCGCATGGCAGTTTCGGACATGGTCGAACTGCTGAGCAAGCGCTACGGCTACGCGCCGATCGACGCCTACATGCTCTGCAGCGTCTGCGCCGACCTGCGCATCAGCTCGATCGTCGACGTGCCAAACTGGGTGGTGTCGTATTACTTCCCTCGGATCGTCCTTGAGTAGTGCTAGATCTACTCTGATCGCAGGACCGAAGGTTGACTCTGACCTTCGCCGAAGGCGGATGTCAGCTGCACCCCGGAAGCGGACTTCGTCGTTGAGCACAGACCACGGCGCTGACGGCAGCCGTTCCGTCGAGTCATGTGAGTCGTACCAGATCGAACCGTCGTAAGGTGTGGGTGCGACAGCCCTGCCTCATCGCGCAGGCCGGGCTGTCGCACTCAGTTCGTCAGTCGTCGTCTTCGGACCGATCGGGGTCGTTGGGGAACGCCACCCGTCGCGCACGGCCCGTGACGCGCAGAATGTCAAGGCCAGACCCGTTGCGGTCGACGATGTAGACGAAGCCGCGGTTGTCAACCTCGACGTTGTTCGTCATGTAGCCGGTGGCAGTCGTGTTCTGGTTGGCGACCGGCACGTAGAAGCCGACTTCCTGGGGCGCCTGCGGTTCCCGGATGTCCCAGACTCGAACGCCACCCGTGAAGTAGGCGAGGAACGTCAGCCTGCCGTAGAACGGATTCCTGAAGTTCTCCTCGCTCGAGTGCACACCGAAGCGAGCGCCCCGCTTGCAGTAGTCGCCCCTCGGATACTTGTCGCCCGAACGCGGATCGACCGACATCGTCGAGAGCACCATCGGACCTTGCCACGGGTTCTGCTCGACGCGTGTGCCCGGCGGCGCCGTGATCGAGTTCTCGACGGTGAAGTCGGCCAGAAACGCCCAGTGCGGCGCTTCCTTGCAGAGGTCCGATGTCGCCTCCGACGCGACGACCACGATGTCGCGTACCTGGAATTCGGTGAAGTCCTGGTAGCTCGCGGGCGTCATCCCGAACACCGGCATGCTTGTGTGGCCACCCTGGTCGGGAGACATGTAGAGGATCGACACCTGCGCTGAATTCAGCTGGTCGTTCGTCGGATTGTTCCGGTCGCCCATGAACGTTCCGTACGGAGGCGGCAACAGCTTGCTGCGGTCGAGCACTTGAACGACTCCGTCGTCGCCGACTCCCCACGCCGCGTAGACACGGTTGCCGATGACGTCGCTCGCGGTTGCGCCGCGCGCGAGCTTGCGCGTCGGGCTCGGGTGCTCGCGACCGGAAATCGCACCGTGCAAGGAAGGCGGCACGGGACCGGTGCCAGTCGGTTGCGATCCGGGAAGCCCGTGCGTGCGAAGATAGACCGGGCTCGCGGGATTCGACCAGTCCACGATCACCATCGATTGCGGCTGGCGCCACGCCTGGGCGGTGACGCTGCCCGGCAAGTAGGCGATGCCGGTCTGGCACTCCCAGTAGAGCTTGTGCGTGCTCGTGAGACCGCGAATCGCGCCGACGAGGACAGGATTGTTGACGTCGGTGACGTCCCACGTCTCATAGCCCGACGCGGAGCTGCCTTGCACGTTGCGCAACAGGTAGACCCGGCCCGGGGTCCCTCCGGGCAGGTCGGAGCCAAGGCACATGCGCGCCATCTGCGCCTGTCCGCCGCTCACCGGAACGGGGATGTGAAACTTCTCGACCGGCTGGTTCGGTCTCGTCACATCGATGATCATCGTGCCGTTGAACTCGACGGCGCCGCCCTTGAGCGGGTTCGGCTTGGAGCCGCCGTGCGTGCCGACGAATGCGATCGTCCTGCCGTCTGGATAGACGATCGTGTTGGGCTGGTAGGCGGGGCGGCCCTGTAGGTCGGTGTGCCCGATGCGGCGCATGTTCTTCTGCTCGCCGCTCTGAGAAACTTGCGCGAAGGCGCTGCTTGCGAAGGCAGCTGCCGCAACGGCTACGACCGAGAGCGCCGCGCCGAACGTTTTGCTGGATGTCGTCATATTGTCTCCTCGCTTTTCCAATTGCGCCGGACGACTCGACCCCTGCCGACTTCGTTCCGGCACGCGGCGAACGACGTTGTTCACGACCTTCGTGGATTCGCCGTGAACTCTTATAGCCCTGCGAAAGCATGCGAACAACAAGCCAGCGGAGAGGGGAAACGATAGACCGCATCGACGGCCTCGATTAGCCCGGTGCTGCGCGAGTTCGCGCGTGCGCGGGAGCGCGTTTTGCCAAGCGGACACCGCGTTCCGCGACGGCACGATCGTGACATCGGCAGAATCCGGCTACCTTTCCAGCCTCGCAAGCCTCTCGTTGTCGTTCGTTGGCTTCTCGGCCGTGGTGGTCACGCTCCGGGGTGCGCTGGGAGGCGAGTTATCGGATCGGCACCTGCGCCTCGTGCGCTTCTATATCGAAGGTGGCCTTCTGCTGGTTGCTCTGGCTTTGGTTCCCAGACTCCTGGAGCTCCTGCACTTCACCGACATCGTCGCCTGGAGAGTATCGAGCGCAGTCGCTGCTTCGACTTTTACGGTTCTGGTCCTGGTCCAGTTCCAGCGTCGCCGGGCAGTGGAGCCGGGCCCGTTTCCGCTCTGGCTCGTCATCGTCTATGTGGTCACGACAGGCGCCATTGCGAGCCTCTTGCTGAACGTTGCAGGAGTTCCCTTCTCACCGAATGTCGGCCCCTACGCCGTCGTCCTGACCTGGGCGCTTTGCGTGTTCGGGTTCACCTTTGTCGGGACGATGGACATCTTTCTGCATCGCGACTCTGACTAGGCCGTCGCTGCAGACTGGCTCCCCGCCGCTCGGTTGGCGGCTCCGAATGTCGGCTGCTGCCGAAAGCGGACTCGCGACTCCCCGTGAAGGTGTTCTTCGTCGTCGAGCGCAAGCCAGTGACGGTCTGCAGGGCGAGCGAACGGGAACTACCGACCCAAAGCCGAAGTTGACCGGGAACGTCTCAGTTCAGCTGCCTTGCGGGAGCAGAACTGATGCGGTTGCCGGCGAGGCGCGGACAAGTCGAGTGATCTGTAAGAGCCGGTGCGGCTCGCGCCGAACTGGCCCTCGCACGACCAATCCCTGAGCCATGCGCGCCAAGGCGTTGTCGCTGGCCGCAGCTTGCGGCTCACGGCTGCCTCGACAATACCTGCGTCAGACCGCTTCGAGCGTGTAGAACAACACCGATCGCGGCGGCCAGAGGATCCGGGGCTGATTTGCGAACCAACGTCGGCGCATGGCGTCGCCCTTCATGACGTCGGTGACGCGCCAGCCCTTGCCCTGGATGGACTTGGCGAAGGCCGCAGAGTCGAACGCGCCGATCATCGGCTCGCCCCGCGTCGCGGTCAGCGCGCGGACAGCGGCGAACATAGACCGTTCGCCGAAGGCGGTCTCTTCGCGACGCGGATAGGCATCGAAGATCACGACGCTGCCGGGCGCGACGATGCGCCGCAACGTAACGAGCGTTGCGACCGTCACGCGTTGTTCGAGGTACATAGTGACGCCGAGCCACGACACGAGCGCGCACCGCGACGAGTCCAAACCTGCGGCGAGCAACGCGTCGGCCAAGTCGTCCTTCTCGAAATCGACCGGCACGAAGGTCAGGTTCGCGCCGAGGGCGGGCCAGCGCGACAGGATGTCGCGCTTGTCGGCTTGCGTAGCGGGATGATCCACCTCGAAAAAGCGGCAGCGCGAATCGGTGTAGCGGAGCGCAGTCGTGTCGAAGCCGGCGCCAAGGACGATGACCTGATCGAGTCCTGCATGCAGACGTGCCGCGAGCGCCTCTTCGACATAGCGAGAGCGCGCCAGCACCTCTCCCTCGATCCCGCGCACGGGTCCGTAGAGCCTGCCAAGCGCACGATCTGCGAACGGCGTCGGCAGGGCCGCCATCGCGCTCGGAAGATCGAGAAAGAGATGCGCGAAGCGATCCTCGAACACCAGCGGCCTTGCTCCGGCCAACAAATGGCGATGCCGCATCGCTGCGGTCATTCGCGCTGTCCGGCTGGCCTTGCCGCTCGCGAGCCGCGCCATTGGTCGTTCCGGTCGCTTCGTGTCGCAGTCAGAGTGGTCCTCGCAGCCCTGCGCTCAACCTTTGTCGACCAGCACCTCGCTGATCTGCACCAACGGCGTTTGGTCGGTGTAGTTCGGGATGTCGCCCATGATCTCCGGCGCATGGGGCCCGAACCCGCGCTGGAAATCGTCGATCGAGTCGCAATGGAGGTGCGCCACGACCGCGTAGATCGCCGGATCACCGGGGCTTCCGCCGGCGACGCCCTTGTCGACCGCGTAAAACTTCAGCGCCGAGCCCATGCGTGCCTTGACCATCGGCATGTGCTTTTGGAGGTAGTACGCATGGTCGAACCGGGCGCCCGGCTTGTTGGGGTACATCACGCTCACCTTGATCATCGCGGGACTCCTCACATGAAGTGCACGCCCATGCTAGCGGAGCGCGGCATCGGGAACGCGCCCCCGTGCGCTGGCGAGCGGCGCCTCGGTCATCGTCTATCCGTCCTCGATGGTGCGCGACGGGGTCCGCGTGAGGATTCGGAAGGTGTAGCCCCTCGGTACGCGTCTTCACCTAGAGCCATCCGGCGGTCGGTCGAAGAGGGCGTAGCCAAGTCGCTGGCGGGGCCGTTGGACGGGACTCCGATCGGCCGTTCCAATTGATGCGGATCAAGGATCGCAGACTTCGGCGGGCTAGAAACTCGTGGCTGCCATCGCCAATTGAAATTTCATGAGTCCACGAGCGATGCATCTGGAGCGGACGATGACAATTCGAACTCATGCTGCCAAACGTCTGATGGCCACATCGGCGGCGGCTCTTGCGCTGGCGTGGAGTCACCCTGTGGCAGCGCACTGCGACACGCTGGACGGTCCGGTAGTGGGGGCGGCACGCCGAGCGCTCGAGACCGGAAACGTGGATCTCGTGCTTGTATGGGTGCAGAAGGACGACGAGGCAGAGGTCCTCGGCCATTTCCAGAAAACCCTCGCCGTGCGCAAGCTCAGCCCGCAGGCGAGAGATCTGGCGGACATGTACTTCTTCGAAACCCTCGTGCGCCTGCACCGCGCCGGCGAAGGGGCCGGTTACACGGGGTTGAAACCGGCCGGGAAGGTAGAGCCGCCGATCGCGGCCGCGGACAAGGCGCTCGAGAGCGGGAGACCAGAGGAGGTCGTGAAGCTCATCGGTGGGCGAATTCATGCAGGGTTGGAGCGCCAATTCAACGAAGTGGCCGCGAAGAAGAAATACAGCCCGAACGACATCGCCGCTGGGCGCGCGTTCGCGAAGGCCTACGTCGAGTACACGCATTACGTCGAGCGCTTGTACGACGCGAGTGAAACGCTGGCCCCCGGTCGGGTGCAAAAAGAAGCGCCTCGTCTGGCCCACTCTCACTAGGCGCAGCTCGCCTTCGCTACGAGCTCGCGCTACGACTGAACGGCCTCCCGGCTTGGAACGATCCGAAGCGCAGGTATTTGCCCCCCAGCTTCGCTGGCAGTCCCGAAATGGTTGCGGGGACTGAGGGCAGCGGCAACGCCTCGCGGAAAGCGACACTTCTTGACGGTGACCAGCTCGGCCCGCCGATCGCAATTCGATGCCGCTCCACGGCCGCGCCGGTGACGCCTGGCGCCGGCCGGCTGTCGCCTTTGTGATGCGGGCTGTATGCCTGTGCGTGCCGGCGTCATGGCCTGCCGGAGTCCTCTGGTTGGCGCTCGCCGCGGGCCTGCCGATGCCGGGCGGGGCCCAGTCGCTCGGCCAAGTTCCTCCTTCCTTCGCAGAACTCGAAGCCGCGCACGCGCGGATCGGCGACATTCTGGTTCGCATCGAGGACGTCTTCGACACCCAGAACCCGAATGAAGACTGGGCGCTTTATCGCTGGGCGAACGCGCTGCACATCAAGACGCGCCCCGGCGTGATCGAAAGCGCCCTCCTGTTCAAGCGCGGCGACCTCGTCTCGGTGGCGGTGATCGACGAGACCGAACGTCTGCTGCGCAACGAGCGCTATCTCTACGACGTGCAGATCCGTCCGGTCGCCTACCAGGACGGCGTCGTCGACCTCGAGGTGGTGACGCGCGACAGCTGGTCGATCATCCCGGGCGCGAGTGTCGGCCGGGCCGGAGGAGAAAACACGAGCGGCATTCGCCTCCGCGAATACAACTTCCTCGGCACCGGAACGACGCTCGGCATCGGCCATGCCAACGG
>Ga0207689_10000609_pt1 | contig 34221 bp, 31 predicted proteins | sample KBSMisM52_FD_184312 | JGI IMG/M metagenome (GOLD analysis project Ga0207689, IMG submission 184312) | Miscanthus rhizosphere microbial communities from Kellogg Biological Station, Michigan, USA - KBS Miscanthus M5-2 (SPAdes) (version 2) | ecosystem: Host-associated > Plants > Roots >...
TTCTGCACGTCGCTGTCGCGAATCTGCACGCCCGCCGGAATGCGCAGATAGCCGAGCCGCTGGGCGATCTCCGCATTCTGGACGATGCTGCGCCCGACAAATGCCACCTTGCGATCGAACTGCGCCGCCAGGTCGACCAGGACCTGCATCCGATAGATGCTCGACGAAAAGGTGGCGACCACGAGCTTTCCCTGCGTGCTCGTGAAGATCTCCTCGAATGCGTCGATGACTTCAATCTCGGGACCGGTGAAGCCACGCCGGTCGATGTTGGTGCTGTCGGCGAACAGCACCAGCACGCCTTGCGCCCCGAGCTCGGCAAACCGGTGCAGATCGAAGTGCGCGCCGTCGATCGGCGTCTGGTCGATCTTGAAGTCGCCGGTGTGAATCATCACGCCCGCTGGCGTCGTGATGGCGAGCGCCACGCAATCGGGCATGCTGTGCGTGACGCGAATGAACTCAATCGAAAACGGCCCGACGGTCACGTGTTGCCGCGGCTTCACGGTCCGCAGCCGGTCGCCGGGATCGATGCCATGTTCCTCGAGCTTCGGCTCGACGAATGCGAGCGTCATGGCCGTGCCATAGACGGGACCGTCGAACATCTCGATCACATGCGGAACGGCACCGATGTGATCCTCGTGGCCGTGGGTGAGCACCAACGCCTTCACCTTGTCCCGGCGCGCTTCGACGAACGTCATGTCCGGGATGATCAGATCCACGCCCAGCTGATCGGGTTCGGGGAACATGACGCCGGCGTCGATGAGGATGGTGGTCTCCTCCCATGACAAGGCCATCATGTTCATGCCGAACTCCCCGAGGCCGCCCAATGCGACAACCTCGAGTGTCGACGGCGACACGTCTGGAGTGATGGACTGATTCATTCAGAGCCCAGCATCGTGAACCTGGTTGTACCGGCGACAGCCGACCCTGGCGGGGCGGTGGTGCCGGGCTCGACTGTCGCTTCCAACGCGTCGAGACATCAGGCCGCTGGGAGCGCCTGATCCCTTCACGCGGTCAGGAAGATCCGATCGCGTCGAAGAGGCAAAAAGCTGGCGGGTACAACGACTTCCGGCGAAAAACTATAGCACAGCCTGCGAGAGCCTCGCGACGTCCTCGAGCGAGAGCGTTTCGGGCCGCCGGCCTCCATCGAGTCGCGCCTTTTGCAGGATCTCCGAAGCTGATTGCCCGAAAGACGCCGCGACCGGCTTGAGCGCGTTGGCGAGGGTCTTCCGGCGTTGCATGAATACACCACGCACCATCCGCTCAAACACCGGCCGAGTCCCGACATCGACTCGAGGAGGCCGGAAGCTGAGGCGGACGACGGTGGAGTGCACCTTGGGAGGTGGTCGAAACGCGCCCGGCGGAAGGTTCAGGATCCGATCGACGTCGGCCATCAATTGAACCTGAATCGACATCGCGCCGTAGTCGGCCTCGCCCGGTACCGCCAGCAGCCTGTCGGCAACCTCACGCTGCAGCATCAAGCTGGCGTCGGAAAGCACGGCTCCCTCCCTGGCTTCATCGAGCAATCGAAAAAGAATCGGAGACGCGACGTTGTAGGGAAGGTTGCCGACGACCCGGATCGGCCGTCGCTCGTCTTGAGTCAGGTCCTGGACGTCGATGTCCAGGAAATCGCCCTCGACAAGGCGCACATTCGGTGGAAGCCGCCCTCCGAGTGCGGCGAAGAGGTCACGATCGAGTTCGACTGCGATGACTCGGCCTGCCCGTTCGGCAAGAGGCCGGGTCAACGCACCTCGGCCCGGGCCGATCTCGAGGAAGGTCTCTTCAGAAGTCGGAGCGACCGCCGCAATCAGTCGGCCGACCCATGCAGGCTCGAGGAAGTGTTGACCGAACCGCTTGCGCGCGCGCGGGAGCTTTCGACGGTCGGATTTCGAATCCCGAGTCCCGGGTCCCGGCCTCTTCAATCTTCGTCCTCAACGAGCGTTTCACCCCGCCAGTAACGCTCTTCGATCTCTTCGATCTGCTCCTCGCTCATCCCGAAGTAGTGACCGACCTCGTGAATGAGCGTCTCCCCGATGACGGCACGGACTTCGTCTTCGTCGTCGCAGTCCTCTTCAATGGGTTGCTGGAAGAGCGTGATGCGATCGGGAAGTTGATTGCCGTACTGCCACGTGCGCTCGGTCAGCGGTGTGCCCTGATACAGGCCGTACAGCGTATCGGGCGGCTCAATCTCCATCTCGTCGAGCAGCTCGGCGCTCGGCGCGTCCTCGACGACGAGCGCAAGGTTCTTGATCTCGCGACGGAAACGCTTGGGGATGAGGGCGACTGCCTCAACGAGCAGACGTTCGAACTCGGCGCGGTTCACGGCTCTTCGCTCCGGCTTTCTTCGGCGTTGGCGTGCGTTCTCTTTCTTTGGCGATGACGTGCTGGTAAAAATCGCAGTCGTCCCGCACCAAGCAATCCTGGCACAACGGCTTCGGGCGACACACGCGGCGGCCATGGAGAATCTGCACGTCTGACGCCAGGGTCCACATTTCTTTGGGCAACGCACTGCAAAGCTGGGCCTCAACCTGGACAGGGTCATCGCCTTCAGCGATGCCGATTCGATTCGATACGCGAAGCACGTGCCGATCGACCGGAAGCCCGGGCACTCCCAGCGCGTGACCGAGGACAACGTTCGCCGTCTTGCGTCCTACGCCGGGGAGCTTCGTCAGCGCATCCATGTCGGCCGGGACCTGACCGCCGTGCTCAGCGACGAGAGTGCGCGCCATACCGAGCAAGGCCTTTGATTTCTGGCGGAAGAATCCCGTCGATACGATTTGCTTCTCGAGCGTCGCCTGCCTGGCGCGCGCGAGCGTCGGCGCGTCGGGGTACTTCGCAAACAGTTTGGGCGTGACCATGTTCACGCGCGCATCTGTGGATTGCGCGGACAGGATCGTCGCGACGAGCAACTCGAACGCGTTGCGATAGTGGAGCTCTGTATCAGCGTTCGGGTGCTGTCCGGCCAGTGTCTCGATCACTCGCCGAGTCGATTCGGGCGATTTCAATGAATCGGTCCACCCTTCGACCAGCCGACGTTCGAGTAGGTCTCTGAGAAGACGCGCATGTGGTCCTGGAGCGCGGCGATGAGGTTGGGCACGAACTGGACGGGAACAACCACGCGCGCCCGCACCGGTGCCTTGACGACCTGATTCTGCTCGGCTTCGCGAACCGCCTTCTCGGACAGCGGCATGACTTCGCAGAACGTCAGCGTAAAGTCGAAGGGTGTGTGGGCGATCGAGCAGAAGTTTGCGTAGGTTCGCGGTTCGCCAGGTTCTTCGTCCGGGACAATGGTGAAATTGATTTGCTTGCGCTCGGGCTGATCAGACATGGGACTAGAGTAGTTCAGTACTTCCTCATAACCCCCACGACTACGCCCTGGACCTGCACTTGATCCGCTTCGACCATGATCGGTTGCATGGCGGGATTGGCCGGTTGCAGGCGAACCCGCCCGTTTTCGCGATAGAACTTCTTGAGCGTCACGTCGAGGCCGCCCACGAGTGCAATCACCATCTCCCCGTTGTCCGCCGACTTGCGATCCTCGACGATGACGAAATCACCGTCGCGGATCTGTTCGTCGATCATCGAGTCGCCCTTCACGCGCAGCACGTAGCTGTCGCGTTTGCCAACGAGCGTTTCGGGAACGGCGATCGTCTCGGAGCCGGGCACGGCCTCTATCGGCGCCCCTGCCGCGACGTAACCGAGGAGCGGGAGCTCGATAGCCCGGCCTGTTCCTCGCGTCGGTACCAGTTCAACCGACCGGCTCCGGTTCCAGGCCCGGCGAATGAACCCCTTTTCCTGCAGGTTGCTCAGGTGCTTATGCACCGTCGCTAGTGAGGACAGGTTGAACCTGCGGCCGATCTCTTCGAGGCTGGGCGCATAGCCGTGCTGCTGAATGAAGTCGTTCAGGTAGTCCAGAATCTCGCGCTGGCGCTTCGTGAGAGGGAGCACAGGCATCCTCCAGTGTTTCTGGGCTGGAAACTGCGAAGACTATATGCGAACATAAAGCGAAGATCAACGGCTGGTGTACACTTCGTTCAGCCAGCTGCCGGAGGTCGTTCCATGTCCTCTCGTCTCACCATTGGAGTGTTTTTGCTGATGTGCGGTGTCAGTCTGGCCGCGCCCCAGACCACCGGCGTCACCGAGCAGCAGGCCGACACGTTCACGAAGAAATTGGCGACGGTGACGTTGCGAGGCGTGAGCGGCGCCCGGGCGCAGGAGCGCGGACCTCAGCGGACCCCATTCACAGAAGCCGAGCTCAACTCCTGGTTTGCATATCGCAGCCAGGAACTGCTGCCGACAGGTGTGACCGACCCACGCGTGACCATCCTTGGAAATGGCAAGTTGAAGGGCGCTGCGACCGTTGATCTCGAGGCTGTCGCGAAGCGGAAGACGACGGGCGGAGTGCTCGATCCCTGGAATTACCTGGGCGGACGCTTACCAGTGACGGTCACCGGCGTGCTGCACACGCAGAACGGCGTCGGGCAATTCGACCTGGAAGACGCGGCGGTATCCGGCATTCCCGTGCCCACGTCGGTCCTGCAGGACATCGTCGCCTACTATTCGAAAACCGCCAACGATCCGGACGGTGTGCGCCTGAACGAATCGTTCAAGCTGCCAGCGCAGATCAAACAGATCGAAGTCGGACAAGGTCAGGCCGTCATAGTTCAATAGCCAACAGGGCTCAACGGATACGCTAGATACTCCGCTCCAATTCCTGAAAGGCGTCGGGCCGCGAAAGGCGGCCGACCTCAAACGCGCAGGTCTGGTCACCCTCGAGGATCTGCTGTACCGCCTCCCGTTTCGCTACGAAGATCGGAGCCGGATGCAGCCGATCGCCTCGCTTCGCCCCGGCGGCAAGGCCGCGGTGCTGGGTGAGATCAAGACGGCCAACCTGGCGATTACGAGGCGACGCGGGTTTCGAATCTTCCACGCCGTGATTGCCGACACGAGTGGATCCATCCGCTGCACCTGGATGAACCAGGCGTTCCTCTCCGACATCCTCAAGCCGCATCTGCAGGTCGTCGTGTTCGGCGACGTCAAGCTCGATTCAACCGGGCTGCATTTCATGAACCCGGAGTACGAGCTGGTCTCGGAGGATCTGTCGAGCATCAAGACAGCCCGCATTGTCCCGTTCTACGAGAAGACCGGGACGGTGACACCCAACATGCAGAGGCGCATCGTGCGCCAGGCGCTCGACCAGCTCCCCGCGGACATCGTCGAGCCGCTGCCCACGGAATTGCTCGACCGGCTCGATCTCGTACCTCGCCGCCTCGCGCTCGAGGAATCCCACTTTCCGCCGAACGAGGCATCAGTCGATGAGCTGAACGCGTTCCGCACTCGTGCGCAGCGGCGGCTGATCTTTGAAGAGTTCTTCCTGTTCCAACTGGGGCACGCGTGGCGGCGGCATGAGAGCAGCGTGGAGTCGAAGCCCTGGGTGCCGACGGTCGATGACCGGATTCGCCAGTCCGCCGCCAGCGTGCTGCCTTTCAAGCTCACCCCCGGACAGCGGCAGGCCGTCAAGGAGATCGTCGACGACATGCGTCTGCCCGCGCCGATGCATCGATTGCTCCAGGGCGATGTCGGAGCAGGGAAGACCATCGTCGCGCTGCTGGCGGCAATGGTCGCCATGGAAAACGGCCTGCAGGTCGCATTCATGGCGCCGACGGAGATCCTGGCCAATCAGCACTACTCGAACATCGCACGGTTGTTGGCGTCGTCGCGATTCCGTGTGGATCTGTTGACGGGAAGCACACCCGGTCTGCAGAAGCACACAATCACCTCGCACATCGAGCGGGGCACGACTCATCTCGTTGTTGGAACGCACGCCCTCGTGCAAGAGGCGGTGACGTTCCACAAGCTGGGGTTTGTCGTCATAGACGAGCAGCATCGCTTCGGTGTCGAGCAGCGAGCCAGACTGCGCGATAAGGGGTTGCGGCCCGACGTTCTGCTCATGACGGCGACGCCAATCCCGCGAACGCTGGCGCTCACCGACTACAGCGAGCTCGAGGTCTCGAAGATTCCAGACCTTCCGCCCGGCCGCAAGCCTGTGCGGACTCTGGTGAAGCCCGAGTCGAGGCGAGATGAAGTGTTCGATCTGATCCGTCGAGAACTGGACCAGGGCCGCCAGGCCTACGTCATCTACCCGCTGGTCGAGGAATCCGAAAAAGTCGATCTGCGGTCAGCGACCGAGATGGCGGACCATCTCCAGGCGGAGGTGTTCCCTGCGCATCGCGTCGCCCTCCTGCATGGGCGCATGAAACAGGATGCCAAGGATCACGTCATGCACGCCTTCGTCTCGGGACAGATTCATGTGCTCGTGTCGACGACGGTTGTCGAGGTCGGTGTCGACGTGTCGAATGCATCGGTCATCGTCGTCGAGCACGCGGAGCGTTTCGGCTTGTCACAACTTCACCAATTGCGTGGTCGCGTCGGGCGCGGCGTGCACGAGTCGTATTGCGTGCTGTTGTATCAGGCGCCATGGAGCGACGACGCCCGCGAGCGTCTGAAGACGATGGCCTCGACGAACGACGGATTCCTCATTGCCGAGCGCGACCTCGAGTTGCGCGGGCCGGGCGATGTGTTCGGCACGCGTCAGTCGGGGCTTCCCAAGCTGAGAACCGGCGACCTCGTGCGCGATCGCGACATCATGGAGTCGGCGCACAGCGAAGCCCGCCGTCTGGTTGAAGAAGGCGGCCTGACGGCGGAACTCAAGTCATTCGTTCAACGGCAGTGGCAGGAGCAGTTTGGACTGATTGAAGTGGGCTAGGCGCTCGACCGTGCGCGTTGGGAGTTGGGAGTTGGAGGTTGGGAGTTAACGTTGCGAGTGATCGCGGGTGAATTCAAGGGCCGTCGGCTGAAGACGCCCAAATGGGAAGGTGTGAGGCCGACCTCGGACAAGCTGCGCGAGACGCTATTCAACATCCTCGCGCCGCGGATTGCGGGAGCGCATGTTCTTGACGGTTACGCGGGCACAGGCGCCCTCGGGCTCGAAGCGATCAGTCGCGGGGCGGCGCATGTCACCTTCGTCGAAAACGACCGCCGTGTCGCAGCGCTGATAGAAGAGAACGCGCACGTCTGCGGCCTGAAGGGCGGCTATACTGTGGCGTGCAGCGACTTCCTGGCGTGGCGCGGTGGTGTTGCGGGCAGTTTCGATCTGATCCTGCTGGATCCCCCGTACGACATTAAGAACGTCCTCCACGTGCTCGATAAAGCGGCCGGCCTGTTATCGACGAGTGGCTTGCTGGTGCTCGAGCGCGCCACCCGTCAGGACCCGGACGTGCCGCCATCGCTCGAGCGCGTGCGTGACGTCAGGTCCGGCGACAGCACGTTGACGATGTTCACCAGAGCCCGCGCATCGGCCCGTACGTCAGAGCAGCTATGAGCCCACCTGATCCCCCGAATGGTCGCCTGGCAATCTTTCCCGGTTCATTCGACCCGATTACGAACGGGCACGTCGATATCATCCTGCGAAGCGCACACCTGTTCGAGCGAATTCTCGTCGCCGTGCTGGTCAACCAGGAAAAGAACCCGCTCTTCACGGCCGATGAGCGCATCCAGATCATTCGCGACGTTTTCTCCGAGTATCCGAACGTCGAAGTGGACACGTTCGATGGCTTGCTGGTCGATTACGCGCGCCGCCGGCGTGCGAGCGCCATCATTCGGGGTATTCGAGCCGTCTCGGACTACGAGTACGAGTTCCAGATGGCGTTGATGAATCGTCACCTCGAACCATCGCTCGAGACCGTTTTCATGATGCCGGCCGAGCAGTACACCTATCTCAGCTCGCGCCTGATCAAAGAAGTCTTCAGCCTGGGCGGGGAAGTCACCGGCCTCGTGCCACCCGCCGTCGAAACGTGGATGAGGCGCAAGCACGCGAAGCGGTCCTGACGATGCTGGCCAAACGCCTCGCCCAGGTGTCGGCATCGCCGACTCTCCAGGTCGCCGCAGAAGCGGAGCGGCTGCGCCGCGCAGGGTTCGACGTCGTCGACTTCAGCGCGGGAGAGCCTGATTTTCCAACTCCGGCTCATGTCAAGAATGCGGGCAAAGCAGCAATTGATGCGAACTTCACCCGATACACCCTCGCTTCCGGTATCCCGGAGTTGCGTGAAGCGATTTGCGCCCGTTACCGGCAGGATTACGGAGTCGCGATTGCACCAACGGAAGTGGTGATTACAGCGGGTGGCAAGCAGGCGCTCTTCAACGCCGCCCTTGCACTGTTTGACCCGGGTGACGAGGTGATCACCCACGCGCCGTACTGGCCGACGATTCCCGAGCAGGTGAAGCTGATGGGTGCGACGCCCGTCATCGTCACCACCAGATCCGACGACGGCTTCACCGTGCGTGCCGACGCGGTGATTGCGGCGATGACGACCAGGACGAAGGCCGTCATCCTGAATTCGCCGAGCAACCCAACCGGCGCACTCATAGACGAAGAAACCATGGCGCAGATCGCGGAATCAGCCGCCGCACGGGGCATCTGGATCATCGCCGACCTGTGTTACGAGCAACTCGTATACGACCCTGTCGCGCACAACCTTCCCAGGGTGCTGTTCGAGCGGCATCGCGAGCGAACCGTGCTCGCAGGCTCGGCATCGAAGGCATATGCGATGACCGGGTGGCGTTGCGGCTGGAGCATTGCACCGAAGGAACTGACTGCCGCGCTCAACGTCATCCAGGGCCAGTCGACGTCGAACATCACGTCGATTACGCAAAAGGCGGCGCTCGCTGCCGTCAAAGGGCCGCAGGACGCCGTGTTCGAGATGCTGGATGAGTATCGACGGCGGCGAGACAACATTCACGCGTGGCTGACCGCGCACCCGGGAATTCGCTGCGAGAGGCCGCGCGGCGCGTTCTATCTGCTGCCCGACGTCTCCGGTCTGCTGTCGCCCGAGGGCATCCGCACCTCGGCCGAGTTCGCCCGGGCGCTCGTCGAGCGCGAGCATGTCGTCGTCGTGCCGGGAGAGGCATTCGAGGCGCCGGGGTACATCCGCATCTCTTACGCGACCTCGATGGACCGGCTCCGCGAAGGAGCGACGCGCATTCTCCGATTCGCCGAGTCACTTCAGCCATCCGGTACGCCCGCGCCACACTGATTGTGCACAGCAGCTTTCGAGAGTCGATCGCCGGAGCGGTTGGGGCCGAGAGCGTGCGCGATGATGAACAGTCGCGTTCGGCATATGCCGCTGACGCGTTAGGGCAGGGTCATCCTCCAGATCTAGTCGTCCTTCCGCGAACCACTGCAGAGATCTCGCAGGTGGCTCGCTTATGCACGCAGTACCGGATCCCGCTCGTCGTTCGCGGCGCAGGCACCGGGTACACAGGTGGCGCGGTACCCACGCTTGGCGGCGTCGTGCTGTCTCTCGAGCGGATGAACCGCATTCTCGAAATCGACGAAGTAAACCTGCTCGCCGTCGTCGAGCCCAATGTGATCAACGGGGACCTGCAGCGTGCGGTCGAGCGCGTCGGGCTGTTCTATCCCCCCGATCCTGCCAGCCTGGACATGTCATCGATTGGCGGAAACGTCGCTGAATGCGCCGGCGGCCCGCGCGCATTCAAGTACGGCACCACGAAACGCTATGTGCTTGCGCTGGAAGCCGTGCTTCCAACGGGCGAGATCGTGCGAACGGGATCGAAGGCGGTCAAGAACGTCGTCGGATACGACCTCACGCAGCTGCTCGTCGGATCCGAAGGGACGCTCGCGATCATCACGGAAGTGACCTTGCGGTTGATCCCGAAGCCGCCTGTTCGAATAACACTATCGGCGGCGTTTCGCGACGCTCGGCACGCCGTCGATGCGGTCTCCGAGTTGATCAAGCGGCGAGTGGTTCCGGCGGCGATTGAACTCGTCGATGGCGAGTCGCTACGGGCGGTCGAGGCGCACCTTGGTCGCGCTGTGGTGCCGGCCGGTGCCAGCGCAGTGGTAATCGTCGAATGCGACGGCGTCCAGGCCGCAGCGAACGAGGAGAGCCGCCTGGTCGAGGCGGCATGTCGCGACGCGCGCGCACTGGAAATCCGCCGCGCTGAATCCGAAGCCGAGCGTGAGGACGTATGGAGTGTGAGACGGCAACTCTCGCTCGCCCTGCGGGCGACAGGATTGCTGAAGATCAATCACGACGTCGTCGTACCGCGCGGGCGTGTTCCTGCGTTGCTCGACACTGTTGGTGACCTGGCGCGTCAGTACGAACTGCGCGTCGCTTCGTTCGGACATGCGGGCGACGGCAACATCCATGTCAATCTCATGGTCGACAAGAGTGACGCTGAGGAATTGAGGCGAGCGCGACAGGCGGAGCGCCAACTCTTCGAGCGCGTGGTTGCGCTCGAAGGATCGATCAGCGGCGAGCACGGTATCGGCTTCGCGAAGGCCCCGTATCTGTCGGTCGAGCTCTCCGGTGACGTCATCGCACTCATGAAACGGGTCAAGGCGGCGTTCGATCCAGCAGGCATCCTGAACCCTGGAAAGATTTTTCCTCCAGCCTGAGATAATTCCTGCATGTCGAAAACGGTAGCGGTTGTGGGGGCGTCGAGCGATCGCAGGAAGTTCGGAAACAAGGCGCTCCGGGCGTTCGTCGCCGAGGGCTACACGGTCTTTGCCATTAATCCGAACGAAGAAGCCGTCGAAGGACTCCAGACATACGCGTCCGTGCTGGACGTACCGGGGCCAATCGATATGGCGACGGTGTATGTGCAGCCCGAGGTCGCCGAGCGTTTGCTCCCGGAGTTCGAGCAGAAGCAGATTGCCGAAATCTGGATCAACCCGGGCGCTGAGAGCGATGGCCTGATGGCGGAAGCTGCACGACGAAAGCTCAACATGATTTACGCCTGCAGCATCGTGGGAATCGGTCGCAATCCGAGTCAATTTTGAAGGTCCGGCTAAAGCCGGACACTACGTGAGGTGGTTCGACGTGGTCACGATCAGATTGCGCCGCAACGGTCCGTACGTCATCGAGAGCGATGAGGTCACCGTCATCGATTGGGAGGGCGCGCAGTACGTGATCGATCGCCGTCCTATTGCGCTATGCCGATGCGGGGCATCGTCAACGAAGCCCTTCTGTGACGGAACTCACGGCAAGATCGGATTCGACGGAGGGCGGGACGCGAAGACTATTGAAACAGAGCAGTAGAAGCGGGCGATCCAACTCCCAAAACCCGGTACGTTTGGGAGTTGGGAGTTGGAATTTGGGCGTTGATGCTCTTTCAGCGTTCAGTTACTGAAGTTCTACTCGAAGCTCGAACGGTGACGACAGCGCCGCTGAGATTTCGTGGCCGGCGGGCAGCACGACGTCGCGGCCACGCGTCGCCAGGACCGCGCCGGCGCCCGCGGCTCCACCGATCGCGGCACCTTTGGCGGCTCCACTTCCGCCGCCCACGATTCCACCGATCACCGCGCCAATACCTGCGCCAGCGCCAACCTTGGTTGCGTCTTCGCCCTTCGTCGCTTCACCTTCGAAGCTGACGACGCTGGTGCGTGCCTGATCGCGCTGACCGTTCATCTCGACTTCGGTGAATCGAAATGCGAGATGTGAACGTCCTCTCACGCGCCCGGCACGTTCCACTTCCGTGACGTTCCCATGGAACACCGCGCCGGCGGGGAAGACGGTCAGACCATCAACGACAACAGGCTGGCGCAGCCGTGCAGAGACGGGTGTTTCGACCTGCGCCGTCTCGGTCGACAGCGCCGTCGTCAACTCGAGCGGCAACTGAGTACCCGTCGGAACCGCGACCTCGCGGAAGCGGGGCTTCGGCGGGGCTGCGGGACGCGGAGCCGCTTCCGAGCGAGCACTCTCCGATGGAGCCGGGGCCGGTCTGGGTCGAGGCGCCGGAGTCGCGGGAGCCGCCTGCTGCCTGGCCACGGTCGTCGTCGAGGACGGTGGCGCGGGAGCAGTCTGAGGAGCAGGTGCCTGCTCAGGCGCGGGGGCCGATTCGGGCGGCGTGGACGCCGCGGTCGAATTGGCCGCGTTTTGACCGGCTCCTTCGCACGCAATTGCCAGGGTCGAACTGAGAAGCGCGGCCGCAATCCAATGGGTTTTCATGACTTTTCCATCCTCTGAGGCAGTGCGCTTCAAGGACTGGGCCGACCGGAATGCCGGGCAAGGACGTGCATTTTCGGGAGTTCAGAACGGGCAGCCGAATACAAAAGTGAGTGACGGGCGACGCTTCGCGCCATGCCGCCCGCGGCGGGCTTATTACGGCATCTTATTTTGTCGGAACGACTATCAATTTGACTGATGTACGTCAGCAGTGCACACTGGGTTCATGGCCACGCAGCGAACGGGTGCGCAGATCATCTGGGAATGCCTCGTCTACGAGGGTGTCACAACAGTCTTCGGATATCCGGGTGGAGCAATCCTTCCCGCGTACGACGCAATGCTCGACTATCCGGTCAAGCACGTCCTGGTTCGACACGAACAGGGTGCTTCCCACATGGCAGACGGCTACGCCCGGGCTGGCGGCGGGGTCGGCGTGGCGATGGCGACCTCAGGTCCGGGAGCGACCAATCTCGTCACTGGCATCGCCACGGCGATGATGGACTCGGTCCCGATGGTGTGCATCACGGGACAGGTGCCGAGCAAGTTGATCGGCTACGACGCGTTCCAGGAGACCGACATCACCGGCATCACCCTGCCGATCACAAAACATAGTTATCTCGTGACGCGGGTCGAAGACATCATGCCCGCGATGAAAGAGGCGTTCGTCCTTGCGAAGTCCGGCCGCCCTGGTCCCGTGCTGGTCGACATCACCAAGGACGCACAGCAAGCGAAAATCGATTGGGCGTGGGATCCGTCGCCGGTGAAGATTCGAGGCTATCGCCCCAAGCTGACGGTTCCGCAATCACAGATCCTGTCGGCCGCCGAGCTGCTTGCGCAGTCCAAGCGCCCCGTCATCCTCGCCGGTCAGGGCATCGTGCAGAGCGGTGCGATGAATGAAGTGCGCCAGTTCGCCGAGCGCATCAATGCGCCGGTTGCGATGACGCTGCTCGGCCTCGGTGGATTCCCCGCGAGTCATCCGCTCCACATCGGCATGATGGGTATGCATGGCGAGTCCTGGGTCAACCACGCGATCCAAGAGGCGGATCTCCTCATCGCGCTCGGCATGCGGTTCGACGATCGCGTGACCGGCAACATCAAGACCTACGCCGTCAATGCCAAGAAGATTCACATCGACATCGATCCATCAGAGATCAACAAGAACGTCCGGGCTGATGCGGCCATCGTCGCGGACCTGCGCGAGGCGCTGAAGGATCTGCTCGAAGTCGTGAAACCAGCCGATCACGATCCCTGGCTCAAGTACATCGGTTCGATGAAGGGCACGTCGGCGGTTCATGACATCCAGTCACTGCCCGACAACGGCCATCTCTATGCTCCGCACGTGATCAACGACATCTGGCGGATCACCGAGGGCAAGGCCATCGTCGTCACCGACGTCGGTCAGCACCAGATGTGGGAAGCGCAGTATTACCACCACGAGTCACCGCGCACGCTCATCACCTCGGGTGGCCTGGGGACGATGGGCTTCGGACTTCCCGCGGCGATCGGCGCCAAGATGGCTCGCCCCGATGCCGAAGTCTGGGCGATCGTCGGTGACGGCGGCTTCCAGATGACACAGGCCGAGCTCTCGACCGCGGCGCAGGAAGGCGTCAAAGTCAACGTAGCCGTGATCAACAACGGCTATCTCGGGATGGTCCGCCAGTGGCAGGAGTTCTTTTACGATCGCCGCTACGCCGCGACGCCGCTGCGCAGCCCTGATTTCGTCAAGATCGCCGAGGCGCATGGGCTGCTCGGCCTGCGCGTCGAGAAGCGCCCGGAAGTCCAGGACGTCGTCCAACGGGCGAGGGAGGCGGAAGGTACCGTGCTCATCGACTTCCGCGTCGAGCAGGAAGACAGCGTCTACCCGATGGTGCCCGCGGGCGCCGATCTGGACGCGATGATTCGCCGGCCGCAGCAGACATCCGTGCTCGTCGAGACGGGCGCGGACCCGATATAGGCTCGCACAAGATGCATCACACCCTCGTCGCCCTCGTCGAAGACAAGCCCGGCGTGCTCAACCGCGTGGCGTCGTTGTTCAGACGCCGTGCCTTCAATATCGAGTCGCTGACCGTCGGCCGCACCGATGTGCCAGGTATCTCGCGCATGACGCTCGTCATCGACAGCGATCAGGTCAGCGCCGAGCGCGTCACCGCCTATCTCTACAAGCTCGTCAACGTGCTGCAGGTCGAGGACCTCGAAGAGGTGCCCGCCGTTGCGCGCGACCTCGCGCTCGTCAAAGTCGCCGTCGCCGGACACGATCGCGCCCACCTGTTGCGCGTGGTCGATGAAACGCGCGCGCACATCGTCGATTCCGGCGAGCAGACGATGACGCTGGAGATCACGGGCGAACCGCCGCACGTCGACGCCGTCATTTCACGCCTCGAGCCACTGGGAATCATCGAGATGGTTCGAACCGGGCGAGTCGCAATGCGGCGCGGCGACATCACCTTGTCGGCGGCGCAATACTCGTAATCTCGTCATCGTTGATTTGCCGATCTTTGATATTGATTCCGTGACGATTGCTGATCTTTGATTGGTGATTTGGCGTCATCACTCATCAACAATCATCAATCTCCAATCGACAACGAATCGACGATCAACAATCGAAGATCACAGATCAGCCAGTCACGCACTGAGGAGCAATCATGGCCACGATGTTCTACGACAAGGATACGGATATCGACCTCATTCGCCAGAAGAAGGTCGCCGTCATCGGATATGGATCGCAGGGGCACGCGCACGCGCTGAACCTCCAGGACAGCGGCGTGGAAGTCGTCGTCGGTCTGCAGGCCGGCAGCAAGTCCGCGGACAAAGCCAAGGCCGCCGGGCTCAAGGTGCTCTCCGTCGCCGATGCCTCGAAGTGGGCCGACGTGGTCATGGTGCTCATTCCCGATCAGCACCAGGCCAAGGTCTATAAGGCCGACATTGCGCCGCATCTCACCGCCGGCAAAATGCTGATGTTCGCGCATGGCTTCGCGATCCGGTTCAACTGGATCGTGCCGCCGGCTGATGTCGACGTCACGATGGTGGCGCCGAAGGCGCCCGGTCATCGCGTCCGTGAGGTCTTCAAGGAAGGCGCCGGCACGCCGGGTTTGCTGGCCGTGCATCAGGATGTCACCGGGAAGGGGCGCGCGACGGCGCTGTCATACGCCAGAGGCATCGGCTGCACGCGCGCGGGCGTCATCGAGACAACCTTTGCGGAGGAGACCGAGACGGATCTCTTCGGCGAGCAGGCCGTTCTGTGCGGCGGCACGAGCGCGCTCGTGAAAGCCGGATTCGAAACCCTCATCGAGGCCGGCTACCAGCCCGAGATCGCCTACTTCGAGTGTCTGCACGAGTTGAAGCTGATCGTCGATCTCATGTATCGCGGCGGTCTGCAGTACATGCGGTACTCGATCTCTGATACCGCCGAATATGGTGACTACGTCGGCGGCTCGCGCATCGTCACGGCCGAGACCAAGGCAACGATGAGGCAGATGCTGAAGGAGATCCAGTCCGGCGAATTCGCCAGGAAATGGATCGACGAGAACGAGAACGGACTGCCGAATTTCAGGAAGCTGCGCGAGCAGGACCGCAATCATCCGATCGAGATCGTCGGATCGAAGCTGCGCGATATGATGCCCTTCCTCGACCCGGTGAAACTGCCACAACCAGCGACGGTGTAACTGTTCGGCGGGTCCAAAGAGCAGGACATGAACAAATATTCTTCTCGCGTGACCCAGCCGCGCAGCCAGGGCGCATCGCAAGCGATGCTCTACGGCGTCGGCCTCACCGACGCCGACCTGAAGAAGCCGCAGGTCGGCATCTGCAGCATGTGGTACGAGGGCAACACGTGCAACATGCACCTCGATCGGCTGGCGGCGCAGATCAAGGAAGGCGTGACGGCGTCGGGCCTGGTCGGCCTCCGTTTCAACACGGTCGGCGTGAGCGACGGCTTGTCGATGGGAACCGAGGGCATGAGCTACTCGCTGCCATCGCGCGACCTGATCGCGGACTCCATCGAGACCGTGGTGGGAGCACAGTGGTACGACGCACTCATCACCGTACCGGGCTGCGACAAGAACATGCCGGGCAGCGTGATCGCCATGGCGCGGCTCAATCGGCCGTCGTTGATGGTCTATGGCGGAACGATCCGCGCCGGCCACGCGCAAGGCAAGCCGCGCGACATCATCTCGGCGTTCCAGTCGTACGGCGAGTATCTCGCCGGCACTATTACCGATGAACAGCGGCTCGACATTGTTCGTCATGCCTGCCCCGGAGCGGGCGCCTGCGGCGGCATGTACACGGCCAACACGATGGCGGTCGCGATCGAGGCGCTCGGCCTGTCGCTTCCATTCAGCTCGTCGGTTCCGGCCGAAGACGCGGGCAAGGGCGACGAGTGCCGGCGCGCCGGTGCCGCCATCCGGGTGCTCCTCGAACGCGACCTGAAGCCGCGAGACATTCTGACGCCCAAGGCGTTCGAGAATGCGATGACGATGATCATGGCTGTCGGCGGCTCGACCAACGCCGTCCTGCATCTGCTTGCGATGGCGAAGGCGGCCGGCGTCAAGCTGGCGCTTGGCGACTTCCAGAACGTCAGCGATCGAGTACCGCTGCTCGCCGACCTCAAGCCGAGCGGACGGTACGTTCAGGAGGATCTGCACGCGGTCGGCGGCACGCCCGCCGTGATGAAGTACCTGCTCGAGCGCGGCTACCTGCACGGCGACTGCATGACGGTGACCGGACGGACGCTGGCAGAGAATCTCGAGAGCGCCGCACACCTCAAAGCTGGCCAGGAGATCATTCACACACTCGAAAACCCGGTCTTCGCGCGCGGTCACATCCGCATCCTGCACGGCAACCTCGCGCCGCGTGGTTCAGTGGCGAAGATCACCGGCAAGGAAGGGGAGCGCTTCTCCGGCGTCGCAAAGGTCTTCGATTCCGAGGAAGCCATGCTCGCCGGTCTCGAGAACAAAGAGATCGCCAAGGGCGACGTGGTGGTGATCCGCTATGAGGGCCCCAAGGGGGGGCCCGGCATGCCGGAGATGCTCACGCCGACATCGGCGATTATGGGCGCCGGCCTTGGAGCCGACGTCGCCTTGCTCACCGACGGCCGCTTCTCGGGCGGGTCGCATGGGTTCATCATCGGGCACATCACGCCAGAAGCGCAGGAGGGAGGTCCGATCGCGCTCGTGCGCAACGGCGATCGCATCACCATCGACGCCGCGGCGTGTCAATTGACTGTCGATGTCAGCGATGACGAACTGGCGCGACGACGGCAGGCGTGGGCTGCGCCTCCGGCCAAGGCCACGAGCGGTGTGCTCGCGAAGTACGTGCGGCTCGTCGGGTCGGCATCCGAGGGCTGCGTAACGGACTAGAGCTCGAAGACGTGCGGTGCGAAGGGTCGACGGTGCGAAGGGCCGACGGACCCGTTCGAACATCGGACTGCCCTTCGCACTGTCGCACTCTCGCTCCCTCGCACCGTTCGACTCAGACACTACGTTAAAATCCTCCTCCAATAGTGACCACATCACTTGGAGCGCGACTCAGCGTTCGCGATTCGCTCGGTCATCGCGTCATCGCGATCGACCGGGCCGTTTTCCGGATCGGCCGCCGCCCCGAAAGCGACCTCGTCCTGACCGGCGGTCAGGTCTCGCGAGACCACGCCGAGATCGTCCTCGTCGACGGCCACTACGTGCTCCGCGATCGCGATTCCAAATACGGCACGTACGTCAACGGCGTGCGAGTGATCGAGCAGGCACTGACCCATTCCGACCAGATCGAGTGCGGACGTGGCGGGGCCGCCTTGATGTTTTTCGCAGCGGAGCGCGATTCGCGCGACGACAGCCGCGCTGGCGCAACGGGGGAGCTTCGCCAGCTGGCGACGCTGCTTGCGGCGCTCAAGGCAATGGGGAGTGAGCGGGTGCTCGACGAAGTGCTCGCAGTCGTGCTCGATGCGGCGATCGAAACAACCGGGGCCGAGCGCGGCTTCATCATGCTTGCCGACAAGCAGGGGACGCTCGAGATGACGGTCGCCCGCCGCGCCGGCCGCATCTCGGACGAACCATCAGGCTTCCAGATCAGCCGCAAGATTCCCGAGCAGGTATTCGCCACCGGCCAGGTGCAAGTCGTCGCCGACCTGCTCGAGGGAGACTTGCCGCAATCCCACACGCAGACGATCGGCTTCGGGATCCGTCACGTGCTGTGCGCACCCCTGAGGCTCGTGCGATACGTGGAGCGAAACGAGGAGCGTCCAACCAGCGCCAATATCGGCGTCCTCTATCTGGATAGCAAAGAGCGGGGGAGATTCTCAGCATCAGCACCGATCGCTCTCGAGACGCTGGCAACCGAAGCCGCAACCGCGATCGAGAACGCCCGCCTCTATCGCGAGTCGATGGAAAAGGCGAGGCTCGATCAAGAGTTGCAAACGGCATCGCGGATTCAGCAGGCGCTGCTCCCGGAACCGCGGCGTGAGGGCGCGTTCTATGTCGCCGTCGGCGCGTCGGTGCCGAGCCGCACGATCGGCGGTGACTTCTTCGACTATCTCGAACTGTCCGGCGGCGCGTTCGGTTTTGCGCTGGGCGACGTGACCGGCAAAGGCCCGCCGGCGGCACTCGTCACCGCGGTGATTCAAGGAATCTTCGGATCTCACATCGGGACGGCGGTTGCGCCCAAGGATCTGATTTCGCTCGTCAACCGCGTGCTCCTGTCACGTCGGATCGAATCGCGACTCGCGACGATATTCTTCGGCTCGATGACACCGACCGGGTCGCTGACCTATTGCAACGCCGCGCAGAATCCGCCGTTACTGTTCTCGGCCACGACCTGCGAACGGCTCGAGGTGGGCGGAACGCTGGTCGGTGCGTTCCCCGACGCCGTCTACGAGCAGGCCGAAAGGCAACTCGAGGCCGGCGACACCATCGTCCTCTTCAGTGATGGCATCGTCGAAGCAATGAATGTCGAAGGAGAGGAATTCGGCGAAGCACGGATCCGCGACACGATCGCGCCGCACGCGCGCGAACCAGTCGAGACCATCCTGGATCGACTCCTGAGCGCACTCGAGCGCTTCACGCGCGGAATTCCGCAGGCGGACGACCTGACGGCCGTCGTCGTCCGCTATCGAGGCTAATGGCGGACGACGTCCGCTATCGAGGCTAGTGGCGGACGACGTCCGCCTATCGAGGCTAGTGGCGGACGACGTTCGCTATCGCGGCTGACAGCCCCGGTCGCGGAACGTCAGACTTGCTTCGGCGCCGCCTTCTTCCGCGTGCGCTTGGGTGGTTTGTCGGGTTCGACAGTCGCGGAGCGTTCGAGCTTCACCATCGCCGTGGCGAAACGTCGAAGTCCGTGCTCATCGAAGTCGATGACCGTGTGATGTTCATCGACGAGCCGAACGGTGCCGGTGCCGTATTGCAGTTGAGAGACCCGATCGCCAATCGTAAAACCTCGCACGTCCGCCTCCTGAATGGACACCACAACACCGACCGCTGAAGATCGCGCGTCAGCCGAGGTCCTGCTCGAACGACCCGGCAGATGCCAGGCGGGTCCATGTGACGCAGACCCGCCCGGGTGATGCTCTTACCAGCGAGGCTCGCTGCGACGCGAGGGACCGCGGTTGCCGTATCCGCCACCGCCGCCGCCACCGGAACGTGGAACCTGAGGTCGTGCTTCATTCACCGTCAGCCGCCGTCCGCCAAACTGCTGATCGTTCAACTTGGTGATGGCACTCTGGGCGTCGTCGTCAGACGACATCTCGACAAAGGCGAAGCCACGCGCTCGACCCGTGTCGCGATCCCGCATCACCGTGACGCTCTCGACGTTGCCCGCTTGCGCGAACAGCTCCTGGAGATCCTGCTCGTTGGTTTCGTAGGGAAGGTTGCCGACGTAGAGTTTTCGACCCATCTGACTCGCTCCTGCACGGTAACAGTGGCCTCGCGACGTGCGAGGCTCCACGAAAACCCAGCCTGAGCGACCTTTCGCTCGGCTCAACTGCATTGCAGGAAGATCAGAGGACGATCAGATCGACGCTGAACGCGATTAGCGGTGGGCTAAGCTTCCGGACGGGCAGTATACACCCGTATGGGTGAGTGCGGACTACCAACATAAGGGTAGTAACCCTATTGCTGAGGCGGAAGTCGGTATCTGCCGTCGGCAGTCTGCTTGAGAAATCCTTCGTCGACCAGCGCGTTCAACACGCGCACGCATTCGTCGCGGCTGACCTGGAACAGTCGGGCGGCCTGGTCCACTGTCGGCGAGAAACCGCGCATCTCCACGAATTCGCAGCGGATGCGATCGGTCACGTCGCCCCGGGACTTGCGCGGCTTCGCAGGCATCGGCAACGCTCTGAACTGAATGTCGGCGAGGGATGGCGGGAAGTGAGATGCTTTCGTTGCACGCATGGGCATAAGACCTCCCCTGCGATTGATTCTTATTCTTGATTCAATTTCGACGATACGCCCCAACAAGTGTCGCGTCAAGGTCGGGGATCCGTCAATCGTGATATTTGTACAAGTGAGGTGCCACCTGCAAATGATGGAGAAGTGTGCATGACCCGGCTCCTCACCGTGTTAATACTTGGCGCGTGCGTGCTCAATCTGAGCGCATCCCCCCAACAACCAATCTTTCGCGGCACGAGCGACGCCGTGCGCGTTTTCGTGACAGTGACCGACCACGACGGCCGTCTGATCACGTCGCTCGAGCAGAAAGATTTCGAAGTTCGTGACGAAGGCAAGCCGCAGCCGATCACGCTTTTCGACAACACTCCTCAGCCAGTACGACTGATCGAGATGCTCGACGTCTCCGGCAGCATGGCAGGCAACCTCTCGCTGTTGCGAGCCGCGTCCAATCAACTCTTTTCGCGGCTGGGAGAGAACGACGTGGTGCGCGTGGGGACGTTCGGACGGGAAGTCACCATCAGTCCTGCGTTCACCCGCGACGTCGGCGAACTTCGCAGCGCGCTGCCGACCGTCATCGCGTCGGACGCCCCGACTCCCCTGTGGCGGGGAATCGATGACGCGATCGGAAAGTTCAAAGACGATGGGGAAGGGCGATCGGTGATTCTGGTCCTGAGCGACGGGAAGGACAGCGGTCCGACGGGATTCGGCCAGCCATTCATCAGCCAGGCAGAGATCATCGATCATGCCCGCAGCCAGGATGTGATGGTCTACGGCGTCGGAATGCGCAGCCGAGGCAACCGGCCGCCCGGCGCGTTCGGGCCGGGAGGTCTCCAGGCTGCGCTGCTGGCCGATCTGCCGGACCCGGGCCTCGCGCTGGTGTCAGAGCACACCGGCGGCGGGTATACCGAGATTCGTCCGACGGAAGACTTAGGTGCGGCGTTCGCACGCGTCGTCGACGAATTGCACGGCCAGTACCTGCTAGGGTTTGCGCCACCGAAGCGAGATGGCAAGGTTCACAACGTCGAGGTGCGGATCTTGTCGCAGAAGGGACTCAAACCGCGCGCGCGCAAGAGCTACGTCGCCCCGAAAGAAAAGCCCTAGCTCACGCCAGGTGGCAGCGGAGTGGCGTCATCAGGAGGATGCGCAACAGCCGGGAGGCCCATCAAATGGCGCAACTCCTCGCCTTCCATGACTTCGATATCCAGCAGGCGCCGTGTGACGCTTTCGAGCTGATCGCGGTGCTCGGTCAGGATACGCCTCGCCTCGCTGTGCGCATCGGTCATGATTCGCTTAACCTCGGCATCGATCAGACGGGCCGTGTCCTCGGCATAAGCGCCACGCTCGGGTCCCAACTGGATATCGAGGAACTTGTTGCGCTTGTGCCCATCGTAGTTGATGGCGCCGAGTGAGTCGCTCATGCCCCATTCGGTGACCATCGCGCGGGCGATATCGGTCGCACGAAGCAGGTCGTTCTGTGCGCCGGTGGAGATCTCGCCGAGCGCGATCTCTTCGGCCGTGCGTCCTCCCAACAGCACCGCCAACTGTGCCAGCAGATCTTTCCGCTGCATCAGGTAGCGGTCTTCGAGCGGAAGCTGCATCGTGTACCCGAGCGCGCCGAAACCGCGCTGAACGATCGAGATCTTGTGGACCGGATCCATTCCCGGAATCGCAGTCGCCACGATGGCGTGCCCGGATTCGTGATAGGCAACGATTTCGCGTTCCTTCCGGCTCATCACGCGCTTCTTCTCGAGACCCGCGATCAGGCGATCGATCGCTTCGTCGAAGTCCAACATGTCGACCGCGGTCTTGTCTTTGCGTGCGGCCAGCAGCGCCGCTTCGTTGACCAGGTTTGCGAGATCCGCTCCGGCGAAGCCGGCGGTTCGCGCCGCCACGACTCGCAGGTCGACCTCGGGAGCGAGCTTGACCTGCTTCGTGTGAATTCTCAGCACCTCTTCGCGGCCCTTCACATCGGGCTTGTCGACCAGGACCTGGCGATCGAATCGGCCCGGACGGAGCAGGGCAGGATCGAGCACTTCCGGACGATTGGTCGCCCCCATGATGATGATGGCTTTGCGCGAATCAAAGCCGTCCATTTCCGCGAGCAGCTGATTGAGCGTCTGCTCACGCTCCTCGTGCGATCCCATGGGGCTCTGGACGCGCGCGCGGCCGAGCGCGTCGAGTTCGTCGATGAAGATGATGCACGGCGCTTTCGCCTCGGCTTGCGAAAACAGATCGCGCACACGCGCGGCGCCGACGCCCACGAACATCTCCACGAACTCCGAGCCGCTGAGACTGAAGAACGGAACCTTGGCCTCGCCAGCGACCGCGCGTGCCAGCAGCGTCTTGCCAGTGCCGGGCGGTCCCACCAGGAGCACGCCCTTCGGGATGCGGCCGCCGAGCGTCGTGTACTTCCGCGGGTTGCGCAGGAACTCGACGATCTCCTTCAACTCCTGCTCGGCCTCGTCGACGCCGGCAACGTCGGCGAAGCTCACCTTCACGTCGTCTTCCGCGAACACGCGATGTTTGCTGCGCGCAAACGACATGACGCCGCCTTCGGCGCCGCCGATGCGGCGCGAGAAGTAGCTCCAGATGACAAAGATGAAGACGAGCGGCAGGATCCAGCCGAGGATCTCGGGCAGCCACCGGCTGACGAATTCACCTGTGTATTTCACGCCGGTCGCGTCGAGATCCTCGAGCAGCTTCGGATCTTCGATTCTGGTCGTGCTGAAGTTCTTGGTGCCGTCGGCCTCGCGCTTCAGGGTGCCCCGGATGGTCTGCTCACCGACATACACCTCGGCGACCTGGCCCGCGCGCACAGCGGTCTTGAACTCGCTGTAAGAGAGCTGCCGCCCGGTCGGGGCCAGGAACCACGTCTGGACCAGGATGAGCAGCAGGAGTCCGCCAAGGAAATACCAGATCGGTCCCCCGGCGCGCCCGCTCGTTCGGAGCGAGCGCCGCTCACCTGGGCGCTTATCGCGCGGGTTCAGCCCGGAGCCCCCACTGCGCATTGCGCGATGGGGTGGCAGACCGGGAGGGGTTCGAAGATTCGCCAATATTCCCTCAAGCAGCCACCGACTGCTTCTTCTGGAACTTCAGTTCATTGTTACCCATATCGACCAGGACCGAGTCGCCCTCGCGGAAGTCACCCTCCAGTACCCGCATGGCCAGCGGATCCAGCACGCGGCGCTGAATCGTCCGCTTCAACGGCCGGGCGCCGAACATCGGATCGAAGCCTTCGGCCACGAGGAAGCCGCGAGCCGTATCGGTCAGCTCGACGTGAATCTTCCGCTCTTCGAGCCGCTTGAGCAGTCCCTGGATCTGGATGTCCACGATCCGCTTGAGGTGCTCGAGCCCCAGCGAGTGGAAGAAGATGATCTCGTCCACGCGGTTGATGAACTCGGGGCGGAAATGCTGGCGCAACGCCTCGGTCACCTGTCTGCGCACGCCCTCCGGCAACTCCTCGCGGCCGGAGCCCTGTTGCGCCTCGGCGATGAAGTGGCTGCCCAGATTCGACGTCATGATGACAACGACGTTCTTGAAATCAACGGTCCGCCCCTTGCCGTCAGTCAATCGTCCGTCGTCGAGGAGCTGCAGCAGGACGTTCAGCACCTCGGGGTGCGCCTTTTCGATCTCGTCGAAGAGGACGACGGCGTACGGACGTCGCCGAACGGCTTCGGTGAGTTGGCCGGCCTCGTCGTAGCCGACGTATCCAGGGGGCGCCCCGATCATGCGGGAGACGGTGTGCTTCTCCTGGTACTCCGACATGTCGATCCGGATCATGGCGTGCTCATCGTCGAACAGGAACTCGGCGAGCGCGCGCGCCAGCTCGGTCTTGCCGACACCAGTCGGCCCCAGGAAGATGAAACTGCCAAGCGGCCGGTTCGGATCCTGCAGACCCGCGCGCGCGCGACGGATGGCATTGGCCACCGCCCTGACGGCTTCGTCCTGACCCACCACGCGCTCGTGGAGGCGTGCTTCCATGTGAATCAGCTTCTGGACCTCGCCCTCCATCAACCGGCTGACCGGGATGTTGGTCCACTTCGCGACGACTTCAGCGATGTCCTCCTCGTCGACCTGCTCCTTGAGCATGCGTGGCGTTTTGGTCTCGCTATCACTTGCGGCGTCTCCTGCCGTAATCCGTTTCTCGAGCTCCGGAATCCGTCCGTACTGGAGCTCCGACGCTTTCGCGTAGTCGCCGACGCGCTGCGCCATCTCCAATTCGATGCGCGCATCTTCGAGCTGTTGCTTCAGATCGCTCGTGCCCTGCAGCGTATCCTTCTCGTTCTGCCACTGCGTCTGCAGCCTGGTCTGTTCCTCTTTGAGGTTGGCCAGCTCCCGCTCGAGTTTCGACAGGCGATCCTTCGATGCCGGATCGGTTTCCTTGCGCAGCGCCTCGCGCTCGATTTCGAGCTGCATGATCCGGCGCCGCACTTCGTCGAGCTCTGCGGGCATCGAATCGATTTCCATTCGCAGTTTCGACGCAGCCTCGTCGACCAGGTCGATGGCCTTGTCGGGCAGGAACCGATCGGTGATGTAGCGATGCGACAGCACTGCGGCTGCCACGAGCGCGGCGTCCTTGAACCGGACTTTGTGATGAATCTCGTAGCGCTCGCGCAAGCCGCGAAGAATCGAGATCGTGTCCTCGACGGTGGGTTCGCCCACCATCACCGGCTGGAAGCGGCGTTCGAGCGCGGCGTCCTTCTCGATGTGCTTTCGATACTCGTCGATCGTAGTCGCGCCGATGGTGTGCAGCTCGCCGCGGGCGAGCATCGGCTTCAGCATCTGCGACGCGTCCATCGCGCCCTCGGCGGCGCCGGCGCCGACCACGGTATGGAGCTCGTCGATGAAGAGGACGATCTGTCCTTCCGATTCCATGATCTCCTTGAGCACCGCCTTCAGTCGCTCCTCGAACTCCCCACGGTATTTCGCGCCCGCAACCAGCGCCCCCATGTCGAGGGCAAAGATCTTCTTGTCCTTGAGTCCCTCGGGAACGTCGCCGCGGACGATGCGCTGGGCCAGCCCTTCGACGATGGCCGTCTTGCCGACGCCTGGCTCGCCGATCAAGACCGGATTGTTCTTGGTGCGGCGTGACAGAACCTGGATGACTCGCCGCACTTCCTCGTCGCGTCCGATCACCGGATCCAGCTTGCCGCTCCGGGCGAGCTGCGTGAGATCGCGGCCGTAGCGAGTGAGCGCTTCGTACGTCGATTCGGGATTCGGCGACGTCACGCGCTGGTTGCCCCGCACTTCCGTCAGCGCTTTGTAGAGCACGTCCTTGCTGACGCCAAGACGCTGCAGCAGCTGCGCCGCCGGCGACCGGCCTGTTTCCGTGGCGAGGGCCAGCAACAGATGTTCGGTGCTGACGTACTCGTCCTGCAGACGCGTCGCCTCGGCCTGCGCCGAATCGACGATCAACTTCATGCGAGGGGAGAGCCGCACATCGCCGCCGTAGGCCTGCGGGAGTGCCTTCAACAGCGCGCGCGCGTCGGTCGCGACGCGCGCCGGATCGAGCGCGATCTTTCGCAGCACCGATGGGACGATGCCGCCGGACTGTTCGACGAGGGTTACGAGCAGATGCTCCGGCGTCACCTCCGAGTGGTTGTACTCGGTCGCGAGATTTTGCGAGGCGAGGATGGCCTCCTGCGCCTTTTCAGTAAGTTTGTTCAAGTTCATGGCTGTCGTGCTCACGCCGCGCTGTGCGTCTTGCTGTCGTCGCCGCCCAGTTTCCGGAGCGCTTCGAAATGCTCACGCTCTTTGTCGCTGAGGCTCGTAGGAAGTTGGACGTCTACCCGGGCGTAGAGGTCCCCAGTGTCATCGGTCTTTCCGACGGCCGGCATTCCGTACCCTTTGAGGCGGAACAGCTGGCCGTTCTGAGTCAATGGTGGAATCCGCAATCGTGCTGGCTTGCCCGCGAGTGTCTGTACGGTCGCCTCACCCCCGAGCACCGCCGTGGTCAAGGGAACGGGTGACTTGACGTAGAGGTCGCGCCCCTTCCGTTCGAATACCGGGTGCGGCGCCAGCCGCACACGGAGATAGAGACTTCCCGACTCGGCGCCGCCGACTCCCCGCTCGCCTTCGCCGCTGACGCGTACGCGCGAGCCGTCGGTCACGCCCGCAGGAATCCTGACGTCGACGTGTTTCACGTGGCCGTCATGGCGCAGCATCAGCCGGCGCGTCGCGCCTTGAAAGGCATCTTCCAGGGCCAGTTCGATCTCGTTCTCGATGTCGCGCCCTGCACGCCGACGTCCGCGTGATCCGCGAGACTCGTGCGGCTCCGTCGCGCCGCCGAAACCGGCACCGCCGCCGCCCCCGAAGAAGGTGGTGAAGAAATCCGAGAACGGGTTCGTGTCGCCGAAGAGGTCTTCCATCTCTTCCGGCGTCATCGTGCGGTAGTTCGCGCGAGCGCCACCACCCGGCGGTGGCCCCCAGGCTCCGCCGAACGGCTGGCCACCGCTCCGCGCCTGCTGTTCGTACATCCGCCAGTTGGCCCCCAGCTCGTCGTACTTCTTTCTCTTCTCTGGATCGCCCAGCACTTCGTACGCTTCGTTGATCTCCTTGAACTTGCCCTCTGCGACCTTGTCACCCGGGTTGACGTCGGGGTGGTGCTTGCGCGCAAGTTTCCGGAACGCCTGTTTGATCTCTTTCTCGCTGGCCGTCTTGGAAACGCCGAGTGTTGCGTAGTAATCCTTGAAGTCCACAGCTGGTCTCGAGTGTCAAGTTTCAGTGTCGAGTCGAGTAAACGTAGTGCCCGGCTTTAGCCGGACTTGTTACAGGCCAAGTAAATCGTTCAGACGCTTGATCTCGTTGAGCAACTGCCGGCGGCCGTGGCCGGTGCTCAACGCGGACTCGTCCAGAAGCGGTCGAATCCGTTGCATCACCTCTGCCATCGCCAGCAACCGTTGCACCCCGGCCAGATTGATCCCGTGGCCGTCCACCAGTTGCTTGATCAGGCGCAGCCGTTCGAGCTCTTCACGCGCATAGAGACGCATGCTGCCGATCGTCCGGCTGGGGCGAATCAACCCGAGGCGCTCGTACTTTCGTAGAGTCTGGGGATGCATCCCCAGCTGCTCGGCCGCCGTGCTGATGAAAAAAAGATCGTCCAGTGCCATCCCGATCCAGCGGCCGGGCGGGGCCGCCCACCCCAACATTGATACGGATCGAGTGTAGGACTTGATACGACTCGTGTCAAGTTTAACCGTTCACCGGCGCCGGCACAGAGAGTAGGATGGAACGAACGCCTTGGATATCGCAGCCGCCGACCTCGTTACCATTGGATTGCTCGTCGTTCTCGAAGGCCTCCTCAGCGCGGACAACGCGCTGGTCATGGCCATCATGGTGCTGGGGTTACCCCGGCGCGATCACCAGAAAGCCCTTCGATACGGGCTGCTTGGCGGATTTGCCTTTCGCGCCGCCGCCACGGCACTGGCGGCATATCTCATTCAAGTAGGGTGGGTAAAAGTCCTGGGCGGCGTGTACCTGCTGTATCTCACCTATTCACACTTCTGGGGCCGCGAAGAAGGGGAGGATCGCCACCAGGCGCCCAAGGCCAAGGGCATGCTCGGTCTGTCTCCATTCTGGGCGACCGTCGTTCGCGTGGAGGTCATCAACCTCGCGTTCTCCATCGATTCGATTCTGGTCGCCGTAGCAATGTCGCCGAAGTTGTGGGTGGTCATCATCGGCGGAATTCTCGGCATCGTGGCGATGCGTCTGGTTGCGGGCCGGCTGATAGCGCTCGTTCAGCGATACCCGCCGCTCGTCGACGGAGCTTTCATCATCATCGCGTGGGTGGGGGTCAAGCTGTGTCTCGAGTACCTCCACGATACCGACATCATCGGGCTGGAGATCCCGAGGTGGTTGTCGCTCGGTCTCGTCGTGGTGATCTTCCTCATCGCGCTGATCTACGCGAAGATGCAGGGGGCAGTCGAGGCTGGTGATGCGCTCACGGAGGAATGCGAAAGCATGCTCGCGGGTGAGGATAATCTGGTCCCGAAAGTCGACCCTGACGCAACGAAATGAGCAGTTCCAGGTTCCGAGTTCCTGGTTTCAAGTTCGTGTTCTAAGTTCCCTGTGTGGCTAACGCCGTGCCGCAGGAGTCAACGTGGTCTCGCGCCGTTCTGTACCACGCATGTACACGACCTTCACCGGCTCCCCGATCTTCAGCAGTTCCAGCGCGTAGGTGTAGTCGTAGATGTTGGCGATCGTCTGGCCGGCGATCTCGACGATGACGTCGCCTTTCTGCAACCCGGCCTGCTCGGCAGGACCGCCGCCGATGACGCCGCCAAGAAGCAGGCCCTTCGCGTCCGCCGCATAGTCCGGCACGGTGCCCGTGAAGACGCGGACGCCGGTGCGATTGACGGTCTGCGATGACTGCTCGACTTTGACGAACTGCGGAGCCTGATCGGACTCGAGCAGCCGCGTCGCAATGACGGTCGCGAATTGCGCGACTCGATCGAGATCCTCGTAGTTGATCTTGTCCGCCGTGTCCGACGGCTTGTGATAATCGAGATGAGCGCCGGTCGTGAAATTCAGGCTCGGCACCGACGCCTGGTTGAACGTCGCGACGTCAGTCGGCTGATATGGATCGGGCTGCAGCGTGAGGTTGAATCCCGCGGCCACGTTCGCGCGCTCGATGAGCGACGCCCACGTCGCGCTGCTGCCGGTCGCCTGCACGGCGAGCTTGTTGTCTTGCATGCGGCCAACCATGTCGAAGTTGAGATAGGCGGCAATCTCGTTCACCGGAATCGGCGGCGCGTTGACGAATGCGCTCGAGCCGATCAGCCCGAGCTCCTCGGCAGACCACAGCGCCACGGCGAAATTCCGTCGACGAACTTTCTGGCGCGCCACCCCGTCGGCGACGGCGATCACAGCCGCACTGCCGGACGCGTTGTCATCCGCGCCGACATGCGGCTTGCCCGCGTCGCTGCCGGTAGCAAGCGAGTTGCCGTTCCGGCCAAGCCCGAGATGGTCGTAGTGCGCGCCAATCACGACCCATGGCTTCTCGACACCGGTCACAGGGGACGTCGCCGGCAGAAACGCCACGACATTGCGGGCGGTGCGCTTCTCGCGAACGAGTTTCGTCGCGAGCTCCACCGTCACGCCCTCGAGCGCGAAACCCGCGGCGTGCGGGTTGCCGGTATCGAACTCCTTCTGTACCGACTCGAGCGATCGTGAACCAAAGAGGGCAGCGGCGGCTTTGCCACTGACGCTTGCCGCTGGGATGCCAGAACCGGCCAGGGCTGTGTCGAACGTAATCGGCACTGTCTGGCCGGCATTCGGCGATCGAGGACCCGTGACGACCAGGAGCGCCTTGGCGCCGCGTTGCCGTGCGGCGAGCGCCTTGTAGCGCAGATCGGAATAGCGAGCAAGGATCGACTTCGTTTCCTTGTCGGCGTCCTCAGGAAAATATCTGAACACGACGACCGCCTTGTCTTTCACGTCGAGCGTCGCGTAGCTGTCGTATCCGAAGTTCTGTGACTCCGGCACGACGATGCCATAGCCAGCGAAGACCGCTGGCGCCGACACGGTTGCATCGTCCGAGAAGGAAAGCGCGACGACGTCGTCAGGCGCGGTGAAACGCTGATTGCCCATCGCCAGCTGTGAGCCGCCGTCGCGGCTTCCCGCCGTGAACTCGAACGACATGAACATGTCCTGCCGTCCGGGAAGCGGCCTGGCGCCGAGCCGCGCAAGCTGCGCCGCGATGTAATCACCAGCTCCACGTTCCCCACTCGAGCCTGCTTCGCGTCCCGCGAACTTTTCAGAGGCCAGCGTCTCGACATATGCCCGTGTCTGCGCTGCTGTCGCTGGTGCCGGTGTCTGCGCCGAGAGCGTGGCAACCGACAGGCCTATCGCAATGTAGAGCGCGGGCGTGAGCCCGCGCGGCCATGAGCGCATCGTCATTGTCCTGATCCTCGGGTCGGTTTCTGGCGAGGCGGCGCTGCCGCGAGTGCGTCGAGCGCGTGCTGATGATTCCATTGAGCGAGATAAATCTGACCTTCACGGCCGCCACCACGACTGGACGTCCATGCCAGTCGCGTCCCGTCTGGCGACGGCACTGGGAGCCCGTCGAAGCCATCGGAATACGTGACCCGGATCGGCTCCTTGGTCCCATCGATGTCGACGAGAAACACCTCGAAGTTTTCGAATCCGAGCTTGTTCGACGAGAAGACGATATAGCGGCCGGATGGATGGATATAAGGCGCCCAGCTCATTGCGCCAAAGTCCGTGATCTGACGCTGGTCGGTTCCGTCGAGATTCATCGTCCACACATCCGCGATGACGCCGCGCTCGTCGAAGCGCCGCCAGATGATCCGCTTGCCATCCGGCGAGAAGAATGGGCCACCGTCATACCCGGGAACATTGGTGAGGCGCTTCACGCCCGACCCATCCGCATCGGCAGGCATGATGTAGATCTCGCCGAAGTAACTCGGGTCGGTGTCGAGCTGCTTCTGCTCAGCCGCTGAAAGCGGCCGATCGTATGCCTGACGCGTCGAGGAGAATACGATCCAACGACCGTCGGGGGAGTAGCTCGCCTCGGCATCGTAGCCACGCTTGTTCGTCAACCGCCGCAGCGTGCCCGTCTTGGAGGAACGGACATACAGCTCCATCTCCGGGTCGTAATCCCAGGAGTATCGGCGTTCCTGACCGGACGCGCGGAACTTGAGCTCTTCTTCCTGCTGTTGTTTGGCCGTCGGATCGTGATGAGTGGACGCAAACAGGACGTCACCGGTCTGCGGATTGATGAACGAGCAGGTGGTCTTGCCCATCCCCGGCGAGACACGGCTGACGTCGCCAGTAGCCATATCCATCAGATAGATCTGATAGAAGGGGTTGCCCGGTTCTCTTTCGCTTTGGAATACGAGCCGCTGGCCGTCGGGTGACCAATAGCCTTCGCCGGCGCGCCGCCCTTCGACCGTCAAGCGCCTGATTCGGGTGAGGAAATCGGCCTCCTTCGACGCGTTGCCCTGCTGGGCAACGACCCCGAGAGAAGACAGCACCAGAACGAGCGGCAGTAAAGAGCGTCTAAGAGATTGAGTCATCTTGTTGCCCCGATCTTTATTACCATTCAAACGAGTGCCACTGCACAAGCTCTTAGTGTCCGCGCGACAGGCGGTCTCGAAGCGGCCGATCCTGCGCTGGGGTTTTCTCGCCGCTGCGGCCGTCGCTATAGCCGCGGTGGTCGTGTCGGGAGTATGGACCGTCCGGCACGCCTGGGCCATCTACAAACTCAATCGGGGAGTCGGCGACACGGTCTTCTACGACGCCGACGATCACCCTTGGTTTCGCCTGGACGAGCAGCGCCAGGACGTGCCGTTCGACCACATTGCCACCTCTTTCAAGGACGCGGTCATTGCCGTCGAGGATCATCGCTTCTATTTACACCCCGGCATCGATCCAATTGGCCTGAGCCGCGCCGTCGTTCATAACGTGCGCGGCGAGGATCGGCAAGGGGGGAGCACCATCACGCAGCAACTGGCACGAACGCTGTTCCTGTCCAATACGCGCACTTACGGGCGCAAGGTCAAGGAGGCCGTGCTGTCGGTGATGCTGGAGATCTTCCTCTCGAAACGGGAGATTCTCCAGCTCTACATGAATCGCGTCTATCTCGGCAGCGGAATTTACGGTGTCGAGACGATGTCGCGACGGACCTTCGGCAAGCGAGCCTCAGATCTCACGTTGGGCGAAGCCGCACTCCTGGCGGGCGTGATTCGCGCGCCGGCGTCGTATTCACCATGGAATCGGCTCGAGCATGCGCGCGCGCGTAGCTTCATCGTGCTGCGACGCATGCGGGAGGAGGGAAAGATCACTGTCGCCCAGGAGCAATCTGCCCGCGGCGAGAAGCTGCGCGTGCGCCCTGCGTCATCGACGGCCAACAGTCGTCATGGTTATGCGAAGGAGTTCCTGCGGCAGCAGTTCAGGGACCTCATCGGAAACGACAACCCTCCTGACTGGAAAGTTCACACGACGTTCGTCCAGGAAGTTCAGGATGCGGCCGAAGTCGCCGTCCGCAACGGACTGCGGCGTCTTGGGCTTCCAGGTCTCCAGGCGGCCCTGGTCGCGATCGATCCCAGTAACGGCAGCCTGCTCGCCCTCGTCGGCGGGTCGGACTACCAGACCACACCGTTCAACCGCGCGACGCGCAGTCATCGGCAGCCTGGATCGGCATTCAAGCCGTTCGTGTATGCGACGGCGCTCGAACAGGGACTGTCACCGGTCTCGACCATCAGCGGTCTTCAGCAGGTGGCCGTGCAGGCCCCCGAAGGCGTCTGGATTCCTCGTGACGATCGCGCCAAGACGCACGACACGATGACGTTGCGCGAAGCGTTGCTCGAATCGAGCAACGCGGCGGCCGTCCTGCTTCAGCAACGCGTGGGAGCCCGGCCGGTAATCAAGCTCGCGAACGACCTTGGAGTTCCCGATCAGCCAGACGTTCCATCGCTCGCGCTCGGCAGCGGCCTTGTCACTCCGCTCGATCTGACGGCGGCCTACGCCGTGTTCCCGGGAATGGGTTATCGCTCGCAGCCGCGAGGACTGATTTCGATCGAGGACGCAGACGGAGATCAAGTCGAGTACGTCCATCTCAAGCGCCAGCAGGTCCTGTCCGAGCAGGTCGCCTATCAAATGGTCTCGATGCTCCAGGACGTCACGCGGCGAGGGACCGCGGCAAGCCTGCAGCGTCAGGGGCTTCCGATGGAGGTCGCCGGCAAGACGGGCACCACCAACGATTCGCGCGACGCCTGGTTCGTCGGCTTCTCCTCGTCAGTCGTCGTCGGTGTCTGGATTGGATTCGACGATCCGCAAACGATCCGCAGCGATGCCTCAGGCTCGCGGATCGCGTTGCCGATCTGGGCGGACTTCATGCGCCGCACGGCGCAACGGCTTCCGGCCGACCCGTTCCCGCGTCCTCCCAAGCTTCGCAGCGAATTGATGTGTTCGGTCTCGTATCATCGGGCGCTCGACGGGTGTCCGAGTTACGTTGAGTACTTCAAGCCAGGAGACGACATCCCGACACAGTTGTGTGAGCTGCACACGGGCAGCCTGAAGCAACGGGCCGAACGCGCGCTGCGCGGGCTGCTCGGCGCCCTCGGCGAAGGAATTCGCGGGATATTTCGGTGAAACGCTGCTGGTGGTGTGGAGAGGATCCGCTCTACGTCAGATATCACGACGAGGAGTGGGGCAAACCGGTCAGGGACGACAACCGACTGTTCGAGAAGATCTGCCTCGAAGGATTCCAGGCTGGTCTCAGCTGGCTGACGATCCTGCGGAAGCGCGAGAACTTCCGCCGGGCGTTCGCCGGCTTCGATATCGATACCGTTGCCCGCTTCAAGTCGAAGGACGTGACGCGTCTCTTGCGGGACGAAGGGATCGTCAGGCACCGCGGAAAGATCGAGTCCACCATCAACAACGCGCAGCGGGCCATCGAACTCCGCGACCAGGAAGGGTCGGTCGCAGACTACTTCTGGCGCTGGCAGCCGGCCCGCGTGTCGCGTCCGCGCCGCATCACGCGCGAGGTGCTGATGACGATGGCGACGACGCCGGAGTCAGCGGCGCTGAGCAAGGACTTGCGAAAGCGGGGATGGACGTTCGTGGGACCCACCACTGTGTATGCCTTCATGCAAGCGATGGGCCTCGTCAACGATCACGTCGACGATTGTTCGTTCCGCTAGTTCCGTGGTCACTCCCAACTCCCAATTCCAGGGCGGTCTTGGGGGTTGGGAGTCGGAAGTTGGGTTGAAGCCTTATTGATCGCTGAGTTGAATCGACTGACGCACGCGCCGGAACACTTCGTTGTAAGTCCCGGCATCGCGCTGCGGCGCCACACCGACAAG
>Ga0207689_10000612_pt1 | contig 34213 bp, 30 predicted proteins | sample KBSMisM52_FD_184312 | JGI IMG/M metagenome (GOLD analysis project Ga0207689, IMG submission 184312) | Miscanthus rhizosphere microbial communities from Kellogg Biological Station, Michigan, USA - KBS Miscanthus M5-2 (SPAdes) (version 2) | ecosystem: Host-associated > Plants > Roots >...
GTGCGGGGCGATGATGCTGGAGTTCCTCGGCCACAAGGATGCCCACGACGCGATCCTGCGCGCGATCGAGAACGTGCTCGACCCTGCAAGCGGTGCGCCCAGAACGCCGGACATCGGCGGCAAGGGCAGCACGACCGATCTCGGGCGTGCCATCGCCGAACTGATCTGACACCGGTGAAAACGCCCTCGGCGATGCTTGCGCTTGCAGCCGCCCGGGATCAGTATCACGGGTCCTGAACCGTCTGTGGGAGTGGAAGATGGGCCTTCTCGACCAGATACTCGGTGGACTGACCGGTGGCATGCAGAGGCAAGGGCAAGCGCCGATGGGCCAGAGCTTCGGCGGTGGCGCCGGCGGCGCCGCGATGATGGCGCTGCTGCCGATCGTGCTCAGCATGCTGTCGAATCGCAGCGGCGGGACCAGCGCTGTCGCGGCACCCGTCATGGGCGGAGGAGGGGGCATGGGTGGCCTCGGCGGACTGCTTCAGCAGCTGACGCAGAGCGGATACGGTCGGCAGGCCGACTCATGGGTCGGCACCGGAGCCAACGAGCCGCTGCCGCCGCAGGCCTGGTCGCAAGTCCTGCCGCCGGAACAGCTGTCGGCAATCGCCTCGCGGGCGGGCATCAGCGAAGACGAAGCACGGCATGGACTTTCCCAGCTCGTGCCCGAGGTCGTCGATCACCTGACGCCACAAGGGCAACTTCCGCCCGCGGACGAGCTGCTTGCGAGCATCGACCGATTCGCGAGTCGGCTGGATCGCTAGCCGGCAAGCGAACTTCGCTTTTCTCAGAGGGACCGCTCTCTTCCGGTCGTATTCCTTTGCGCGCTGGCGCCGACGCGCTACCCTCGCGCCCGATGGCGACGCGCAGAAGGAAGCCGATTCCGCCTCCCGGACCGGGCGCCCCGCTCGACCTCGCACTCCAGGGCGGTGGCTCGCACGGCGCGTTCACCTGGGGCGTGCTCGACCGCCTGCTCGACGACGAGACGCTCGCGATCGACGGCATCTGCGGCACGAGCGCAGGGGCGCTCAACGCAGCAGTGATGGCAACCGGTTGGGCCCAGGGCAGCCGCATCGGCGCGAAAGCCGCGTTGCGCGCGTTCTGGCTCGATGTCGCTGAGCAAGGCGGCTGCTTCGGTAGCGGCAGCGGCGGCGAGCCGGATCAACCGGGGTTGGTCGGATCCAGCCTCGAGGGCAACCCGCTCTACTTCTGGTCGCAGCAGTTCCTGCGCGCACTCAGTCCCTACCAGTTCAACCCGCTCGACATCAACCCGCTGCGCGACGTCCTGAGGCGCCACGTCCACGAGGAAGCGCTCCGCACCGGCCCGCTGGCGGTGTTCGTCACCGCAACCGCGGTCCGGACAGGCCAGCCGCGTGTCTTCGATCGCAACGACGTGACGATCGACGCGCTGCTCGCGTCGGCGTGCCTGCCCCAGCTCTTTCGCGCCGTCGTCGTCGACGGCGAGCCGTACTGGGACGGCGGCTACAGCGGCAACCCGGCGATCTGGCCGCTGATCTACGAAACCCCGGCGCTCGACGTGATGCTGGTCAAGATCGACCCGCTGGTTCGGCCCGAGACGCCAGACACCAGCGGGGAAATCGCCGATCGCGTCAACGAGATCACGTTCAACGCTTCGCTCGTTTCGGAAATGCGGGCGATCGCGTTCGTGCAGCGGCTGGTGCGCGAAGGACGTCTCAGCGACGGCGAATACAAGGACCTGCGACTGCACATGATCGCCGACGAGCGGCACCTGGCGCAGCTGCACCCGTCGAGCAAGCTCAACACCGACCGCGCCTTTCTCGAAGCGCTGTTCGATCTCGGCTGCGCTGCTGCACACGCCTGGTTGGCGCGGCACCGCCACGACATCGGTGTGCGTTCGACGTTCGATCCGGCAAAGACCTTTCTGGCACAGCGATCGGCGAACCGACCGACTACTTCTACTGGACCTTGAACGACTTCGTCGCCACCGACTTGCCGTCGAGCAGGATCTCGACCTGGTAGTCGCCGAGCGGCCAGCCGTCGGGCTTGGCGATGTGGAACTCGGTCGTCGCTGGCCCGGTCGGCGTGATGGTCGCGCTGTCTTCCTTCACCGCGGCGGTCTTGCCATCCTTCGAATAGGTCCACTTCGCCGCCAGCGTCGCAGATCCGGTGCCGCTGGTGTCGACCGAGGCGTGGATCGTGTCGCCCTTGGCGAACACCTCGCTGGTCGCGGTGACCTTCTTGTCGGCGCCGACCGACTTGCCGAGGCTCACCGACGACAACGTGACGCCGGCCGGCGTCGGGGCCGGAGTCGCCGCCGGCGCAGGTGCAGGCGCCGGAGCGGCAGGCGGCGGCGGTTCGGCCTTCTTGCCGCAAGCGCCGAGCACAACGGCGAAAGCGAAGGCGACCAGCAGGTGCACGAGTCTCGAATGCATGGAAGTCTCCTTGCCGCGCCTGGTCAGGCCAGCGGCGGAATGGTCAGCTTCTGGCCGGGAAAGATCTTGTTCGGATCCTTCAACTGGTCCTTGTTGGCCTCGAAGATCTGCGGCCACTTGCTGGCGTCGCCGTATTCGCTCTTCGCGATCTTCGACAGGCTGTCGCCGGGCTTGACCTCGTAGACCTTGGCCGCGGTCGAACTCGATCCGCCTTGCACGTTCGAGAAGTCGGGCATGTCGCTCATGGCGCTCTCCTCCTGGCAATGTTGCCCGGGCGGACGCCCGGCGGTCTGGAACACGAGTCGGAACCCCGGCTCGCGCGTCGGCGCAGGGCGCGACGACTTGATCCGGGACCGGATAGTGTCCATCGTCGCGGCCGCTTCGGCCAGCCCTCGTGCCGACGGATGGCCGCCTGCACGGTTCGCCCGCGCAGCATGAAAGGGAGCGAGGTCGCAGAATCGCAAGGCGCGCCGACTTTCCGTGAACTCGCATCGTCGACGAGTGACCTGTCATTCACTCCGGGATCTTCATGAGCGATGTAGGCGTAGGGACCCTGGCAGAACGAACCTCACGGGCGGGGCCACGCCGCGACCGGCGGTCCCTGGCTGCGGCGCTCGTGGTCGCCGCCGTGTACTACGCGGGCGCCAAGATCGGTCTCGCGCTCACCTTCGAACCGTTCCCGCTCTCGGTCCTCTGGCCGCCCAACGCCCTGCTGCTGGCCTGCCTGCTGCTCGCGCCAAGTCGCTGGTGGTGGCTGCTGATCCTCGCAGCGTTTCCGGCGCACCTGCTCGCGGAGCTGCAGGGGGGCGTGCCGGTCGCGATGGTGCTCTGCTGGTTCGTGAGCAACGTCGTCGAGGCGCTCATCGGCGCGCTCTTCTTGCGCCACTTCGCAGGAGCCGCGTTGACGCTGGGCACGCTTCGCGACGTCGTCCTGTTCGGCTTCGCTGCCATGCTGGGTCCCTTGTTGTCGTCGTTTCTCGATGCCGGCTTCGTGCGACTCGTCGGCTGGCGCGATGCCGACTACTGGTCGCTGTGGCACGCCCGCGTGTTCTCGAACATGCTCGCGACGTTGACGTTCGTGCCCATCGCGCTGACCTGGGCCGCGGCCGGCACGGCGCAACTGCGCCGCATCGCCGAATCGAACCTGGCCGAGGCAGCTGCGCTGCTCGTCGGCCTGATCGGCGTCAGCTTTGTGGCGTTCGACTCGGGGATGGTCGATCCCACCTCGGCGACAAGCCTGCTGTACCTGCCGGTCCCGTTCCTGCTGTGGGCGGCGCTTCGCTTCGGGCCGCCGATGACCAGCACCGCCTTCGCCGTTGTGGCCTTTTCGGTGATCTGGGGCGCCGGTCACGGACGCGGGCCGTTCCTGCAGGCGGCCTCGCACGAGGATGCGTTCCCGATCCAGCTCTTTCTCATCAGCATGGCGTTGCCGATGCTTCTGCTGGCGGCCGTGATCGAGGAGCGCCGACGCGCCGAGCGGCAAGTGCGCGCTTCGGAGGACCTGTTTTCGACGGCGTTTCGCTCGAGCCCGGACGCGATCGCGATCAGTCGGCGCAGCGACGGCCGCCTCATCGAGGCCAACGACCGCTGGCTCGACCTGCTCGGCTACGAGCGCGTCGAGCTCGAGCGCGGGCTGATCGCCCCGCTGGCGGCGCACGCGGACGATGCTGGCCGGCAAATGCTCACGGCGCTCGAGCACGAAGGCGCCGATTCTGGCGATGTCGATGTGACCTTGCGCGACCGCCGCGGCGGCGAGCGCCAGACGCTCGTGCGCATCAACGCAGTCGAGGTGGGAGGCGAGGCGTGCGTGATCGGCATCGTCCGCGACATGACCGCGCAACGGCAAGCAGAGCGGCAAGCGCGCGAGCAGCGGCAGCAGATCACACACCTTTCGCGCGTCGCTTCGCTCACCGATTTCTCGAGCGCGCTGGCGCACGAGCTCAACCAGCCGCTCACGGCGATCCTCGCCAACGCGCAGGCGGCGCTGCGCTACCTGTCGCGCGACCAGCCCGACCTGACGGAGATCCGCGCGATCCTGCGCGAGATCGCCGAGTCGGACAAGCGCGCCGGCGATCTGATCCATCACCTGCGTCTGCTGATGAAGCACGGCGAGGAGGAATTCACTCCCGTCGATCTCAACCAGGTCGTGCGGGAGGTGCTCGACTTCATGCATGGCGAGTTCGTCATGCGCGACGTCGATGTGCACGTCAGCTTCGCGCCGGACCTCCCCCACGTCAACGGCGACCGGGTGCAGCTGCAGCAGCTCATCCTCAACCTCGCGTGCAACGCGTCCGAAGCGATGGAGGGTCAGCAGCGCGGCCGCAAGACGCTAGGCGCCAGCACCGCCCACGGCGGGAACGACAGCGTGCAACTGGTGGTGACCGACACCGGCCCCGGCATCGAGGCTGAGCGGGTCGAACGGATCTTCGACCCCTTTTTCACGACCAAGGAGAAGGGTCTGGGGCTCGGCCTGCCGATCTCGCGCAACATCGCGAAGGCGCACGGCGGCGACCTGATCGCCGAGCGCAGCGAGAGCAACGGCGCGATCTTCCGACTCGTGCTGCCAGCAGTGAAATAGATGCCTGGCGCGGAGTTGGACCTTGGTCCAATAGGCCGACACATCTCGAAGCGCCAATCATCCCGCGCATGAGGCGCCTCTCCAGCACCCGCGAGCTGTGACGATCCGTCTGGGGCGCGGTGCTCTGCAACGAAGTCGCGGCATAGCTCGCAGACGATGATCGTCCCCTTGCCCGCCACAGACATCGCATTCGCGATGAACGCGGTCATGCAGGGCGTCTTCTGCGGAATCTGGCTGCTCGGGGCGTGGGTCTTCGGCGACGTCCGGCGGGCGGCGCTGCACTGGTCGGCCTTCGCCGGGCTCAGCACCCTGAGCTTCCTGGCCCTCATCGCGGCCCTCCATCAGCCGGTGCCGCTGCCGGCAGAGTACCTTCGCGCGCTCGGAAACCTCTTCGGTGTGGCTGCCATGCTCGCCTTGCACCGCGGCGTCCGGCTCTTCATCGATGCCCCGCTCCCGACCCGCGCGCATGCGCTCGCGTTCGCCGTCGTGCTCGTCGTGTCGTGGCTCGGCCTGACGCCGGCGCGCGCGGCGCTGCGCATCAGCGCGAACTCCGCGGTGCTGACGCTGATCGCGCTCGCCATCGCGGCCGACCTCTATCGCTACGGGCGCGACGTCGTGCGCCAGCCCCACATGTGGCTGCTGGCCGTGCCGCTCGTGGCGGCGGCGGTGGGGTTCGCCCAGCGAGGCGTGCGCGCGCTTTGGGGCGGGGAGTCGATCGCCACGGAAATGGTCACCGACAGCACCGTCAACGTCGTCTCGGCCATCTTCTACATGGTGGTCGCGCTGACGTTCCATGCGACGCTGCTGGGCCTCGTGATCGGTCGAATCCTCATCGATCTGCGCTATCGCTCCCGCCACGATGCGCTGACAGGCCTGCTCAACCGCCGGGCGATGGAAGAGACGCTGCTCGTTCAGATGCAGCGCAGCCGACGCACCGGTGAGCCGTTCACGGTGCTGATGATCGATCTGGACCACTTCAAGACCGTCAACGATCGCCACGGCCATGCGGCCGGCGACCGCGCGCTGAAGCACACCGCCGCGGCGCTCAAGGCCGAGCTGCGCGAGGTCGACGCCGTCGGCCGCTTCGGCGGCGAGGAGTTCCTGATCCTGATGCCGGGTGCCACCGTCGAAACCGCCCTGCCGGTGGCCGAACGGCTGCGTCAGGCACTCGTCATCGACGCCGCGGCCGTGGACGGCGCGCCGCTGCTCCTCTCGGCCAGCATCGGCATTGCCCAGTGGCGCGAGCCGGCGGAGGAGCCGTCGCGCCTCTTGATGCGCGCGGACGCCGCGCTCTACGACGCGAAGCAGCGCGGGCGCGACTGCGTCGTCGTCGACGCGTCCGACAGCGCGTCCATCGCAGGCTTCGCTGCTGCGCGCGGATGAGTTCGTCGATACGAAAAAGCCGCCCGAAGGCGGCGAAGTCGTTGTCGTCAGACGAACCGTTGGCGGAGTGGACGGGGCTCGAACCCGCGACCCCCGGCGTGACAGGCCGGTATTCTAACCAACTGAACTACCACTCCGAATCTCTTGCCCTGCCCTCGCATCGGTGGCGAAGGTGGCGTCCCCTAGGGGATTCGAACCCCTGTAATCACCGTGAAAGGGTGGTGTCCTAGGCCTCTAGACGAAGGGGACTGAATTCTGTCGACGTCGGCTCTCGGCTGTCGACGTCAGCTGTCTTGGTGGAGGTAAGCGGGATCGAACCGCTGACCTCTTGCATGCCATGCAAGCGCTCTCCCAGCTGAGCTATACCCCCGTGGATCACCCTGGAATCGCGGTCGATCGCGCCTGCCGAGAACAGCCGATCACCGCACCGAGCCGGCAATTATAGCGAGCCGTGCCCGGGCGTCGGTCTGCAGCCGCTAGCGCCCGAGGCGAGCGAGCACCGTCGCGCGGTCGAAGATGGCGAGGACGGCGTCGAGCGACGGTGTCTGCGCGCGGCCGCAGACGACCACGCGCACCGCGGGCGCGAGCTGCGGCATCTTCAGTCCGTGCGCGGCGAGCGTCTCCTTGATCGCCGCGGCGATCGATTCCTTGTCCCATGCCTGCACCGCAGCGAACTTGTCGCGCAGCGTCGCGAGCGCCGGGCGGATCGCGTCGGTGACGTGCTGCGCGAGGTCGGCCGGCGAAGGTGAGACATCGGCGAAGACGATCGCGAGCCAGTCGGCGAGCTCGGCGACCGTGCTGCAGCGGTCGCGGAACACCATCGAGGCGCGCAGCACCGCCTCGGACGACGGCGCGGCGATGCCACGGCGCGTCAGCTGCGCCTCTGCGAGCGCGACGAGCCGCTCGTTGTCGAGCGTCTTCAGGTAGTGCGCGTTGACCCAGTCGAGCTTGGCCGGGTCCCACTGCGCCGGGCTCTTCGAGAGATGGCCGCCGTCGAACCACGCGACCATCTGCTCGCGCGAGAAGATCTCCTCGTCGCCGTGGCTCCAGCCGAGCCGCGCGAGGTAGTTGAGCATGGCCTCGGGCAGGTAGCCGCGCTCCTCGTAGGCCGTCACGCTGACCGCGCCGCGCCGCTTGGAGAGCTTGAGGCCGTCGCTGCCGAGGATGATCGGGACGTGCGCGAACGCCGGCAGCGGCGCCCCGAGCGCGCGGAACATGTTGATCTGCCACGGCGTGTTGTTGACGTGCTCGTCGCCGCGAAAGACGTGGCTGATGCGCATGTCCCAGTCGTCGACGACGACCGCGAAGTTGTAGGTCGGGATGCCGTCGGCGCGGACGATGACGAGGTCGTCGATCTCGTGGTTGGAGATCGCGATCGGTCCCTTGACGAGATCGTCCCAGGCCACGACGCCCGATGCCGGGTTGCGGAAGCGGGTCACCGGCGCGACGCCTTCGGGAATCGGCGGCAACGTCTTGCCCGGCTCGGGACGCCAGCGGCCGTCGTAGAGCGTCTTTTCGCCGCGCGCACGCTGCGCCTCGCGCATCGTCTCGAGCTCGGCCGGCGTCGCGTAGCAGTGGTACGCCTTGTCCTCGGCGATCATCCGCTCGGCGACCTCGCGGTAGCGGTCGAGCCGCTGCAGCTGGTAGACCGGGCCTTCCTCGTAGTCGAGGCCGAGCCAGCGCATCGACGCCAGGATCTGCTCGGCCGATTCATCGCTCGAGCGCGCGACGTCGGTGTCCTCGATCCGCAGGATGAAGTCGCCGCCGTGGTGGCGCGCGAACGCCCACGAGAAGAGCGCGGTGCGCGCGGTGCCGAGGTGGAGAAAGCCGGTCGGCGACGGGGCGATGCGCGTGCGGACGCGCTGGCCGGGCGCGATCGTCGGCGCCGCGTGCGGCGCACTCACAGCGTCGTCAGGCCGCGCGCGAGGTCGGCCTCGATATCGGCGACGTCGTCGAGCCCCATCGCGACGCGAATCATCCCCTGCGTGATCCCGGCCGCCGCGCGCTGCTCCTCGCTGAGCCTGCCGTGCGACGTGCTCGCCGGATGCGTGATCGTCGTCTTGGTGTCGCCGAGGTTGGCGGTGATCGAGCACACCTGCGTCGAATCGATGACATGGAACGCGTTGCGGCGCGCCGCCGCCGGCCCGCCGCCGCGCTCGCCGCGAACGATGAACGAGACGACCGCGCCGCCGCTTCCCGACTGCTGCGCCATCGCGAGCGCGTGCTGCGGATGCGACTCGAGCGCGGGGAAGTAGACGCGCTCGACCGCCGGCTGGCGCTCGAGCCAGCGCGCGAGCTCGAGCGCGCGCGCGCTTTGTGCCTGCATGCGCACCGAGAGCGTCTCGAGTCCCTTCAAGACGACCCAGGCGTTGAATGGCGAGAGCGACATCCCGGCGCTGCGCATCACCGGAACGAAGCGCTCGTTGACGTCGGCTTCGCGCCCGCACAGCGCGCCGGCGATGACGCGTCCCTGGCCGTCGAGGTACTTCGTTCCCGAGTGGACGATGAAGTCGGCGCCGAGCTCGATCGGGCGCTGCAGCGCCGGCGTGCAGAAGCAGTTGTCGACGGCGAGCACCGCGCCGGCGCCGTGCGCGAGGTCGGCGAGCGCGCGGATGTCGCACACCTCGGTGAGCGGGTTGGTCGGCGATTCGGCGAACAGCAGCCGCGTGTTCGGACGCAGTGCCCGCTTCCACTCGCCGACGTCGGTCTGCGAGACGAAGGTCGTCTCGACGCCGAACTTCGCGAACTCGCGACCGAAGAGCGACACCGTCGAGCCGAACACGCTCTGCGAGCAGACCACGTGGTCGCCGGCCTTCAGCAGCGCCATGCCGAGCAGCAGGATCGCGCCCATGCCGCTGGCCGTCCCGATGCTCGCCTCGGTGCCCTCGAGCGCGGCCAGGCGGCGCTCCATCATCGTCACCGTCGGGTTGGTGAAGCGCGAGTAGATGAACGCCTCTTCCTCGTTGGCGAAGCGCGCAGCGGCGGTCGCTGCATCGGGCTGGACGAAGCTGCTGGTGAGGAACAGCGCTTCCGAGTTCTCGCCCCACGCGCTTGCCGGCAAGCCCTCGCGAACGGCGAGCGTGTCGAGCCTGAGCCCCGCGGGCAGGGGCTTTCTCGGGATCTTGCGATCTGCCATCAAGCGGACTCGGTCGCGCTCTGCAGCGTGAGCGTCTTGCCGTCGGCGGCGGCGTCGTCGTCGTCGACCGAGCGCTTGCGATCCTTCGCCATCGCCGCGAGCTCGTCGGCGCTGCCGCCGCCGGCGACGTAGACGCCGTCGAAGCACGACGCATCGAAGCCGTCGAGCTTCGGGTTGAGCGCGCCGATGACGCGCTTCATCGCGGCGACGTCCTGGTAGATCAGCTTGTCGGCGCCGATGAACGCGCGGATCTCCTCGATCGAGCGGTCGTGGGCGATCAGCTCCTCGGCGGTCGGCATGTCGATGCCGTAGACGTTCGGGTAGCGCACCGGCGGCGCCGCCGAGGCCAGGTAGACCTTCTTCGCGCCGGCGTCGCGCGCCATCTGCACGATCTCCTGCGACGTCGTGCCGCGCACGATCGAGTCGTCGACGAGGAGCACGTTCCTGCCGCGGAACTCGACGTCGATCGCGTTGAGCTTTTGCCGCACCGACTTCTTGCGCACGCCCTGCCCGGGCATGATGAACGTGCGGCCGACGTAGCGGTTCTTCACGAACCCCTCGCGATACGGCTTGCCGATCCGCTGTGCGAGCTGCATCGCCGACGGCCGGCTCGATTCGGGAATCGGAATGACGACGTCGATCTCCGAAGGCGGCAGCGTCGAGATGACGCGCTGCGCGAGCGTCTCGCCGAGGTTGAGGCGGGCCTGGTAGACCGAGATGCCGTCGAGGACCGAGTCGGGCCGGGCGAGATAGACGTACTCGAAGATGCAAGGATGCAGCGTCGGCTGCTCCGCGCACTGGCGAGCGTGGACGGTGCCCTCGAGGTCGATGAAGATCGCCTCGCCCGGCGCGACGTCGCGCGTCAGCGCGTGGCTGGTGCCGACGATCGCGACCGATTCGCTCGCGACCATCACCTCGCGACCGTCGGGGCCCTCGCCTTCGCCGAACGCGAGCGGGCGGATCCCGAACGGATCGCGAAACGCGAGCAGGCCGTGGCCGGCGATCAGCGCGATCACCGCGTACGAGCCGCGCACCCTGCGGTGCACCGCGGCGACGGCCGCGAAGATCTCTTCGGGCGAGAGCTCGCGGTCACGCGCGGCGCGCTCGAGCTCGTGCGCGAGGACGTTGATCAGCACCTCGGTGTCGCTGCCGGTGTTGATGTGGCGGCGGTCGATGTCGAACAGCTCCTGCTTGAGCGCCGCCGCGTTGACGAGGTTGCCGTTGTGGACGAGGACGATGCCGTACGGCGCGTTGACGTAGAAGGGCTGCGCCTCCTCCTCGCTGTAGGCGTTGCCGGCGGTCGGATAGCGGACCTGGCCGAGGCCGACGCTGCCGGGCAGCGCGCGCATGTTGCGGGTGCGAAAGACGTCGCGGACCATGCCGCGCGCCTTCTGCATGTAGCACTTCGTGCCTTGCATCGTGACGATGCCGGCGGCGTCCTGGCCGCGGTGCTGGAGCAGCAGCAGCGCGTCGTAGATCAACTGGTTGACCGGCGACTTCGCGATCACTCCGACGATTCCGCACATGGTGTCAGCTCCTGGGCATGCAGTGTCGCGCAGCAGGGCTCAGACGGTGCGCTGCGGCGGCGCGTCGGTCGCGTCCGGGGTGACGAGCGGCATCAGCTCGCGCAGCATCGCGTCGAGCCAGACCGCGCCATGCGACTCGCGCCACGCCGCCGACGACGCCGCCGGCGTATGGGCGACGACGATCGCGATCGCGAGCAGGACGAGCAGCCCGCGCAGCACGCCGAACGCCGCGCCGAGCAGGCGGTCGAGCGGCCTCAACGGCGTCTTGCCGACGAGCGACGAAACCGCACGCGCCGCCAGTCCGCAGACGACGAGCGCGATCACGAACGCGATCGCGAAGGCGGCGATGTTGTTCAGCGAAGGCGACGTGATCGACAGGTGCGGCGCGATCCACGGCCCGAACCAGAGGCCCGCGAACCATGCGGCGACCCAGGCGAGCAGCGACAGGATCTCGAAGGTCAGGCCGCGCAAGAGGCCGGCGAGCGCCGACACCACCATCACCGCGAGCATCGCGATGTCGATCCAGCCGAGCGCCGGGACGTCGATCACGGCACGCGCTCACAGCGTGAGCAGCACGGCGTTCATGCCGGCCGCCTTGGCCTTCGCGAGCGCCGCTTCGGCGTCGCCGCGCGACGTGAACGGGCCGACGCGGACGCGGATGCGGCTGCCCCCCGACGTCTGCGCGACCTGCGTGTACGTCTTCAGGCCGAGCTTCTCGACGTTCTTGCGCGTCTCGCGTGCCGCTTCGGCGTCGGCGAAGGCACCGACCTGGACGACGTAGCGCGCCTCCTCGGCCGCCGACGCCGCGCGCCCTTCGAGCAGCGCGCGTGCGCGCTCGCCGTCGGCGGCGCGCGTTGCTGCGGGAGTCGACGCGGCGGCGACGGTCGCGCTCGCTGCGCGCCGCGGCGTCTCGGCGGGCGCGCTCGCGCGCGCCGTCGCGCGCGGCGAAGCGACTTCGCGGCCGGCGTCGGCGCTCGACTCGGTGATGACGTTCTCGTTGCCGCGAACCGGGGCCGGCCGCGGCGTCGCGGGCGCGGAGGTCGTAGCGGCCGATTCGCTCGCCGGCGCCGCCGGCCGTGTCGTGGTCGATCGCGGCGGCGGCATCGCGAGCGGCGGCAGTGCATCGCGGCGCGGGATCTCGATCGGGATGTCGACCGGGATCGGCCGCGGCTGCGTCTCGAAGACGAGCGGAAAGCCGATGATGCCGATCGCGAGCAGCACGATCGCGCCGATCAGCCGCTGCCGTGCGCGCGTCCGCGCCTGCTGGACCGCGTCGGCGGGCTCGATCGTGGGCTTGTCGGATGCGGGGTCGCGCTTCTGCCTGAACATGGAGGGCCGAGTGCGAAGCGGATCGGGATGCGAGGCGCTGGAGTCGGCTCAGGAGGCGCGGTGACCGGAGCCTCCGGCGTTCTCCAGCACGCCGCCGACGGTGAAGAACGAGCCGAAGACGACGATTCTATCAGCGGGGTCCGCCTCGGCCATCGCGGCGGCGAGCGCATCGGCGGGTCGCGCATGCACCGCCACCGTCGCGTGCGCAGCGGCGGCGACGCCCCGCACCGCCGCGGCGAGCTCGGCCGCGCTTGCCGCGCGCGGCGTCGGCAGATCGGTGAGGTGCCAGGCGTCGACGAGCGGCGCCAGCTTGACGACGATCGCGGCGACATCTTTGTCGCGCATCACGCCGAAGACCGCGTGCGTGCGCGGAAAGAACCCCATCTGGTCGAGGTTCAACGCGAGCGCTGCGATCGCGTGCGGGTTGTGGCCGACGTCGAGGACGATCGTCGGCGCGCCGGGGACGACCTGGAAGCGGCCCGGCAGCTCGACCGTCGCGAGCCCGGTGCGGATCGCCTGCGCGCTCACGGGCAACCGCTCGCGCAACGCCTCGAACGCCGCGAGCGCTCCGGCGGCGTTGAGCAGCTGGTTGGCGCCGCGCAGCGCCGGATAGCCGAGGCCGCCCAGGCGCATCGCACGGCCCGACCAGCTCCACTGCTGGCGATCGCCTTCGACGCGAAAGTCGCGGCCGGCGAGCCAGAGGTCGGCGCCGATCCGCGTCGCTTCGGCGATGACGCTCTGCGGCGGCAGCGGGTCGCTCACGATCGCGGGCTTGCCGGCGCGCATCACGCCGGACTTCTCGCGGCCGATCGACTCGCGGTCGGGGCCGAGGTATTCGCTGTGGTCGATGTCGATGCTGGTGACGATCGCGCAGTCGTTGTCGAAGGCGTTGACGGCGTCGAGCCGGCCGCCGAGGCCGACCTCGAGGATGACGAGATCGAGCGGCGTCGCCGCGAAGAGCGAGACGATCACGAGGAGCGTGAACTCGAAGTACGTGAGCGTGACGTCGCCGCGCGCGCGCTCGACCGCCTCGAAGTGCGGCAGCAGCAGCTTGCCGTCGACGCTCGCGCCGCCGATCCGGCAGCGCTCCTCGAAGTGGACGAGGTGCGGCTTCGAGTGCAGGCCGACGCGGTAGCCGGCGGCGAGCGCGATGCTTTCGAGCATCGCGCACGTCGAGCCCTTGCCGTTGGTCCCGGCGACGACGATCGTCGGCACGGCGAGCGCGAGGCCGAGCCTCGCCTTGACGGTGGCGATGCGGTCGAGCGTGAGCTCGATCGTCTTCGGATGGACGCGCTCGCAGTGGGCGAGCCACTCGGCGAGGGTTCTCGTCAACGCACGTTCAGGCCACAGCGTCGGACGGCAGCCGCAGCAGCATCGCGAGCTGCCGTGCGATCGTCGCGCGCAGCTCGCGGCGGTCGACGATCATGTCGATCGCTCCGGTCTGGAGCAGGAACTCGGCGCGCTGGAATCCCTCGGGCAGCTTCTCGCGAACGGTGTTCTCGATCACGCGCGGGCCGGCGAATCCGATCAGCGCCTTCGGCTCGGCGATGACGACGTCGCCGAGGAACGCGAAGCTCGCCGAGACGCCGCCCATCGTCGGGTCGGCGAGGACGCTGACGTAGGGCAGCCGCGCCTGCGCGAGGTGCGTCAGCGCGGCGTTCGTCTTGGCCATCTGCATCAGGCTGAGCAGGCCCTCCTGCATGCGCGCGCCGCCGGTCGCGGTGAAGCTCACGAAGGGCGTGCGCTGCTCGACCGCGGTCTGAACGCCGCGCACGAAGCGCTCGCCGACGACCGAGCCCATCGAGCCGCCCATGAAGTCGAACTCGAAGCACGCGGCGACGATCGGCAAGCTCATCAGCGCGCCGCCCATGACGACGAGCGCATCGGTCTCGCCGGTGTTCTCGAGCGCGTCCTTCAGACGCTCCGGGTACTTCTTGCTGTCCTTGAACTTGAGCGCGTCGACCGGGATCACCTCCTGGCCGATCTCGTAGCGCCCTTCGGCGTCGAGGAAGCTGTCGAGCCGCGCCCGCGCGCCGATCCGGTGGTGGTGCGCGCACTTCGGGCAGACGTTGATGTTCTTCTCGAGGTCGCTCTTGTAGAGGACCGTCTCGCATGCCGGGCACTTGACCCAGACGCCCTCGGGAACGGTGCGCCGCTCGCTCGGGTCGGTCGGCTGGATCTTCGGCGGCAACAGCTTCTCGAGCCAACTCATCGCGGGACTCCTTGTGATCGAGCGGCCGGTGCGTCGAGCGCGCTGCGGATGCCGGCGACGAACTCGCCGGCGACGCGCGGCGCGTCGTCGTGCGGCGCGCTTTCGAGCAACTGGACGAGCGCGCTGCCGATCACGACCGCGTCGGCGACGTCGGCAACCGCGCGCGCGGTCGCGCCGTCGCGGATTCCGAAGCCGACGCCGACCGGCAGGCGAACGTGCGCCTTGATTCTCGGGATCATGTCCTTGACGGCGGCGATGTCGAAGTGTCCGGCACCGGTCACGCCCTTCAGAGAGACATGGTAAACAAATCCGCGCGCCATCCTGGCGACGGCGGCGATCCGTTCGTCGGTCGAGGTCGGCGCGACGAGAAAGATCAGATCGATCGCGGCGCCGCGCAGCCGCTCGGCGAACTCGGCGCACTCCTCGGGCGGATAGTCGACGACGAGGACGCCGTCGATCCCGGCGTCCTTCGCATCGGCGACGAAGCGCTCGATGCCGTAGCGCTCGATCGGATTGGCATAGCCCATCAGCACGATCGGCGTGCGCGCGTCGGCGGCGCGGAACTCGCGCACGAACGCGAGCGCCTTCGCGAGGCCGACGCCGCGTGCGAGCGCACGCTCGCTCGCGCGCTGCACCACCGGCCCGTCGGCCATCGGATCGCTGAACGGGATGCCGAGTTCGATGACGTCGGCGCCGGCCGCGACCATCGCGTGCATGATCGCCGCGGTCGTGTCGGCGTGCGGATCGCCGGCGGTCACGTACGGGATCAGCGCCTTCCTGCCACGCGCCGCGAGCGCGTCGAACGTCGCCGCGATGCGGCTCATCGACGTGCCCTCGCGTCGAGCTCTGCGACCGTCGCGATGTCCTTGTCGCCGCGTCCCGAGAGGTTGACGAGCAAGTGGCGGTCGCGCGCCAGCGTCGGCGCCAGCTTCATCGCGTACGCGACCGCGTGGCTCGACTCGAGCGCGGGGATGATGCCTTCGGTGCGGCAGAGGCGGTGGAACGCGGCGAGCGCCTCGTCGTCGGTGACGCTGACGTATTCGGCGCGGCCGCTGTCGTGCAGGTAAGCGTGCTCGGGGCCGACACCGGGATAGTCGAGCCCGGCCGAGATCGAGTGCGTCTCGATGATCTGGCCGTCGTCGTCCTGCAGCAGGTAGGTGCGGTTGCCGTGCAGAACGCCGGGGCTGCCGGCAGTGATCGACGCCGCGTGGCGACCGGTTGCGATCCCCTCGCCTGCTGCCTCGACGCCGATCAGGCGCGTTCCCGCGCGCTCGATGTACGGATAGAAGATCCCCATCGCATTGCTGCCGCCGCCGACGCACGCGATCACCGCATCGGGCTGGCGGCCGATCATCTCGGGCATTTGCGCGAGGCACTCGGTGCCGATCACGCTCTGGAAGTCGCGCACGAGCGTCGGATACGGATGTGGCCCGGCGACGGTGCCGATGATGTAGAACGTGCTCTCGACGTTGGTCACCCAGTCGCGCAGTGCCTCGTTGAGCGCGTCCTTCAGCGTCTTCGACCCGCTCTCGACCGGAACGACCGAGGCGCCGAGCAGGTTCATGCGGTAGACGTTCGGCGCCTGCCGGCGAACGTCTTCGCTGCCCATGTAGACGACGCACTCGAGGCCGTAGCGCGCGCAGATCGTCGCCGTCGCGACGCCGTGCTGGCCGGCACCGGTCTCGGCGATGACGCGGGGCTTCTTCATCCGCCGCGCGAGCATCGCCTGGCCGATCGTGTTGTTGATCTTGTGCGCGCCGGTGTGGTTGAGGTCCTCGCGCTTCAGGTGGATCTGCGCGCCGCCGAGCTCGCTCGAAAGCCGCGCTGCGTGGTAGATCGGGCTCGGCCGGCCGACGTAGTGCGCGAGCTCGCTGCGGAACTCGGCGTCGAACGCCGGATCGCGCTTGGCCTCCTCGTAGCACGCCTTCAATTCGTCGAGCGCGTGGACGAGCGTCTCGGCGACGAAGCTGCCGCCGTAGCGGCCGAAATGCCCGCTCGCGTCGGGCTGCTGGTACGGTGTCATGAAAACGCTTTCAGGCAATCGATGCTGCGATCCGGGCATCGGCCTCGCGCACCGCGTCGCAGAAGCGACGGATGGCGGCGACGTCCTTCACGCCGCGCGACGACTCGACTCCCGAGGAAACGTCAACGGCCCAGGGCCGGACGCGCAGGATGCCTTCGCAGACGTTTGCAGCATGCAACCCACCAGACAAAACGAGCCGACGCCTTGACTCTGCCGGGAAGCCTGACGGGACGAGCGACCAATCGAACGCCTTTCCACCGCCGCCGAAGCCCTCGACGTGGGCATCGAGCAACAGGCCTTGCGCCTCGCTGAAGCGGCGCGCGAAGTCTAGCAAATCGAGCTCGGGCGTCATCCGCGCGGCGCGCAGGTACGGGCGGCCGAAGAGCGCACAGTCGTCGGGTGATTCGTCGCCGTGGAACTGGAGCAGGAGCGTCGGAATCGCGTCGAGCGCGGCGTCGATGTCCTCGGGATCGGCGTTGACGAACAGCCCGACCGGTGTGACGTAAGGCGGCAGCGCGTCGGCGAGCTCGGCGGCGCGTTCGACGGTCAGGCACCGCGGACTTTCGGGATGGAAGACGAAGCCGACGGCGTCGGCGCCGGCATCGACCGCGGCGTCGACGTCGGCCTCGCGCGCGACGCCGCAGATCTTGATCCGCGTGCGCTGGTTCATCGCGCGCGCACGAGCTCAGGGCAGCCAGTCGAGCGCCGGCGTCCGATCGGGAATCTCATGGACGGCATCGTAGTACGGCCCCAGGAAGTACAGGCCGTCGGCCGCAAACGTCGGCGCGGCGAGCGAGCGATCGCGTGCCGCGAGGACTTCCGCGAGCCAACCGTCGTTGCGCACGCCGCTGCCGACCATGACGAGCGAGCCGACGATGTTGCGGACCATGTGGTGCAGGAACGCGTCGGCGTCGAAGTCGAACCGCCAGTACGCACCGCGCCGCTCGATCGTGAGCGCGCGCAGCGTCTTCACCGGCGAATTCGCCTGGCACTCGGCGGCGCGAAACGCGCTGAAGTCGTGGGTGCCAACAAGCGCCGCCGCGGCGCGCCGCATCGCATCGCCGTCGAGGCTGCGAAACGTCCAGCCTGCCATGCCGTTCTCGATCGCCGGCCGCACCGGCGATTCGAGCAGCACATACGCGTAGCGGCGGCCGCGCGCGCTGGCGCGCGAGTGGAATCGATCGTCGACGAAGCGGCTCCACTGCACTGCGACGTCGGCGGGCAGATAGCGGTTGGTGCCGCGCGTCCAGCCGTCGAGCGAGCGCTCGACATCGGTGTCGAAGTGGACGACCTGGTTGATCGCGTGGACGCCGGCGTCGGTGCGGCCGGCGCAGATCGTCGAAACGGGCACGGCGGCGAACGCCGCGAGCGCAGCTTCGACATGGTCCTGGACGGTGCGCCCGCTCGGCTGGCTTTGCCAGCCGCTGTACGCGCTGCCGCGGTACGCGATGCCGAGGGCGACTCTCACGAGGAGCAGGCGCGCCGCCCGGCCCGACCGGAGCGGGCGCGCCCGGCGGGACTCAGGTGATGCGGTCCAGCATGCCCTGCGCCTTGGTCTTCGTCGCGCCGCTCGCGGTCGCGAGCACCTCGCGCAGGAGATCGCGCGCGCCGTCCTTGTCGCCGATCCGCTGGAACTCCTCGGCCAGCTCGAGCTTGCGCGAGAGCGGATCGCCGTTGTCGTCGAGCCCTGCGGGGGTCGTGTTCGGCGCGTCGCCACCCTTCTCAGACGGATCGAGGTCGAGCGAGATTCCCGACAGGTCGAACGGCAGCGGCTCGTCGCGGGAAGCGGGCGCCGCCGCCTGCAGGCCCGGCTCGTTGGCGACGAGCGGCATCTTCAGCGTCGAGTTGTAGCTCGGGGCCTCGGCGGCGGCCGGCCGCGGCGGCATCGCATGGGTCGCGTCGAGCGCAGCCGGGCGCGACGGCACGCCGATGTCGGGGTTGTCGAGATCGAGGTCGATGTTGTCGAACGCGCTGTCGCGCGCCGTGGTGTTGCCGATCGTCGAGCCGAACTGCGACGGCACCGGCATCACCGACTGCGGCAGCGTGCTCGCGCCGAGCGACTCGGCCACCTCGGCAGAGCCTTCGGCGGAGCGGCCGGGCGTGCCGCCGGCCTGATAGAGCGGATTCTCGGGATCGATCTGGGCGCCGAGCTCCTGCGCCTTCGACCAGTCGTCGCCCTCGCCGCGCGTCAGCGCGAACAGCTGCGTCGCGAGGAGCTCGAAGCCCTTGATGTCGCGCCGCTTGGCGTAGACCTCGAGCAGCTTGGTGCGGATCGCGAGGCGCTCGGGATTGCTGCGCATCGCCTCCTTGAGGATCTCCTCGGCCTGCAGGTCGCGGCCGTACGCGAGGTAGACATCGGCCTCGGCGACCGGATCGACGTCGCCGATCGCGTCGAGCTGCGACAGCGAGTACGTCATCGACGACGAGCTGCCGCCGGCGTCGCGGGTGTCGATGCGCTGGCCGCCGCTCGCGCCGAAGAACGAGTCGGGCTGCAGCCGGCTCTCGAGGAACGAGGTCTCGCCGCTGTCCTTCTTCGAGCGCTGCGTGTAGCGGTACGCGCCGTAGCCGACGAGCAGCAACGCGAGCGCGCCGACGCCGAGATAGATCGGATTGCCGCTCGTGATCGAGTCGATGAAGCTCGGCTCGGGCGCCGGCTTGGCGGGCGTACGCGGCTTGGCAGTCGGCGGCTTCACGGCGGCCGGCTGAGTCGCGCTGGCGCCGGCGACGACCACCGGCGCTGCTCCCGATGCCATCGCCGGCGGCGTCGATGCCGCCGCCATCGTCGTTGCGGGCGCTGACGACGATGCGGTCGCGGCAGGAGGCGCGCCAAGCGCCGGCGCAAGCGAAGGAGGCGTCGTGGCAGCCGTCGTCGCCGGCGGCGTCGTTGCTGCGGTGACCGGCGCTGGCGGTGCCGTGAGCGGCGGTACCGTCGGCGTCGCGATCGGGGTCTGGACCGCGACCGGCGAAGACGCCGGACGGACAGCGACCGTCGGCGGGGTGACGGCGGCCGGTGGCGTCGTCGCAGCAGCGGTCGTCGGTTTCGAGGGCGTGACCGCGACCTGCGAAGCTCCGCCCGCGACGCGCCTCAGATCGGTCATGTTCCGATTGATCTCGGCAAGGCGGGCCGCTTCGGCCTGACGCTGCCGCTCGCCGGCGAGACGATCCTCGGCGCTGCCCGGCGCAGACGGGGCGATCGCGCCGCCCTTGCTGAGCTTGAGCGTGTCGGGGCTCGCGTTGGCGGCGAGCTTCTTGTCCTCGACCGACGTCTGCACCTTGCCGGCGCTGCGCCGTTTGTTGGGCTCGGTCGCTTCGGCGCCGCTGGCCTGTGTCGCCTCGGCGAGGCGCTGGCGATAGGCACCGAAGTCCGCGCTTTGCGCGACGATGGTCTTGCGCGCTTCCGCGGGCTGCACCGCCTGGGCGGTCTCCGCCGACGGCACCGAGAGGACGACGCCGGCGCGCAGCCGGTTCATGTTGTTGCCGCTGAACGCGCTCGGATTGGCGCGGAACAGCGCGACCAGCATCTGGTCGAGCGAGACGCCCTGCTTCTGCACGCGGCCGGCGATCTTCGAGAGCGTGTCGCCGGAGCGGACCTTGACTTCGTCTTCGGAGGCGCCGCTGCCCGCGGCGTCGGTCGCGGCGGTCGTCGTCGCGGAGCTGCGCGGGGCGGCCGAAGCCGATTCCTCACGGTTGGCCTTCGCCTCGGCGGCGGCGGCCTTTTGCTGGGCGCGGCGCTCGCGCTCCGCCGCGCGCGCGGCCTCGCGCTGCTCGGCCTTGGTCATCGCGGTCGTCTGCGGCAGCGGCGTCGGCGCCGGCGGCGCGGCCGACATGACCGGCGACGTCGTCGCGCCAGGTTGCTGTGCACCCGCGCGGATCGTCGCCGGCGGATCGAAGAGCAGCGTGTATTCGCGGACGAGACGGCCGGTGGCCCACGAGATCTCGAGGATGACGTCGACGAAGGGTTCCTGGACGCCGCGATCGCTGACGAGGCGCACGAACAGGCGGCCGTCGGGGCGCTTTTCGAAGGTCGCGCGGGTGCCCGGCAGGACCGGGTTGTAGTCGACGTTGGCGGCGCGGTACGCCTCGGGAGGCGCGACGCGGATGCGCAGGCTCGCCTGCTCTTCCGGCGTCAGGCTCGTCACTTCGATCTCGGCACGAAGGACTTCGCCGAGCGAGGACTGGACGTTGAGGCGGCCGAGGCCGAGCGCCGAAGCGAGCGGAGACGCGAGGCAGAGCGCGGCGGCGATGCCGGTCAGAGCGAAGCGCCCAGGCAAGGTCAGTTTTCTTTTCAAGGCGTCTCCCGAAATGACGAAGCGGACCCATCGCTGGGTCCGCAGGAACGGAGCGGACTCTTCAGCGAGCCGCCGACTCGGCGCGGGCACCAACGCCCTGCCCGCCCATATCGATCCAACCGCCTTCTCGATGGACGATGCAGCTTCAAAGCAGCAGCTGGGAAAAGACGGAAATGACCATAGCATCAGAGAGATACGGTGACAAGCTCATGCATTGGCTGACGTTTCTCATGGAGCCGGGTTCCGAGTCTTCTGCACGCAGATGTTGCAATGTGACAACGTGAGACACCGCACCCGACCCTCCCATCAGCGCTCGAGGAGGATGCGCAGCATCCGCCTGAGCGGCTCGGCGGCTCCCCAGAGCAGCTGGTCGCCGATCGTGAACGCGCCCAGGTAACGCTCTCCCATCGCAAGCTTTCGCAAACGTCCGACCGGGATCCGCATCGTTCCGGTCACGGCGACGGGCGTCAGCTCCTGCGTGCTGGCGACGCGCGTGTTGGGAACGACGTGGACCCATGGGTTGTCGGCCGCGATCATGGCCTCGATATCGGCCAGCGGCACGTCTGACTTCAGCTTGATCGTGAGAGATTGACTGTGACAGCGCATTGCGCCGACCCGGACGCAGGTCGAATCGATCGGAACCGAGGGCTGGCCGCCGGCGCCGCGGCCCAGGATCTTGTTGGTCTCGGCGCTGCCCTTCCACTCCTCGAGGCTGGTGCCGTCGCCGCGGTCGACGTCGATCCACGGGATCAGGCTGCCGCCGAGCGGGACGCCGAAGTGCTCGGTTTCGCCCGGGCTCATCGAGCGCTGGCGCTCGAGGACGCGGCGGTCGATCTCGAGGATCGCCGACTTCGGGTCGGCGAGCAGCTCGCGGACCTCGGCGTGGAGGGCGCCGTACTGGGTCAAGAGCTCGCGCATGTGCTGGGCGCCGCCGCCCGACGCCGCCTGGTAGGTCGTGCACGTCATCCAGTCGACGAGGTCGGCCTTGAAGAGTGCGCCGACGCCCATCAGCATGCAGCTCACCGTGCAGTTGCCGCCGATATAGTTGCGGATGCCTCGTGACAGCGCGCTCTGGATCACGGGCATGTTGACCGGGTCGAGGACGATCACCGCGTCGTCGTGCATGCGCAGCGTCTTCGCGGCGTCGATCCAGTAGCCGTTCCAGCCGGCAGCGCGCAGCTTCGGATAGACCGCCTTGGTGTACTCGCCGCCCTGCGCGGTGATCACGACCTCGCAGCGCTTCAGGGCATCGATGTCGTAGGCGTCGAGGAGCTTGGTCTCGTTCTTCGCATGCGCCGGCGCCTTGCCGCCCTTGTCGCTGGTGCTGAAGAAGATCGGCTCGATGAGGTCGAAGTCGCCTTCGGCTGCCATCCGATCGAGCAGCACGGACCCCACCATGCCGCGCCAGCCGACCAATCCCGTGCGTTCCATCTTGTCCGTCCCGTCTTTCCAAATGGTCTCGAGTCTCCAGCCCGACGCCTCGGCCGGGCACGGCGAGACGAACGGGCGCGCGCTAGTGCTTGGTGGTGGTCGGTTTGCCCGCGAGCGCGGCCACCACCGCATCGCCCATGGCCCGCGTCCCGACCTTCGTCGTGCCTTCCGACCAGATATCGGCAGTCCTGAGCCCGGACGTGAGGACGTCCTGCACCGCACGCTCGACGCGCGCGGCGGCTTCCTGCTGCTGGAGGGAGTAGCGGAGCATCATGGCAACGGACAGGATTGTAGCCAGCGGGTTGGCGACGTCCTTGCCTGCGATGTCCGGAGCGCTGCCGTGGCTCGGCTCGAAGAGCCCCTTGCCGCTGCCGTCGAGCGACGCCGACGGCAGCATGCCGATCGACCCGGTCAGCATCGCCGCCTCGTCCGAGAGGATGTCGCCGAACATGTTGCCGGTGACGACGACGTCGAACGACTTCGGGGCGCGCACCAGCTGCATCGCGGCGTTGTCGACATACATGTGGTCGAGCGCGACGTCGGGGTAGTCGCGATGGACCTCGGTGACGACGTCCTTCCAGAACTGGAACGTCTCGAGGACGTTCGCCTTGTCGACGCTCGTCACGCGCTTCCCGCGACGTCGCGCCGCGTCGAACGCGACCCGGGCGATGCGCTCGATCTCGGGGCGCGTGTAGCGCATCGTGTCGAACGCCTCGGGCGCGCCGGCGAACGGACCGTCGGGTGCGTCGCGGCGGCCGCGCGGCTGGCCGAAGTAGATGTCGCCGGTGAGCTCGCGAACGATCAGGATGTCGAGTCCGGCGACGAGCTCGGGCTTGAGGCTCGATGCCGCAGTGAGCTCGGCGTAGCAGATCGCCGGCCGCAAGTTCGCGAACAGGCCGAGCGACTTGCGCAGCCCGAGGATCGCCTGCTCGGGGCGGAGCGCCCGCGGCAGCGTGTCGTACTTCCAGTCGCCGACGGCGCCGAAGAGCACCGCGTCGGCGGCCTTGGCGAGCGCAAGCGTCGCCTCGGGCAGCGGATGGCCGTGCGACTCGTAGGCCGTGCCGCCGACGGCAGCACGCTCGGTCTCGAAGCGCAGGTCGAGGGCGCCGAGGACGCGCTCGGCCTCTCGCACGATCTCGGTGCCGATGCCGTCGCCCGGCAGGATCGCGATCTTCATCGCCGCGCCGCCGTCAACGCACCGTCGTCGCGAGCCACGGCTGGCGCAGCAGCCGCTCGGCCTCGAACGCGCGGATCTTGTCGGCGTGGCGCAAGGTCATCCCGATCTCGTCGAGCCCGCCGAGCAGGCACTCCTTGCGAAACGCCTCGACCTCGAACGGGATCGCGCCGCCCGACGGCGGCTCGACGACCTGGCGCCCGAGGTCGATCGTCAGCTTGTAGCCCGGGAACGCGGCGACGTCGTCGAACAGCGCGGCGACGCGATGCTCGGGCAGCACGATCGGCAAGAGGCCGTTCTTGAAGCAATTGTTGAAGAAGATGTCGGCGTAGCTCGGCGCGATCAGCGCGCGAAAGCCGTACTGCTGCAGCGCCCACGGCGCGTGCTCGCGCGACGAGCCGCAGCCGAAGTTCTTGCGCGCGAGCAGGATCGACGCGCCGCGAAAGCGCGGCTGGTTGAGAACGAAGTCGGGATTCGCCCGCCGCGTCGCCGGATCGGCGCCGGGAACACCGGGGTCGAGGAAGCGCCACGCGTCGAACAGGTTCTCGCCGAAACCGGTCCGCTTGATCGACTTCAGGAACTGCTTGGGAATGATCGCGTCGGTGTCGACGTTCTCGCGGTCCATCGGCGCGACGATTCCGGTGTGGATGCGAAACGGCTCCATCGCCTCTCCTATGCCAGCCGACGGACGTCGACGAAGTGGCCTTCGATCGCAGCCGCCGCTGCCATCGCCGGGCTGACCAGATGCGTGCGCCCGCCCGCGCCCTGGCGACCTTCGAAGTTGCGGTTGCTCGTCGACGCGCAGCGCTCGCCGGGCTCGAGCCGGTCGGCATTCATCGCCAGGCACATCGAGCAGCCCGCTTCGCGCCATTCGAAGCCGGCGCCCTTGAAGATGCGATCGAGCCCTTCGCGCTCGGCCTGCTCCTTCACGAGCCCCGATCCAGGAACGACCATCGCGAGCTTGACGTTGCTCGCGACGGAAGCGCCGAGCCGGCGCACGACCGCGGCCGCCTCGCGCAGGTCCTCGATGCGCGAGTTCGTGCACGAGCCGATGAACACCTTGTCGATGCGGATGTCGGTGATCGGCCGGTTGGGCTCGAGCGCCATGTAGCGGAGCGCCCGCTCCATCGCGTCGCGCCGCCCCGGGTCGCGCTCGCGCTGGGGGTCGGGAACGCGGTCGGCGATCGAGACCACCATCTCCGGCGACGTCCCCCATGTGACCTGCGGCCGGATCTCGCTCGCGTCGAGCGTGACGACGGTGTCGAAGTGTGCGTCGGGGTCCGAGCGCAGCGTTCGCCAGTATTGCTCGGCGAGCTCCCACTCCGCGCCGCTCGGGCTGTAAGGACGGCCACGGAGATACGCGATCGTCGTCTCGTCGACGGCGATCAGGCCGGCGCGCGCGCCCGCCTCGATCGCCATGTTGCAGACCGTCATCCGCCCTTCCATGCTGAGGGCCCGGATCGCGTCGCCGGCGAACTCGATCGTGTGGCCGGTGCCGCCGGCGGTGCCGATCTTGCCGATGACGGCGAGCACGATGTCCTTGGCGCTGCAGCCGCGGCCGAGCCTGCCGTCGACGCGCACGAGCATGTTCTTCGCCTTCCTCGCCAGCAGCGTCTGCGTCGCGAGGACGTGCTCGACCTCGCTCGTGCCGATGCCGTGCGCGAGCGCACCGAACGCGCCGTGCGTCGACGTGTGCGAGTCGCCGCAGACGACCGTCGTGCCCGGCAGCGTCGCGCCCTGCTCCGGGCCGATGACGTGGACGATCCCTTGGCGGCGATCGTTCATCTTGAACTGCGTGATGCCGTGGCGATCGCAGTTGGCGTCGAGCGTGTCGACCTGCAGCCGCGAGACCGGATCGGCGATGCCGTGAGAGCGGTCGGTCGTGGGGACGTTGTGATCGCTGACGGCGAGATTGGCCGAGATCCGCCAGACCTTCCGGCCGGCGAGGTCGAGTCCCTCGAACGCCTGCGGGCTCGTCACCTCGTGGACGAGGTGGCGGTCGATGTAGAGGAGCGCGGTGCCGTCGCTTTCGCTGTGGACGACGTGCTCGTCCCAGATCTTGTCGTAGAGGGTGCGCGGGGTCGACATCCGCTGGATTTTAGGAGGCGACGAAAACTCCCGAGAAAAAAGGGCACGTCTCCGTGCCCTCGAACGTCGCCGTGGCCCGGGCGATCGCCTCGCCCGGGTCCGATCGGATCACCAGCCGGTGTCCTGCAGCAGCTTGAAGGTCAGGTCCGCCGGCGGCGTGACCTCGTGCAGCAGGTCGTCGTTGATGAACGGCTCCATCAGGAGGTTCTTGAACGCGCTCGTGTCCCAGTGCGACACCGATGATCCCGGCGAGTACGCGCTTGGGGTGTACAGGAACGGTCGACCGCTCGCATCCGCGCCTGCGAGCTTGGCCGTGTTGAGGCGGATCGTCGCAGTCGTTGAGCCGCCGAGATGGCGCGCCGCCTGCTTCAACGTGCGCCCGTCGTCCTGCGTGACGCGCACCGCCGGGATCGTGATCGTCGGATCCGATCCGCCGAGGTCCGGCGGTGGCGTGCCGGCGACGTTGTCGGCGATCACGACCCCGATGGCGCCGGCTTGCTGCGCGTTCTTCACCTTGACCGTGAACGCGCAGGCGCCGCGGTCGATGATGATGATGTTGCCCTTGGCGGCGCGCTTGTTGCCCTTGTCCAACGGATCGCAGCCGGGGCCGGTCTCGCCGGACTGCGTGCTGTAGGCGGTCAACTCACCCGTCACGCCGGCTGCAGTCAGCGGCGCTCCGAACGAAGCGCGGCCGACGTCGTAGGCGCCGCTCGCCGAAGGCACGGCGGTCGACGTGACGTCGAGCTCGGGCATGCCCGGCACGAGCACGCTCGCCGCCGACGACTTCACCATGCCTCCGTTCCAGACGACGTTGCGGCCGCTCGTCGCCGACGCGCGACGCTCGGCGTTTGTCATGTCGAGCCAGAGCTTGGCGGCGTTGTTGTCGAAGACGTAGTGCTCCCAGACGTCCGGCGTGCCGCGCAGGCGCCGGCCGCTCTGGCCGTCGGTGATGGCCAGAAAGCCGAGGCCGTGGCCGAACTCGTGCAGGAGCACGGTGTAGAAATCGATGAGGTCGCCGTGCGCGTTGTCGAGACCGAGATAGAACGGCGCGTCGGGCAGGCAGCCCGGCGTGCCGAGGTTCGAGTTGAACCGCGCGACGATGTCGGCGCCGGTCTGCGTATAGATGTCCTCGCCGGCCGGATCCGGTGGCTGCTGGTCGACGCCGGACAGCTTGTTCGCGAGCGCCGAGACGAACCACGTCTGGTTGAAAGGAGCACCGGCGAAGTTCTTGAAGACGAAGGCCGGGCCGGCCGAACCGAGAACGCCCGAGGTCTCGTCGCAGTCAAGCGGCTCGTTCGTCGCGTAGACGACGATCGGCACCGAGCTCGTCAGCGTCGCGCCCCACTTCGCCGCGACGGCGTTGTAGACGTTCATCCGTTGCTGGCCGAGGGTCGTGCCCGGATTGCCGCCGACTGGGGCCACCGGCGTCGGATCGTTGAAGCCGACATTTGCGGGATCGCCGTTGATGATCTGGATGGTCGCGGCGGCCTGGGCTGAGACGGCCATCGCCAGGCCGGCAGCGGCGGCGAGTGCAGCGCACAGGCGGGAGAGCTTAGTCATGCGAAGCCTCCCGGTCGTGCGCTTGCTCGACTGCGCCGCGCCGGTTCTTGCGAACGACTTCGTCGTGCAGCATCGAGTCGCCGAGCGCGACTCCCTCGGCTCCGGTGTGCGAGCGCACATCGCGCGGCTCGCGCTTGACGGTGGAATGACGTCCGGAGGCCATCAGCTTCTCCACTTCCTCGGGCGTCGGCGCGCGCAGCTTGCCGGTGGCGCGGTCGCGCACCACGATGAGCGAGGCGGCGGCGGTGGTGTTCTCGACCGTGGCCTTGGTCGGCGGCGCGGCGGCGCCGTCGGCCGGTGCGGCGACCGCGGCCAGCGAAACCGCCAGCACCGGCAAGGCCAGCGCGGCGGCTGGAATGGACACTCGCATGGGAGATCTCCTCGGTTCGTGCCGGCGGCGTCAAAGCGCGCCGCCGATCAAGTCAAGCAGTCTGCACGAACGTCCGGGGGTCGACAAGGCCGCTGAAGCGCCTCGTTTCCGCGGCGCCGTCGCCGACGCGCCAACGGCAAACGAAAAGAGGCGGCGACGCGGTGACGACGAAGTTCGAAAGAAAGAAAGGGCGCCGCGGCGCCCTTTCTTCGTCAGCTCGCCCGCGGGGCGATTGCCAGCCGATCACCAGCCGATGTCCTGCAGCAGCGGGAAGGTGAGATCGAGCGGCGGCACCAGCGTCGTCGTCAGGTCGGGGCTGATGTTGGGCTCCATGAGCAGGTTCGGAAACGCGCTCACGTCCCAATGCGACACCGACGAGCCGCTGACCAGCGGGTTGGGCGTATAGAGCAGCGGACGGCCGAGGGCGTCGGCGCCGGCCTTGCGCGACGTGTCCTTCGCGAACGCGGCGACGACCGTGCCGGCACGGCCGCGGCTGCCGTACTTGACCGCGTCGACGACGGCCTGATGCAGCTTCTGCCCATCGGACTGCGACACGCTCACGGTCGGGATCGTGATCGTCGGATCCGAGCCGCCGAGCCCCGGCGCCGCACCGGCCGCGTTGTTGGCGATGATCACGCCGAACGCGCCTGCGTTCTGCGCGTTCTTCACCTTGACGACGAAGCCGCACGTGCCGCGGTCGATGATCGCGATCTTGCCCATCACCGCGGCCGTGGTCGCGGCGTCGAACGGCAGGCAGCCGGCGCCGTTGACCGGATCGGCCGGGACGTTCGCAAGGGTGCCGAACGCGCTGGGGTTGACCACGGCCGGGCCGAACGACGCGGTGTTGTAGTCGTAGAACCCGGGCACTCCCGGCACCGACGTGTCGACCCGAAGCGACGGCACGGCGGTGAGCGTCACCGCGGCGCCGGCGACGGTCGTCGGGCCGATCCACGCGAGCTTCAGCGGATTGATCGCCGACGCCTGCCGCTCCGCGCTTGTCATGTCGAGCCAGGTCTTGTTGACCGTGTCGTCGAACATGAGCGGTTCCCAGATGCTGGGAACGCCGCCTGTGGAGACGAATGCAGTGGCGGCGGCGTTGAGGCGGAAGCCCGTCGATGTCTGCACCGTGAGCACCGAGAAGCCGAGGCCGTGCCCGATCTCGTGGAGCAGCGTCTCCATGAAGTTGATCTTCGAGCCCGCGTTGCCATCGAGGCCGAGATAGAACGGAGTGCCGTCGAGGCAGCCGGGATTGCCGAGGTTGATGTTGAACTGCGTCTTGATGTCGACGTTGCCGAAACCGCTGCCGTCGTCGGGGATGCCGGCCGACAGGTTGACGCCGGCGAGCTTGTTGGCGAGCGCCTGCGGATACCAGCGGTTCGGGACGCCGTTCGGGAAGTCGCGCCAGATGTTCCACGCGCTCGCGCTGCCGAGCACGGCCTGCGTCGACGTGCACGAAAGCGCCTCCCAGCCGGCGCTGACGGTGATCGGCACGCTGCTCGTGAGTTGCGCGCCCCAGATGGCGGCGACGGCCTGGTAGACGTTGAGTCGCTGCTGGCCGAGCGTCGTTCCCGGATTGCCGCCGACCGGGGCAACGGGAGTCGGATCGTTGAAGCCGACGCCCGCAGGATCACGGCTGCTGACGATGATCGTCGCGGCGGCCATCGCGATGGAGGAGGCACCGGCAAGGCACGCCGCGATGACGGCGGTACGAAGGTGTTGTCTGGTGGTCATCGCGTCACTCCGTCGGCAGTTCGGACTTCTTGGCTCGCACCGGCTTCGCGGTCAGCGTCGAAGGATCCTGGACGCAAAGCTCGACGAGCTTGCCGTCGGCGGTGCGCACGACGACCGAGTAGTTCATGAACTCCTCGGTCAGGCGGGCACCGTGCGCGCCGCTCGAGTGCGTGTGCGTTGCCGACGTGACGGGGCCGCTGCGCCGCTGCTCGGCACGTGCGCGCCGCAGCGCTTGCGCTTCCTCGGCGGTCGCGGCGCGGAGCTGGCCGGTCGCGGGATCGCGGGCGACGATCTGCGAGTCGGCGATCGCCGGTGCAGCGTCCTGGTCGGTGGCGGACTGCACCTCGGCCGCGGCGACGGCGAGCGGGATCACCGCCGCGCCGACCAGCGCACCGAGCGCGATCGGAGTCTTGAAAGCGAACATCTGTGTTTCTCCTCGGAGGGGATGCGATTGCGCCCACGGATCGCGCGGGCGCTGCGAGCGAACGTTCAGGCCGGCTTGCGGCGGCGCTTGACGACGCCGAGCGCCGCCAGCCCGAGGCCGAACAGCGCCCAGGTCTCGGGCTCGGGGACGACGTTGACCGTGAGACTGTCGACGCCGACGAAGTCGGACGTGTCCGCGACGCCGAAGTACTCGATCACGGCGCGGCCGGTCGCACCGACGGGTTGCTTTGCGATCCCGAAGGTGTACTGCGTCCAGGTGTCCGTGAGCGTGATGTCGCCGCCGATCTGGATGAAGTCGCCCGCGCTCGTCCCGCCCGTGGTCCTGCCGACGCGGATGTGATCGACGAATCCCTCCTCGCCGATGGAACGCGCCCAGAACGAGACGGTGCTGCCGCCCTCGGTCGTGAAGACCGGGGTGAAGAGGAAGTTCGCGATCGTGCCGCCCGCGGCAGCGTTGTTGAAGTTCGCCGCGATGTACGAGAACTGACTCCCCGCGAAAGCGTCGAAAAAGCCTGGGCCGGCCTGGAACCAGCCGGTCGTGCCGATCGGCGTGCTTGCGTTGTTCAGCACCCAGCCCGCCGCTGGCAACCCAGCGACGTTCTCGAAACCCTCGTTGACCGCGACAAACTGCGCGTGCGCGGCAACGGCTGCCACGGCGAGACCCGCCGCGACAGCGGCACGACGTAACTTCATGAACTCCTCCGGTTGGATGACAGGAAGCTACGCGACGGCGCCCCGGCGCCGCCCGGCACCGGATCGCGGCGCCGATTGCTTCCAAATGTACGGTCGAGTCTGCCGCATCGTTCAAGCGCGATCAAGAGCATTTGCGCGGCGTTCCGCGCCCCCTCGGTCAAGGGGATTGACGCGCCCGAGGCGCGCCGTCAACCGCGTTGCGCGATCGCCTTGACGTCGCGGCGCGCCGCGCCGGTGTAGAGCTGGCGCGGCCGGCCGATCTTGTACTCGGGGTCGCCGATCATCTCGTTCAGCTGCGCGATCCAGCCGACCGTGCGCGCGAGCGCAAAGATCGCCGTGAAGAGGCTGACCGGAATACCGATCGCGCGCTGCACGATGCCCGAGTAGAAGTCGACGTTCGGATAGAGCTTGCGGGCGACGAAGTACTCGTCCTCGAGCGCGATCTTTTCGAGCGACATCGCGAGCTTGAAGATCGGATCGTCGTGCAGGCCGAGCGCGTCGAGCACCTCGTGGCACGTCTCGCGCATCAGCTTGGCGCGCGGGTCGTAGTTCTTGTAGACGCGGTGGCCGAAGCCCATCAGCTTGATGCCCGAGTTCTTGTCCTTCACCTGCTTGACGAAGTCGCCGATCTTCTCGACGCCGCCCATCTTCTGGACGTCCTCGAGCATGTTCAGCGCCGCCTCGTTGGCGCCGCCGTGCGCAGGGCCCCAGAGGCAGGCGACGCCGGCGGCGATCGCCGCGAACGGGTTCGTTCCCGACGAGCCGCACAGGCGCACCGTCGACGTCGACGCGTTCTGCTCGTGGTCGGCGTGGAGGATGAAGATGCGGTCGAGCGCGCGCACGAGCACCTCGTTGGGCACGTACTCCTCGCACGGCGTCGCGAACATCATCCGCATGAAGTTGCTCGCGTACGAGAGGTCGTTCTTCGGATACATGTACGGCTGGCCCATGTTGTACTTGTAGGCCATCGCCACCAGCGTCGGCATCTTCGCGATCAGCCGGATCGCCGCGATCTCGCGGTGCTTCGCGTTGTGGATGTCGGTGCTGTCGTGATAGAAGGCCGAGAGCGCGCCGACGAGCCCCGTCATGATGGCCATCGGATGCGCGTCACGACGGAACCCGCGCAGGAAGAACTGCATCTGCTCGTTGACCATCGTGTGATGGGTGACGAGCTGCGTGAACTCGGTCTTCTGGCTCGCCGACGGCAGCTCACCCTTCAGCAGCAGGTAGCAGGTCTCGAGATAGTCGCACTGCACGGCGAGCTGCTCGATCGGGTAGCCGCGGTAGAGCAGCTCGCCCTTGTCGCCGTCGATGTAGGTGATCGTCGAGTCGCACGACGCCGTCGAGAGAAAGCCCGGGTCGTACGTGAACTTGCCGGTCTGTGCGTAGAGCTTGCGAATGTCGATCACGTCGGGCCCGATCGTGCCCTTGTAGAGCGGCAGCTCCATGCTCGGGCTGCCGTCCGAGAACGTGAGGGTGGCTTTGACGTCGGACGGGGTCATGGCGTGGTCCTCGAAAGAAACGGGAGGGATCATGGCTGTCGTGTCAGCGCGCCGCGCGCACCGCCCCGACGACGCGGCGCACCTCGGGAAGGTCGAGGTCGGGCGGCAGTGGCTGACGACCGAGAAAGAGGTCGAGCAGATCGTTGTCGGCGAGATCCATCAGCAGCGCGAGCGCGCCGGCGTCGCCCTCGCTCACCGGCTCGGCGCGCGCGAAGAAGCGCTCGAGCAGGAGGTCGTTCTCGAGCAGGCCGCGGCGGCAGCGCCAGCGGAGCTTGCCCAGCGCGCTCGCGTCGAGCGGACGCGCCGCGGTCGAGCCGGCGTCGGTCGCGGCGTGCATCAGACAGCGCGCCGCACCATCAGCTCCTTGATCTTGCCGATGGCGCGCGTCGGATTGAGCTGCTTCGGGCACACGTCGACGCAGTTCATGATCGTGTGGCAGCGAAACAGCCGGTACGGATCCTCGAGATTGTCGAGCCGCTCGTTGGTCGCCTCGTCGCGGCTGTCGGCGATGAACCGGTAGGCCTGCAGCAGCCCGGCGGGGCCGACGAACTTGTCGGGGTTCCACCAGAAGCTCGGGCACGACGTCGAGCAGCTCGCGCACAGGATGCACTCGTAGAGGCCGTTCAGCTCGTCGCGCTCCTCGGGCGACTGCAGCCGCTCCTTCTCGGGCGGGCGCGACTCGGTGATGAGATACGGCTTGATCGAGTGGTACTGCTTGAAGAACTGCGTCATGTCGACGATGAGGTCGCGGATGACCGGCAGCCCCGGCAGCGGCTTCAGCACGATCGGGTCCTTGAGCGTGCGCATGTTGGTCAGGCACGCGAGGCCGTTCTTGCCGTTGATGTTCATCGCGTCCGAGCCGCAGACGCCCTCGCGGCACGAGCGGCGAAAGCTCAGGCTCGGGTCCATCGCCTTCAGCTTCATCAGCGCATCGAGCAGCATCCGCTCACTGCCGTCGAGCTCGACGGTCATCGTCTGCAGCGTCGGCGCGGCGCCGCTGTCGGGGTCGTAGCGGTAGATGCGAAACGTGCGCACCGTCTTCTGCGCTGGCGGCGGCGTCACGCCGCCCGGGTCGGACGCATTCGCGGCGCTGGTGATCGGTTCGGTTTCCATGTCAGAAGGTACGGACCTTGGGAGGGATCGACTCGACCGTCATCGGCTTCAGGTTGACCGGCTTGTACGCGAGCCGGTTGCCTTCGGCGAACCACAGCGTGTGCTTCATCCACTCGGCGTCGTTGCGGCCGTTCGGCGCCACCGGGTCGTCGATCGGGCGCTCGTAGTCGTAGACGGTGTGGGCGCCACGGCACTCGCGCCGCGCCGCCGCCGAGACCATCGTCGCGAGCGCCGACTCGATCAGATTGTCGACCTCGAGCGCCTCGACGCGTGCGGTGTTGAAGATCCGCGACTTGTCGGCGAGATGCATCGACCAGCTGCGCTCGGCGAGCTGCTGGACCTTGCCGACGCCCTCGTCCATCGACGCCTGCGTGCGAAAGACGCCGGCGTGCTGCTGCATCGTCTTCCTGAGATCGTTGGCGATCGTCTGCGAATACTCGCCGCCGGTGCTCGCCTCGAGGCGGGCGAGCCGCGCCGCGGTGAAGTCGGACGCCTTCGCCGGCAGCGCGCGGTGCGCCTGTCCGGCGAGGTTGCTCTCGACGAGGTGGTTGCCGGCGGCGCGGCCGAACACGAGCAGGTCGAGCAGCGAGTTGGTGCCGAGCCGGTTGGCGCCGTGAACGCTGACGCACGAGCACTCGCCGACCGCGTACAGGCCCGGCACGACCGCGTTCGGGTTGCCGTTCTTCGGCGCGACGACCTGGCCGTGGACGTTGGTCGGCACGCCGCCCATCTGGTAGTGGATTGTCGGCACCACCGGGATCGGCTCGCGCGTGATGTCGACGTTGGCGAAGTTGTGGCCGATCTCGTAGACGCTCGGCAGCCGCTTCATGATCGTCTCGGCGCCGAGGTGGGTCATGTCGAGGACGATGTAGTCCTTGTGCGGGCCGCAGCCGCGGCCTTCCTTGATCTCCTGGTCCATGCAGCGCGAGACGAAGTCGCGCGGCGCGAGGTCCTTCAGCGTCGGCGCGTAGCGCTCCATGAAGCGCTCGCCGTTGCTGTTGCGCAGGATCGCGCCCTCGCCGCGGCAGCCCTCGGTGAGCAGCACCCCGGCGCCGTAGACGCCGGTCGGGTGGAACTGCCAGAACTCCATGTCCTCGAGCGGCAGCCCGGCGCGCGCCGCCATGCCGAGGCCGTCGCCGGTGTTGATGAATGCGTTCGTCGACGCCGCGAAGATGCGCCCAGCGCCGCCGGTCGCGAGCAGCACCGCCTTGGCCTGCAGG
>Ga0207689_10000619_pt1 | contig 33957 bp, 26 predicted proteins | sample KBSMisM52_FD_184312 | JGI IMG/M metagenome (GOLD analysis project Ga0207689, IMG submission 184312) | Miscanthus rhizosphere microbial communities from Kellogg Biological Station, Michigan, USA - KBS Miscanthus M5-2 (SPAdes) (version 2) | ecosystem: Host-associated > Plants > Roots >...
CGTGATTTCACGGACTTCATTGTTCTCTCAGTGCTTTTTGATTCAACAGATTCTAGATTCTCGGGTCCGGCATTGCAGGCGTTTGCAACGGTAAGGGTTGGCACTCTGGCCAATAATACTTACCTCGAACGAAAAGATGGCAAACGAATTTTCCCGATTAATTATTTTCCGCCCAATGGTGATGGTCTGGGTGCGAAGTTTGTCTTTGCAAGGCTCGTAGATGAGCGTCCATTCGTTGTGCAGGATAGCGGCACAGTTCGCTTCTACTCCGAGGTGTCACCTCAGATAAAGCTGAATGTTACGTTCAAGGTGTCAGAGTTAATGTACGAAGGAAAATTGGAATACTAGTGTCGTCTGTTTGTGAGCGATCGTTTTCGCTTTTCCTCTTGAGCAAAACCAAAACGAAAGGACTTCAAATGAACAAGCCGTTATCGTGTTTGTTGTTTTGCACGGCGTTGATTGTTTCAGCGCTGGCCGTTCCTGCGAGGCAGGGGTTTCAAAAAGAAGATGACAAAGCCTGGTTGAAATGGACTAAGAAGGACGCGGAAAAGATTCTTAACGATTCATCGTGGTCTCAGATCCAAACAGAGACTGACACGTCGGAGATGTTTTTCTCACCAACCTCCGACCCAAACAGAATGGGTTCGTCGGCCAATGATGCTTCGCGAACTGTACAGGGAGCCACAAATCAATCGGTGAATGTGAAATACATTGTTCGGTTCTTCTCAGCGAGACCCGTGCGACGTGCATTGGTGCGCATGATGGAGTTGGAACAGAATCCTCCAGCGGAAGTAGTGCAAAAGTTGCACGCGTTTGCAGACGTGGTTGCTTCCGATTCGATCATCGTAACGGTGTCTGTGAAATCGACCGATCAGCGTTCGGAGCGTGCGGTGATGCAAGCCATTAACAGCGGAGTGACGGCCACTCTGAAAAACGATACTTACCTTGAACGCAATGGCAAGCGACTCTTTCTGGAAGAGTACATCCCCCCAGGCAAGGATGGGTTCGGTGCCCGGTTTATTTTTCTTCGCACCATGGATGAAAAACCCTTCATTGCAGACAACACAGGTGAAGTTCGTTTCTACTCAAAGTTTGCCAAAGGCCCTAAGATTGACCGTCGCTTCAAAGTCGCTGAGATGATGTATAACGGAGCTTTGGAGTACTAACTACCCTATCTTTGTGTTCGGAGCCAAGTGGTCTAGCCACTTTGCTGACCTAAGCCATTCTAAAGAAATAGAGCGCCAAAGAAGTCTGCGTTTTCAAAGATTGGTCTCTCCTCAAGGATGTCAATTCCAAAGTTATCAGACCTTAAGTAAGTAAGAACGATTTTGCGTCATCTCTATCCATCTATTTGAAGAATATCCAAATTCTCAAATCTTCTTGAATAAAAACTGCGCAAAAAGCACCGTAAGATGGCGGGTGATCACTAAATTCTTGCGGAACGTTGATTGCTCTGCTTCATGACGGGTTAGGTATCTTTCTTCGCTTCAAAAACAACTGACAGAGAATTCAGCAATGACCACTTGGTTTGCTCGTACTCGGAGGGTTTCTTCGCAAAAATGCGAAGCCGCAAGTTTCAACTTGTACTTCCAGCAGTAAGACTCCCGTGCAAATCCTCTGGCGTTCTGGGTTTCGTCAAAGTCGACTACTACAGTTGCTGAGTTGTATTCAATTATTACTGAGGTCCAAGTAGCGCTCTACGTGTGACTTCGGTTCCGATATCAAATTCAAAGCGGTAGCAGTCTTAAGCACAACCAGAGTCTTCTCAATCAACGCAACGGCCCTCAGCAGGTGGCAAAGACCGTTAACTTTAGAACCAAATAAGGAGCCCACGATATGCGTAGAATTAGTGGTTTCAAGGGTACCGCCAGGCGTTTCCCAATTGAAATGAAATCGTCAATTTTTGCAGTGCTACTGACTTGTCTGTTAACGATGACAGCTTTCGGGCAGACCACATCAGGCAGCCTTAAGGGGGTTGTTAGCGATCCCAGCGGCGCAAGTGTGGCCGGTGCGACCGTCACTGTTGTTAACACCGCGACTGGCGCCGAACGCACTGGGATATCCAGCAGTTTGGGAGCGTTTGATTTCCAGGCTCTTCAGCCAGGTGCATACAAAGTTACTGTTGAAGCCCAAGGTTTCAAGAAGGCGGTGTCGCTCGACGTTGTTGTCTCCGTCAACCTCGACACTCAGTTGAACATACCTTTAGAGATTGGTCTCGCGGGTGAAACAGTCACTGTAACGGCGGCCCAGGAAGTCATCAATTCAACAAGCCCAAGTATTACTAATATCATCAATACCAGGCAGGTTGTTGACCTTCCGCTTATCGGTCGAAACCCGGTAGATCTTGCTGGCCTGCAAGCGGGTATTGCAGTGGTCGGAACTGACGTGAGGGGCTCCTCGGTCAGTGGTCTTCGTCAAACGGCCGTCAACCTTACGCAGGACGGAATCAATGCAATGGACAACTTCGTTAAGACGAGTTCGTTCTTTGCCCTTACTACCCCCTCGCTGAACTCTACCTCTGAATTCAGTGTTACTACTGGCACGGTGGGCTCGGATTCAGGTCGCGGAGCCGCCCAGGTTAATCTGGTAACTAAAGGTGGTACAAACGATTTCCACGGCGAAGCATTCCTTCAGATAATCAATAGCTGGACCGACTCGAATACCTGGTTCAACAATTTCAACGGTACAGCGAAACCAATCCTGCGGCAGCATTACACTGGTTTTGACGTTGGCGGACCGGTGTACGCCCCAATGGTTGGCGAAGGTGGGCCAACATATTGGAGCGGAAAAGACAGGGCATTCTTTTTCTTCTCTTACGAGAGATTTGTCCAGAGTGACTCGCGTTCGCGCAACCGCGCTGTTCTGACTCAGACTGCGCGGAACGGCATATTCAGGTATACGGCAGGCGGTGCGACTCAAACGGTCAACCTTCTGACGCAGGCCCAGGTCCCCTTCCATGCGCTGAATCCACTCATGACGACGCATCTGGACCAAATACCCCTTCCCAACAATGATTCAGGTTGCGGAGGCGATGGTTTTAATATCAGTTGCTTCACCTTCAATGCCAACCAGCTCACAACTAACGATAAATACGTAGCCAGGTACGATCATCAACTCGTAAACGACACGCGACTTGGTTCGCACAAGATTGAATTTGTTTACAGTAGGGTGATTACGAGGACCTTCCCCGATGTAACGACCAACGGACTCGAAGCGCCATTTCCGGGAGGTGTAAATGGGTTTCAGGCTTCAACACGAAATCTGATCACTCCGGCACTCGTCTCGACGTTCGGAAGTCGCTGGACAAATGTTCTGAGGTATGGCCGCCAGTGGGCTCCGGTAGATTTCAACCGTGACCAGGCGCAGACCGTTCCTTTTATATCACTGCCGGGTGTGCTCACGAATTATGACAACACATTCCTGCCCCAGCCTCGAAACACGATCGTTAACCAGGTCACCGACACAGTCACGTTCGTACAGGGTAATCACCTGTGGAAGTTTGGTGCGGATTGGCAGAATGTGTTGGGCATAAGCCGGAACGACGCTGGTATTGTCCAGTTGAACCAGATTGGTCCAATCAATGGGAACACTGCTAACACCAGTGGGTTGACGATTGCCGCTAATTTGCCGGGAGCTTCTTCCGCAAATCTGACCGCTGCTAACACAGTCTATGGCGCGATCACTGGCCTGTTAGGAAGCGCGGCCCTGACCTTAAATGTCCAAACTCCAACCTCCGGTTTCGTTCCTGGTTACACGCGATTAAGACAAGTCCAGGGAAAAGATCTGGCGCTCTTCGTGCAAGATCAGTGGCGCTTGAAGAGTAACTTCACGCTGAATTACGGCGTTCGTTGGGACTACATGGGAGTCCCCACTGTTCCGAATGGTCTTGCCATTCAACCCACAAGTTTTGACGCTATCTGGGGCGTGTCGGGTCCAGGGAATCTCTTTAAACCGACCGCAGCTGCGGGCAGTCAAACCGCGGGCGTCGCCGCTCTAGACTTCGTTAGCGGTCAGACGGGCAAGGGTCTCTACAAGAACGACTGGAACAACTTCGCGCCTTTCCTGGGTTTTGCCTACTCGCCCAGCTTTAAGTCGGGAGTGCTCCACGCGTTGTTTGGTGATGAAGGAACGAGTTCTTTCCGAACCGGTTACTCCATGAGCTTTTTGCATGACGGTGTCACCACCTTCACTAACCTTTTGGGAACCGGAAACACAAATCCCGGACTGATCCAGACGGCTACCAGCTCGACGCTGAGCGGGGTCAATCCGCCTAATAATCAACTTCTTGGCCAACTAGGTCCGGGAGGCGTGCCTTTGATCCTCCCCACATTCAAAATGCCGATCACCGATCGAGAGAATTTCTTGGCGACAAATGGTGGCGGCGGTCTGTGGACGGCCGATCCCAACCTGCGCGCCCCGTACGTGCACCAGTGGAATTTCGGCTACGAGCGCGAAATCATGAAGAACACAGCGCTTGAAATCCGATATGTTGGCAACTATGCGCCCAATACATGGCGTGCTTACAACATTAACGAAGTTAACATTTTCGAGAATGGGTTCTTGCAAGAGTATAAGAATGCGCAAATCAATTTCGTGGCCCGCGGAGGAACAAGCTTTGCGCCGGGTTGCGTTGGTTGTGTTGCTCTTCCGCTCTTCGATAAGTTCTTCACCGGTCTTGCAGCCAGCAACGCTTATACGAACGCGGCTTTCTTGACCAACTTGAGAGATAACAACGTCGGTGGCTTTGCCAGTACGTTGGCGTTCAGCCCAACTTACAGGGCTAATCGCGAAAGCACGGCGCTTGGATTACCGGGGAACTTCTTCGTCGCAAATCCAAATGCAGCGTTTGTGAATATCCTCGGCAACGACTCTTACTCCAACTACAACGCTATGGAGATCGAAGTTCGCCGCCGTTTCTCAGGCGGATTGCAGTTCCAGGCGGATTACACCTGGAGCAAGGCAATGGGTAACGCTACGGACGCCCAGGGAAACAACCAGAGCGATTTGGTTTCTCGCCTGACACTACGCCATCCCGAGGCTGATTATCGTCGTTCTCCGCAAGACCAGACACAGCGATTCGTCGCAAACGGCATTTATGACCTTCCTTTTGGAAAAGGCCGTCACTTTTTCAGCGACGCAAACGGTGTAGTTGACAGGCTGGTGGGAGGGTGGACCGGAGGCGCTATTATCACGTGGGCGACTGGCGTTCCATTCTACATATCGTCGGGTCGCACGACGTTCAATAGTGGCACGGCTAATAACGGTGCTCAGCTCACCGGTATTACCTTCGAGGAGTTTAAGAAGAACATTGGCCTGTTCAAGACACCGAGCGGAGTGTTCTTTGTCAACCCGAATCTCCTCAACCTAACCATTCCGACAACCGGTCCGTCAGCTGGCAAGACTACCGCTTCGGTACTCAAGCCAGGCCTGATGGCGGCTCCGGCGCCCGGCACGTTCGGCGATTTTCCAGTAAACAGTCTGAGTGGTCCGAGTTACTTCAACCTTGACTTGAGTTTCACTAAGAGAATCCCAATCACGGAACGAGTCAAGTTTGAGATCAAGGGCACCGCGATCAATATCCTAAACCATCCCAATTTCATCTACGGGAATACGAACTTTGACTCGACATCCTTTGGTCGTATTACCAGTCAGCGAGGTGGATCACGCTCGATGAACATTATCGGACAACTAAGATTCTAGTCCGACGAAGTTGATAACTGATGGATCTGCCTCCGAGGTTCGATCCAATTTCTGGGGCGTTGTCGGAGATATCGACAACGCCCTTTTGTTTTCAACACTGAGACCTGCTGTCCCGGCGTTTGAGGTAAACACGATGTTAGTGCCACGACTACTGTCCGTCCTTTTTGCCTTGTGCTTTGTCATTCCAGTTCGCGCTCAAATGATTCCGCCAGGACCAAGCGACACCGGCCTGGGAGGAGTGAACACAATTAGCGGGACAGTCCTTTTAGGTGGGGCGCGAATTGAGCGGCATGTTTCTGTGCGCCTACAAACAATGACAAGGGGCGATCGTGTAGTAGTGACCGACGAATACGGAAACTTCGCCTTTCGGGGTCTTGGTTCCGGTGACTACACAATTGTTATCGATAAAGAAAAGGAATTTAAACCATTCACCCAGGTTGTCAGCGTCATTCAGCCGCGAGGAATGCCTCCGCAAACCTACACTTTGAGCATTCGACTGGAATTGAAGCCACGAACTGAGACGACTGGTGTTCTAAACGCGGAGTTGGCGAATGTACCAAAGCCTGCTTTGGTTCATTACTTTGCTGCCATTGAAAAATCCAAATTAGATGACCATACAGCAGCCATCGAGGAATTGAAGCTGGCAATAAAGGAGTATCCATCTTTTATGCAGGCGTTCAACGAGCTCGGGCGTCAGTATCTAATACTGAATCAATTGGAGGATGCCGACGGGGCGTTCCAGGCGGCACTTAAAATCACTCCCGATGCACTCGTCCCTCTTGTCAACCGTGGCATTGCAAATGTCATGATGAAACGATATGGCGAGGCCGTACCAATACTTCGAAAAGCCTTAGTCAAAAATGATCAGTCAGCAGTAGGGCATTATTTTCTGGGCCAGGCCCTGGCGAACCTCGGTTTGTTCAATGATGCAGAAAAAGATCTTCAAGCCGCGCTGAAACTTGGAGGGGAAGAAATGAAGGAAGCACACCGACTACTGGCGATCATTTACGTCTCCAGGGGAGCCAAAAAACAAGCGGCGGACGAGTTAGATGCCTACCTGAAATTGGCACCGGATACCCCGGACGCCGACAAATTAAGGGATAAGATCAAAGAGCTAAGAGAATCGAATGAATGACACGACCAAGCGCTTCCTATAAGACATGCGCGTCCAAACTCCTCACGAATCATCCTCACGAATCATCCCTGTGATAACATCACTTATCTTCAAGATCATCCCCTTGAAGAACTCAATCAATGTCTGATTCAACTGTAAGACAGTTGTCACTGGCTCCTCTCGGCGCAGGCGATCTCATCGATCGCGCTGTTCGTCTCTATCGTCGACACCTATTTATCCTGATACGCACCGCGGCACCGCCAGTTATCGTTGCTGCGCTTGGCGGAATTCTGGTCAGCATCGGTTTTCGTCAGGCTGTCTCGGTCTCAGAAACATCGGAAGTTTTGTTTTACATCGGTCTATTACTCGTCGGAGTTGTAATTGCCTTTGGTGGCCACTTGTTCACACTCGTAGTGATGGGTGGTTCTACACGTAACCTCGTTGCGCATTTACTACATAACGACCCAGTCTCTGCAAAGGCCACCTACCAGGCTGTGCGAGCGCGTTTCGGTGGGTTGGTTGTTGCCTCGTTGATTGTCCTGATGTGGATTGGATTTTCCTCAGGCACTGCCGTTGTCATTTGGTACACGATCGTGGCATTCGTCGCGTTTGGCGCGCTCTTGCTGAGCAACGTCGCTCCTATCTGGTTATGCGTCATCATTGGGGTTATTGGTGGTGCGGCAGCAACGGTAGTCCTACTGTGGTTGTTCTTTTTTATTGCCGGCCGGGTGGCTTACGTTCCGCAAGTGATGCTGGTGGAAGGCAGGGGAGTTTTTGAAGCGTTTAGTAGGAGCTTCACGATAGCGGGCGGCAACGTGCGACGCTTGATGGCAATGACGCTATTCACGACCTTTGCAACTTACTCGGCGATGATGATTCTCCTCGTGCCCCTGGGTTGGTATGGATATCTCAACGGTATCAATCCAATGATCTCTGCTCAATGGCCAGCCTGGTATCAGATTTCATATAGCGTGCTGGTGACTTTAAGCTCCATCCTTTTGGCTCCTGTTTGGATGCTCGGTCTTTCTCTACTCTATGTTGACGAGCGAGTCAGACATGAAGGTTACGATATTGAGTTGCTCGCTGCTCAACAGCTTGGTGAGATGCCGGAACAGTCGGTGGCTTCACCTTTTGGTCCGGCGCTCTCAAAAACAGTCCGAAACAGGTTGCCACCACCTCCAATGTCGTCAGGCAGGGTTTTGAATCTCCGTTGATTGGTAAATGACGATACGTCAATTGTTCACCTCTAGTAACCGTGTGCGAGTAGTGTGGGGTCTAGCACTCCTTAGTGTCCTCTTGTTTGCATTCCAGTCCACGGCCGCCGGCGCTGTCTCACCAGATGAGTATCAGAAGAGTTTGAACCATGCCATAACCGCGCTCGACACGCTCGGACAAGTGGATGAGAACGAAAGCGCCGCTGACTATGAACGCCGGTTGGTCCAAACGACCGGCGCAGTGCGGAACGCGCTCCCGGAAAAACTGCAGATCGAGGTCGAGGGTTCAGTATCGACCGTAGATAACTCGTGGCTTCATGACGCACTCCGGGAGTTTGAGAGCGCTGCCGAAACACAGCGTGAACTCTTCCGAATCCAGATCATCGAGAGATTGAGATCTATAGAAGTACGAATAGCTGAACTGAATAAAGCGAAGGTGGTAAACAGTGCTTCTAAAGCTGAGGCTAACCAGAAACTGAAAGACATTCTTGCTCGTTCGGAATATGCTGCGAAAAATAAGGAAGGCAGTGCACTCATACGTCTTATCGAGCGTTTTGTGACCTGGCTCCTGAAGTTTCTTCCTCAACGTTCGCCACTAGCACGTAGTCATGGCAGTCCACTCACCACAATTGCTCAAATCGTCGTGGTCGCACTGGCGGGTGCCGTAATCATCTTTGTACTAGTTCGGGTATTACGCCATTTTGGCCCGGGTTTACGGAGCACCAAGGTCAAACGAAAAAAAGAACCGCGTATTGTTTTAGGCGAGCGACTTGAGCCCGAGGCATCAGCAAGTGATCTTCTTGCGGAAGCGGAAGCTCTGGCTCGTAACGGCGAAATACGTTTAGCCATTCGCAAAACCTACATAGCGCTTCTTGTTGAGCTTGGCGATCGGAAGATCATTAGTCTGGCTCAACACAAGACGAATCGCGACTACCTTCGCGCCGTAAGCACCCTACCGTCGCTCTATCGGAACATGAGCGGTTTGACTGAGAGCTTTGAGCGCTCCTGGTATGGCTTCGTTCAAACATCACAAGCCGACTGGCAAAACTTTCGCACATCGTACCTCGCGGCCTTAAGGGCCAACGACTGAATCATGCGTCAACGACTCACCATTGTTCTAACCATAGTTGTGATCCTGGGTTTGCTCGTCATTCTCAACACGATCACCTATGTGAAGGAACAAAAGGTCAACGATTCAGAGTTCACTGCCAACCGTTCTACGTACCACGCCGGTCCGACAGGCACTCGCGCGTTTTATGATTTCCTTAGCGAGTCGGGCCATAAGGTGATGCGTTGGCGTGAAGCCACTGAAAAGCTACTCGGATCTTCAGGTCCCAAAGTTAAGACCTTTGTAGTGATTGGAAGAACCCAATTGCCTTTCACTAGCGAGGAGACAACCGTCTTACTTCGCTGGATTGGCGAAGGTGGACATTTCGTTCTAATCGATCGAGATCCGGAAACGAGCCTAATGCCTCGGTCCGGCAACTGGATGATTGCTTCACATCAATTGGACTTCCCGCAATTCGATCTCAACGCCAACGACCAGAAGCAAATGACTGAGACCGTAACCGCACTCAAACCAGTGCAGCCCACCTTGCTGACTCAACAAATTGAGGAAGTCATGCCTTCACGCTTTGCGGCGCGGATGAAAGTTGTGGCGATGAACTCCGTCAGCGCGGAGCATAGTGGAGAACACAAACTGCCATCAGTTGAAATTGTAGAAAACGAGACCGAGAACAATCTCGCTGCGCCAGTAGTTCACATTTCAGATCGGGATGGAGCGCTCTTAGTTGACTACGCCTATGGTGCAGGCCGAATCACCGTCCTTGGCGATCCATACGTCGTAGCAAACAACGGAATCAGTTCCCACGATAACTTACAGCTGGCTATTAACCTGGTCTCCAGCGTTGACGGATTGGTTGCGTTCGATGAGTACCACCAGGGAAAGGGAATCACTCAAAACGAGTTTGCGAGTTATTTTGCCGGCACTCCGGTGCTGCCCATCGCCGCGCAAGTAATTCTTCTCATCCTTTTCGTGCTTTGGACCCGCGCCCGTCGCTTTGCTCGGCCGCTACCTCTTGTCCAGGTAGATCGCCGATCAAGCCTGGAGTTCGTTGCGTCTATGTCAGAGCTTCAGGAGCGGTCTCGCGCGTTCGACCTTGCGGTCGAGAACATCTATTCACGTACGCGTCGAGTACTGTCTCGCTATGCTGGAGTTGATTACAACAGTTCACGGTCGGAGGTCGCAGCTCGAGTTGCAATGCGCTCGACGCTGGACGCTCATGGTCTCGAGACGTTAATGCGGCAATGCGAGGAAACAATCAACGGTGCTCCAACAAGCTGGCGTCAAGCGATCGATCTCGTGCGCCGTTTGCGAGAGGTTGAGCGGGCCCTGGGCCTTCGCATGCGTTCCCGTGATGCTCGTCAGGCCGCAGAAAAGATTTAAGTTGTCCGATATGCGGCTGTCTTGTCGATCACCGAACAGCAAATAAACAGTCAATAGCTCATTTGGTTCACTCAACAAGCTGAAGCATATCGGACAAGTCAACTTTGCACTTTAACGAGAAACAAAGTACAAAGCACAAAGTCTGAAGCTCTGTTACCAACTCTGAAACTACTCTGCTCAATACATGTCCGAATACGTCTCCTCCACAGTCGCACACATCAGGAATGAACTGCACAAGGTTATCGTTGGTCAGGATGATGCAATCGAGCAGATCCTGATCGCAGTTCTTGCCGAGGGCCATGCGTTAATTGAGGGTGTACCTGGAACCGCGAAGACGCTGACGGTTAAGACCCTCTCCAGAATTATAAAAGCCACATTCAGCCGAATTCAGTTCACTCCTGATTTGATGCCGTCCGACATCACAGGCACGAACGTCTTCAACATTGCGACCTCGAATTTCAATCTGCGCCGTGGGCCGATCTTCACTGACATCCTTCTGGCAGACGAAATAAATCGCACGCCGCCAAAAACTCAAGCCGCATTGCTGGAAGCAATGGAAGAACGGCAAGTAACGATCGATGGCGAAGCTTATCCACTTCCTCCGATCTTCACTGTTTTGGCAACCGAGAACCCGATCGAATATGAAGGGACTTATCCGCTCCCCGAGGCGCAACTGGATCGTTTCCAATTGAAAATCCTGCTGGATTATCCGGCCGAAGAACATGAGCGTGAAGTACTCGCAAGATGGGATGCCGGATTTAATGCCAAGCGTTTGGACGAAGTTGATCTTCAACCTCTATCGGATCCTGATGCAATAATTCACTGCCGCCAGGAAGTCAGTCGCGCGCGAATGGAAGTGGGAGTTCAACACTACGCGGTCGATATCGTTCGCCGCTCGCGCGTGCATCCATTCATTCACTATGGTGCGAGCCCCCGCGCGTCGGTGGCGTTGCTACTTTGTTCTAAGGCACTGGCAGCCATTCGAGGTCGCGACTTTGTTACTCCGGATGATGTGCGCGATGTGGCGCTGCCGGTGTTGCGTCATCGCCTTACGTTAAGAGCAGAGGCGGAACTGGATGGCGTTACTGCTGATGCAGTGATTACTGACATCCTAAAGCTTACCGAAGTACCTCGCTAACAAAGCTCTCCTCGTGACACCTGTCCGGTGTCAGACGCTGGAAACAACATTCCACCCAGCACCTGACACCTGTCACCCGTTTCCGAACATACAATCAACATAGTCGCACGCGAAAAAATGTAATTCTATTCGTAATTTTGTAGGACCACTGTTTTCGCTTTACGAATTTGGATTGAAGTTTCCCTTTTTGGATTGAGTTATTGGATTCACCACTTACTCAATTGTACGAGTTGTCAGTAATTCTCTAATCGTTTGGACTAACCTCATCATCGGAACATTCCTTGCTTAGTCAACAGTGGACGTTGTCTCTCCAATTTTAACGTTTGTCTCACGACACAACCCAAAGTGAGAACCGAGTCGCGGAAAGGGCGGAGCTGTGCCTTGATTAAATCCCTCGCTCGGGAAGTGGGAGAAAGTGAAAGTAAACGTTGGAATCTTCGACCAAGGAGCCAGTGCTTCTACAAACGGATGCATTGGGTCTTTTCGTCTAGAACATAAATTTTTGGAAGGAGTCTAAATGAAGAAGTATCTACTTACCTTAATCCTCGCATCGCTGACCCTTTGTTTCTCAGCCACATTGGCGTCAGCACAAAACACTTCAGGAGTAACCGGTGTCGTAAAGGATGGCACAGGCGCTGTAGTAGCGGGTGCCGATGTGAAGTTGACTGATACAAAGACCGGTACTGAGCAAACAACAAAAACGAACGACCAGGGAGTCTATTCATTTAACAAAGTCGCTCCAGGTCAGGGTTACACGATCAGTATTACAGCCTCGGGCTTTCAGACACTCGTCATTAACGACGTAGCACTTGGAGTTGGCAATACCGAAACTCACAACGCTGAACTGACTATCGGCGAAGTTTCTGGAACTGTAGTGGTAACAGCTTCGAATGAAGTTACGCTGAACACGACGGACGCGAGTATCGGTAACGTCATCGGCGAACGTCGTATGAAAGAGTTACCAATTCAGATTCGCAGCTCGCCGGCAGCATTGATCAGTCTGCAACCGGGCGTGGTTGGTAATAACGTTGGAACTGGGACCACGAACCGCGTTGGTTCTGTAACTGGTTCGCGTGCAGACCAGGGCAACATTACCGTTGATGGAATCGACGCCAACGATCAGGCAACTGGTCAGTTTGCTGCCACCGTTGGTAATGCGCCCATCGACGCAATTCAGGAGTTCCGAGCAGTCTCTACTAATCCGAATGCTTCGGAAGGACGAAGCAGTGGCGGTCAGGTTGAGCTGGTTACGAAGAGCGGAACAAACGACTTTCACGGGAACCTATACGAATACAACCGCACTGCGAAGACCGCCGCGAATAGCTTCTTTAACAATCGCTCCGGCGTCGCCCGCCCGCAGTTAACCCGAAATCAATTCGGCGGTAGCATTGGCGGCCCTATCATGAAGGACTCACTGTTCTTCTTCTTCAATTACGAAGGACGGCGCGATGCCCAGGGGATTTCATACTTGCGCGTTGTTCCTCTCGATCACTGGCGAAGCGGAAGCTTGGGCTTCCTAAACAACACTGCCGGGTGTGCAGCAAGCGCCCGCTTGAATACCGCACCTCAGTGCATCACCATTCTGACTCCTGCCCAGGTTGCAGCTATGGACCCGAAGCATGTCGGTGGCAGTCCTGAGCTGTTGAGTTTTATCAACACTCGTTACCCGCATGCGAACGATCTAACTGCGGGCGATGGCGTCAATACTGGCGGTTTCCGTTTTAATGCACCTTCAAAGAGGGCTGACAATACGTACACAACCCGACTTGATTGGAATCCGACCTCCAAGCAAAAGGTTTTCGGTCGTTTCAATATTGCTCGGCGACTACAAACGGACACCGTCAATTCAGTGGCCGCTCAATTCCCGGGCGATCCCGAAACTGCGCAGATCGTAGTCAAAGATTATGCGTGGGTAGTAGGTGACACATGGACGGTTAGCAATAACCTGGTCAACCAGGCCACGGTTGGTGTTTCCCGATCCGGTTTGTTATTTCCAACTAACTTCAAACCATCATTCCCCAATTCGTTCACTTTTGGAATGGGACTATCAGCTCCTTTCGCAGGCATCAGCGATCAAGATCGCTTCGTGCTCGTTCCGACGATTCGCGACGACGTCACGTGGATCAAGGGTACACACACCTTCGAGTTTGGGGGTTCCTTAAAGCCAATCGATTCGAAGTCAGGGATCGTAAACGACTTCAATTTCCCAACAGTTGGTCTTGGTGGCTTGCTGGCTTCTCTTGACCCGACCCTTCGTCCGGGAACGATCGGTACGGGCACGGCTCGGAGTAGCAATTACGATTCAGCCTTTGCCTTCTTGCTGGGGAGATACGCTCAAATCTCGACCAACTTTAATTACGACACAAGCGGTACTGCATTCGCTCCTGGAACGGGCAAGCATCGTGATTACAAGTACAACGAAACCGAATTGTATGTGCAGGACAACTGGAGAATTAGAAACAACCTGACACTTAACATTGGAGTTCGTTATCACCTGTATCCCGCTCCGTATGAAAAGGACGGTTTCCAGGCAGGTCAGGACGTCGAACTCAAGAACTTGTTAGATACGCGAATTCATAACGCGGCTTTAGGAATCAGCGGCAGCGATGCCGAGCCTTTGCTTCGTTACGATCTAATCGGTAAGGGAAATGGTGGCCGTTCTCTTTATGAAACCGACTTGAATAACTTTGCTCCGCGCTTCGGCTTTGCGTACACCCCGTCATTCAAGTCCGGTTTTCTTAGCAAGATCTTCGGCGATGGACTAACGTCTATCCGCGGCGGCGGCTCGGTGGTCTTCGACCGACCGGGCGGCGGTATCACGTTTATTCAAGACCAGGTCTCATACCTGTTTGATAACTCGGCAACAACACAGTTTCCGGCTTCGAGCCCGACATCTGCCTTGCTGAACAACCCGCGTTTCACCGGTAATACCTTGCCGGTTCAGAACGTGGCTCCGGTTATCACTCGTCCGTCCACTCCATTCACCAGCAATCCGGATTGTCCGCTCTCTCCGAGCGGCTTGTGCTCTGGTGAATTTAACTACGCAGTCGATCAACAATTCAGGACGCCCTACTCGATCCAGTACAGCTTCGGTTTTCAGCGTGAGTTGCCTGGCAATTTCATTCTCGAAGCATCCTATGTAGGACGTCAGTCACGCAAACTCTTTGCCCAGGCGGATCTGGCCCAGGCGCTGAATTTCAAAGATGCAGGTTCGGGTCAGTTGATGTTTGATGCGTTCAACCTGCTGCAGGCTCAAGTACAGGCAGGACTAACCGGCGCCAACATCACCAAGCAACCCTGGTTTGAAAACCAGATCGGTGCCGGTGGTACTGCGCTCATGGCCGGTAATGGCACCCTGCGCCAGTTTGTTTTGCGCGGCGACACGTCTGACGCTGTTCAATTGCTGTATGCGAACGGACTTCTTGATCCTAACGTAGGGTTGAGTGCGCAATTTGGCACCAACATCTACATTTCGAACCAGGGAGCTTCGTCGTACGACGGTATGTTGATGAGTTTGCGTAAGCGCTTCTCAAACAATTTACAGTTTGACTTCAACTACACCTGGTCGCACGCAATCGACAACGGGTCTAGTGTCGTCAACACCGTGAGCGGTGGCTTGGTTTGCGATATCACTAACTTGAGAGTCTGCCGAGGAAATTCTGACTTCGACATTCGTCACCTCGTAAACGCTAACTTCATTTATGAGTTGCCGTTTGGTCGTGGACAAATGTTCGGTAAGGATTCACCAGGCTGGCTCAATCAAATAATCGGTGGTTGGGAAGTAACCGGAATCTTCACTGCTCGCAGTGGACTTCCGTTTGGCACCACCACAACTGCATTCCCGTTGGGCTTCAACTTCAATAGCCCGGCTGCTTACAACACAACGAATGCTGCCGCACTTCAAGGCAATATTCACGATGCTTCAAATGGAACGATTCAGTTCTTTGACAATCCAACCGCAGTGTTTGATCCGGCAAATCCAACGGCCGGTGCTATCCGATTCCCACACCATGGTGAGATCGGAAACAGAAACACATTCCGCGGTCCTGGATTCTGGAATATGGACACCGCCGTTTTGAAGAACTTCAAGATGCCGTGGTCCGAACAGCAAGCACTTCAGATTCGCTGGGAATCGTTCAATCTGTTCAACCATAACAGTTTCGGCTTGCCTGCGATTGGCATCACCGGAACAACTTTCGGAACCGTTACGACCTCGGCTAGCATCCCGCGCGAAATGCAATTCGCGTTTCGCTATTCGTTCTAGTCCCTCGGTTTACCTTGAACGGTTTGGGGGCTCCTGCTAACCGCGGGAGCCCTATTTTTTGTCAGTACCCCTACGTGCTAGCGGGTGGCTCGATCTAAGACTTCGATCGCAAGTATGTGATCAGTGGAGTTAAGATAGGCACACAGTATTTCCCCAACCGGAGTTCAATCATGAAATTCCTAGGGCAGTTAACCTTATGCACACTTGTCTCACTTTGTTTGTCCATGTCTGCCTTTTCACAGGGAGGGCAAACGCTGTTTGGAGATGTTCGCGTAACGGCCGACGACAGCGGCGCGGTAGTACCTCAGGAAGTGACGCTGATACTTCGACGCGTTACCGAGGGTGAGGTCGGACGTCAGACAGTTTCGAGTCGTGGCCGCTACAGGTTCACAAATCTGAAGGTCGGTGACTACGAAATAGTCGTCGAGGTTGAAGGTAAAGAAGTGGGCCGACTGCAACAGGTAACTGTAGGCGGTCTTAGCAATAGTCCGTACGGTTACCAGTACGATCTGGATTTCAAATTCAAAACTCCTTCAATACCGAAAGGGGGAGTTATTTCGGCGGCCGATGTTTATGAACGTCCCGAAGCTACGAGGCAGATTTTTAATAAGGCCGAAGAAGCCGTCGCCAAGAAGAAGTACGACCAGGCGTCGAGTTTCCTAAAGCAGATTGTCGAGAAGGACCCAAACGATTTTCAAGCCTGGACAGCACTTGGCTCAGTTTATGCAGCAGAGGAAAAATTCGACGACGCCGAAATGGCCTACGAGCGATCCATTGAACTCAAACCCACTTCTACGCGAGCTTCGATGAATCTAGGGCGTCTGCGTTCAACGGAAAAGAAATTCGCCGAAGCAATTGAACCGCTGGAGCGCGTTGTCGAGTTACACCCAGATTCGGGTGATGCCCAGATGCTTTTGGGTGAGTGTTACCTTCAAGTCAAAAAAGGATCGAAAGCAATTCCGCATTTAGATGAGGCTGCTCGACTCGGACATCCAGAAGCCCACCTGCGACTGGGATGGCTCTATAACGCTGCCGGACTAAAAGAGAAAGCGGCTGTCGAATATGAAGAGTTTCTTAAGAAGAAGCCGGATTATCCAGATCGGGCCAAGCTCAAGGAATATATTCTCGCGAATAAGAAGAGCGAGTGAACTCGTTTGTTGGCGGCTTTGCCGCTCCCGTGCGGAAAGCCTCTGGCTTTCCGTTGGCCACTTAGAAAAGGAGAGGCTTCGCCTCGCCGCCAAAAGAGTCGCGGGCTTGACGGAAAGCCAGAGGCTTTCCGCACGGGAAGCGGCAAAGCCGCAAAGCCGCAAAGTTCGACAAGCAGATAATTGAATCAGACTTGGTGTCTATGTGGTTCCTCCGACAAATCCATTTGCTGACAACACCACCTATTTCGCCTAGAATCCGCCGGTGCGTTTTGTCTTCACCAAAGTCTTCTACCTGCTAATCGCGCTTGGTTTCATTCCTCTCGCCATGTCGTGGCAGCGTCCTTGGTTAATCTGGCTGGCGTTTGGTTATGACTTAGTTGTTTTGGTTGTGGCTATTTTTGATTCGCGAACCAGTACTCTTCCTAAAGGTGTCGCAATCACTAGAGAGTTTGGCGGACGCTTCGCGGTTGGCGCAGAAAACGAAGTCAGGATCCAGATACAAAACGCCTCAAACCGTCCGATAAAAGTAATAGTCAAAGATGAATTCCCGCCTCTCATGGCCCTGAATGGCGTCAGAGAGGGTGAGATGAATGTTGACGCTCAATCAACCGTTACTTTGATCTACGGTCTGACGCCTCCAAGACGAGGTCGTTTCGAGTTTGGCCACACTGCATTGCGCTTTCGATCAAGACTCCACCTGGTATGGTGCGACACGAAAGTTACGTCACCCATTGTCGTCAAGGTCTATCCAAACATGCGCCGTGCACGCGAAGCGGAGTTGAAAGCACTTGGTGCACGTTCAGTAGTTTCGTCCCACCGGAAAACTTCATGGCGTGGCGAGGGCCGCGAGTTTGAATCGATGCGCGACTATGTGCGTGGCGATGAACTGAGACACATCTCCTGGACTGCCACTGCACGTCGGGGAAAGCTCACTACCCGGCAGTATCAGATCGAACGAGACCAAACGATCTTGATTGCACTCGACGCGGGTCGTTTAATGACCGCCCGAATCGAGAATGAAACGAAACTTGATTCGGCGGTTCATGCGACGCTGGCCTTGTTTTCAGCTGCGGCAAGAGCTGGTGACAACGCAGGGCTGGTTGTCTTTGGACGGAAAATCAAAAGTTTTCTGCCACCGAGTAGAGGTCGTGATCATATAGAGTCGGCGCTTGAAGCTTTGTACGGTGTCGAGCCCGAGATGATTGAGCCGTCATACGCGCGTGCGTTTGAATTTATTTCGGCGAATAGCAAACGGCGCGCGCTTGTTGTCCTGCTCACTGACCTGGTTGATGAAGAGGGTTCCAAGGAGTTGCTAACGTCGCTGCACCTGCTTAGGCCGCGCCACTTACCGCTTGTAGTTACGATTGCGGATCGAGACTTGAAAGCCGTCGTGCGTGAGGCACCAACATCAACGCGTGAGTTGTTTACTCAGTCAGTGGCTGAAGAAATAATCCATCATCGGGAGGCGGCTTTGCGTTTGGTAGAGTCGCAAGGTGGGCTGGCTCTCGACGTGACCGCGGCAGCTCTTGCGCCGGCGTTGTTGGAAACTTACTTGCGAGTTAAAGAACGCGGCTTGTTATAGGCTCTGTTTCCCTGGCTTTGAATCTTCAGTTTCCCTTCCCGCAAACAACAAATACGAGTACATCGCCACTCCGGTAATTCCACCGATGCTGTACTTGATCCTGGGATCGATTGCAGCAGGAGAAATGAATCCCTCGATAGTTGCAGCCACAACCAATAGCAACGCGACACCAATCATTAATCGCACAGCTTCCATTCCCCGTGTTTTCATCGCATCGGCGCGCGATAAATCACCGGGTAGAACCATTGCGCTGCCAATCAACAGTCCGGCGCCACCCGCGATGAAAATGCATGACAATTCGATCACTCCGTGGCCCACCATAAAAGTAACGAGGTCGTTTCCAAAGCCAGAGGTATAAGTTAGTGCCAAGACCGACGCTATGTTGGCTCCGTTGTAGGCGAGGAAATAGATAGTGCCGAGACCCAGCATCGCGCCGAAGGCAAAAGTCAGAATAGTGACCCGAATGTTGTTCTGCATAATGAACGCGGCGCCAATCTGATTGCCTTCTTCATTCAAGCTTTCCCACCAGTGTGTTTTCGTTTCGATATACACTTCACGGAACGCCGGATTTACGCCGACCAGCTCCGAAAACTCCGGATCGAGCTTGGTGGCTACGAAGCTAAAAGCAGCAAAGATCATGAACACCGAAAACGACAGTGCTGTGTAGCGCCATGTCCGGCGAAAAGTGCGCGGCAATTCGTTCGCAAAGAAATTGCGGATTCGTTTACCGCCCTGGGCGTCAGCGCGGTAAATGCGCCCATGAGCTCGAATGACCAGGCTGTTCAGGTAATTCACCAAGCGCGGATCACGCGACTCAGCTCGAGCAATGGCTAAGTCGGACGCAGTCCGACGATAGATTCTTCCAAGCTCTCGCACTTCTTCGCGACGCAGACGACGCAAGGATGCTCGATCAAGTAGGTCGAGCAATTCTTCGAGTCGTTGCCAGGCGTTCTTTCGTTGGTTGATAAACTTGTCGACAGGCACCGAAGAAAGATAAATGGAAACCGGAGAAAGTGGAAGAAAAAGATCTCAAATCTCAGATTTAAGATCTCAGATTGTGCTGCGATTGAGGTGCGCTGAGGCGATTGACGTGCGATACGAATTTCAGGCGTGTCCACTCTGAGAATTGAGATCATCTGAGATCAGAGATCTTGAGATTATCTGAGATCTTAATTTGATTGATCCGAAATCTTTCAGGTTGCAATTAATCGGATCGATTTGGATACTTTCCTCGAACCCGAAACCCGAAACCCGAAACCCAAGTCCCATGCCCAGTCTCGTCGAATGCGTTCCAAACTTTAGTGAAGGTCGTCGGCCTGAAGTGGTTTCGCTCATTGCGGAAGCGATCGCCCGAGTTGACACCGCCTGCATACTCGACACCCACATCGATCCTGATCACAACCGTTCGGTGATAACTTTCGTCGCCTCGCCTGAGTCCATCGTTGAAGCTGCGGTAAAAGCGGTTGCGCGGGCATCGCAACTGATCGACATGCGAACTCATCGTGGCGAACACCCGCGGCTTGGTGCTACAGACGTTTTGCCGTTTGTTCCGATCGAAGGTGTGACGCTTGACGAATGTGCAAGGCTGGCGCACAGCGCAGGCGAACGTATCGCCAACGAACTTTCTATTCCCGTGTATTTCTACGAGCGTGCAGCGTTGCGAGGCGACCGGGTGAATCTCGAAGACGTTAGACGAGGTGCGCTGGAGCTCTTGCGCGAACAAATCACGACCAATCCGGAACGCGCACCAGATGCCGGGGCTGCTCGTGTGCACGAAACCGCTGGTGCGATAGCTGTAGGGGCGCGTCCATTTCTTATTGCTTTCAACGTTGTGCTTCAGTCGACGGACATTCTCCTCGCGCGCCGGATTGCGAAGGCGATTAGGGCACGCGATGGTGGCTTGCCGTTTTTGAAGGCGTTGGGTTTTCAGCTCCACAGTCGCAGCCTGGTCCAGGTATCGATGAACCTGGTGAACTTTGAAGTGACTGGTATGACGCAGGCTTACCTGGCAGTGCAACGGGAAGCTGAGCGGATCGGTGTGAAGATCGCGAGCGTAGAGATTGTCGGTTTGGTCCCGCGAAAAGCCCTGGATCGAGACGCAGAATACTTTGCCATGCTGGCAAATTTTTCAGAAGCAAAGATATTGGAAAATCAGATTGAGAAGTGCAGTGGACTCTAGAGGGTGATGAAGTCAGTACCACGGCGCGGTAGCGTGTGGCTCTAGGCTGGATATTTTTCGGATTCAGAGAGCCACACGCTACCGCGCCGTGGTACTGACTTTACTTAATTTAAGCGCTACCCAGTTTGATGATTGCCGCGCGAAGACGAGCATGCTTCTGCATCAGTCGCAAGTATCGAGTCTCCTCGCTTGAGCCTTTCGCCTGAATAATCCGTTTCAGCAAATCCTTGTCGGCGCTATCCCAGTCGTTAACTCCTCGAACTAACAAGAGAACCAGCCCGAATTCTTGCAACGCTTTGGCTTCAATGTAGGTATCAATTCCTAACGTCGCTGCAATTGTCCCGGTCGCGCTCTGCCGCATTCGCTCTGCGTCTCCGCCGTACTCCTCCGACATCAGACGCTGAACCGCGAACCCCATCTGGCGCAGTTGAAAATGATCCCAATCACCCTTCTTAGAATCGTCGAGTTCCAGAATCATCGGAGCTGCGGCAAGCTTGCGTAATGTCGTAGCCGGCGTTCGATAGTTCTTGCGCTTCGCGATCTTTTCTTCTTCGTTCTTTGTAAGTTTTTGAATTTCACCGCTCATCGATCGAAAGCCGAGCTTGCGATAGAACCAGAAAGCCCCTGATTCAATTCCTTCTTCGTTATCGAAACCTATCTGATAAGGATCGAGCGTAAAGGCAGTCACGCCCGTGAGATGTTTCATAACCGCAAGAATGCGCGCATAGAGCCAGGCAGTTTCACCGTCACGAAAGGTGTAGTAGAGATTGAATCCACTCTCCATGCGTTCGAAAAGCGAAAGCCCTTCAAAGTAACCAATCGGGACCCCGTTCTTGTAGATCATTGCAGAGTGATAGGCGCGAAGCGGTAAGCGTTTTTCAGGAGGCAATGTAAACACGACCAGCTCAACGCCTCTACCGAGAGAGATTTGATAGACCGATCGAGGATCGCCATTGGTGAATCCGTAGAGTTCGCGATAACGGACCGTCGAGGCGTTACGAGCGACGTCGAGTGCGAGGGTCCCTTTTGAGAGTGAAAGTTTTCGAGTAGGGGGCGTGGGTCGATTGAATTCCTCTTCAAGTCGAACATCACGACGCGGAATTAACGGATCCTCATGGAAAAATATCCTTTTGATCGGCACGCGAAGTCCAGTTCGCGATTCGCGATAAGAGTAACGCCACTCCAGGTAAAGTTTTTGTGAGTTGTAGAGTTGCGCCTGCTCAGTTTCCGTCAGTCTCAATCTTCTGAAGCGTCCGATCAGCCAACGGACTTCCGTCTGACGTCCTCTTGCGTTACGCAACCACTCTCGAAAAGGGATGTGAGCTTCGACAAACGCATCTTCCTCGAGAAGCGGCAGAAATGTTGGCCACATCTCTCCAATCCGGTTTTCATCCTCGAACCATTCCCAATAAAATGAAAGCGCTGTGGGCTTCAGTTGCGCCAACCAACTAACGATCGGAAAGGTAAAGGTGTCAGTTACGGATAGGCCCGCGATACCCGACACTTCGGGGTGCTCAAGTGCAGAGACATCCACGTCGAGTTCGCGGAGATGCTCCACGCGATCAGGGATATCACGCAACAGCTTCTCGGTTTGCTGCACAACGGATGCGTTATGCGGATAGGCGCGGACGAAGAGGAGAAGTTCGTGAACACGGACTAGAGATTCGGGGTCGTCGATTTTGACGCGCGCGAGCTGCCGTAACACTGAATAGATCTGGCGAGCGTATGCGGCTCCGAATTGGCTCTTGAGTGCGTCGAGTTGTTCGAGTAAGTGGGTGACTGTTGGCACGATTGTGGCGATGCGTCAGTACCACAACGCGGTAGCGTGTGGCTCTAGACCGGGTAGGATTGACAAATTCTGCGAGCCACACGCTACCGCGTTGTGGTACCGACTTCATCGGGAACGACTGTCATGAATCTACGCTCGCCGAATAAACTTTGCGGCAATCCAGCCAACCAAAATCAACCCGGACAAAATAATCCAGCTGTTGCGATCGCCATAGGTAACGCCTGGATAGTGGTTGCTGATCATGATCAAGACGACTGGCACCGCCATGAAAGTGTTTTGTTTAGACCGCAGTTTTGCCTGGGCTGATAAGCGCTCATCTGGTTTTTGCCCGGCATTGAGTGCGGCAATCATCTTACGTTGTGCAGGTAGGATCCGTTGCCAGACATTCGCAGCCATGATCGTCCCAAACGTTGCGCCAACGTGGATGTACGCCGCGCGAGCACTGAAGACCTGCGTCAAGGCGAAGCACAGACCAACAATCAGAATATAAGCAACGACAGCGAACGCGACCTCGTTTCGACCGAGTGGCGAAAGCATCAGCAGGTCGTAAACAATCCAACCGACTACCATAACGCCAATACCAATTCCTACTGCTGCTCCAAGGCTGAGCTCGCGAACGTCAGCGTCAATAAGTGCACCGCCGCCGAGGTAGTAAACGACGACGAGCAGCGCAAACCCGCTCAACCAGGTTGTTCCAGCTTCCCACTTGAACCAATGCAGTGTTCGTGAAGCGAGGTCGGGAACCTTTCTCTTTTCGACTACATAAAAACCGCCGCTGTGGACCATCCAAATCTGTGCAGGGATGCCAGTATTTGCCACAGCCTTTTCTTCCTCAGTCAAACGCGCGTCGAGCCAGGTGAAGTAGTAAGTTGTTCCTACCCACATGATGCCGGCAAACACGTGTATCCAGCGGAAGATAAGGTTGAGCCATTCGCTGAGGGTCGGGTCGAGATGCATGTTGGATTAATGAGAGCTTGATGCTTTGAGCTTGGTACTTAGTGCTTTGTACTTAGTTCACCTTGTAACGGAACTACTGAAACCCGAGAGCTAGAGCGAACAAAGAACGAAGTACAAAGTACCAAGCTCAAAGCCCTAACTTCCCCTATACGTCGAGTAGCCGTACGGACTGATCAGCAGCGGTACGTGGTAATGCGTTGAGGCATCTTCAACTTTGAAAACTACCGAGACCTGTGGATAGAAGCAATCAAGACTCAAAGAAGAGAAATAGGGTTCGGTCTCGAAAACCAATCGATATGTCCCATCGTTCACAGGCTGTGCAACAAGGAAGAAAGGCTTGACGCGTCCATCGGCGTCAGTCCAGGCGTGACTGAGTTCGGTCCATGTCTCATCAGTGTTTTGAACTTCTAGACACACGGCAACTCCACTAGCTGGTGCGCCCCGCGCCGTGTCGAGAATGTGGGTGGAGATGGTGCTCATGATCGCGTTTTGATCTTAGGTCTTGGGTCTTTGATTCCTTATCAGCTGCGCTGAGCGGCGTTGCACAAAGAATTCGAAATCCCCCGAACGGCAGTGCGGGGATATGTTCAAGACCAACCTACAAGAAGCGCCGTTTGAGAACTTTTCGAATCCCATCCAACGGCAGTTTGTGGATTGTTCAAGTCCAGCCTAGACTCGACGAACATGCAAACGGTTTAGATTTCTCCTACAAACTTCGAGCAAAGTTGCAGTTTCCGACGTCACAGCCGACCGAAAGGCTGGACTTGAAAAATCCACCAACTGCCGTTGGGTGGGATTCGGATACTTCAAAACTAATTCCTTAGTAGGCCGAACCTGAACAATCCCCGCACTGCCGTGCGTGGGATTCCCGACTCTTTTGCAAAGCCGCGCTGAAGTATCTAATCAAATCGCTTTTTTGCAAAGACCAAAGATCAAAGACCAAAGATCAAGATCAAAGATCTATTGATGAATCCACTTCCTCAACCTCAACTCCGTAATCTTTGCTTGCTCGGCTGCAGCAATTGGCAATTCGGTAGGGGCGTCGTTTCCGATCCGCGTCTTAAGGATGCTCAACATCTCTTCTGACGATTTCCCTGTCGCGCAAACAATGTAGATATAACCAAACCTGGCTTCGTATTCATGGTTGAGCGTAGCTAATTCATCGAGCGTTTTCGCGGCGGAGTTTTGGACACCCGATTGCTCCTGGCCAGACCACGATTGGGCTTGCGAAGAGACCTCTGCGGCTGCCTTTCTTTCGCCTATCTTTGGATGGCTACGAAACGCTTCCAACCAATCGTTTCGATCCAGTTCCCACCAAGACTCTCTAGCTTTAAAGGTTAGCTCTTCAATGTCGGCGAATGGTCTGTTCGTGGCCATTTGGTGCGCCCACTTTCGAGATCCACAGCATTTCAAGAACTCGGTCTCCGCTGCCGAATCAGACAGAGCATTGAGCCAGTCCATATCATGTTGTGCTGTCTCCATCGAAGCTAAACCCTGGCGGCTTCACGTCGGTACCATAGCGCGGTAGCGCATGGCTCGATCGATTGGCAAGTAACAGTCGTGATGAGAGTCAAGCCATGCGCTACCGCGCTATGGTACTGACTTCAAGCCATCCGAATGCCATCTACGCCAAGCTGCCGTATACACGCAATCGACTCACACCACCATCAGGAAAAATATTGAAGCGCAGATGAGAAACTACACCAGCGTCTAATAACTCTTGATCGAAATAGTGTCGCGTATGCGCCTGGAGTTTTGTGCGCGCTAACACATTATTCCAGGGCACCGAAACATCAGTCAGACTTTCAACTGCTAATCCCTCGGCGTTACATGCTTCGAGCAAGCAACTTTCAGGAAAGTTTCCTTTGAAATGTGCTGTGTCGATCTCGATGTGATGCAGTCGTCCAGGAGCGCCGAGTTTGATGATGACCCAGTCGTGACCCGGACCACGTCGACGTTTTGTTTCCCACCCATCGCTCATGTTGGCGGCGCGACCCGGCATGATCAGGTTATGGCGATGTCCGAAAAACATGTCGCTGCAAGAAAGAACCAAAGCACCATTTTCCACGGCAGCGAGATCAATAAACCCGCCAATCCTTTTGAGCTTTTCCCAGTCAGGAACCACCTCACCGTAAACCCGCAGCCTCGCTACGCCACCATCAGGATAGATTTTAAAGCGAAGATGCGTGACGCGTTCGTTGTAGTCGATGGGAAAGGGATTGCGTGAATCGCCACTGAGCGGCATCTGCGGCAGGATTGGCACCCAGTTCACGGAATCGTCCAGTAGCTCGGCTTCAGTGGGGAGACCATCGAGCGTCGCGGCTTCGAGTGAACAATGTTCGGGGTAGTTACCGCGAAAGAAGCTGGTATCAACTACGACCCCTCGAATTATTCCCGACAGCCCGAGCCGAATGATGCACCAGTCGAATCCCGGTGTTCGCCGTCGTCGACTCTCCCAACCATCCATCCACTTACCACGATCCGTGTATTTATCTTCAACGAAGATTGGTGAAGACGCTTTTACGAGATTTTCCTTTTCAGCAAAGAAGTCGTCGTTGGTTAGGAGAACTGCGCCGCCGAGTCGTTCCGATGCCAGGTCGATAAGTTCGGTGAAATCCATCCTTAACCTTCCGGATAGAAGACGAAGATTGTGCAACCAGTCTTCGATTGCGGGATGTGTGATGAACCAACAGGGTTGTGAATGAAAGAACCTGCCGGATAATCGCGCACGCCGTCGTTGAATACACCCGAAACGACATAAACCTCTTCAGGACCAGGCTCGTGAACATCGAGCTCGTCCCAGCATGCGCCGGCATCGAGTTCAACAACCTGGGCCAGCGCGCCGTTCGTTCCTCTCCAGAGAGTCTTCACCCGAACGATGCCACCAAACTTCTCTTTTACCTCGGCGTTTTCAAGACCAGCCCACTCAATTTCTGCCATAACAACCTCACGAATTCAGAAGAAACTCGCCGTCGGCGAGACCGACCATTTCGCGCCCATCATATATCTTTCTGCCGCGAAGAAAAGTCTTTTGCACGACACCACTCAACGTTTCTCCGATGTACGGACTGATCTTATGTCGATGCCTTAAGACTGATTTATCAACTTTGAATTCCGCCTCGGGGCTCCACACTATTAAGTCCGCGTCAGAGCCCGGAGCGATCGATCCCTTTCGGTGTTGTAGTCCAACCTGTTCCGCTGGCCCGAGACAAAGCCATCGCGCCAGGTCGAGTAGCGAGAAACCCCGTTTGTTTGCTTCGGTCCAAATCACAGGCAGCCGCAGTTGAAGCGAAGCGATTCCTCCCCACGCTCCAAGGAAGTCGCCGCTCTCAGCAAGTTTCAGCTCTCCCGGACAGGGAGAGTGATCTGAAACAACTATTCCAATCGTTCCGTCGGCAAGCGCCTGCCAGAGTTGTTCCCGATTTTCGCGCTCACGGATAGGTGGGCAACACTTAAACTCGGTTGCTCCAGCCGGAATTGTCTCTGCGGCAAAATGAAGATAGTGAGGACAAGTCTCAGCGGAAATATTCACACCTTCAGCCTGCGCTTTGCGAATCAAAGGAACAGCGTCGGCTGATGACAAATGGACGATGTGAACCCGTGTGCCAAACTCTCGACTCAAACGAATCATTAACTCGATAGCGTCATTCTCTGCCTGCCTCGGTCGCGACTCGAGAAACGCAGCGTAGTCACTCGCTGAATCCTCGTCGGGTGCTGCTTCATCAATCGGTCCGGGTAGCTCGGCGTGTACGATTAAAAGCGAATCGAGACGCGAAAGCTCAGGCATTGCTTCTCGTAGATCCGCCTCGGTAACGTGCGGAAACTCATCAACACCAGACGGGACAAGAAAGCACTTAAAGCCAACGACGCCGTCTCGCTTCATTAGTGCAAGCTCTGACGTGTTGCCTGGGATCACACCTCCCCAGAAACCAACATCGACATGACATTTGTTTTGCGCAGCGTTCAGCTTTGAGTGGAATGCGGCGGAGGAAGTAGTTGCGGGAATCGAGTTGAGCGGCATATCGATGAGTGTTGTTACGCCACCTGCTGCCGCTGCTCTGGTTGCTGTTTCAAACCCCTCCCATTCTGTTCGACCTGGCTCGTTAATGTGAACATGAGTATCGACGAGACCGGGCATAACCACGGAGTCGTCATCCGCCTCTATCAGTTCACACCCTTCAGCGACTTCTGCAAACTCTCCGATGGAAACAATTCGACCGTCGCGAATATGGATCGAGGCCGGCGCAATGCGATCAATCAGAACAACACGCCGGCCTCTTATGATTAGATCCGTTTCTGACATTGAAGATCTAGAACGTTGGCGGCGGAGGCGGTAAGTTAGTGACCTCGCCGGTTGCGCTCAGGCCAAACACTTGCTCGTACGCGATTGCGGAAGCAGCTAAAGTTATGGGCAAGATAAAGAATACGCCCACGTAACAGAAGCAAACTCCGACGACGCTCAGGAGGCCGCCCAGAAGATTCAAGCCGAAGAGTCGCCAGAAGTTGGAGAACGCGGCACGAAAACTCAATCGGACGGCGTCAAAGCCTTGCATGTTTCGGTCAACGATCAGCGGATAAGCGAACGCAAATCCGATTGAGATCAGAATAACGATCAACAGAATAACGATGTAAAAGAGAATGAAGATAAGAAAGAACCCTATCCCCGCAATCGGTGCGGCGTCTTGTCCTGCGGCAGCCGTCGCGAACATTGCAGCAAACATTCCCACGTAGAGAAATATGTAGGCCGCGATGATGACGCCCATTATGGGGATGACATGAAGGAGTGCCGCAACCACGCTCTGGCCGAAGTAGTCGAAGCCCTTGAACATCGTGCCAAACTCAATCGGGAGTCCTTTGCGTTTACGGAAGAACGTCAGGTACATACCGCACATCATTGGTCCCATCAAGATTCCCAGTGGCACCGCAGATCCGATAATCATTCCGACAGCGCAGAGTCCAACAAACAGCCAATACTGGTCTTTAATCAACTCAAAACCAGCTTTGAGACATTCGATAGGTTCGACTGCGCCACGTTGAAAGGTAACTTCCGGGTAGTTTGTCATTGGGGTTTCCTTCGCAGGGGTTCTAATTTTCGGTTATTGACTTTGGAGCTTTTCCAAAAAGTCTGCAAGTAGATTTGAGGCGACGCGCAAGCGATACGAAGCAGTCGATCGAATATCGTCGATGGGCTTGATGTCATTTGCCAGGGAATCACGGCCAAGCTTGATGGTTGTTTCACCAAAGTGTTGGCCTCGAAGTACCCCCTCTGTTTGTGTGCAGCGGACGACTATTGGTGCAACGCTACCGAAAGCAATCCTCAAATCAGTGATCACATCGTTGTTCTTTAGTCCGGTTGCGGCCAGGCACACTTTAGAAATTGCCTGCGCCTTTCGCGTTCCAACCTTGCGGTAGTAATGGTAACGGTTAACGGGTTTTCGTGGGAGACGAACTTTGGTCAGCAGTTCATCCGACCGGATTTGCATCTGTTTGTATCCGGTGTGAAACCCCTGGTAAGCGAGCCACCGAGAGCCGGAGGCTGAAGTAAGTTCAACTTCAGCATCGTATGCCAGCAAAGCAGGAGGCGAATCCGCGGCGGGGGAAGCGTTCACTATGTTGCCGCCAATCGTGCCGCGATTTTGAATAGCAAGCCCACCGGTTTCACTGGCGGCCTGACAAAGCATCGGAAACTCCTCGCGCAGGATCGGATGGGCTTGTACATCAGTGTAGGTTGTAAGAGCGCCCAGGGTGACGTGATCGTCAGTGACTTCGATTTCGCGGAGTTCAGCGAATTGCCAAATGTTTATGTAGCTGCGATGACTCAGATTTCCTGACTCGAGCAGGACCATCAGATCGGTGCCGCCGGCAAAGGGTTTCCAAACGCCAGGTTCACTTGCGAGCAGGTTGAGAGCGTCAGCGAGTGACGCTGGGGTCGCTAATGTGTAACTGGGAATGAAGCCTCGCATTTGTTGACTTAGAAATACGGCCACAGATCAAGACTGATCAGACAGATAGGTTTCGATTGAGTTGGGTCAGCGCGCTTCTTTCTGAATCTGTTCAGTTTGTTTGGTCTGCATCTGCGGCTTGTGTTTGATCGTCCTTGCGACTCTTAGGCGAGTGGTCACTCGCATCGTGTCTGTCATCTTTGAGGCGCGCTTTTCCGAGCGACAAACAAAGCCTTCGCAATTGCGAGACGCGTCTTAAGCGAGTCGCTATTGCCTCGCCGGACATATCGATATTAGTCGGTTGTTCGTCCACTTTGAAGTTTCCTGATGTCGTCGATATCCTGACCACTACTTCTCAAACTTTTCAGAGCTATGAGTCCTTTGCGAGAGACAACCGACAGCGGGTGATTTTCCCAGACCGTCTTGAAACGAGTTTTCCAAACGTCTTCGATCACGGGCGTCACAAGAAGCAAATCCAGCGATAACAAATCGCCTGAATCACGGTCGATTTTTGATATTCTTCGAATCTCGATAGCCCCACCCTTGAAGCTCAGATCTTTGCCTCGAATTGTGTAGCCGAGATCGGACGCCAGAGACAACAGCTCCGTCAAAGAGTCTGACAACACCAACAAGTCGATGTCGATCGTTGCTCGAGGCGAGCCATGCACAGCCAACGCCATCCCGCCGCACAACGCATAGTCGACTCCTCGTTCATCCAGGCTGGCGACAAGGTTGAGAAATTCGTCGTAGATATCGAACATCGACTAATCAACTCTGACAACTACGAACCACAGATTCAAATATCTTCATATAGCCAGTACAACGACACAGATTTCCTGCCAACCCGGTTCTAATGTCTGCCTCAGTTGGTTGCGGGTTTCGGTTTAGTAAATCCACTGCAGCCAGGATCATTCCGGGAGTACAAATGCCACACTGAGCTCCGCCGTGATCGATGAACGCTTGCTGTACGTTGTGAAGTTTGCCTTCAGTCGCTACACCTTCGATCGTCGTTATGCTGCTTCCGCTCGCTTGTGCAACTGGAACCAAACAACTATTCACAATCCGACCATCAAGGATCACAGTACACGCGCCACACTCACCTTCGCCACAGCCTTCCTTTGTTCCGGTGAGTTGAAGTTCTTCACGTAGTACGTCGAGGAGCCGCGACATGGGAAACGTCTCGACGCTTCGTGACTCGCCGTTGACCGTGAAGTGTATGGGCGTTTTGTCAGACATAGTTGCTTGACCGCGGTTGGGGCCAAGCATAACATGTAGCCATGGTTGATTGGAGCAAATGCCCGGCGGCTGAGCGGGATGAAGAAAGAGTCAGCGGAGCTTGGGTTTTCCGTGGTACTCGAGTGCCGATCTCGGCTCTGATTGAGAACCTTGAATCGGGCGCTTCCGTTAATCAGTTTGTTGAATGGTTTCCGGGTGTTTCAATCGAGCAGGTTGTTGAAGTCCTCACGTTCGCAGAGCAACATAGTTTGACCGAAGCATAACCGCTTCCTCACGATCCAATGAAGATTCTTTTTGATCAGGGTACGCCTGTGCCCTTACGTAACTACCTACAGTCGCACACTGTCACAACAACTTTTGAATTGGGCTGGTCAACCCTGAAGAATGGTGAATTACTCGATGCGGCAGAGGCAATTTTCGACTGTTTTATAACGACTGATCAGAATCTTCGGTATCAACAGAACCTGAGTGATCGGAAGTTGGCTATTGTGGTACTTATGAGCACAAGCTGGCCCCGTTTAAGAGAATCGATTCCGAAGATCGGTGAAGTTGTGGATGAGGTGAGGGCTGGCGAATATCGGGAAATCATCATTCCGTAAACAGACTTTCCATCAACATCTCCGGCATTAGGGGCACATGATTGAAACTCACGCCAGTTGCATTCTCGATCGCATTGAGAATCGCTGGGGCGGCTCCATCCATCGGTAACTCACCGATTCCCTTTGCTCCGCCGGGGCCATACGCGTATGGATTCTCTTCAAAGAAAACCCTGATCGGCGGAATGTCGGCCGGTGTTGGAATGATGTAGTTCGTCATCTGGTTGTTAGCCATTCGACCGTCTTTCCAAACGACATGTTCGAAGAGAGTGAACCCGATCGCTTGCGCTACGCCGCCTTCAATCTGTCCCGCGGCCAATACTGGATTAAGCACTCGACCAATTTCCTGTAGCGCGACGAAGTCTTCCACGCGCGCTTCGTAGGTGAGTTCATCATAAGAGACTTCTGCGACATAGACTGCCCAGGCAAAAGCTCCGTAAGCGTCGCCTTGATATTTCTCGTCGTCCCAGCGGACGTTTGGTGGCGGTTGATACGTGGCTGAAGTTTTCAAGGGACCAAACTTCGCGATGTATTCGGCGCAGCCTTTGACCCAGTTGGACTGATTGTAGCCATCACTTAGTAAGCCACTCCCAATCAACGTTTGCTTCAAACCCAACACTGCTGACTCAACGAGTTTTCCAACGACCATCGAAGTTCTCGATGCGACGGTCGGTCCGCTGTTTGGGACTTTGTTTGTATCCGGCTGAACGACTTCGATCAGATCGAAATCTAGGCCAAGTGCTTCAGAAGCGATCTGCGAAAAGATTGTGTTGGTGCCCTGTCCAATCTCTGTGCTCGCCGCCAGCACCTGGACCTTTCCTTCGGCGGTGGCTTCAGCTCCAACAACCGACTGAAGGTAGACTTCGCCGGACCCGGTGAAACCCGCCCCGTGCATGAACGAGGCGAAGCCGATACCTCGCTTAGTTTTTGACTGATGCGGGCCCAGTGCTTGTAGGATGACGTTGCGAAACATGGGGGTCTCAGCTTCGCTCTCGCTGATCTGTCCCCCGTCGACCAGTTGTTGCACGAGTGACTGGTCTTTGGTAGCGAGAGCGATCTGATTTTCACGAGCAAACCGTTCCCGCTTTTTGTGGTAATCGCTGATTTCAAAAGCGCGATCCAGGAGGCCATTCATGTCCACGCGTTCGCGAATGACTTGGTTGGTCGCAGTAGTTTCGCCTTCATGGATGAAATTCCGCCGGCGAAACTCGTCGGGTGTCAGTCCAAGCGCACTGGCAACTTTATCCATGTGACGTTCGAGCGCAAAGATACTTTGCGGTGCGCCAAAACCTCGAAACGCTCCGTGCGGCGGCACATTCGTCGCTACAGCTTTACTTTTGATTCGCACGTTTGGACAAACGTAAGGACCAGCGGCGTGGATCGTTCCGCGCGACAGAACGACTGGCGACAACGTGCAGTACGCACCGCCGTCGATCACGAAGTCGATCTCCATTGCCACGAGTTTGCCGTCTTTTGTTACGCCGGTCTTGTGACGGGTCCACGAAGGATGTCGCTTAGTAGTTGCGACCATGTCTTCAGCGCGATCGTAGATCATCTTGACGGGCTTGCCTGATTTCCACGACAGCAATGCAGCGTGCCCCGCGATCAGCGATGGATATTCTTCTTTGCCGCCAAATCCACCGCCGGTTTCGGTTTGAATTACGCGTATTTGATGTTCCGGCAGGTTGAATAACTTGATTAAGGCTTTGTGAACGTAGTAAGGACACTGCATCGAACCCCAAACTGTTACACCTTCACCCGGTTTTGCGATGGCGATAGCGCCATTGTTTTCGATGTAGAGTTGTTCCTGCGCTCCGGTCTCATACTCACCTTCAACAATTAGATCCGCAGCCGCCCACGCTTCATCGATGTTCCCTTTATCGACCAGAAACTTCTTGAAGACGTTGTCTTCGCCCCAGATGATCACGTTCTTTTTTAGCGATTCCGCGAGTGAAAAGATCGCGGGTAGAGGTTCGATGTCGATCTTCACATGACGACGAGCTTTTTCAAGTAGGTACTTGTCTTTGTGAGCAAGGAGCAGAACTGGTTCTTCCGGATGATTTACAACACCGTCGGCGAGGTAGGGCTGATCGTCAAGAATGAGGGCGACGTGGTTCGCGCCCGGGATGTCCTTCGCTGTAACAACTACAAACTCGTCCCACGGAAGATCGCCTGCGAACGAAATGTTCTTGATTGTTCCGCGCGCAGTGGGACTTCGGACGGTCACGCCATGCAGCATGTCTGGGAAGTTAAGGTCGTCGACATAAAGCGCTTGGCCAGTGACCTTCTTCCGGCCTTCCTTACGAGGAATTGATTTGCCGATTGTTGACATTGGAAAGAGTCAGCCACGGATCATACGGATGAACACAGATAAGATAATCTTCTTCGCTGCGTGATTCGTGCAATCAAGGCTTTGCGATCACTAACGGATTCGATTCCATCTCCCTTCGATAAAACACGCGGGGACGCTGCACGCTTCGCTTCTGAGGATCGCCGGTATTTGTCTCGCCTTCGGTAAATGCAATCGCTAGCCCGACCCCGCGACCTTCGTTCATCTTTTGCTCCTGCATTTGTGGAACGCGTTCAGTTGCGAAGTCGAGCCACTCACGAGCGATCAGCACTCCGTCCTTCGGTTCTTTGTCCGCTACAGAA
>Ga0207689_10000626_pt1 | contig 33697 bp, 33 predicted proteins | sample KBSMisM52_FD_184312 | JGI IMG/M metagenome (GOLD analysis project Ga0207689, IMG submission 184312) | Miscanthus rhizosphere microbial communities from Kellogg Biological Station, Michigan, USA - KBS Miscanthus M5-2 (SPAdes) (version 2) | ecosystem: Host-associated > Plants > Roots >...
TATCTAATCTTCGACCTTTTTATTTTTTCTTGGAGCAACATACAACCTTGAATTAGGGTTTCAGGTCTTGGTGGACATCCTGGCACATATACGTCAACAGGAACAATGCCATCAACACCTGGAAGCACGTTATAAGAATCAATGTACAGACCTCCTGTAATTGCGCATGCACCCATGGCAATGACATATTTTGGATCTGGCATCTGATCATAAACCATTCTTAATCTGGGAGCCATTTTTCTTGTAACAGTACCCTGAACTACAATCAAATCACATTGTCTTAATGAACCAAAAGCTTCAATTATTCCAAATCTTTCAACATCATATCTGGGACCAGAAGCAGCTCCAAATTCTACACTGCAGCATGCTGTTTCCAAATGTACTGGCCATAGTGACCAGATTCTACCCCAATTTATCGCATATCCTAAGGGAACATCTAGCGCCCGGGTAAGAACGTCTCCGAGTTTTCCAACCAAGACATTGAAATTAGAAGGATTGACCAGGTCTTTTATCATTAATTTGTTTCAGCCTCCAGTAATTCAAATTCGTCGTATTTAACGCTTAGATGTATTGATCCGAAAACTACCAAATGCCCTTCCTCCCAGAAAGATAAAGTGCATATCCCATTGCTGAAAACATCACTGCTAGAAATCCGATAATTGGAAGAGTAGAGGAACGTGAAATAGAAAAAAGCGATGCACCCCATGCATACAAGAAAATAGAGATGACGTCAAACACCACAAACATCAAAATGTACGAGTAATATTGCATCATGAAATGAGATCTACCCTCGCCTGAAGGCATTTGGCCGCACTCCATTGGCAAAAACTTTACAGGATTATATCTACGTCTAGGCGAGACTAGCTTTGACAAAAACAAGACTGGAACAGACGCTAGTAATCCAAAGCCAAGCATGTACATAATAGGCGCAAACTGGGTAACGGTTTCTCCAGCCAAGGATAAACTTGCTGTTTTCTAAATCATATAAAAATCTTGCTTAAGTACTATTTGTCCAAAATTATGCCAAACAGTTGTTTTGCCGCAACATGTGGATGTGTAAGGGCCAATTTCATTAATCTACTAGTTGTAAATTGAGCTTTGATGAAATCGACAAAATCCTCAACGCTCATTTTTTGAATAATTTCAACTTCTCTGTCCCAGGTCTCATTATTCATATTTAACCATCTTGACTGAACCTTCAGGGATGATTTTATCTTAGAACTGACACGATCTTTCCAAAATTTCTCGTACTGTTCCAGCGATTCCTTTGTACATCCTTTGGATAAGGATTTAGCTCCAATGTCGCCTGCGATTCGGCCAAATTCTATCGCAAATCTTATCCCTTCAAGTACAAGCGGATTTGCTTGACCAGCTGAGTCACCCACAAGTAATAGACCATCAAATATAGTGGATTGACGTGAACCTTCATTTGGAATAAATCCGTAGTGAAATTCAATCGGTTGAATATTACCAAGTTCATTAAGTGGAGCGATTTTACTTTCCATAATCGAATTTAATTTTTTAATTGGATCTGAAATTGATTCCGGTCGACCCACACCGGTTCCTATTCTTACACGCTGTTTGGAGATGGGAAAAACCCATGCGTATCCTGCATCTGAAAATTTGTCTCCGACCATAAGGATCCACGTTTCAGGATCTATCTCATCGCAGTAACATTCGTATTCCACTCCTATTCCGTACCTTCCCCAGTTCTTGGCATATCCGCCCTTTCTTGCTACGATGCTACTAAACCCGCTTGCATCGATAACGAGCTTTGATTCGAATTCTATTTTTCCTTTGGGCGTCGTAGCAATAATTCCCGTAATCTTATTAGAATGAGATATTATTGATTTTACCTCACTTCGAACTGATATTGCAGCTCCTTCACTAGCAGCAAGTGTTGCTAGGTATTGGTAAGTTGCCCTCACATCTAAGACGCATGATTTTGGTGTCTTCCCTTTAAGAATGATATCTTTGGAAGGAGAGATAATTCTAAAATTCCTTATAGGATTGTAGCATTTTTCTGGAATATTGAGTCTTTGCATGTCGTCAATCCATGAAACTCCACTTGTTCTAATGTTCTGTGCAATAGAATCATCTTTTTCGAGAACTATAGTCTTGGCATTATTCCTTGCCGCAGAATATGCGGCAGATAAGCCTGCCGGTCCTCCCCCCACAATGACAATATCATATTTATCCATGTAATTCTCCTGTTGTTTTGATAATTATTTACTAAAATTCAAATAAAAATTATACTAATTTCATACCTCTCAGAAAACAATTCATCGATTAAACCTTTTATTGCACTATCGTGGAAAACCAATGCAGGTATTTTGACAACTGATAAACCAATAAGTTCAGGCGAATTGAAGGAGGGAAATTCAGCACCGGATTTTTCATTTAGAAGCGAGAGCCAGGATATGAAATTATCTGACTTTAAATCAAGAAAAGTGGTTCTGTATTTTTATCCAAGAGATTTTACTACAGGATGCACAACTGAGGCTTCCGAATTCACCCGTGATTACGATAGATTCAAACGTTCCGGTATCGAGATAATTGGAGTTAGTCCGGATGACGAAGAAGCGCATAATAAGTTCAAGGATAAGATGAATATTCCATATCATCTGGCGCCCGATGTTGATAACAGTATTTCAAAAAAGTACGGCACTTATGGGCTCAAGAAATTCATGGGCAAAGAGTACATGGGAGTTAACAGAACGACATTTTTGATAAATGAAGACGGCGTCATTATTAGAATTTTTAACAAGGTAAAACCAATGGGACATAGTTCAGAAGTACTTCAAGCATTTGATATGAAAAAAAGAACTCATTAATAGAGATAAGAAATCTGGTCATCTATCGCTGTATTAGAAGTGTCAAGGTATTCTAAAATCCTCTCTAAAGTATCAAGGTTTTGAATATTAGTTTTTCTTTGTTCATAGTTGACCAAGATAGAAGATGTGATAATCAAGGTTTCCTCGGAATTTTTGTTCCACTCTTCAATATCATGGCTAAGTTCAGAAAGTGTATTCGTCTTTATTTCTATCAAAAGCTTATTGAGCTTCAGAAATAATGCAATTATTATCACGCGTAATTTCTGCAAAGTCAGTTTGATCCTCTCGGTATCAGAAATTGATGATATTTCATGACATATCTTGTTTTGATAATAGTCGAGATTTTTTGCAATACTCACTGATCGAAGTATTGCAGGAATTAGAGATTTAATTTCCCGCACATTGATTGAACATTTTACAAATAATCCGTTGGCTTTATTAATTTCAAATATGTCAGTTGTAATCCCATCTTTTGAAATAATATCAAAGCAAATAGTGTTTTCGATGCATGTGTGAACTATCGCATGAATTATTTTCGACATGAATAATTGGGAATCATAATAATCTTGTAATTTTATTCTAACTCTGCAATTGACTCGAACCTGACACCAGTTCTTCAATATGTTCCAAGATCTTTACATGATGTTCTTCATCAACGATAATGCTTTTGAGCAAAGATTTAGTCTCTAGATCATCAGCTAATGAAACGCATTTTAGTAACAAATCTTTCGATTCTTTTTCTTCCTCTATTGACTTGATAATTCCTTGTTTTGTCAAATTCAGGCTACTACTTGCTCCTTCAATCGCAGACATCATTGTAGAAATATATTCGACATGTCTCAATCCATCGTCAAGTAATTTGTGTATATAGTTTCGGATTATACTGTTGTTCGTTTTGCTCAAAACTGACATATAGTGATTCATTTCTTTCATTTCTGCTTCATGCTGTGATCTAAGCAAGGAATATAGATCCTGTTTTCTTCTTAAGCTAGAATCAGCATCCAATATGATTACCTTTACAGTAATTGATAAAAATTTTTGCAATTAGACCTAAGCGGGAATTATTTAAATAAGATAAATCTGGAGACCACTTAAATTTTGAGCGGTGCAGAATCGTGCAGTTGCAAATGTCATACCAAGTATGGACACAAATCTCTTTGTGAAAAGTGTATCGAAAAACACAAGGCGTCACCATATTACAAAGTATTAAAAAAATTTTCTTAATTTAATACTTTATTTTTATTTGAGTGAATGCGGGAGATGGGATTTGAACCCACGAACCCCTGAGGGATAAGAACCTCAATCTTACGCCTTTGACCAAGCTGGGCGACTCCCGCATAGATTTAGCGGTGTCGAAATCTCTAATTTGAATATTTGCCAAAAGACGTTCAGTCCAAAAATAAATGGTTTTTATAAGCCATACTAAGATAAAAAATCAATGCTTATACCGATAAGATGCTTTACCTGTGGAAATGTAATTGCAGACAAATACGGCGAGTATTCTAATCGAATCAAAGCTGGAGAGGATCCTGCTGAGGTTATGGACTCATTAAATATAAAGCGGTACTGTTGCAGGAGAATGTTCGTTTCATCAGTTGAAACGATATATCAAGTAATACCATATTATGAAGCATTGCGAAGACGAAAGTCAGAAATTGAGTCAGAAATAGATTAAATTCGATAAGATTATGCCTTCAATTTCATCGGTGAAGGGAAGAATTGTATTCAATAGTCGAGGTTCAAAGTCCATAGAGATTGATGTAATATCAGATAACAAATTTCTGGGTAGAGCTTGTGCTCCTTCAGGCGCCAGTGTTGGAAGCCACGAAGTGCCAAGCTTTATAGATAATGATGCCGAATTGACGCTTCGTACTTTTAATTCAAATGGCTCCAAATTCATCGGAGTCGAATCATCTAATCCAAAAACTATTACAGAAATCCTAAGATCTATCGATAACTCTGATAATTTCAGTAATATTGGTGGTTCTGTGGCTTATGGACTCAGTATTGCTGCAGCCGCGTCTGCATCATTAGCTCTTAATATGCCGCTCTTTGAAATGCTTAATCCAAAAGGGCCTTTTCGATTTCCTTATCCACTTGGTAATGTAATTGGTGGAGGATCCCATGCCGGCCCTGGCACGCCGGATATTCAGGAAGTACTAGTATGCCCGATTGGAGCAAGGAATATCATGGAAGCACTAGAGATGAATTTCAGCATACATAAGGAGGTTAGAGTTTTGTTGGAGAAAATAGACAATAGGTTTACCTATGGTAGGGGTGATGAAGGTGCTTGGGCACCCAATTTGAACAATGACCAAGCAGTAGCTGTCGTAGCTGACGCGATAGAAAACTCCGGTTTGAGGCTTGGAAAGGAGGTCGGATTAGGAATTGATTTTGCAAGTTCCTCCCTGTGGGATACTAAAAACAAGTATTACAATTATGCAAGGCAAGGGCTGGTTAGGAATACGGAAGAGCAGATTGATTTTATTGAGGATTTGATTAAAAAATACCATTTAATTTATGCAGAAGACCCAGTCCACGAAGATGATTTTGAAAGTATGGCAAGAATTACTGAAAGAAATAAGAATTGTCTTGTTACGGGCGATGATATGCTTGTTACCAACGCCCAAAGAGTTAGTGAAGCTGTAAAACATGGTGCTTGCAGTGGTGCTATTCTAAAAGTTAATCAAGCTGGAACTTTAAGTGATGCTTTGGATTTTGCTGAAAGTTGCGCCAAGAACAATATCAAAATAATCACTTCTCATAGATCTGGTGAATCAGTTGACTCACATATAGCCCACATTGCACTCGCAACATCCTCAAAAATGATAAAAACAGGAGTTGTCGGTGGCGAACGAGTGTCTAAACTGAATGAACTACTCAGACTTTCAGAGTATGATTTAATAAAAGGCATGATGGATTTGTCATTCAACTAAAATGGCAAGCGCAAATCAAGAAGAAAATGCAGATAATTCTGTATCGGAATCTGAGAACCAACAAACCGAAGACACTTCCAGCCAATCATTTGTGGAAGGTGGAGAGGAAATTCAGGAAATTGAAAATGATAACCTAGAAAAAATGATACTTTCAACAGGAATACGTGTAGGAACTCCTGTAAAGACTAAATTTATGTCACCCTTTATTGTTCGGGCAAATCCCGAAGGTCTCTATATCTTGGATATTAGCAAAACTCTTACTAGGATTGACGTGGCTGCAAAGTTTATTGGAAGAGCAGACATTTCTAAAATCATAGTTACGTCGGCCAGAGAATATGGAAAAACACCGGTGCAAAAGTTTTGCGAGGCAACAGGAGCTTCTGGTATTATAGGACGATTCATGCCGGGAACATTTACCAATCCCTCGCTTTCAAGCTATATGGAACCACAGGTGGTCATTGTCACAGATCCGCAAGCAGATCAACAGGCCGTACTCGAAGCGACCAGGGCTGGAGTTCCAGTAATCGCTATTGCAAATAGTGATAATGTTACTTCTAATGTTGATCTAGTAATACCAGCAAATAACAGAGGAAGAAAAGCTCTTGCAACAGTATATTGGCTTCTTACAAGAGAGGTATTAAAGAAGCAAGGAAAAATCAAATCCGACTCTGAAATGAAAATTTCAATTGATGACTTTGAGACCAAATTGGTCGAAGAGATATCTTGAGTGCGAACGTAAGAGAAGCTGCTGTCTCTGGTGTATTCTATCCAAAAAACTCAAAAGAACTTAACCTGAATATTGAATCTCTTTTTAGGGATTCCAAATTTGGTCCGGGAAAGTTACCTCCATCTAGTAACACTGAAAAGATATATGGAATGGTCTGCCCCCATGCAGGATACATGTATTCCGGTGCTGTTGCTGCCAACGGCTTTTACGAACTTTCAGCTATGAAATTTCAATCCGTAGTAATACTTGGTCCGAACCATTATGGCATGGGAAGTGACGTAGCAGTAATGAATAAAGGCTCCTGGAAAACTCCACTTGGCGATATAGAAGTAGATTCTGAATTGGCTCAAGAAATATACCAAAATTGCGGAGTAGCTAATTTGGATGAATTAGCCCATTCCAGAGACCATTGCATTGAAGTTCAGCTCCCCTTTCTTCAATACATACAAAAAGAAATCAAAATAGTTCCAATCATCTTGATTAATCAGGGTAAGAGCATGTGTAAAAAGTTAGGAATGGGAATTTATGATTCTATAAAGAAACGAAATACCATACCAATAGCATCGTCTGATTTAACGCACTACGAACCGAATACACAGGCATATGAAAAGGATAAACTCTTGATTTCTGCAATCCTGGATCTTGATATTGAAAAATTTTATTCAATTTTGATTTCATTTAATGTAACTGCATGTGGATATGGCGCCATTGCCACCGTTATGGAGATATCAAAAAAAATGGGAGCGACAAAAGGCAAGTTGTTAAAGTATGCCACAAGTGGTGACGTCGCAGGAGATAATAAATCCGTTGTAGGATATTCGTCAATATTGTTTGTATGAGCAACAGAATAAAAAAGGCTGCATCGTCAGCACCTGCAAAGATAATACTCTTTGGAGAACATTTTGTAGTATATAATAATCCGGCTATAGTGGCAGCAATAAACAAACGAGTTCATGTAGATACTCAAACTAACAACAGTTCGCGTATCAATATTAAATCTGGTGACCATTCAATTTGTCTAGTATCAAAGGATAATGAAGACCTCGATTTGATACGTGACAAACACACATCATTTCTATTCCCAATCTTCAAGTGCATATCATATGTATTATCGGAGAAGAATAAATCCGATATTGGTATTGATCTGAACATTGAATCTCAAATTCCATATGGCGAAGGTCTAGGTTCATCGGCAGCTACGTGTGTTGCGACTGTCGCAGCACTTTATTCATTATTTTCATATAGCAAGAGAAATCAGATTTATGAAACTGCAAAGCTCATGGAACAAAACATTCACAAAAATTCATCAGGGGTTGATTGTTATGTATGTACTTTTGGTGGAATTACAAGTTATCATCCAGACATGGGCTTTAGTAATATCGGACCTAAAAAGAAATTTAAATTATTAGTAGGGACTACCGGATTAAAACATTCAACGGGCGAAGTCGTGTCACAAGTTAAAGAATTCAGAGAGAAAAATTCAAGCCAATTTAAGGATCTTTCTCAAAGTGCCAATTTAATCTATAAGAGAGCAATCAATTCTATGCTCGAAGGTAATGAATTGGAACTAGGACGAATGTTTACCGAAAATCATAAATTATTGTCCACATTGGGTGTATCACACCCCGAAATTGAAAAAATGATTGATGTATGTCTCGATAGTGGTGCGTTGGGAGCGAAATTGACGGGTGCTGGAAAAGGAGGGGCAATTATTGCATTATTACCGCAAGATAACTGCCTAGAGGTATTATCGAAAATATCCAAAAGTCCTGGCGAATGGATGTCTGTGGAGTTTGATTATGATGGTGTAATATCGGGTTAATTTTGGATTCGATATTAAAATAAAATTTAAATTTTCTTAACAAAACCTAACATTTAATGCGGCAGGAAGTCGTTTTGATAAAACTAGGAGGCTCTGTAATTACTCATAAGGAAAAACCTATGAGTGTCAATAACGTAGCCATAGATAAAATAATCAAGGCCTTAGCATCGGTAAACGTACCGATTATTATGATACATGGAGGAGGGTCTTTTGGTCATTATTGGTCCACAAAATATGACATGCATTCTAAACCGGAAAAGTACTCTTCCGAAGGGATAGCGATAGTTCATGAATCAATGATTTCATTAAATCATATTATAGTAAAATCAATGCTGAAATTAAAAATGAAGCCCTATGCAATTCCACCTATATCTATTATTCAAGACAAAAAACCACTTGGAAAGAAGATTTTTGAATTGGACTCCATGACCAGAGACATGATAACCCCAGTTACATACGGAGACATCGTGTACAGGACACCACACAAATACTCAATACTTTCTGGCGATGAATTGATGAGCATTATTTCCTCTGTCCTAATGCCAAGAAAGGTAATTTTTGCTGTAAATGTAGATGGAATATATAAAGATCCATCGGGTAATGAGGTAATTCCATTAATCGACGGAAAATCATCGGTCAATTTTTCAGATGTCAAATTTGATGTTACAGGGGGCATGAAACGAAAGTTTCGTGAGGCGCTAAAGATTTCACTTAAAGGAATTGATGTACATATTATAAACGGGTTGAAACCAGAGAGAATCTTGAAGACATTGGGGAATAAGAAAACAGAAGGTACAGTAATAAAGGGAAAAAGGTCCAGTACCCGAAATGCCTGATGAATCTGACTCTCCTTCTAATATTGAAGTAATAAAACAACGAAAGAAGGAAGGAATAGTTATTCCTTTAACGAGGAACGTTCAAGCGAAAGAGTCTTCAACATATTTAGAGTTTATCAAATTAATTCATAATGCCCTGCCAGAAATTGATTATGACAGCATCGAGACTAATCAAAAATTCCTAAAACACAATTTTGATGCGCCTATTATCATTGACTCAATGACCGGAGGAACTCCTGAGGCAACTAAAATAAATTCAAGACTTTCCCTTGTCGCGGAAAAATTTGGGCTTGGTATGGGGCTCGGAAGTCAAAGAGCGGGCTTATTGAGCAGTGAACTTTCAGAAACCTATTCGATAGCAAGATCAAATGCACCAAATGCATTTCTTGTTGCCAATATTGGAGGTGCACAGCTTTCAAAGGGATTGAAGTTGCGAGATATTAAGAACATGATTGATATGATTGAAGCAAATGCTCTAGTGGTGCATTTGAATCCCCTACAAGAACTAATCCAGCCGGAAGGAGAACCAAAATACAAAGGAGTCTTATCAAAGATAAAGGAGATTTGTGAAAATTTTGACATTCCAATAATTGTAAAAGAAGTCGGGGCTGGAATTTCAATGGAAGTTGCCAGGCGTTTAGAATCCTCCGGAGTCTCTGCTATCAACATTGCTGGTTCTGGGGGTACTAGCTGGGCAGGTGTAGAAAAACTAAGGGCCGAAACAGCTCATGACTCTAACAAAATAAATTTGGGGGAATTATTCTGGGATTGGGGAATCCCGACAGCATTAAGTTTGATGGAAGTGAGAAAATCGGTAAAACTACCTATAATTGCATCAGGAGGAATTCGAAACGGTCTAGAGATAGCAAAGTGTATTGCTTTGGGGGCAAATATGTGTGGAATGGCCTATCCATTTCTTAGACATGCTTCAAAGTCTCTTGAGAGTTTGTGTGAATTTACCAATAAGACTTTGATAGAGCTGAAAAGCACAATGTTTCTAGTTGGATCCAAAAATATTTCTGAGCTGGGTAAAACTAGATTCATAGTTACGGGAGAACTTGCAAAGGTGAAAAAATGGATAATCTAAAAGACGATCTTAATGAAGTAGTTTCACGAGTTAGAAATTTTACTCTATCCATTCTGGATGGTGAACCTGCCAAGTTGTATGGAGCTGCAGGTACTTATTTGTCCAGTGGTGGAAAAAAGCTTAGACCATTCATGGTAATAAAAAGTTGTGAAATGTTTGAAGGGAACGAAGAAAAAGCGTTACCAGCCGCTGCATCAGTTGAACTCATTCACAATTTTTCATTGATACATGACGACATTATGGACAACGATGACATTCGTCATGGTGTCCCTACGGTCCACAAGGAATACGGTCTACCCATTGCTCTTATAGCCGGAGATATTTTGTTTTCCAAAGCATTCCAAGTGCTTGGTTTGCATGGAAAAATGACCGGTCATAATGACACCATCATATCTCAAATGAATCGGATTTTGTCTACAGCGTGTGTTCATGTATGCGAAGGTCAGGGCCTCGACATACAAATGGCCTCGAGCACAAAAATCCCCACTATAAATGAATATCTGGAGATGATACGAAAAAAAACTGCGTCCTTGTTTGAAGTTTCATGTGCGTTAGGTGTTCTGTCTTCTCCGGACCCATCGGATAGAAACGTTGAGAACTTGTCTAAATTTGGCCGATTCACCGGGATTGCGTTTCAACTAATAGATGATCTAATAGGTGTTACTGGTAATCCTGAACTGACAGGCAAAGCAGTTGGAAACGATATCAGAGAGGGCAAAAAAACTTTTCCAATATTGTTGGCCTTGGAGCATGCAGATACGAATAAGAGAGAAAAAATCTTGAAAGTTTTTGGATCTAAGGGGGCAAATCGCGATTATGTTGAAGATGCAGTTTACGCAATATCTTCATTGAACATTGAAGAAGAGGTACGCAAGACGGCTCATGAGAATATGGTAAAAGCCTTTGAAGCAATCGATGGTTACAAGGAAACAAGTGCCAAAAATGCACTCGTATCGTCTGCGAAGTTTATAGTTGAAAGGAGTTTGTAGTCTTTTGAGCAGTAACGAAGAAATTCATAGACTAGTTAATGCTATCGCTCTGAAGAATGCATCGGAACATTCAGGGAATACTAATGTAAATACCGTTCTTTCTAGGATACTAAGCCTAAAACCTGAATTAAAAAAAGAAATTAAAACATTAATAGAAGAAATCAGAGTTGTAGTTGACTCCGTAAATAAACTAGACATACAACAACAAATAGAATATCTAGACAGCACATATTCTAAAGATAAACTTCTTGATTCCAAGTCGAGACACGAACATGCTGAATCACATTCACTTCCTGAACTTGAGCTGACAGAATCTCAGGTTGTTACTAGATTTCCACCAGAACCTAATGGCTATCCGCATATAGGTCATGCGAAAGCAGTAATAATAGACGAGGAATATGCCAGGATGTATAATGGTAAATTAATTCTAAGGTTTGATGATACTAATCCGATGAACGAAAAATTGGAATTCTACGATGCAATAAGGAATGACCTAGAATGGCTTGGAGTTAAACCCGATATCACAAAGAATACTTCTGATGATATTAGTATACTACATGAACTAGGGAGAAAAATTACAACCAAAGGAGATGCTTATGTTTGTACTTGCGAAATTAATAATATTCATAAGATGAGAATGCAGCAGGTCGAGTGTCCCTGTAGAACTAATATCGATAATTCGGAGCACAACCAGGAGAGATTAGGAAAGTTTTTTGACGGAACCTATCATCAAAATGAAGCAATAGTTAGATTTCGTGGTAATATGCAAGATCAAAATACAGTTATGAGAGATCCGACACTCTTCCGGATTATAGAAGCATCACATCCACTCTTGGGTCAAAAGGTTACCGTGTGGCCAACATATGATTTTGCGGCACCTATAGAAGATAGTCTTGACGGTGTTACTCATGCATTAAGAACTAAGGAGTATGAGTTGCGAAATGCATTATACCAAGATATTCTGGAAAGATTGGAGTTGAGGAAGCCGAAGGTTGTAGAATTTTCGAGATTAGAATTTGAAAACATGCCTGTTTCGAAAAGAAAAATTAAGAAGTTGATAGATGACGGTATGATAGAAGGATGGAATGACCCTCGTCTTCTTACACTTTCAGCATTACGTAGAAGGGGATTTGATCCAAAAGCAATTAGGAGCTTTGTTCTGAGCCTAGGTTTGACTTTGGCAGAGACTAAACCTCCGTTCAAGACACTGGAATCTATCAACAGAAAAATACTTGATCCTAACACAATTCGATTATTTTTTGTAAAAAATCCAATCATGTTACTCATTCAAGACGCTAAAGACATCAGGGTAAAATTAAACAATCATCCTACTAGTAATCTCGGCACGAGAGAAGTAGACGTATCTAAAGTAATTTATATCTCAGATGACGATGCTGCTGCACTTCGTATAGATGAACAAATAAGACTCATGGAATTGTATAACGTAAAAATAAACGAGATAGATTTAGAAAATAAAAAATTAATCACTGCTTCCTATTTGAATAATGAAGTAGTAAAAGAAATGAAGAAGATTCAGTGGGTCTCAGAGAAGAATTTGTCAAAATACAGAATCAGGGTTCCAAAAGAGATCTATGACAATGACAAATTCAATCCAAACAGTTTAGAAATTATTGAAGGGTATGCTGAATCTTCAGTTTTACAATTAAAGTCCCACACTCCAGTACAATTTATAAGATTTGGTTTTTGTATTACTGAAGAGAACTCCTCTGCAATTTTTATACACAGGTAGATAAAATGAAAATAGGAAGAATCAAGATAGAAGAAATTGGAGAGACATACGGAATAATATCCGCTGATGGAAGGAAAATAATAACAAAACAAGATTTTCAGGAACAAACTGGCGTTCCAATCCCTCAAACAGTAAAGGAATTCATTGTCAAGGGATGGTTTAGCGAGGTGGAAAAATATTTGCCGACAGTAGAATTCAGTAGTAATATTGATGAGGTCAACTTGTTAGCTCCGATTCCAGATCCTTCAAAAATAATCTGCTTGGCATTTAATTATTATGATCATGCGCGCGATGCCGGACTCACACCTTCAGATGAGCCTGTTATTTTTATCAAACCAAGGACAGCGCTAAATCATCCATTTGATGATATAGTATGTCCGAAGTTTGTACAGCGCCTTGACTACGAAGCAGAATTAGCAATTATCATAGGAAAGAATACGAAAAATATTGAACCTGAGAAAGCCTCCGAATCTGTATTTGGATATATGATACTTCATGACGTTTCTGCTAGAGATATACAATTCAAAGATAAACAATTCACGAGAGGAAAAGGCATAGACACTTTTGCTCCTTGCGGACCCTGGATTACAACAAAAGACGAAATCCTTGATGCTCAGAATCTACAGATTATTACCAAGGTAAATGGCGAAATCAGACAAAATTCTTCTAGTAGCAAAATGGTAATATCAATTGAAAAGATAATCTCTAGTCTGAGTAGAATAATGACTCTGGAGGCTGGCGACATTATTTCTACCGGAACACCGGCAGGTGTTGCTATGTCTATGAAGGAACCAAAGTACCTAAAGGATGGCGATATCGTTGAAATCACGATAGAGAATATAGGTACCATTAGAAATAGAATTACTTTTTCATAGAGTCTGTTTCATGAGTGCTGTCCTGGCTTATCTTTCTTAGCCGGCTAACTTCATTTTCTAAAATACGCGAATAAGACTTGTACAATTCCAGCAGGGTAGAACGTATGCTGGCCAATTGAATCGAAATATTCAGTGACTGGAGACAGGTGTCCAGGGATCGTTCTGTTGCAAATAGATTCATAGATTCTTTGAATGATTCGAGTACCAACTGATGTTCAGAGGTATTTTCATTAATTAGCTTCTCAATATCGTCAACGCTCTTGGAATCATTTAGATTAGAATTATTTGATTTGAACATTTACTTCATATTGCTTGGAGAAATATATTAAGTTCATTGGATTTGGATTAATTTATAGGATTTTTCTATTTTTGGTATGTGTACTACTTTAAATTAATAATGTATTTATTTGTCGGCCAGATTTGACAGTTGTATGGTGGTAGACAATAAGGGAGTAATTTCGTACCTACGGGTGTTAAAGGAAGATTTGATTATATTCAGAATAAAACCATCGGGAAGCAGCGTACCAGATTTTAAAGCAGGACAATTCTTAACTATCGGACTGCATGTGCCATCTGAGGGAAAAATAGTAAGAAGAGCCTATTCCATTGCTTCTCCGCCGGAGCAAAAGAACGTTTTTGAATTACTTGTAAGATGGGTAAAAAAACCAGTACCCGGTCGTTTAACCACTGAACTCTTCAATAGAAGAGAACAGGACGAAATCCTTTGGGTAAAGCCTACTGGCGCCTTTACAATAGATGACAAGAAACACGACGGTACCCCCGATAATAGAAGAATGGTTCTTATCGGTGGAGGGACCGGTTTAGCACCGTTTATTTCCTATGCGCTTCACTTAAAATCAATCGGCAGTTCTCGAGAGATAGTAATATTGCATGGCGCAAGTTACGTTGATGAACTTAGCTATAGGGAGCTCTTGACAGACCTTGAAAATGAAAGCCTGGATAGTGGAAAAGGCAAATGGAACTTTAGATATCGGGCCAGTATAAGTAGACCGCAAGAATGGTTTAACAGAAGTTGGAATGGTCAAAAGGGCAGGGTCGAATCATTTTTGCGACCAAAATTGGGAACCGATAAGTCGCCTCTGGAAGACTTGGTTGGAGAATCAATTACCCCTGAAAATACCATTTTCTATGTGTGTGGATGGCAAGGAACAGTTGATGGTGCACTTGATTACTTGATTCCTAAGGGCTTTGTGACGGAAAGAAATAAGAGAAAAGATGGAAGTTATGATGTAAAGTTCGAGTCATATGGATAGATTTTCCTAAAAGCTGCCTTGTACAACTCTATAATCCTTAACCTTATATCAAGGATGAAAGTGAGCAATAATAGACATGAAATTTGAATACGAAGAGTTTTCCACTATCGAAGAATTTTTTTTATACCTGGTATCTGTCGCTCCATACATGAAGCAAGTTCTACCGGCTAGTTCCTACAAGGGATATGTATTCTCTATTCTGCCATTAACTCCGGTATCTGGGGACATACTAATGATGATATATGCGAAAGGAAGTATGGAACCCGGTCTAATAGAATTTGATATTTCAACCAGGAAATACAAGACTGTTAATGCTGTAGAAAGAGCGGACAAGAATTATTTTGTCATACTGAAACCAAAGATTGCCACTATTGCAGATAGTGCAATTAAAGAAATTGAGAATCTGAATAAGAGCTAAAAAAAAATCTAGAATTCTATAGTTTTGGAGATATGGATTCTGAAACGGATCTACTCCTAGAATATCTTTCAACTATATCTTCCGGTACCTGGCCATTGAATAATTGTTTTGACAAGCCCTTCAAGTATCTCATGATTGCCCAAGTCCCAGCCTTTATCAATACGGCCATAAATACCTTCATGGCAGGACCATAAGTCTTGTTTCGAATAATTATTGGTATGATATCGTTTATGACCCTGAGATTATACTGCCAACATTTCCAAAACAGTGTAAACTGAGACTCGTTTAGATTTCCAAAATGCATTGAATTCCGTTCAGAAAAGTCTTGGTACAAAAGAGGGGCAACAAGACCTCTCATTTTCATGCGCTTAAAGTCATCAATCAAGTCTATTGTATATTGAGTTTCATCCGGTGTTTCATCAGGCCAGCCTATAATTAATGTCAATGCAGGGAACCAATGATTTTCGTTCAGAATTCTGCAACCTTCCCGAACAACTGCGCCCCATTCATCTGGTTGATAAGGCTTTGTTTTTACTCCAAGATGTTTCTTAACCATTCTCGGTGCGAGGGTTTCTACACCAAGATTAATAGCCAACCATCGCCCACTTGTGTCCATGTCATTAATTTTCGATAGATCCCTAATTAGATCTGGGGAAGAGGCTACTGCAGACAATGTCATATGGGTAGTGCCAATGAAGTTTGCACCGGTTGTCTTTAAGCCCTTCCAAAGATCAGTAATAGCATCGGCATTTGGGATGAAATCCTTGTTATCGCAACCATATAGTAACATTTCATCGGATTGAAGCCAAATAGAATCAAAGCCGTAGTTCAAATTAATTTTGGCCTCGGCTTGAAGTCTTTCCAATGGAATGTCTTTTTTCGATCTCTTATTTACGTCACAAAAATCGCACCCTCTGCCACAACCTCTCATTGCTTCTACCAACGAGTTTACAGTAGGCCCTTGGATAGGAGGGATATTTTCAATATTTCTCACAAATGTATGAAGTAATTCCGGTGCGTCACCAGATTCAAGATCATGAAATAGATCTAAAGCCAACTCGTCAGCTTCCCCTATAACTACCGTATCTATGCCATGTATTTTCATTCTATCAGGCTTGGCAAGCTCCCAAGATCCATTTCCACCAACTACAACCTTAAATCCATATTTCTTTTTTAGCTGAATTACAGAAGCACACATTTTCTTAAATTTCATGGCAACATATGATAATTTTTCAGGGGACATGGTCGTAGTTACTGGTGCCATTCCCAGCGGATCCATGACATTTATTCCTACTACAGTTGTGTTAGGTCCGATGCACTTTTCTAGCATTTCGGGATGAGCAATAACAATATCATCTCTTTGGTATTCCTTTAGCAATGCGCTTTCAATTCGTCGAAGTCCACATTGGGCAACCTTGACTTCACCTGTGTTTTTATCAGTTTCTACACTTGGACAAAATAACTTGTCAAATACAAATTCAGGTACAAGTTCATACGGGCCACATGCAATAAAACCATAGAGAAAATTACCTCTATAATTTGTCATAAGACTTCGGTCTGCTGTTAACACAACACGTTTACCAGCTGACATTCTCTCTATTCTCCAAGTTCGATTACTTATTTGGGTATAAATCTATTACTATACCGTTACCAATATGGATCATTCAATACAATCCAGTGCGATGTCCTCTTATCAAAATTGATTTTAACTGTCTATGCGCCAAGAAATTAAGTGCATTAAGAAAAGAAACCCATTTGTAAGAAGCGTGTTCATATGAAATCACAATATCTCTAGTAGAAGTAGTGGCGAAATAGAACTTGACTTCCTTGTGAGATCTTATTCCGTTTAACTTCATATAGGAATATCTTATTGTTCCAATATATGACATAACATCGAGAAATTTTATTCCAGTTTCTTCTCTTACTTCTCTCACCAACGTTTCAAGTTCTGATTCTCCGAGTTCCTTGTGACCTTGCGGAAACCCCCATGAACCTCTCCTATTCTTCAGAATTAGGAATTCAGGTTCTCTAACAGAAGTTGGTGGTTTGTATTTAATTACAGCACCGATTGAGGTCTCCAGGAATTATCCACCTCTTTAATTTAGTACCATCGGTAATTATAATTTTTATCGAATCTTTATCTTAGATTCTAACATAAATAGATTCTAATTCTGAATCTCATAGTTTCCTGAATCCGGCCCTAAAAACATAATTAGGCTAAAGATATTAATGTGTAGGTCTGAGTCGAAAATCATGGGCCGATCGTCTAGTCCGGTAGGATACGGCATTGGCATTGCTGAGGTCGTGGGTTCGAATCCCACTCGGTCCACCATTTAGTAGTTTTCTCTAAATTGAATAAATTTACGGTAAAAACCGCTAATAATGTATTTATTCACTAAAATGTTAATTATAAAATAGTGTATTTCGTAAATTGGCAACGAGAGATATCAATTTCCGAAGTGAACGGTAAAAAGGTTGTTATCAAACGAAATAAGACTAGTAAGAATTTACATGATTACATTCTTGTTATATCGTATTCAGTCCTCTCAATTCTTCTTGCGCATCCTTCTGCGCCGCCTGAAATGGGTGGCAAGATGACATTCAATGAAGGTTTTGAAATGAGAGAAAAATTGCAGTCAATAGGGATATCAACACCCAAGTTAATTTCAATCACTTCTAACTCATTGACTGAAGAATTTATTTCGGGAGGTAATCTATATGAAGCGTTCTTAAGTACTTCTAACTTTTCACTGGCCTTTGCAGCAGGAATTATTACCGGCAGACTTCACAAATACGGCTATTCGTTCATAGACAACAAATCTCAAAATTATCTTGTATCATTTTCAAATAATGTAATACGCACAGATCTTGCATTCATTCAGAAGAAAGATTCAATCTTTGCTAAAAGTATGGACATAGGATCTTTTTTGGGTAGTTTGATAAGCTTAGATAGAGAAAAGTATAGGCCTATACAAGATGCGTTCTGTGCAGGTTATTGCTCAGAAACCAAAACTCAAATTCCTTATTTATCAATAGCTTTAAGAAATTTCCTTGGTCTCGGACTCGGGTTAAGTTTGAATTGGATAAAAAACAATCTAGAAAGCTCGGAGAAATTAATCTCATATAGGAGGAAGTTCGGTTTTTCTGTCAAATCCCCCTGAGCCGAACTTGCAATAAAAGCATTGATCAGACTGCATATAGGTCAACCGCTGTATCAGAATCGCGTGTATTTTCAATGCAAATTTAGTCATTAGTCGATATTTTAGTGGCATTGAGGGAATAACCTCGTCGAAATAGACATTATAGTGATCGGGACAGAACTTTAGGGTAATTTGTGCTCTATGCTTTTGGTTAGAGTCCTTGTTTTCTGAAATATGTTTTGCCACACTAATTTGTTCTCTTATATATTCATGTTTTGGACAAGGGCAATCCTTTCCACCTGGGTGTTTGTACGCTGGTGTATTTTTCCAATCAAAATCTGGAAAATCCTTTTCAAACTCATCCATGATAGATTAACAGTACTGCTCATTTATCGAATATAAAGATATATACAAATTGAATACTGCCGTCGAAATGATAAAAGATATATTTTGAATATTTTAAAATTCACGATAGAAGTGTTAAAAGACCACAGCACAGACGCTGACAATAAGTCATCCGTTGTTGCAAATATTGAAAGAAATGGTAATAGTATTGATGGATCAAGCAAGTATATTGATTCGAATTTAAATACCCTGACAAAATTCAAGAAAACACTTCTTGCAGAACAAAAGAGCGGAGAAGAAAAAGTAGAAGAACTTAATCAAACGATTGAATCTACAAAAAAAGAGATAGACAAGCAAAGGATGGATCTTGAAGAGCTAAGAACCCAACTTAAGAGGGTAAATGAGATAAAAGATGTTGAATATACAAGGTTTTTAGATCTAAAAAACAATTTGATGGAAATTCGAAACAAGATGAAAAATCTTGACGAGAAGGCTAATGATTCTGCAGGTCACAAACTACGAAAGGAAAGATTTGACATGATAAATCTAGCAAGGAACCTGGATCAAATTGAAAGGGATATTCAGACAAAGAAACTTACAAAAGATGAAGAAAGGAGACTTGTTGCTAGATCAAAAGAAATGGCTACGCGCTTACATTCCCTTAAGATGATTCACAAAAAGGAAGACGATTACCGAACAATTTCGATTCAATATGATAAATTAAAGACAAAAATTAATTCCATTTTTCAACAAAAATCTGAACTTGGAGAAAAAATAGGTAAGCTGAAAGGCAGTTTAGATAAACTTCTTAATTTGAGAGAGAGTCTTTATGAAGATAGAAGAAAATCCAGAAGTGCGCTACGCGAGGCAGAAGCAAAGCTAGAGATGGTAAATACCCAACTAAATGCTATAGAGTATAGGCGTACGAGACAATCAAGCTTTAGAAGTAGGGGTGGAGCCGGAGATAAACGGGAATTCAAGTACGAGAATTCTCAGGAAAGAATTAGAAGGAATAAGGAAAACTTGGAACTATTGAGCATAGCAAAAGAGGCTGCGTTAAAGAAGATGTCAAGCGGAAGAAAACTTACATTCGACGAGATGAAGCTCATATACGGCGACGAATTGCTTCATGATTAAATTCATGTATCTCAGTCTTTAATTTTGTGTGCAATCGTTATGGATGCAGACGAAATAACTGTACAAGAAGGCAAGGAACTAGTAAAGTTAGCACGAACTTCTGTCGAGTCATTTGTTAAAAATAGGAAGTTAGTTACCTCTATTGATCATAACAGAAAAAAGTCTGGAGTTTTTGTTACTATATATCATCTCAATGAGCAGAATAAACAAAAAAATCTGCGAGGATGTATTGGCTATGTACTTCCATCAAAGAACATTCATGATTCTGTAATTGATGCTGCAATAAATGCTGCGACACAAGATCCACGCTTCATTGCAATCAGGGAAAAAGAACTTGATGAGGTAATTTTTGAAGTTTCCATTCTAACAAAACCTATTCGGATTCTTGTAGAAGATACAAATTTATCTCTTAGAAAAATCGTAATTGGAAGAGATGGCCTCATGTTAGAAAGCAGATACGGGTCTGGTCTCTTCTTACCTCAAGTTCCAGTTGAACAAAAGTGGGATATCAGGGAGTACCTTACAAATTTATGCTATAAAGCAGGTGCTCCGTCTGATGCTTGGCTCTTATCTGACTCGAATTTGTACACATTTAGATCAAACATATTCCGGGAAAAATTACCAAATAGCGAGATATATGCTGAAAATTTCGTAGAAACCTAAATGAAGCTCATATTCAGTCCTACCAAAGTTTTCTTTCTGTCGCTCAGAAAATTAGTTCAATTCTTTGCATCCCATAAGCCCATTTACGAATCTGTTCACTATATAATAAAGCGCGGATATCCCAAATCATGACAAAGGCCTATTTAGCTCCTTATGGGGTTGGTCTTGGTCATGCCAGTAGGCTTCTTTCTATTTCTAAACATCTTAAAGACGATGACGTTACTATGAGATTTTCTTCATACGGTGAGGCGGTATCGTACATTAGTAACCAAGGATACGAGTGTGTCAAAGTGCCCCCCATTGAATTTGCTTGGAATAATGGTGGATTTTCAACAATAAATAGTATTTCCAATATTCCATTATGGTTTACAAATTTTGCAAGGCAAATTGCTCAGGAAACTAGAAACATTTCTTTATTCAATCCAAATTTGGTAATTTCCGATTCTCGTTTATCTCCTATAGTATCTTCAAAAACTTTGGGTATCCCTTCAATAGTAATCTTGAACCAGATAAAGCTCTTACTATCACCGAGGATCAGAGAATTCAAACTGGCAAGAATCTTTGAAAAACTAAATGGAGAATTTTTTGGAACTATATGGAGTTTGTCTGAAAAACTACTTGTTCCAGACCTTCCGCCACCTTATACCATAGCTGAACATAATATTTGGAATTTGGAGTCTGTGAAGAAAAAACTACACTATATTGGATTTACAACAGCAAAGTGGAATGCGGACTATCAGGCAATGAATAGAGTGCTACATTCACTTAATCTGGATAAGAATAAACCAATAATTTTTATCCACATCAGTGGACCTTATGAAACTCGTCTGAATTTGATATCAACCATTTTAGAGGCATCAAAGTACTTTAGAAAAGACATACAGTATATTATTTCAGAAGGCAGGCCAAATGGGAGCACTGTACCAAAAATGCTTTCCCCTACAGGCTGGTATTATGAATGGTGTCCTGTTCGGGATGAAATATTTGCATTGAGTGACTTGATAGTAATTAGGGCAGGTCATGCTGCGATATCTCAAGCTATAGAATATGGAAAACCCATGGTTACCATGCCAATTCAAAACCATGGAGAGCAATTGGGCAATTCTGAAAAAGTCGAAAGAATGAAAATTGGAATTAGACTTGAGCCTTCTAAAACAAATGCGGAACAGATTGCTCAAGCTATACATAAAATACTTGATGATAAATCCTACCTGCAGAATGTAGAGAAGTTAAAGAGGATCACAGATGATTATAACGGGATTGATAATGCACTGGAGATTATCAGATCATTTCTCTAGGTTTTTTGCTGAGATGCAATTGTTATAGGATAGGCCATCATTGTGCGGCTAGGAGATACGATAATTACTAATTACAATAACGTTTTTAATTAGATTTTCACGATCACGAAAGTTCTTTTATGGCTAACTCTATACTCTTTTTATCATGAGCTTGTGGACACTTGTCCAGATAAGAAATTAAATCGGATTTTGCACCTTTGTTGTCATCTATTTTTAGTCTTGCAATTCCTCGGTTCTTGTAAATAGATCCAAATCTTGTTGGATTGATAGAAATTGCTGTAGAGTAATATTTTTCAGCCTGGTCATATTGTTCTTTTCTAAGATAATAATTTCCAATTCCACGATATGCCAAATAAAATTTTGGGTTCAATTTGATGGATGCTTCAAAATATTGTTTTGCCTCATCTGATTTCAATTCGTTGTAGATTGAACCTAGCATGTCTAATGCTAATTCATTATTTCCGTTAAGATCAATTGCTTTTTTTATTTTCTCTACAGCTTTATTGCTATTGCCACTTATTAGTAACCTTTCAGCTTCAAGGCACATCCTGTATGAAAGATTCGAATTTGCATCAGAACTATCGTTGTTATTAATTTCTTTCATGTCTTTTGGAATTATAGTAATCGCGATAAAACCGTCCTGTTCCCATAGTTCAAGAAACGTTTTTTCTGGTATTGATCCAACTGTATCAGGCTCTGGAACATAGGTGATGATTCTATTCTCGCTAGGATCATATCCTGATACCACTGTTGCATGTTGAATAGTTTCATTCAAGCCAGGCATTATAACTATTGAGGGAATACCCTGATCTATTTTTTTCTTTAATCCGAGTAAATTGTTCTTATAAATTTGAGTAATAAATCCAAGATTCTCGGCGATTTCAATACCCTCAATAAATATTGAGCCTTTCACGTCATTATATTTTTTAGATCTCTGCTCGGCTTCTTGCTCAAAACCATATTCACCCCAGTAACTCAATATTACATTGATGGCAAGAGGAAGACAAACATGATCCGTCTTATTTTCCACTAATGGAAGAACAAGAGTGTGTTCATTTTCTGGGTTCAATAGCTAGGATAATAGTAAGGGAAAATAAAATTCTTGTCACAGACTTACAAAATTACGAATAAGTTTAGCACCACAATCCCCGCTTTTTTCTGGATGAAACTGAGTACCGTAGATCCTTTTGTAATTGTGACAAAAGATTTCGTATTTTGCAGAATCAGAACTTGCCATACAAACAAAATTTTCAGGTAAATGTGAAATGGCGTATGAATGACTTTCGTAGACATTGCAACTTGTTTCTTTCAATAAGATGGTAGGCATTGTAATCTTAATTCTGTTGGGCCCTTGGACATGGCCTGTTTTAAGTATTGATCCACCAAAAGTAAGGGCAATTATTTCTGCGCCATAGCATATCCCCAAGATTGGAGTTTCATTAGAAAAGCAAGTTTTAATAATTTTAGAATTGATGGAATTGATTTCCTTTTTGTACTTTTGGCGTCCTGACAGTATCACTTTTTTAAAGTTTGATAGCTGGAAATCTTCATCATATTTCATTAAAGCATAGGTTTGACCTATTTTATCTAGACATAAAGTAATATCCTTGACAAACGGAGAACCATTGTCAACAACAAGTACAGTCAAATCCTAGATTATTAACAATCATGAACCTATAATAATCATACCCAATTTTATATCAAGCATATTGCTGTGATACAGATTAGCAATACTCTACTGTAAAGAACATTCTATTTCATTATTGGATTTTAGAAATTGTGGCCAATCCCTTACAGATAAGATATACTGCGACATAAGATGGAACTTTTTCAATTGTATTTTCCAATTTAAAATTTGTATTTTTGAGATTAATTTTCAGTTTAGTTTTCATGTTTATTTGAACTTCAGAGTCGCTCAGCAGGCATGCGTCGTTTACCGGGTTAAACGATTCCAGATCATCGCACTTCGCTTTAATCAAACCACTTTTGCCATTAATGCTTCCCGGTAATCTAAATACACGATGGATATCATTAGTAACTTGAGCGTCGATAGGAACTCCATTCTTTTTAGCAATCTTGTTGAGTTCATTTCTAAATCCCTCATATCCGCCATTCATCTCCACAATACGTTTGAGTTTTAATTCGGATTTTTGAGTAATTCCTAACGTGGATGCGATCTTTTTTCTCCAACCTGTTGTTATACCGCTCTTTGGTAACTTTATGGTAACACCATTTTTAAATCTACGTACACCAATACTTTCGCACATGAATCCATTTCCAATAATATAATCCGTTACATTAGATCTCGAGTTAGAATCTAAGTTTCTCATGTTAGGATCGTTTACATGGAAGTGAAATCCGGCATTTCCAGAAAAAAAAATCTCAATGTACTTTTCCTTCACTCCTAAATCGTATCGTAAGAAATCAAGTAACTTTATTGCTTCTTTCCTTATACCCAAAAGACACTTCTTACATGGAATAGAAGTGTCGTTATTTTTACCTTTATTACAATTAATACATAATTTTTGTTCTAAATTAACAAAACCACAGACATTACAAATGTAATAGGTATGTTCATGAAGGCAGGGAAGATTTAGGTCTTTAATGTCAATATCAAATATTAGATCAGCACCTTCCCACTGTTTTTCATTAATTGGATATGAGGGTAATGCATAATATGCATTTGAATAATACACGTCCAAAGGAACGTTTCGTACTAATTCCGCAACGAGCTCACCTACTGTCTTGAATGATAGATGTCTAACCACAATAGAGTCAAATTTTCTGTAACCAAACTCTCTTTTTTCCATTGAATATAAGTAAGGGAAATTCTTGTTCTCAAAATAATATTTTCTAAACACGTCTTTGAGAAATTTAGTATTTTCACCCACAATTTCCAATTGATTCAATTATACTAGTTTCCTTCTTCCAAATTGAATTGGATTTACTAGATTTGCACATTCCTTAACTGCAAAACATAAATCTTCACTTCTCAATCGATCGCAAGAAGGTACGGAATATTTTATGTGACTTCCCTTTTTTCCTGCCAGGTGCCCTACCTGATATCTCGTAATTTTTTCATTGTAGTCAGGTGAATTTTTGAATATTTCAATTACATCCTCCTCGGTTTTACCAATTGCTAGCATGTATGTTGCTAACATGAATCTAGCAGAATGTGGAAGATTCTCCCCCTTGTTTATTATCTCCATGGCATGTTTTATGCAAGGCGGATATTCCAAAATTTTAAATTGATTTCTGTAGACATACCTTCCTGAATATTTTTTTCGGAGTTCTTCAGCCTTTGACTTAATTAAAAGCGGAACTTGGTAGACTTTCATATTCTTAATGCGAGTGTATATTAAATTGCTTAATTCATTTCGGATTAATCTTACGGCTTCATCAGTGTCAAGATAAACATAACCATCATTTACCGATCTGTTTATCAATTTCCATTCTTGCTCGTTCATCTTAGAAGCTCTTTGAAGATAATCTGGAACACTTAACTTACAAATACTTGAAGTTGAATCTACATCAATATCGATCTTGAACAACTCTTTAAAGATCTTTTTAACAAGCAGTTTCTTTTTTTGTAGGGATCTTTCTGTGCTCAAATCTGTAGACAGGAATTTTTCTACCCTCATGGCTTCGAACAAACAGCATTTCTTTGATATTTCTTCCAACCCTATTGATTTTATGAGCAATAGGGAGACCATGAATGTCATAATTTCTATCTCGTATTCATCCAAGTTCGAGTAAACTTTACCCTTGAGCTCATTTTCCAATTTGTCTACAGCTCTGTTAATAATATGTGCCATTTCAGGACGATCAAATTCCTCAAAGTCAAACTTTGTTTCCTGGATGTATTCAGAAGCTTCTTGTAAGAATGGATATTTCGCCAGTTCAGACGATCCCAATTTTATTGACAATTTTGATTTGAGATTAATACGAAATACTGTAATAAAAATAAATACAAATCTTTAATATCCTAGTAACAAACATAGAAGCAATTGAGTTTTAGGGTTGGATTTCATGTTTCAACTGCCGGCGGGATACAAAACTCCATAACAAAAGCTACCGAGCTTGGATGCACAGCCTTCCAGATATTTACCAGGAGCCCAAGGCAATGGCAAATGAAAGATCTTGTCGAGGCCCAAGTTGATTTATTCAAAACTAATTTGAAAAAAAGTGGAATTCAAAAGGATTCTGTTGCGGTGCATATGCCTTATTTACCCAACTTATCTGGCCCGGATGGTGAATCATATGAAAAATCAAAGAAATCTCTTACAGGTGAATTAATAAGATGTTCCCAAATAGGTATTGAATTTCTTGTAATACATCTTGGAAGCCATAAGGAGCAGGGGAAGGATAATGGGATTAAACAATTGCTAAATAGTTGTGAGGAATCAGTTGATAAATATAAATCGGAATTCAAAAGGAAATTGGATGTTACTATTTTACTGGAAAACAGTGCTGGTCAAAAAGGTAGTATTGGTAGTAAACTTGAAGAATTAGGGGAAATCCTCGACAAACTTTCAAGTAAGACATATTGTGTGTGCTTGGATACATGTCATGCATTTGCGGCCGGATATGATTTGAGAACTGAAGAGGCTTGTAGACAGTTTTTTAGTGAATTTGACAAAATAATAGGTCTTGAAGTTCTAAAATTTATTCATTTAAACGATTCTAAATATGAAATAGGTTCCCATCTCGATAGGCACGAACTAGTTGGTAATGGTAAAATAGGAATCGAAGGGTTTAGAACAATAATTAATCACAAGACAGTAGGAAATATACCAATGGTAATGGAACCAAATTTTGTATCTATTGAAGAGGACATTAAAAACCTTGATTTGGTACGTAAACTTAGAAAACATACCAATTAATCTTTGACTTATTTTTCTATTAAATAAGCAAATAAAAATAAATGCATGTTGAATCACAGAATCTAAGAGAAATAGAGAAAAAATGAACACTTACGATACTGTGATGAAACTGGCCCTTGAAAGAGGTTTTTACTTTCCAAGCTGTGAAATATATGCAGATTCCCACGCAGGATTTTGGGAGTATGGCCCAACAGGTAATAATCTAAAAAACAAATTCATAGAATTATGGAGACGTGAATTACTCAGACGAGATGAAATGATAGAAATTGACGGCTCACAGATAATGAGCAGGAGTGTTTTTGTCGCATCGGGTCATCTGGACAATTTTACAGATCCGATAATAAAGTGCAAAAAATGTGGAGCAACTTTTCGTGCAGACAGATACATAACTGAAAAAACAGGCAAGGAGACGCCAGAGCTACTTTCAGGAAGTGATATTGACAAGTTAATAATTGATTATTCTTTGAAATGCGCCAGTTGTAATGGTGAATTTTATGAATCAAGCAGATTCAACATGATGTTTAAGGTTGAAATTGGTCCTTCCATGGAGCAAGCATATCTTAGACCAGAAACTTGTCAGACAATTTTTGTTGATTTCCCAAGACTTTTCAAGACTATGAGAGGAAGACTGCCCTTACCAGTGGCTCAGGTTGGTAAAAGTTTTAGAAATGAGATTGCGCCAAGACAGAGCCTATTGAGATTAAGGGAATTCTACCAGGCAGAAATAGAAGTATTTTGTAACCCTAATAGGCTTGATGAACTACCGAAATTTGAGCAGGTTAAGGATACTCTACTATTATTGTCGATAAAGAATTCAATTCATTCATTGAGCGCTAATCAAGCATTAGAGCAAGGGTATCTACCGAATAAACTTGTGGCTTACTATCTTTCTCTTCTTTCTCAGTTCTATAGCAAGACTGGAATAGATATGAAACGAACAAGATTTAGGCAATTGTCCGACGAAGAGAAGGCATTTTATGCAACCATAGCGTTCGATTTTGAAGTTGAAACTAGTATCGGATGGTTAGAATTGGTGGCATGTAATTATAGATCAGATTACGATCTAAAACGACATAGTGAAGTAAGCAAACAGAATCTGTATGTCATCGATCCGGCAGACAATATCAAAGTTTTGCCACATTTGTTTGAATTGTCAATGGGAATAGACAGAAGTATTTACTCAATATTAGAACATTCCTATTATGAAGATATAGAAGCAAAGAGAGTGGTATTAAAACTAGTTCCGCAATTAGCCCCAGTACTTGTGGGAGTTCTTCCACTTGTGACCAAGGATGGTCTCCGTGAAAAGGCTCGTGAAATACATTCAAGGTTAAAATTGGATTATTCGACATTTTATGATGAGTCAGGTTCGATTGGTAGAAGGTATAGAAGACTTGAAGAAATAGGAGCCCCATTTGCATTGACTGTTGACAACCAAACCATGAATGATGATACAGTCACAATAAGACACAGAGATTCTATGTCACAAGAAAGAATTAAGGTCTCAGAAATCACGAATTTTCTTGACACAGTTATCTAGTCAAAAATAAACTAAAATTCCATAGTCGCATAGATGTTGGAATTATCAGCGCTTCAGTAAATTTAGTAGAATCAGAAAACATAAGGCTTTTAGGTCGAATGAATAATTACAATCTACCAAACTAATGATTTTACAGAGAATTACATGTACTAAAACAGTACTTGCAATCATTAGTCTTATAATTATTTCAGGACTTACGGTACTCACGACGCAATCGATAGGACTCAAATTTTCCGCAACAATGTCTGGAGAAGAAGTTTCACCTCCAATCAATTCCAATGTAAATGGAACTGCTTCGTTTAGAACAACTTCTTTTGATACCGTTATAAAGTACAAGATCAAAGTAACAGGATCGTCTGATGTAACGAGTGCGGATATTCATCTAGGAAGAAAAGGAGAAAATGGCGAGATGGTTGTTGACCTTTTGAAAGATAGCAAAAAAAATGGAATTAGGCTGGAAACTTCAATAAGAGGAAATATCACTAATTCGGATCTAGTAGGCTCCTTGACTGGCAAAGAATTGATTAATCTAATTTCGGCAATGAGAAATGGAACCGCCTACGTGAATATTGATACACCATACCACGATAATGGTGAGATGAGAGGGCAGATTATCGTACTTCGATAATATCTAATTAAGGTTCTGAGATCTACAGGGTTTTCAATTCCGGGCCTGACACTACCAAATTTGACAATCCCAAAACCAAGCCTAATTTGGCAAAGTGGACTTACATACATTACATTGATATATGCTTAAATCCAAAATCCCGTAGATCAATCGATGGCAAGACAAGATCCAAACCCGCTTCCATATGGGGCCTTACCGTACTTTCAGATTCATTATTTGATTGAACCAGTAAAGATATCCAGCCCCTCGGCATACATGGCAAAGGCTAGAGCAAAAACAGAAGGACATTTTGAAGACAAAAAAGTAATTGATATAGAGTGGATTGGGGGAAGACTGGCTCAAAGTTTAGCAGAAGACAAGGAGTTAAACGAAATGTTGAAACCATTTATGATTAGAGAAGGAGAGATAAGCATCGATCCACAAAAAGACAGAGTAAGATTATACACCAAGTGGAAGAGAGAAGATAGACTACAGTTCGATCCTCAGTTCTTTCAAATTGTCGAAAGAATTGCCAATGTGATTAAAAGATTAGAATCGTAAAATCAATCTCTAAAATACTGATTTCTCAAGTAGTGTAGTATTTTTTTATTTCATAGTACTTGAAAATATTTTGACTTTAAGAGTGAATCGATTTTTTTATTCACATTAAATTCAATATATACATATTAAGGAACAGTAAATGAAGCCTATGGTGAGTAACCCCTCCAATCTAATTCAGGATGCAAAAGTTGTAAAGAAGATTAAGAATGGAGAGTTCAAAATTGCAATTTATGGTTTAGGTCATGTTGGTGCTCCACTTGCAGCTGTTTGGCTTAGGGCAGGAGCTCATGTCATAGGAGTGGATAATTCAAAAAATGTTCTAACTGCAGCAAGAAAAGGAAAAACTGTAATACCTGAACCAAAAGTAAATGCTGCATTTAGAAAGGGAATTGATACTGGGCGATTCAAGTTGTATGATGATCCTATCAAGGCGTCCGAAGACTCCTATTTTAAGATGATTTGTGTTCCTGTTCTTTCACAAGATCAGGATTTGTCTGCTGATCTTTCTGCAGTTTCAGAAGTAGCTACAATGATTGGAAAGGGATTGAAGGAAAATGATGTTGTATCTCTTAATCCCAGCGTTCCTCCTGGAACTACTGAGGATGTTGTGATACCCATAATTGAAAAACAAAGCCGACTTAAAATAAAAAGTGATTTTTCTATGATATATAATCCTGAAAGAATCTATGAAGGACGTGCGGTTGAAGATATTGAAGAAAACTATCCAGCAATATTGTCAGCCGTGGGTCCAAGAAGCAAGGAAATAGCATATACGATTTATTCACAAATCTTCAAGAAGGGGGTATTACTTTTAGATAGTATAAAGACAGCTGAAGCTGAGAAATTATTTGAGGGAGTATATAGAGATGTCAATATCGCCCTTGCAAATGAGATGGCAAAATTTTGTGAAGCCGCAGGAATAGATTTTTGGCAAGCAAGAGATGCTGCAAATTCACAACCGTACTGTCACATACATAAACCTGGAATCGGAGTTGGAGGTGCGTGTATACCTGTATACCCACAATTCATACTGGATGTAGCCAAAAAAATTAATGTCCTTTGCGAAGTAACGAACATAAGTAGATCAATCAATGACGGCATGCCAGCCTATTGCGTGAGACAAGCAATCAGGTTATTGAAATTCTCAGAACTTCCTAAATCTACAATAACTATTCTGGGATTGGCTTTTAGAGGAGATGTTTCAGACACACGGTTATCGCCGACTTATTCTATAATAAAGGAACTACAGAAGTTTGGAGTAACGAACATTAATATTCATGATCCTTTAGTTAGTGACGATCCTGGATTATCAAATTTTCAAAGGGTAAACTTGACTTCTGATCTAAAAAAAGCACTAAGAAATTCCAACCTAGTAATTTTGTCAACGGATCATCAGGCGTATAAGAAATTAGGAAAGAGGTTTTTTGGCAACATTCCGGTTTACGATGGTCGTGGATTATTAAAGAATTTAGGTAAACGCAGAATGCTTGTAATTGGACAAGGTAACAGTAATATCAAGTAGATATCTAATCTCCATGAAATTTTTTGCGGTTATTAAATCGGCCTATTTTCGCTGAAATTCAATACATTTTTTTATCCACATTTTTGGGAATCGACTGTCGTAAAAATGAAGATGCATGTATGAAGCGATGGCATTGTGAGTCAGGACTCCGTCATGTTTACCACCATCTATACCTATGCCTCGCTTCATCGAATATGCGAATTTTGAGTCTGATGGCAAATCTTCAATTTTAGAGTAGTGGAATTCATGACCCCGAATATTCTTTATGTTTCCAAAAAAAGTTGAATTCAAATCTGCATTTGTATAGTTTAGGGTAAGTCGCCCTGTCATTTTCGTTGTTGCGTCAACTATTCCTACCATTCTAAATACTTTCTTTGAATTTTTGTATCCAGTAATTGATTTGGTGAGATACATTAGACCTCCACACTCTCCGTATACTGGAATTCCTTGTTCAGCGGCTTTTTTTATTGATTTTAGCATTGATTGATTTGAATTTAGTTTATCTGCCATTACTTCAGGAAATCCACCACCCAAAATTATTCCAGATACGCCATCAGGAATACTGGTATCACTGATTGGACTAAAATATGTGATCTCCGCCCCAAGATTCCTCAACACACTCAAATTCTCATTGTAGTAAAAATTAAAAGAGTTATCAAGCGCTATAATGATTTTAACAAGTTTTGGAACTTTACTTTTATCATTAATTGGTTTTGTTAGCTTTGATTTTCTTGTCTTAATTAACGAAAGAATCTTGTCGTAGTAAATTTCCTCTGATACTTTATTTGCCAATCGCACAATTTTACTTCTTTGTGATGATTCTAATTCGCCAGGCGGAATTAAGCCCAGATGACGTTCATCCATTTTCAGGTCTTTGTTTCTTTTTACTATTCCCAGTATAGGAACGTTAATCGAATTCGTACATGCTTCTACTAGATATTTTTCATGCTTGGGCCCTGATACATTGTTAAGGATTATCCCAATTATCTTTAATTTTTTATCAAAATTCAAGTAGCCAAAAATCATTGCTGCAATCGACCGAGCTGCCTTTGCAGCGTCTACTACAAGTATAATTGGGGCATCCAAAATCTTTGCAATATGTGCTGTGCTGGCAAAATCATTTCTTCCAGACATTCCATCATACAATCCCATGACTCCTTCAATTACGCCGATATCAGTATCTAGCGTAGCGTAATCTACAGTTGAAATAATTCCAGCATTACCCATAAACCAAGCATCCAAGGTCCTAGATTCTTTTCCTGTAATTATCTTATGATAACTTGGGTCAATGAAATCTGGTCCGACTTTAAATGGTTGGACCGATAGACCTTTTTTATTCTTAAAGGCATGCATGATAGCCAGAGATATGGTCGTCTTACCAACTCCACTAGTTGTACCTGCAACGATAAGCGATGGTCGGAAAGTATTCAAAGAACTTACCTAACTAATATTAGCCGCCGATATTTATCATGTTAGATTTAAAACGAGCCTATATTGTACTAAGAGTTGTCCTTATCAATTGGGCATTTATTTCACGTCCGATAACGTTGTTGCTTTAAACTTAGTTAAAGTAGCTGGTTTTCAAATTGATTCTTTTCCATTTCCTATTTGCTTTTGATTTTGTGAGAACTATTGTCACTTTCATTTGTTTCACTCGCATCGACATGACTAATTCTCTTGAATCGTTTTATAGTATTATTTGACTTTCGGAGTGGAGGATTCAAAATCACATCCATTTTGTGTTCGTTCCATAAGTGATAAAGAAAAAAATCATTTAAATTTATTCATGATATATCTCCAATGTGAGAAAGAAAGCATCGCAGAAAGAAATTCCATTTGAAAATAGACCGGTCAAAATTAATGAAGAAACTGGGAGACTTTTGCCATAACTAAGTGATCAGCAATAAAGAGTGAATACGGATCTGACTTCAAATTCTCTTAGTTCTTTGCTCATTTCTCTATTTTACTTGTCCTAAAATCCATTTGAGAACTAATTTTATAGCGGGCCCGTCGGTACCCACGCCTACCGGTTCTAAATGTGATTTGATTTAATTTTTGGAACGACATTAACAATATATATTCAATAAACGAAAAAAGTAATTCCTATCCTAAATGTCTCGACTTTTTTCAATTGCTCCCGATACATTTCCACCAAGAGGTGATCAACCATCTGCAATTGAAGGTCTTGTGGAGGGTCTAAAGAAAGGTAAAAAAATTCAGACGCTTTTAGGAGTCACTGGTAGCGGCAAAACGTTTACAGTTGCAAATGTAGTTGCAAGAACAAATAAGAACACCCTTGTCATTTCGCATAACAAAACTCTTGCTGCGCAATTGTATTCAGAGTTCAAGCAATTCTTTCCAGAAAACAACGTAGGATATTTTGTTAGTTTTTATGATTATTATCAACCTGAAAGTTATTTGCCTCAGACAGATACTTACATAGAAAAAGACAC
>Ga0207689_10000630_pt1 | contig 33610 bp, 27 predicted proteins | sample KBSMisM52_FD_184312 | JGI IMG/M metagenome (GOLD analysis project Ga0207689, IMG submission 184312) | Miscanthus rhizosphere microbial communities from Kellogg Biological Station, Michigan, USA - KBS Miscanthus M5-2 (SPAdes) (version 2) | ecosystem: Host-associated > Plants > Roots >...
CTGCTTTCGCAGACGATCTCGTCGAATTCCGCAGTGCCCACCTCAACCGGCTCGGAAATTGCCGCCAGTGGGGACTTGCACGCGCCGCATTTGCCCACATCCGACAGATGTTTCGATGGAATCCGGTTCGGCTTTCCGCAACCAGGGCAATTGCGCACGATCGGCATGACTTTTCTCCTGAGAACGTCCCTCCATTCTCACCGATGGCGGTGCTTCAGTCGCCGGAAAAGGAGGTCAATGCCCATTCGGATCCTAATCGTGCCAGAGTTCCGGATGGGAGGCGTGAATGTGACACTCTCGCTGCAGCACTGGCAGACGACAAAGTTCTCATAAGTGGCTTTCTTTGAATAGGGTGAGAGCAAAAGTTAATCTCCGTTGGGCGGTGTTTTGGGGCTATTTCTCGTCGATTGATCTTCCATTTCCGAAGTGGAAGAGACCCAAAAGGGAAATGCCGCATGTTACTTGCGTTACAGGAGTAATTCAGACTTGAGTTACTTAACTCTTGTTTAGTAACACCTAGGTGCTACAGAATTCACCCAAGGGTTGACTATGAGACAAGAAACTTACCGATTCGCACTGGACGAAGCCACCAAGGAACTGCACGGCATTGTTGAGCAGTTTGAGGCTCTGCGCTCTCGCAAGGAGCAAATAGAGCAAGTTGTCGAAGCGTTGAGGCCTTTCATCGGTCTCCATTCTGAAACCCCAACCATGACCACAGCAATCGAGGCGAGCGCCCCCATCGCCGAGTTTGTCGCGCCCGTGATCGAGGAACCCTCCCCCGAACCCCAATTCACCTTCATGCAGATTACGGGTCCCGGCATGGAGATCACATCCACTGAACCAGCTCCTGTCGAAATCGAAATTGAGCCGGAGCCGGTTCTCGAAGCCGTTGCGGTCCACTCGGACGTGGCAACTGCGGAACAGATTGCCTATTTCCGGCAGCCAACCGCGGACCCCTTCCAGCGCCGCATCGACGATGCACTCTGGGGATGGCAGCAGAGACCGGAAGGTCTTCTGTCGCCCATCTAGTCTGAGGCGACGGGATCAACCTCAGGCGTAAAATCGCAGTCCGAACCGTTCGAAGTTTGCTCCAGGCGAGCGGGATTGGTCAACCCAAATCAGGCGCTTCCGGTACGTTTGCCGGGAGCGCCTGATTGCGTCTAAGCGATCTATATTGTTCTACTTAGGATGACCTATTAGTTGCAGAAGGAAGTTGCTGGGACCTTTGCAATCCGTGCTAAATTCGGCAAGTGGAGATCGATATGAAGCCCAACATCGGAGAAGTCTATCGCGTAGCGTTTGACTCCGCGAACAGCGAGCTGAAGGACATCGTCGGTGCGTTCGAAGAGCTTCGGGCGCGCAAGGAGCGCATCGAAAAAGTGGTGATGGCGCTCAAACCTTTGCTCGGAGCTGAAGAAGCTGCCGCTGCAGCAGCCGCCATGCAAAGCGCAACGGAAGCTGCAGACCAGGCGAGCCAGACCCTGGAAGAAATGCCGACGTACCAGTATCAGAGCACCAATGGTTCATCTTCGGGCGATCCGTTTGCCAGCCGTTTGAACAGCGCGCTGGGCCACGGCGTCGGTCGGAAGTTCAATCGTCAGTTCTGATCCGATCTGGAATTCGCACGTGAGTCGGTGCGCGACCCGCAACCAGGCGTGCCGACAATCTATTGCCAATTCCGTTCCGTCGATTTCCGTGCCACGCGTGGTTGCTTCTGGGAAACAGTCGCAGCGATCGCGATTGCAGTAACTCTTACCATTGACTCTTACTTCTCACCATTGGGTACATGCTAGACTCGCGGCATGAAATCGCAAGGATATGGGGAGATCTATCGTGTCGCGCACGACGCGGCGCAAGCGGAGTTGGCCGAAATCACTGCTGAGTTCGAGAGGCTGCGTGTTCGCAAAGAACACGTCGAGAAACTCATTCTGGTTCTGAAGCCGATCATTGGGGAACGGGAAAGCCCCTCGCCTGCTGTTTCGAAGGAAGAGCCAACCGAAGAGCCCGATGAGACCGTGTCCGCAGTCGAAGCTTTAAATGATGAGCACGCGCGACCACTGGGAGTTGGCGCCGATCCCTTTCAGCGGCGAGTCGATCACGTACTGGGAATCGGTGCAGGCATTCGCGACGTAAGGCAGTACACCCGCCAGTTCTAAGCCCATCTCCCCCATGCTGGTCCGGACTTCCTCACCCCAGTCGTCCGCGGCTTCCCACGCGCGAAATTTACAGCGGTCGTGGTCGTTTAAGCGGGGGTGATGCAGCGTCGATATCGCGAATTGGTCGGTCAATCTCTTCCTGGCTGGTGAAGCAAGCAAAGCTCCTCACCTCATCTGCATCTAAACCCGCGTTGATCGGCCTCGAGATGTGCGCCACTGAGAATTGAGTCCGCCTCAACCAGAGTTTTGTCGAGTGAAGCATCTTGCTGGTGCGGCTGGACCGGCCTCGCGGTACGTCTCTGATTCAGATTTTCAGGAGTTCAGAGCACGGTGAGTGTCCACCGTATTTGTTTTTCGCCCTTTGCCCGCTCTATCGTCGTCTTCATCTGCATCGCAGCCTCTCTTTCTGCGAAGGGCGTCTGCCAGTCGGATGCTTCGCAGCAGCGGTCGGTGGGGAGGGATGCGGCTGATCTTCCTGATGCGCCTGTCGCGAAGAGATCGGCTGAACCGGCTCTGGAGCCGGACTGGCAATCAACCCATCCCGAGGTCACATATTCCTCGAATCTCGGGGGCGAGGGTTCATTCGCCCTTGGCGTCGGGGACTTGCCTGCGGTGACGATTGAAGGCGTGACGCAGTCGCCGCAGCACGAATATGTACCACTCAAGAACTGTCCTTACGACGAAACACGAGCGCGAGAGTGCCGCATGCACTGGCGGCAAATGATCCTCGAGAGTCTTGTGTTCAACGCATTCGAAAACGGCGGAAACGTCTACTCGGGCTTCTGGTATCGCTGGCTGACGACGCACGGCCACTGGTGGCAACACTACATTGACTCCGGGGCGAGATGGCGCTGGAACCGCTGGTCCGACGACAACCCGCCTCTCGATGACTACGTTGCACATCCGATGATGGGTGCGATCACCAACAGCATCTGGATCCAGAACGATCCGAAAGGAATGACCCTCGAATTTCAGAACAATCGAGAGTACTGGCGCAGTCGTCTGCGAGCAACTGCCTGGTCAACTTTTTATAGTTTCGAGTGGAAGATGGGACCCCTGGGCGAGGCCGGCATCGGCCACAACGGCGCTGAATACGGTTACGACCATGGAGTGCTGACAAACGAAACGGGCTGGGTCGAGTTGGTGACGACTCCGGTAGGCGGACTCGGCTGGAATATCACCGAAGACTACCTCGACAAACACGTCGTGAAGAAGCTGGAGAATAGAAGCCACAATCCAATTCTGCTCACGATGGCGAATTTCATTACGCCCGCCCGGGGCTTCGCCAATGTCCTCAGGTTCCGTCCACCCTGGTACCGCGATTCCCGTGTCGTGAAGGCGAATGGTTTCTGGTCCAATCCAGGCGAAGGCATTTCGGCTTCAACTGCTGAAGCGATGCGCTGGGCTGAGCGTCACCCTGAGAGCGGGGCCGATCAGTACCTCGCCGAAGCGGCGCCTCTGCGCAAGATCGATGGTCCGCCTAACTGGCAGGGTCCCGGCGGACGGCACGAGTTCGGCACCTGGTGGGGAACCTCTTTTATCAGCGGCCACGTGTGGGGCTATCAGGGAGATGTGAAGTATATGCCGGTGGATCTGCGTTACTCTTACGAGCTTCACCGCCATCACGAAGCGTGGGCATTGCGCTACTCGCCGGAGATGACTGCGCTGGCAATGATTGACTGGGCCACCCCAACTCCAGCTCCCGCCGGGAACCTCTATAACCAGCGCAAACGAGTGTACGGCGGCGGCCTGAGTCCCGTCGGAATCCAGTGGGGCTTCCTACCGCTTCGCCGCGTGCAGCCCTTCTTCTCAACCAATGGAGGGTTCATCTACTTCACAGATCGCGTGCTCAATCCGCAGGGGTCGAAGTTTATGTACATCATTGACTACGGTGCGGGGCTGAACATCTTTCATCACAGAAACCAGGCCATCACGATCGGCTATCGCTACCAGCATCTGTCTAACGCGAATATCAGCCATCACAATCCGGGCACCGATGCCAACACCTTCTATGTTGGAATTTCCCGCTTCCACACGAAGGGAGACAGCCGCACGGATCGCGACCTACGTTGAAGCGATGTCGAGGTGCACAATTTCCGCGGCCGGAGGTGATCCCTCTTCAACTGTGAGCATCCCAATGGTGACCGGCAGGCTGAAGCGCCGCGGACCGCACGATCCGGGGTTGAAGTACAGCACGCCTTTGTGGCGACGAATATCGGGTTTGTGCGAATGTCCAAAGAGCACCACCGAAAACTTCGCAGCAGCCGGATCCAGGTGGATCGTTTGCACATCATGCAGCAGGTATAGGTACTGCCCCTCGAAGTGCACGACTTCCGTCTCCGGCAGTTTGCCGCATCTGCCGTCGCGATCGACATTCCCACGAATCGCCGTAACAGGAGCCACCTTCTCGAGTGCTTTGAGAATCGCAAAGTCGCCCACATCGCCGAGATGCAGGATGTGCTCAACTCCCTCAAGAGCAGGGATAACCTCCGGCCGCAGGAGACCGTGCGTATCGCTGACGACACCGATGATCATCTACCGAAGCTGAAGAGGACTGGCCAGCGCCGTTTGACTTTCACTTGCTGTGGCATGGCGATGGGATCGATGAGCTGCAGCACCGACCCAGGATTCTGCGGATCGTTCATGGCCATGCAGTAAAGGCCGCTCCAGTTGTTCTGCCAGCTCCAGCCACGAGCTCCCATGGCCTGCGCTTCAATGTGGGTGGCAGCATGACGAGCCGAGAGTGTTTCCCGGCAAGCAGGACAGCGCGGAGATGCTCCTTTTCGAAAACTTCCTCCACACGGACAGGATTGAAGGAAAGCTTCCCATGACTCGTCGATCTCTCCGAACCTGTCTCTCGGAGCGGGAAGCGCGCCGACGTATTCATTGGAGTAATTGAACAGCGCGAGAATCCCGCACTCGCTGCAATACGCGTAGGAATTGTCGCCGAAGCCGGAGTGCCACAACGAATATCGGTAGAAGCGGCCGCAGTGTTCGCAGTCGCCCTTTTTCAGCATGACCATTTCACAACCCCATTTCCAGACGCGTGCGGATCGAGCCGATCACGCCACGCATCTCCAAGGAAGTTGACGCCAAGACTGCGACAGCTACTGCGGGAAAGAAAACCAGATGCTGTGAATCGACGACATGCAGGCTCGCGTGACGACGCCGGGAGCAAATGCAGCCATCCGTGTTACGTTGACTCTGTTGGCTCCTTCACTTGTACCTAGCCGACAACACACGGCTTGCTTCTTGCGATCATTGATTAAGAAAGTAGTGCAACAGGCTGGAGCGGGACACTCCAAAACCAGGATGAAGGATTTGCCCGGAACCAACGAAGTACACGCTGGAACAGACTGGCGAGCCGCGATTGCAGCCTACACGAAACCGCGTGTGCTGCAGGTGCTTGCACTGGGATTCGCCAGCGGCCTGCCTCTTTTGCTTACGTATTCAACTCTTCAAGCGTGGCTTGCTACAGTGGGCGTGCGGCGCGCAACCCTCGGCGCGATAGCCCTGGTTGGCATCTGTTATTCATTCAAGTTTGTATGGGCGCCTCTCATCGATCGCGTGCCGCCGCCACTGCCTCTGGGACGACGCCGGGGTTGGGGAATCACCATTCAGATTCTTTTGATCGCGGCGATTCTCGCACTGGGGTCGTGCGATCCGAAGCATAACCTGCCGCGCATGGCGGTCCTGGCGGTCGTTGTCGCATTTCTGTCGGCGAGCCAGGATATCGTGATCGATGCCTGGCGCGTCGAGAGCCTCACCAGTGATCAGCAAGCTCCCGGAGCAGCCATGCTCCAATCCGGCTACCGGATCGGGATGCTGGCTGCAGGAGCAGGCGCCCTGTTCATCGCAAGCTCCTCGGGATGGTTTGCAGCCTATGCCACAATGGCTGCCTTGCTGGGGTTGGGATTGCTGGTGTTCTTGTTCAGTCCAGAACCGAAGGTGCCAGCGGAGAAGTTGTATGTTGCGCAATCGGTATGGCAGGCGATTCTTCACGCGCTGTACAAAGCCGTGATCGAGCCTTTTCGCGACTTCATGCGCAAGCCGATGTGGCTCGTGATTCTGATCGCAGTCTTCTTGTACAAGATGGGCGAGGCAATGGCGGGAGTAATGTCAACGCCACTCTATATTTCACTGGGATTTTCGCTTCCTGAGATTGCAACTGCCTCGAAAATATTTGGATTCTTTTCGATTGTGACCGGGGCACTGATCGGCGGGGTAGTGACGACCAAATTCGGCATCCGCCGCTCCCTGATCCTTTGCGGTGTTCTGCAGTCGATTGGGAACCTGTTTTTTGTTTTGCAGGCCGTCGGCGGTCATCGGATCGGCTACCTTGCTTTATGTGTAACCGCCGAAAATCTTACGGGTGCAATGGCCGGAACCGCGTTGATCACCTGGCTTTCCAGTCTATGCTCACCCGCCTTTACGGCGACTCAGTTCGCGCTGCTTTCGTCGCTTGCTTCGCTTAGTCGCACGGTGGTGGCTTCTTCAGGCGGAGTATTGTCAGAAAAGATTGGCTGGGTGCAGTTTTTTCTGCTTACCAGCGTCGTTGGCTTACCGGCCCTACTTCTGGTCTTCTGGGTCGGACCGCGCGACGACGACAGCCAGGACAAAGGCAAAGTGGCTATCTGAGCGGAATGGCCGGGAAGTGGACCATTACTACGGTAAGGAAGGCGCGTCACGGAAATCATGTATTGATATAGGTAGACGTGAATTCACCAGGTAAATACGTTCTTCTCTTCTTGACAAGCATTGCGCTGCTCACCGCGGGCGTTGAGGCCGCGGTCGCGCAGAGTGACCAGTATCTTCAGGCAGAATCTCAACAACTGGTTGCGCTGGCGAACCAGGCACGCGCTCAAGCAGGCGTGCCCGCACTCAAATGGGATCCCGCTCTTGCACAGGCCGCACTGAAGCACACACGGCGCATGGTGAGCGAAGGCGGAGCAATCCAGCATGATTATCCCGGCGAGCTGGTGCTGTCAGAGAGGGCTGGCCTCTCCGGCGCCCACTTCAACCTGATCGAGGAGAACATCGCTGTCGGACCAACGTCTCCGGAAATTCATGACGCATGGATGCACTCCAAACTCCATCGCGAAAACATGCTCAACCCAGAGGTCGATCGAATCGGCATCGCTGTTATCGCCCGGCGTGGAGTGCTGTATGCAACCGCCGACTTTACGCGGGCTGTCCAGTCATTTTCGCCCGCACAGGTGGAGCAGCAGGTGGGCTCGCTCATTGCACGAAACGGCGTCAAGGTGATGGCAGATCATTCGCTGGCGCGCGCAGCGTGCACTGTTGACAGGGGCTTTCCGCGAGTCGAAAGCGGTGCGCAACCGAGCTTCGTGATGCGCTGGCAGGATTCGGACCTGAGCCATCTTCCCAACAATCTTTTGCAGCAGCTATCTTCGAAACGGTTTCACGATGCTGCAGTGGGAACTTGTGAGCCGAACGGCGAAGCCGGTACATTCACGGCCTACAGAGTTGCCGTTTTGCTCTATTGATCGCGATCTCAGCGCATTCTGCAGCAATTCCACTCGCGATTCTAGTGCGACGGGGCAGATTGTGCGGGCTTGGCTTTGACCCGCGTATAGGTGAAATCGTACTCAGTGTGCCAGGTCTTGCCACCGTCACTCGATCCCTGCGAGAACTGACGCACTTTGTCCGGCCCGAGATTGAAGAATTGCAGATGCCGTAACAAAGTTCCGCCACCTGCCTGCGGCACGTCGTCCGTCCAGTAATCCATGATGTTGCTCTTCAGTTCTCCGTGAAAGAACATCACGCCCGCGGATGTATCGACCCAGTATTGCTCCCACCGTTTCAGGTTCGGATTCCAGGTGTTGTAGCTCTTGCCGAAGTAGGGACTTCCAAGCGACGTCCAGTTCTCCCAGATGACACATCCGCCCATCTCTTTTGAAATATGACTGTCGCCCCGATGCACTCCATCAATGGCTGAGGAGACCTCCCAGTCGCCAACCCAGAAGTCGAACTGCTTGAATTCGGCATCTTGACACGGGGCGGCATTGTGCTGAACTACCTTTGCAAGGGCGACGAATTCGTTGTTGGAGCGCAGTGAACTCCACTCAGCATCGCCCTGTAAGCGTGAGGGCATCATGAAGCCAGCATTTGCAGAGGCCTTCAGCATCTGAAGCGCGTGTGTTGAATCGCCCATGCCGGCGTACGTGGTCGCAATTTCATAATCGGCGATGAACGCGGGAAGACCTCGGCCGGTTCCGAGCGTTTTGGCTTTCTGCAGCGCTTCGAGTGCGGCATCGAAGTGCTTGTCACCGCGCTCGGAAACGCCGAGCCGATACCAGAAACGCGCGTTCTCCGGTTGCTGCTTCGTCAATTCGGCATACTGCCGTTCCGCTTCCGTCCAGTTTTGCGCGGTATATGCTTTATCGGCGGCTTCAGGTGACACGGAAGCCTGTCCCATCATCGCAATTGGAAGAAGTGCAGAGACAATACCTAGAGCAAAGACCAGCCGCATCGGATCCTCCCCAGTGGTACACGTGCACGAAGAATCATCCTGCAACGGGCTGAGTGGTTTCGCGCTGATTGTGACGAACCGGGCTTCTTGCGTGATGAGCGCTGTTCAGCCGTATCGCTGGTTGCTCTTCCAGAACTCGGGCCATTCCTGCCGCGGCGGGCCGCACACAAAGATGTCCGGATGGTACTCGCTCTCTTCGTTTTTCACTCCAAGCGAATTGCCGAGGTGGCCTGCGAGCCTGCAGCCAGTGAACTCGCCGTCCACTTCTTGTTGCGACCATCCGACGATGATGAGCGTGGTTGGCGGGGTGCTCGGATATGTTCGCAGGTAGAACGAATTTGTGAGGCTGATGGGAGCAGACAGGTGATATGACGCTCCGAGGTTTTCAATCGCTCCGGCTTCACCATAGTTGCCGACCAGAATTCCATAGCTCGATTGCTGATATGTGGGAAGGGAATCACGGACCCCAGCCACTGTGCGCACCAGGTCATCCCACCCAATCTCCTCGCGCAAATCGCCGTTGTTTCTGAACGCGAAGTCGCGCAGCGGGCCGGAAGGGGCTACCGGAACGAGAACTGCTATGAACAATGCGCCCATCGCGAACACTCCAACAAAATAGATGGACTGCAATGTCCGGCGAAGTGGTTTCGTGCGCTGATCCAGCCAGCGTTCCGCAACCACGGCGCCCATTGCTATTAGGACCGGGTAGGCTTCGGCGACGTAGTAGAACCGTCCTTTGTTCAACCAGAAAACAAGAACCGGAACAACGAACATCCACGCGAGCATTCGGTACCGGCTCTCCCGGAAGAACGCGATCAAGCCCGCCAGGCAGAGCGGAATTGCAAATGGGTTTGCGTCGAGCAGAAGCTGCATGGTCCAGTAGCCATCCGCTCGGCCTTGACCCACGTCACGCGCATGGATGTGCTGTAAGAAGTGATAGGAGACAAAATCATGCCGAATCAGCCAAAGAATATTCGGCGAAAAAATGACCAGCGCCACCAGGACACCAGCCCAGAACCACGGAGATGCGAAGTATCGCCGCGCACGCGTCAGTACCATTCCTGCCAGGAGGCCGGCCACGAAGAAGACCAGTGAATACTTTGTCATCAGTCCCAGGCCGATTGCTGCTCCGATCCCAAGCCACCAGCGCGGATTCTCCGTGGTCAGGAGGCGGATGGTGAACCAGCAAACGAGGATCCACCACAAGAACGAGAACGTTGTGTACTGAAATTCCGTGGCCTCGAAGATCGGCAATCCAGACAATCCGACGGAGACTGAAGTTGCAATCTGCGCCAGTCGATTGCCGCCGAAGTCGCGCGCCATGATGCCGCTGACCAGTATGACGACAGACTGCGCGATGACCGAGAAGAGCCGCAAGCCAACCAGCGACAGACCAAATATGCTGAACCCGACTCTCTCAACGAAGGGTGTGAACGGTGGATACGCGACAAATCCCCAATCAAGGTGCCGAGCATCCGAGAGGAATTGCAGTTCGTCGCGATGAAAGCCGTATCGGCCATTGGTAAGAATGTGGAAAAGAGCGAATGCTGCGGCGATGGAGCTGAGAACGAGTAGATCGGCGCGTCGCTCCTGCATTGCCCCGATTCCGTTGCGATCAGCCGGCTCAGGGGACAGACGTAGGTCGGGCACACTCGCCTCCTCGACATCAGACTACGTCTTCGATCCGGCTCCGGTTCCGCAGTTTTCTCGCTTCTCCACCCCAGCAACAGGTTGCCGGGGACCCCGCTTCTGCGCGACGAGGACTGACTTCATTCCGGCAGCAGTGGCGGCCTGGATACCGAGATCTGTGTCTTCGAAGACGAGGCAATGTTCCGGCGCCACTCCGAGTTTCTGCGCACCGAGGAGAAATCCATCCGGCGCAGGCTTGCCGCGTTTGTAGTCTTCGGCGCAAACGAGCACGTCGAACTTCTGCAGCAGTCCAAGCGCCGTCAGCGAGCCGATCACGGACTGCCGCCTGCTGCCAGAAACTACGGCAAATGGAATCCGCCCATGCTGGGCCTCGATATGCTCGATCACCTCCGGAATCCCCTGCAATTCCGGCAACTGCGAGTGATACAGCTTCTCCTTGTACTCGGCAAGGGTATCGACCGGCATGTCCAACCCATGCATCTCATTCAGGTCGGCAATAATCTTCCGCACCGGCTTGCCGCCCCACGAATAGAAGAGGTCTTCATCGTAGGTGCACCCGTATTCGGCCAGGGCTTTCTTCCACGCCTTGTAGTGCAGCGGCATCGAATCCGCAATGGTACCGTCACAATCGAACAGATAGGCGCGGAAGTCGCCTTCGGGCAATTTCAATTTCATTCGAATTGAAGCTCCTGACTCTTGGGTAGAGGAACGATCTTCAAGAACTATCGGGCCGAAGCTGCCACACTCTGCTCGCCAGGCGCGCCGCATCCACCCTCGCCGGGTTTCGTCGGCTCCATCTTCAGCGCATTGTTGAACCGATTAAAGTAGTTGAAGAGTCCGATCGCGCACAGCAGTTCCACAATCTCGCCTTCCGAGTAGAAGCCGCGCAATTCCGCGAACTGCTCATCCGTTACCTCGTGCGGATTGCGCGTGACGGTTTCCGCGAGCCGAAGGGCCGCCTTTTCCGCTTGTGTGAAATCTTCGCGCCGGGGCCACTCCGCCAGATGAGAAAGCTGATCGTCGCTCCATCCCAGATTCCGCGCGAGAATCGTATGGCTTGCAAGACAGTAAGGCGTCTCGTTCACCTGGCTGGTTCGAACAATGATCAGCTCTTTCAGACGCATCGGCACGGTCCCGGTGTTAAGCACAGCTGCAAAATGCGCCTGCATGGTGGCAAAAATCTCGGGTCGATGCGCCATCACCCGAAACATGTTCGGCACATTTCCGCGCACCGCAAAGATCTTGTCATACAGCGTCGCAATTTCAGGAGTAACCTCGTTGCGATCGAGCCGGGATATGCGGGACATGGCGCCCTCCTTCTGCAAATACCAGAATATCTCGCCAGCTCCCCTCAGCGGTCGCGCGGCTCATTGTTCGGCAATGGCGACAACCTGGTTATAGCGCCGGGCCGCCGAGGATCCAATCGTCGAAGCAGGGAAGAGTTCTCGGTCACGAACTTCCTCGCCGCAACGAGGACTGTTCTGCCCTTCCTTCGCGTCGGGTAGCGTCATGTGCATCGCCATCATCGCGATCCGTTTCGCTTCAGGCGAGAGATTTCCAAACCGCGCCGCAATCAGCGCCTGCGGAGTGATCGTAATCTCCGCGCATCCGGCTGCAATCCCGTTCGCAATCTTTTTTGCAGCGTGGCGCGCCGAGGCCGACGCACCGGGCATGTTCGCCGCCAGGCTGAACCACTGGTACTCGCGCGACGCGTCTCCTGTAAATAATGCATTGCGATGCGAGCCTGTCCGCAGCAGCCCAGGGCAGATGGTCGTCACGCGAATGCCCTTCGACCGCACTTCCATCCCCAATCCTTCAGAGAATCCCACCGCAGCGAACTTGCTCGCACAATAGGGAAGTAGATGAGGCACAGCAATGCGGCCCGCAATCGAGCTCACTGTCGCAATCGAACCGGCACGCCTTTCCAGCATTTGCGGCAGCACAGCCAGCGTGCAGTGCAGTCCCGAGTAGAAATTTGACTCCATCACCTCGCGAAACTGCTCCAGCGTCTGGTTCTCAATCGGCCCAACCGTGATGACACCAGCATTGTTGATCAGCACATCGACGCGTCCGAACCGCCGGGTAGCCTCCTCAATCAGTCTTGAAGCCTCCTCCGGCTGCCGCAAATCCGCCGCCACAATCAGCACGTCATCCGCACTCCTCACGACTCCCCGATCGAGCAGTTGCCGCCGCGCCTCCGCCAGTTGGTCCTCATTTCGCGCTGCCAGGACCAATTGCGCGCCGCGCCTCCCGAATTCCTCCGCCAGCGCCAGCCCCAGCCCCCGCGACCCTCCGGTGATCACAACTACCTTGCCCCTGGTCCAATTCAACTTGTTCTGCGTGCGATCCGATAATGTACTGAAGATGGTCGAGGCGAGACCAAGCCCAAGATAAGCGGCATTTTGAAGCAGTGAGCCGTCGCGCGATTTCATAAGTGATTCCTCCGAAAGAAGGTTGGATGGTCGATACGCCTAAGGCGCAGCTTTACGAGTCGGAAAACCGGGGCTCGTCGCGACTCACCATTTTGACGCGACTCGTTCAGTCTGTTAACTTTATAGAGGGCAATTCAGCGCCACTCACTCCTCAGTAGCTCAATGGCAGAGCATTCGGCTGTTAACCGAAGGGTTGTAGGTTCGAGTCCTACCTGAGGAGCCAAAAGTCCAACAAAACAAATAGAATGTGCGGGCGGCCCAATCGGCTGCCATTTTTGTTTTGGGCGAAGGGCTGTTTTGATGGCTGTTCGAAAAATCCTTGCCAGAATCTTCGGCACCGAAATCGCGGCCCGAAGTGCCAAAATCGTCCGTTGCCGAGGTCGCGGTGTAGAGATACGTCTCTCAAATTGTGGGGCGGAGATTGAGTTCGTGGGCTCCTGCGACGACCGAATCCGTAGTCGCAAGGAGATACCACTTCTGCAGCCGACCGAGGAACGGGCTCAGCCTTGGCTCGTCCCTTAAAAGTTGACTTTGCTGTCTTCTGCGCCGTGAATGTGTGGATGCGCAATATGTGGGAGAGATAATGTCCGAACTCGAGTGGAAGAAGGTCAGCGCGGAGCTTTTGATCTTGTCGCTCGTCGAGGCTCGGCCACGACACGGTTACCAGATTCAAAGATCATCGAGCAACGCTCCGGCGGGGCTCTCCACGAGATGCGTTGAGCTCCCAAGTTAGAGAGCGAACCCTGCTGAACCTGCAACCCCTCGCGGGACATCTGCTGAATTCTCTGTGCGATGGTACCGCCATGAATCGGGCCGAGTGCAAGGATCCTCATGATGAAGAGATCGAGCGTGCCTTGGGGAAGATCGAATCAGTCTTCAGTTTTCATACGTTTACCTTCTACTTAGGCATCTAGAAGGCCAAGGTAGCGGCATCGAGCATCACCTTCCGCGGGAGATTCATTCGGCTGGGACGGCAGGTTTGCGCGTGCCGAATTCGATGCCGAAGAAGCATTTTTCGACAAGCATGCAGAAAATGTGCTCGAGCGCGATGTGCGATTCCTGAATGTGCATGGTGACGCTGGATGGCACTACCACGGAGTGATCGCATAGCGCGGCCATCTGCCCGCCCCCGTTGCCGGAGAAGCCGATGGTTATGAGGCCCATCCGGCGGGCCTGATGAAGGCCCTTGATGACGTTTTTTGAATTGCCAGACGTGGATAGCGCGAGGAAGATGTCGCCCTCTCGCCCGAGGGCTTCGAGCTGACGCTCGAAGACGTTCTCGTAGGCGTAGTCGTTTCCGATGGCGGTGAGTATGGAGGTATCGACTGTTAGAGCGATGGCGGGCAGGGCGGGCCGGTCGATGGTAAGGCGTGAGACGAACTCCGCAACGAGGTGTTGCGAATCCGCTGCGGAACCTCCATTGCCAGCCACGATCAGCTTGCGGCCTGCTTTCATTGCGGCTGCGGTCTTCTCGGCGGCAGCCGTAATTGTGGAGGCGATGGCAGGGTCATCAAGAACCTGGCGCATGACGGAGATGGACGAATTCAACTGCTCTTTGACAATCGCGGCGAGTTGCTGAGCGCTGGGAATTTGTGGGAACTGGTCCACAGGATGTCTCCTTAAAGGCTTGAATTGAGCTGCGAGCAGGGAATCTCGCCGCAGACCGGTAAGCGACGTAGCAGGCTTTTACGTCAAGCTGCATGACAGATCCCATGTCGCAGCTGTAGCTCGCGTTAAAGTAAGCACGCGTATCGATATACGATTTCCTCGGAATTTGGTGCCGCACGAAGCGTTTGGGATAATTTTATCGCGCTTGCCGAAGAGTCCCTCTACTCGAAATGAACCGGAACAAACTACGGCAAAGGGATGTTGTAACGATCAGAGTCGAGATTGTTCGCGACCCCTCGTGAATTGGCACGATCGCAGCTTCTCGGAGTCCTATGACTTTCAGCATCTCCGGGCGGGAAGAAGTCGCAATCCACGCATGTTAGAGTCTGAAAGACGTATGAAGGCCGTCGTCGCAATCCACATCACGATGAAGTTACCTAGAGTTCACAAGGCTCCCAGCAGGTGCGACCCTCCTGGCAGCTCGCCCGGTGTACAAAGTGACTATCCGGCCCGGCCTTACTCATGGTCTTAAGGCACCAGTAAGTTGCCGTAGAACCGGTGAGTTCCAGTATCTCTTCGTCCGAATCTTCAAATGCTCCGTAAGAGGACTTACTGCGAAGCGATTTGCAGCGAATCTGTACAAGCTCAGTAGTCATCTCGTCACCTCATCCTGCCGCGCTTGGGTCGCGATCCATCTGTCCGGCGGCGAGCAGGATGGTGCGATAGATCGCGGTCTGGAATAGCTGAACCTTGTAGCCGTTTTGCGAGAGTGGAGTAGCGCTCTGCATTGCGACCTTTGCGGCTGCGCGCGCTGTGGTTTCGTTGATTGTTGCTCCTGCCAGAGCCGCTTCGGCCTCATGCGAACGGAGTGGAGTAGGCGCGGCGACTCCAAGGGCTACCACTGCTTTTCGGCACTTCTCGCCGTCCATGACGAGCACGATGCCGGCGTCGGCAAGCGGCCAGTCAAAGCTCTCTTTTTCGCCGTATTTTTGATAGGCGGAGCGTGTACCGCGCTCTGGTTTTGGGACGAAGATCTCGGTGATGATCTCGTCCGGTCGCAAAACCGTCTCGTTGATCAGGCTTTTCTCCGGCGCAACGTAGAACTCACTCATGTTGACGTTACGCTTGCCGCGTTTGCTCGCGAGTTCAACCTGCCCGTCCATTGCCAGCAAGGGGACTGCGGTCGAGGATGGATGAACCGAAGCACAGGTGCTGTTGTTCATCACAGCGTGGTACTGATTCTCGCCATCGTGAGCGTGGCACTCCTGGCTGGAGCCACCCTTTTTCTTGCAGTCGAAATCGCTGGAGCGGAAGTACCAGCAGCGGGGGCGTTGCATGATGTTCCCACCGATTGTGGCCATGTTGCGTACCTGCGGAGTAGCCGCATGACCCGCCGCATCTGCCAGGGCGGAGTAGCTGCGGCGAATCTCAGGATGTTCGGAAATCTCCGCGAGCGTCACAAGCGGCTTCAGGTGAAGCCCATCTTCGCCCACAGTGATACCGCGCAGGCTGCCCACATTTCGAATATTCACCAGGCGTGGAGGACTGACGATTCCCTCCTTCATCAGGTCGAGCAGATCAATTCCGCCGGCCTTCAGCACCGCGCCATCTTTCAGTTCCGCCAGCGCCTGGTCCACCGTTGTGCAATCCACAAATGCAAAGCGGTTCATGCTCTCTCCTCCTGGCCGACCTTGCCGAATGCCGCGAGTACGTTTGCAGGGGTCATGGGAATTCTGCGCATGCGTACCCCGGTCGCGTTATAGAACGCATTGCCGATCGCCGCTGCCATGGTGATGATTCCTGCTGATTCCCCAATCCCCGCCGCGTCTGTCGAGCTCATGGCGATGTAGTTCTCCACGAGTTCCACCTGGATGTCTGGCACTTCGCGCGCGCCCAGAATTTTGTAGCTCTCAAGATTGGCGTTGAGCATGTGCCCTTTGTTGCGGTCCATGATTCGTTCCTCAAAGAGCGCATACGAAATGCCCTGCAGCATGCCGCCGTTGATCTGGCTGATCACGCCAAGAGGATTGATAGGACGCCCGCAGTCATGCGCTCCAAAGACCTTTTCGACATGCACGCGACCAGTCTCGGTATCCACAGCGAGTTCGACGTAATCAACTCCGCCATAGGTCAGTCTCTCCTTTGCGTACTCGGGACGGCGGGTGGCCCGAACCGAGATTTCGCTGGTTGGCATTTTTGCCGCGAGCTGGCGGATCGTGAATGACTTCGACTCGTCGTTCTTGAAGACGACCTTCGTCCCTTTCACCACCAGATTCTCCGCCGTTGTGCCCAATTTGGGTGCAGCTGCGGCGAACAGCTTCTGCTTGGCTTGCCAGGCCGCATTGCGGACGGCCGGCGTGATGGAGCCGGCTGTAACGCTGCCACCCGAGTTCGGTCCGATGGGATAACGAGTGTCGCCGATGCGAATCACAATATCCGCTGGATGAATGCCGAACTCCTCTGCGACGATGAGCGCGAGCAGTGTCTTGGTGCCCGTGCCGAGATCCTGGACAGAGGACATGAGCTCTACGGACCCGTCCTTTGAGACGCGCACTTCGCAGGACGAATCCATATTGACGAAGCGGTACCAGACGGATTGTGCAATGCCCATACCGCGCTTCACTGGACCTTGGTCGCTGCCGGCGGGCCGGCGATTTTTCCAATTCGTCTTTTCGCGAATGACATTCCGTTCGACCCGGCGAGCAGGGCTTTCGTCGATCTTGTCGCGAAGATCCAGCGGATCCATATTGAGCTTGACTGCGACCTCATCGATTGCCTGCTCAAACGCGAAACAGCCTTGCGGATGCCCTGGAGCGCGAAACGCTGCACCCGGGCCGGCGTTGATAAAGACGTCGTACTCCTCGGTGAGGAGGTTTGGGCACTTGTAAAGATTGGTCGCCGGGCCAGCCGTACCCGCGCCGGTGCCTACTCCAGCCGTTCCGTAACTGGTAAGTGTGATGGCGGTGAGGGTCCCGTCTTTCTTCGCGCCGATCTTCAGCTTCTGATGGGAGTCTGGCCGGTTGCAAGTGATGTGCTCCTGCCGCCGATCGAGCATCAGTTTCACCGGAGCGTTTGCCTTTCGAGAGAGGTGGGCAGCCACGACGCCCTCGTTCCCCGCGCCAAACTTCGCGCCAAATCCACCGCCCATGTATTCCGTGATGACACGAACCTGGCTCTTGGGAACCTTGAAAACCTCTGCGAACTCATCCCGTACACTCGCCGTCCCCTGCGTAGAGGCGTAGACGGTTATCTCTTCAGGTTTCCAGTCGACGACGAAGCCGTGAGTCTCCAGTGCCGAATGCGTCTGCACCTGCGTGAAATACTCAGCTTCAACAATCGCATCGGCCTGGGAGTAACCCTGTTCAACGTCTCCGACCTTTTTCTGTTGCGGGCCATGCACGTTGCCGACTTGCTGAACACCCTTGGGACCTCCTCCACCGCCGGCGCTTCCTGCCGCGTCAGCTGGTCCGGGAAATACCCTGGGCGCGTCTTCGGCTCTCGCGGACTGCTTGTCCACGACAAACGGCATTTCGTCGTAAGTCACTTTCACCAGTGCAGCGGCATCCGCCGCAATCTGCTGCGAGGTGGCGGCTACACCCGCGATGGGCTGGCCGGAGTAGCGGACGATAGGGTACTTCGATGACAGCTCCTGTTTGGGATCGCGCAGTTCCGCAATTCCAAAAGTGTGCTCGATGACGTGCACAGCCTTCACGCCCGGCAGCTTTTCCGCCGCGCTCGTATCAATGGAAGTGATGCGGCCGTGCGCGATGCTGGAGTCGACCATTCGCGCGTAGAGCATCCCGGGGAGTTGGACATCGGCCGTATACTTGCCGCGGCCCGAGACCTTTTGTGCGCCGTCCCATCGCGGCGTGGGCTTACCGATAAAAGTGAGTTCGGAGTTGGGCGGCAGCGGCGGCGGTTCATCCACCTGCACCTGCCGTTCCTTCTGGCTCAACCCGTCCTGGGGGATACCGAAAACAAAATTCTGCGCATGTGTGGCTGCAGATTGACTCGCTGGCGGGGTCTGCTCGTCTTTACGCTCGGCTTGACGAGTCGGTTTGGCTTCGCCCTCTACCCCTTTTTGAACGGACTTGTGCTGATCGTTCGGCTTGGGCGCCTGCGACTGCTGCTCTTGTGCGGCAAAGATGGCTTCCGGCGTCATGGTCAACCCTCCTTCGCTGGGTTCAGGCCCAGCGGGCGCGCGCTCTTGCTGCCGTGTTTTGCCGCATCAAGTGTGGCTGCGAAGACCTTGGGATAGGTTCCGCAACGACACAGGTTTCCGCTCACGGCGTGTTTCACTTCGGCAAGAGTCGGGTTGGAATTGCGCTTGAGAAGCGCTGCGCAGCTCATCACCATACCCGGTGTGCAGAAGCCGCACTGCAAGGCATCGTGCTTAATAAATGCGGCCTGAACAGGATGCAGTTGTTCGCCGTGCGAGATTCCTTCGATCGTCGTGATCTTGCGGCCCACTGAGTCCACCGCAAGTGTCATGCAGGCGAGCTGCGGAGTTCCGTCGACCCACACAGTGCACGCGGAGCACGAACCTCGGTCGCAGACAACCTTGGTGCCGGTCAGGTTGAGATGATCACGCAGAGTTTCAGCAAGCGTGTAGCGCGGCTCAACCGTCACCGCGTGTTCTTGCCCGTTTATATGAAGCTTGATGGGAACGGCATCGGGACCCACGGCGCCGTGGCTTGAAACCGCCTGCCCGGCATCGTGCGCCAGAGCCGTTGCCGTATCCAATACTGACGTCGCTGCGGTGAGTCCCGCGCTTTTCAGGAACCCGCGACGGGACACCTCGATTTTGGGTGTGTCTGACATGGGAGATCCTTGTTCGGTTTGTCGTTCTTACTGGGCTATCTGAGAACTGAACGGGGCGGTTAGTGGCTTGCTCGCCGCTTGCGCGTACAGGGGAGGCGAGAGCAATGCACTAGATGATAGCTCCCGGTCGCGAGAAATGCCAACTGCGAGACCGCAACCTCAGGCGACCAGATTTCTTTATGCGAGGGATGCTGCCAGGGAGGGGGTGAGCGTGAGGGTAAGTACGGTAATGTCATCGTGCTGGCCGAATTTCTTTGCGGCTTCGGCAATGGCACTGGCAGGTTGGGTGCTGATGCCCTGGGTTCTCTGGAAGCCGAAGAGCTCGCCACGTTCGTTCGTGGCTTCTACGACTCCGTCCGATACGAAGGTAAGGCGGTCTTTGGGGTTGAGCTGGAATGTGCTTTCGGAGTAGCAGACATCCGGCGTCATTCCAAGCGGCAGGCCGGATTCAACATCGAGTTCTTGTCCATTGCAATAGGGCGGGAGGTTTCCGGCATTGGCCAGGATCATGTTGCCGGTTGCGGCGATAAGCGCGGCAGTGCAGGTGACGAAGCCTGTTATCTGGCCGTGGAGAACGTAGTTGAGATGAGCGAGAACTTCGGCAGGTTCTCGCACCGCGCAGCCGCGCAGGGCGCCGATGATGGCACCGACGGTCATTCCAGCTTTTAGGCCCTTGCCGCTGACGTCACCAACGACAACAAGCAGGGAGCCATCGTTGGCGGGCATGATCTGAAAGAAGTCACCGCCTACTTCACTGGCGGGCAGATAGACGCTTTCGATGGCAAAACCCGGGGGTGGCGCTCGGCTTTGCCGGGAAGAGCAGCGATTGAATGTTACGGGCAGACTCGAATTCACTTGAGAGGCGCGTTTCCTCCTGCCGGGCGAGCGAGAAGCGCCGAATCAGAAATAGAAGAAGGGCAAAGATGAAGATTGTCCCGACGGCCGGACCGGGCATCAGCACGAACGGTTTTGTGAGCAGTGGGAAACCCCATGTCACCGCCCATCGCTGCCAGCCCAATTGCCACGTGATGAGAAGGATGTTGTTGATGAAGGGAACGCCTTGCCAGAGAAGGGTGGGAACCAGCAGGATGAGCGCGTCTCGATCACGTTGGAGTGCACGTTTAAACAGGGTTGCGAGAATCCAGACGGTTGCAGGGAGCACCGCCAGCGCGGCAAGCAGGCCAGCGATTGCCACGGAGCTGATATTGAAAACGTAAAGAAAAACCGCTGGCGGGCTGATGAACAAAAGGGCGGCGACAAGCCACCAGGTTCTGGAACGCGGGGCCCGCAGCACGACAGAGAAAAAAGCCAGGGCGGCAAGAAGAGCAGCCGATTGCACTGAGCCGTCGATGAAATCAAAGACCGGCAGAGGGATCAGAGCAAGTTGCCTGCTGATGATTAATCCAATGTCTATCGCGTTGGCCAGTAGAAGCAGCGCGAACCATAGATATTCACGTTCTTCGCGGCGTATAAAAAACAGGACAAGCACGACGAGGCCCACGACCGTGCAGAGCACGGCATACGTGTATTCATCGACCAGCCCATTCCACTGGATCGATCTGGCCGTCGCCGCACGTTGTGCGATGAAGCGGGAATCTCCGAAATAGCTGCTACCGTAAAATCCTCCCAGTGCATAACCCGCCCAGACGGGAGAGTGCCAGGCGCGGATGGCGATATGAAATGTACGCGGGCCGGCGGCGGCGGGGGATATCGCGAAGGCACGGCTTGAAAGGACGTAGTTTCGGGAATTGAGGATTGGACCGAATGAACCGGCGAGATGTCCGTCGACGAAGAACTGATAGCCCGTTTCCATCGGTCCTAAGTAGATGGACCAGTCCCTGTTACCCTCCGGCACGGCGACGGTGAAGCGATACCACGCGAATCCGCCATAGTTTTTATAGCCCTGCTGGTCCCAAGGTTCATCGGAACGGACCAGAGTCCATTGCGAATCGTCGAAATTCGGATCGGCCCATGCGGGATTGTCGCCGGTATGAAAGCGCCACAGCCCGTCGAGGGAGGCGACGGGCTCGCGTTCGGCTTGCAGGTTGAAGGTTTGGCCGTGGAGCCCAGAGGGCGCGAAGAGTAAGAGATATAACGTGGCGAGCGATGCCAGAAGCACAGAAAAAAACGAGCGTCTCATTCTCGGGTCGGACCGCCGGGAGCCTGAAACATCCCGTCCAGCGAATTATGTCCGATGATTTTGAGCTTTATCACGTTCCGTCACCTTCTGCGGATCTCGCTGCGGTCTGGGCCAGTCATCTTTTGCCAACGCGGCCTGCAGGCACTCGCCTGACCGACATTCTAGCCATAGTATGCGACGAGTACCGGAAATCGCCAATGCCGCCGGGAGTCCGCTTGTATTCATGTTGGGGTCCGATACGCGCCCCTGCTCTCTGGCGATGAATTTAGTCCTCTCTTAGAGCGTGCATTGGGTCGATCGAGGCGGCGCGGTGTGCGGGGATGAACCCGGCAATGGCGGCGCTGACGGCGAGTGCGGCGGTGGCGGCAACGTAGGACACAGGATTGGTGCTCGTGATGCCGTAGAGCAAGGTCGTGCTGAGGTGGCCGAGGTAGAGAGCCGCCGGAAGTCCCAGGCAGATGCCGATGAGGATGGGCCAAAGGGCGCCAAGCATGACTAACGAAACAATGCCGGAACGCGAAGAGCCCATGGCCATGCGGATTCCGATTTCGGTGGTGCGGCGAGTAACGAAGAACGAGATGACGCCGTATAGGCCCACCGATGCAAGCGTGAGAGCCAGGATGCCGAAGAGGCTGGTGAGGCGCGCGATCAGGCGATCCTGATTGAAGTTGCCGGCCACCTGCGCTTCGTACGAAGAGAAATAGAAGATGGTGAGATTGGGATCGACTTCTGCCATTGCGCGGCGAATGAGATTTTCCACGTCGGTTTGCGGGCGCGAGAACTGGACGATGATGGAGTTGAGGAACATGGAGCTCTGTTCGGAAGAGACTGCTTCAGGGTCGGTGTAGCCGAGGTATTGCTGCGTCAAAGGACGCAGAAAGAGCGGTTCGAAGTCCTTGTGCGGATCATTCATCTTGAAATCGGCAAAGACGCCGACGATGTCGAAGGCACTGGAGTTTTTGGGCGATACGAGACCGAAATGTTGGCCGATGGGATCCTGATTGGGGAAGAATCGGCGGGCAAAAGCCTGGCTTACGAGAACGACGGGAGTTGAGTTCTGCGTGTCCTGCGCAGAGAAGTCGCGGCCCCGCACGATGGGCACACCAATCGTCTGGAGAAAACGCGCGCTGACGCGAACCCACGAGGAAAAGCATTTGTCCTGCGGGCCGGGCGCGGGATGGCCCTGTTGAACGACGCAAGTTCCCCAGGCGTTGCCATCGAGCGGCGTGTAGCGTGCAAAGCTTACGTTGCCTGCGGAGGGCAGGGAAGTGAGACGATCCTCGATTTCGCGGTAGAGTGCGGGCAAGCGTTGGAGCGAGTAACCGGCGCCTTTGGGGTCGATGCGAAGAACGTAGCGGTTGGCGGTGGCGATGCCGAAGTTCTGATTTTGAAGGTTGGCCAGCGAGCGTGTCATCAGAAATGCGCCGGAAAGCAAGACAATCGATAGGGCTACTTGGATAATGACGAGAGTCTTTTGCGGCACAGATGTACGGTCGCGGGTGCTGCGAGAGGCGGTGCGGAATGCTTCGACGGCTTTGGCTTGTGATGAGTACCACGCAGGTACCGTTCCGAAGAGGATGCCGGTGAGCAGCGAGATGAGGAATGCGAATCCGAGAACGGTGAGAGAGGGACTGGCGTGGACCGGCATATTACGCGCATGTGGGAAGGCGAGCAGGAGAATCATGTGCGATAGAACGTAGGCGAGGACGAGGCCGGCTGCTCCACCAATGAGGCTGAGAAGGACACTCTGGGTAAGGATTTGGCGGATGATCCGGATGCGGGCTGCTCCGAGCGCCATGCGGACGGAAAGCTCCGCGCGCCTTGATGTTCCACGGGCGAGCAGCAGGTTGGCGAAGTTGGCGCATGCGATGAGGAGAACGATGCTGGAGAGGATCATCAGCATGCGCAAGCCTTTGCCTGTTTGCTTTTGCAATTGCTGGATGCCGCCGCCTGCGGGAGCAAGGACGACGTGCTGGCGCGGAACCAGAGCGGCGCCTCCATGGGCGGTGTATTGAACGCGCGACGACATCCACTGGCGCAATCTGACGGAGAGTGTTGTCTGGAGCGCCGAAAGATCGGTCTCTGGGCGGACCCTGCCCAGCAGATAAAGCCAGGCGGTGTCATCGTCGCCTTGGGGCATTAGAGATGTGCCGGGGCCTTCGACGGTGGGCTCGGCAGAGAGCGGCATCCAGAAGTCGGGCGGACGCTCAGAGATGCGATCACCGAAAAAGCCCGGTGGAGCGATGCCGACTACGGTGAAGGGATGGGTTTGCACGTAGACAGTGGAGCCGACGATGGCTGGATCACCGGCGAAGTTCGATTGCCAAGCTGGATAGCTGAGAACGAGAACGGGTGCACCGCCGGCCTTGTCGTCGTCTTGGGTGAGCGGGCGGCCGGCGTACGTACTGACGCCGAGTGTCGTGAAGTAGTTGCCGGAGACATACTCCGACCGCAGCGGCATGGAAGGAGACGAGCCCCAGCGGACGGGCTGAGACCCTCCGCCTGCTTGAACAGCGGCGAGCTGTTCGAACTCTGGCGTAGATTGCTTCAGGCCCAGGTAAAGGTCGTAAGGAAAGAGATCGAACTCCCCGGTGTCGCTCTCGAAGCTGTTCCAGTAACAGCAAGTGGCCCCCTGGCCGATGCGATAGAGGCTGGAGGGATCGGCCACCGGAAGAGAGGTTTCAAGAACGCCTTGCACAAGGGTGAAGATCGCGGTGGTTGCGCCGATGCCAAGTGCCAGGGTGATGACAGCCGTGATGGAAAAGCCGAGGGATTTGCGAAGCTGGCGGAGGCCGTAGCTTAGGTCCTGCAGGACGGACTCGAGCCACATCGTGCCTCGACTTCCGCGGCAGTCTTCCTTGATCTGATCGAGGCCGCCGAATTCAATACGGGCGAGACGTCGCGCCTCGCTTTCGGAGATGCCGGAGCGGATTTTTTCGGCGACTTGCGTCTCGAAGTGAAAGCGCAGTTCCTTATCAAGGTCGCGCTCCAACTGTTTGCGGGAAAAAAGCCGCTGGAGCCAGCTCATGAGATTCCCTCTACGGTTCCCTTGACGATGAGGCCGACAATGTCAGTGAGGCGCTTCCAGTTCTCGGTTTCGTCTTTAAGGTAGGCGAGGCCCTTTGAAGTGAGTTCGTAGAACTTGGCTTCACGTCCGGTCTCGGAGAGGTGCCACTTCGCCGCGAGGAGCTTCTTGTATTCGAGGCGGTGAAGCGCGGGATAAAGCGATCCCTGCTGGATCTGGAGGGCGTCGCGCGATATTTGCTGGATTCTCTGGGCAATGGCATAGCCGTGAATGGGGCCTAAGGCGACGACGCGCATGATGAGGAGATCGAGGGTGCCCTGGGGCAGATCGACTTTGTTTTCCGTCTTCATGCCTATAGCTTCTACATATACGATGAAAGCTGTAGAAGGTCAAGGTGTATGTTTGCAGCCAGCGACTCTCGAGCCTTGGGGAATTCGTTTATGAACTCATCGAGGTGCTTGGCGAGTCCTTCATTTCGCGGCGCAGTTCTTTGTACCGGTATCGGCAACGCTGGCGATCAGCCATTTTCCGTCGACACGCACCAGATTGAAAAGGTCTGTTCCGCAGTGATCAACCTTTCCGTCAACCAGAAAGTCGAACGGCGCCCACACCACAGCAAGATCGTTATCGATCCGGACAAGTGGGTTGTGGATGCGTTCCTCAATCTGCGCCTTTCCGGCTTTACCTACGCGCTCCGCAAAAGCTTCAAAGGTCATCTGTGCGGGCTTGCCCTCGCGCATCAGGACCATCGTGCCACCTGGCAGCGTAGGTGCCTTGATTGCCACAGCATCTCGTTTCGACATGCCGTCAAACATTGCCTGAATCGGCGCCAGCACTGCCTGCTCCTCGGTCGATTGTGCAGAGGCTCGAGTGGAGAGGACAGTCGTCAGAATGGTGCCAACAACGAGAACGAAAACGAACCGCTTTGATTGTCTGTTCATGGTCGCCATTCTATCTTGAGATCAGGCCGGCACTACGTTACCTGGAAGGAAGATTTCTCGGCCGCGCATCGGGCGAGTCCCTGGGCGACGGAGGTGAACTCGTTTCCGCCATGCAACCGGTCCTGGCCGAAGCGTTGGCTGAAGATTCGCCGCACCGCGGGGACGAAGGAACTGCCCCCGGTGAGGAAGACGCGATCCACTTCGCGCGGTTTCACCCCGGTGCTTTTTAGAAGAGCATCTACGCTATGCTCAATCGCGCCGAGTTCTTCGACGATCCAGCTCTCAAATTCGGTTCTTGAGATCGGGATGCGCAGGTCGATGGTTGACGCACCAGCTTTGCCATCGCGAAAGGTGAACTCTGTGTGCTCCTGTCGCGATAATTCAAATTTCGCCTTCTGCACGGACTGATGCAACTGATATCCCAAGTCGCCTTCTATGATCGCGATCAGGGCCTCAATTTTGTCAGGCTCGAGTGCGCGAATCCGGGCGCTCTTCAAGATCTCCCGAACATTATTGGTGCGGAGGAACGAGAGATAATGCCAGTGTTCCAAATGTGCGTAGATCCAGGCAGGAACGGCGGGAAGAATCTTGTTCAGCGAGCGTGCCTCAGAGTTTGATCCGAGAGCTGGTGAAACCAGTTTGCGGACGATGCGCCCATCGAAGGCGTCGCCGGCCAATCCCACGCCGGTAGTACCCAACAGGTCGTCGGGCCGCCGTCCGCGACGACGAACCTCCGGGCCAACGCGCAGAAGCGAAAAATCACTCGTGCCTCCACCGAAATCTCCGATCAGAATCAGTTCATCGCGCTTGAGTGTCGCCTCATATGCAAATGCGGCTGCCACCGGTTCCAACTCAAACTCTACGGCTTCGAATCCGGCTGCGAGAAATGCGTTGCGCAGGCGGGAGACGGCGAAATCGTCTTCTTCCTCCGACTCGGCGCCCACAAAGCGGACCGGCCGTCCGACTGTTGCCCGTCGAACGGGGCACTTGAATTGCTCTTCTGCCTGTTTTCGCAGGTCGCTGACTATCCGCGTAACGAGCTCTTCAAGCCGGTGCCGGCGTCCAAAGATTTCGGTACCCGTGAGTGCATGGCTGGACAAGTGCGACTTAAGAGACTGAATCAGGCGTCCCTTCTCATCAGCATCGAGGTAACGCCCGATGGCGTCCGGGCCTGAATAGCCGTGGACGCGACGTTGCCCATTCGCGGTTGTCCACTGATCGAAGTACAACACCGATCGGAAAACGGGGATTGCTTCGCCACGAAATGAAAAGTTGCAAAGTCGAATCTCATTGCCGGGCGAGAGCATAGCAACCGCGCAGTTTGTAGTTCCGAAGTCGATACCGAAAGAGATCTGCCCAAGGCTGCCTGGACCCATGCGCCTATTATTTCAATGGAGCCTCAGTTCAGGGAAAGGGACTCGCGATGATGCGGGCTTTGAAGAGCGAGGATATGGCCGATTGCGAGGCGAGCTCTGATGGCCACGCACAGTGAAAGCTCGGACCGATAAATCAGGTTTGACGCCTTAATGGCATTGCAGAAGAACGAAAATCTCCCGTTACGAATGATCACACTGCTCTGACCCGATAACGGTCTCTCGCAGTTGATGAGGTCGGAAGGGTTCGGCCCCCGGGGTGAGCGCGATATGCTAGTTGGCTGCTGGCGGAGCCATGTATGGAAGCTGCCTTTCTGCGAGTCTCGGAAGCCAAGGAAGACTCATTGCCAGCCGCCGCCGAGCGCGCCGTAGAGCTGCACGAGCGATAACGCCTCTCCTTGCTGCGTGTTTACGAGGTTCAACTGCGCCGAAAACAGGTTCGAATCCGTGGTGAGGACCTCAAGATAGCTGGTAGCCCCTCCCTGATATCGCACGCGGGCAAGCTGCGTGGCGTCGCGCGCCGCGGCAACGAGCTTCTCCTGCTGCTCTCGAGCTGCGCGCTGCTTGTTCACGGCAATGAGTGCGTTGGAGACGTCGCGGAAGGCTCCGGCGATTGTCTTCTGGTAGTTGAGCACCATCTCTTCTTTTTCGCGCTGCGAGAGTTGGAGCTGACCGCGAAGCTTCCCTCCCTGGAAGATCGGTTGGGTAAGGGTACCGATTCCATAAATAAGCTTGCTGTCTGGATCGAAGATGGAAGACAGGCTGTCTCCTCCAACGCCAGCCGAGCCGCTGATGGAAAGCTGGGGGAAGAATTGCGCGCGAGCGACGCCGATCTGCGCGTTGGCTGCCACAAGTTGCTGCTCAGCCTGAAGAATGTCGGGACGGCGCTCGAGCAAACGGGAGGGAAGCCCGACGGGGAGATTCTGTGGCGGCGGGTTCAACGCATTCGGATCGATGTGCGGCACAGGGCCGGGATCCTGTCCGAGCAGAAGCCGCAATCCGTTTTCTTGCTGCTGGATCTGCTCTTCCAGCTGCGGGATCTGAGCCGAGGCGGTGTACTGGAGTTCTTCCGCCTCGCGCAAGTCCGACAAGGGAACAGAGCCGCCACTCTCAAGGGTCTTCGTAAGCTGGACGGACTCCTGGCGGGTCTTCAGCGTCTCTGTGGCGATTTCCAGTTGTGCATCGAGCGCTCGCAATTGGAAGTATGCGCTGGCGACCTGCTGAACCAGTGTCATGCGCACGGCTCGCTGAGCCCATGTTTGTGCGAGCAACTGGGCGCGTGCGGCCTCAGATTGGCGGCGATATAGGCCCCAGAAATCCGGGGTCCACGCTGCGGAGATGTTGAAGCTTCCCGCGACGGTGGCTCCGCTGGGCAAGCCGCTGCCCAGAGAACTGGGAAGATCCGCGCCGATTCCTGTACCGCCTACGTTTACGCTGGGGAAGAGCTGGGAGCGCGTAATGCGGAGCTGTGCCTGTTGTTCAAGGACCCGCTTCGCGGCGATCCGAATATCGTAGTTATTCTCGAGAGCGGTGCGGATCAGCTGCTGCAGCTCGGGCTCACGAAACACCTTTGCAAAATCCTGATCGCCCAGAGATTCTGGATCGGCGCTCGAGATGGCGGCGTTATCGGCTCCGCGATATGTGGGCGGGGCCGTCACCTGCGGCCGAACATAATTCGGCCCGACCTTGCATCCAGCAAGAAGCAACGCGAAGACGAAGGACAAAGTGAGAATCTGATGAGTTTTTACTGTGGGCGCTGTCATGCCTGTCCCTCCTGCGCGTCGCGTGCCAACGCTGGAGCGCGATGCTCTTGCGTCTCCGGCGGATGAGTTGAATCCATGGTGGTATCAGCCCCGCCAGTGCGCCAGCGGTGCGAGAGGTACTCGACAACCGCGAACGTAACCGGCACCATGAGGATTCCAATCGCTGTCGCCAGGGTCATTCCACCGATGACGACTGTTCCAAGGATGCGGCGAGAGACGGCTCCGGAGCCGGATGCTGTCCAGAGCGGCAAGCAGCCGAAGATGAAGGCGAAGGCCGTCATCACGATCGGGCGGAATCGCAGACGGGCAGCATGTAAGGCAGATTCGGCAATGCTCTGACCCTTGCGGTAATTCACTACGGCGAACTCGACGATCAAGATGGCGTTCTTCGCCGAAAGGCCGATCAACATGATGAGGCCGACTGTAGCGAAGATGTCATTCTCGAGCGAACGCATCGTGAGCGCGAGATAGGCGCCGAGAATCGCTACCGGCGTGCTAAGCAAGACACTGAACGGCAGTGTCCAGCTCTCGTAGAGTGCCGCGAGGATGAGGAACACGAAAAGCAGAGACAGACCGAATACCATCCACGCGGGAACACCCTCGGCAGCGCGCTGTTCCTGATAGCTCATGCCCTGATATGAGAAGCCCATTCCGGCAGGCATGCTTTGATGAAACGCGTCTTCCAATGCCTCGCGGACCTGGCCCGAGCTGTAGCCCGGAGCGCCGGAGATGTTGATCTGCGCCGCGTTGTATTCATTGAAACGCAGGATAAACTCCGGTCCGGTGATCTGCTTTACGTGTACGAGTGAACCGAGGGGGACCTGACTCCCATTCGCGCTTCGGACATAAAACTGGTTGATGTTCTGAATATTGGTGCGCGAGTCACCTTCCGCCTCGACGAATGTCTGCCACTGACGGCCGAAGCGATTGAAGTAGTTGACCAGGTAGCCGCCCATGAAAGTCTGGAGCGTTGTATAGATCGAGCTCAGCTCCACCTGCTGCTGCGAAGCTTTGTCGCGATCGACATCGGCATAGAGTTGCGGCACTGCAGGCAAATAGGACGGCACGGCTGCGGCGATCTCCGGACGTTTCGATACTGCTCCGAGAAATGCAAATACATTCTTCGTGAGAAAAGTCGGATCGTCGTTGCCAGAACGGTCCTGGAGAATCATGGTGACGCCCCCCGATGTGCCGATGCCAGGGATCTGCGGCGGTGGGAATGAGAAGGCCAATCCCTCGCTCACGCCAGCGAGCTTTTGTTGCACGCTCGCCTGAATCGCTTCGATCTGCTCGGCACGGGTTTTACGGACCTCCCATGGTTTCAGCGAGACGAAGAAGAACGCGGAGTTCGTGCTCTGCGTTTGGGTGAGAAGGCTGAAGCCGTCAACGCCGACCACGCCGGAGATTCCCGGTGTTTCCAGCAGCGCCTTCGTGACGCGCTGCACGGCGGAGTCAGTTCGCTGCAGAGAAGCTGCATCCGGCAGCTGCATTGCAACGAATAGGTAACCCTGGTCTTCCTGCGGAAGGAATCCTGTTGGCAGGCGTCCACCGACGAAGACAGCCAGGATGGCAACGCCGAGTAGAGCCAGCATGGTGATGCCGGATTTGTGAATCAGCACTCCGGATGTGGACACGTACGTTTCAGTCGTTCGACCGAAGAGGCGATTGAACCAGTTGAAGAAGCGCTGCAATGGGCCCGCGCGTCGCGTTGGATCTTTCGGTTTCAGCAGAACGGCAGCAAGTGCCGGGCTGAGCGTGAGCGCATTGAACGCCGAAATCAAAACTGAAATTGCGATGGTGATGGCGAATTGCTGATAAAGGCGTCCGGTTATGCCCGGGATCGCAGCCGTGGGGATAAATACGGCAGCGAGAATGAGCGCAATCGCCACGACGGGTCCGCCGACTTCCTCCATCGCTTTGAACGCTGCATCGCGTGGGGTCATGCCTTCGTCGATGTGGTGCTCGACGGCCTCGACCACGATGATGGCGTCGTCGACCACCAGACCGATTGCGAGAACGAGCCCGAAGAGCGACAGCGTGTTAATAGAAAAGCCGAGAAGGGGAAAGATGGTGAAGGTGCCGATGAGCGAGACTGGAACGGCCATTAGCGGGATCAGCGTTGCGCGCCAGCCCTGCAGGAAGATGTAAACGACGAGGATAACGAGCGCCAGCGCGATCAGCAGCGTAACGACGATCTCGTGAATGCCGGCTGTAACCGCCTTTGTGGTGTCCAGTGGAATGTCGTAGCGCATTCCCGCTGGAAATGTTGCGGACAACTCGTGCAGACGTTTAGTGACGGCAGCGGCTGTCTTCACGGCATTGGATCCGGGAAGCTGATAGACGGCCATGATGCCGGCAGGTGCGTTGTTATAGCGTGCTGTCAGATTGTAGGTCTGGGTGCCCAGTTCGACGCGCGCAACGTCGCGCAAATGCAGGATCGAACCGTCAGGGTTGGCGCGGATGACGATGTTGCCAAACTCTTCCGGCGTGACAAGGCGGCCCTGGGTGCGCACCGTGAACGTGAACTGCTGGCCATTCGGAACGGGTTCACCGCCGATCTGGCCCGCAGGGTTGACATTGTTCTGAACCTGAAGAGCATTGATGACGTCTGTTGCAGTGACGCCAAGCTTCGCAAGCTGATCCGGCTTCACCCATACGCGCAGCGCGTACTGTCCGCCGAAGACCTGGATGCGAGCGACGCCTGGGACGCGCGTCAGTTCATCCTGCAGGTTGATGATTTCGTAGTTGGTCAGGAAATCGACACTGTATTTGTTGTCGGCCGATGACAGTCCGATCAGCATCAACGGCGAGGTCAGCGATTTTTGCACCGTCACTCCCGCCGTGTTTACCTGGGCGGGTAACTGCGCCTGTGCCTGCGAAACGCGAAGCTGTGAAAGCACCTGGTCGGTGTCGGGGTTCGTCTTGACGTCGAAATCGACGTACACCGTTGCCTGGCCATTGTTGGCGTTCACCGAGTACATGTACAGCATGTTGTCCACGCCGTTCATCTGCTGCTCGATTGGCGTGGCTACGGCCTGCGTCAGCGTTCGCGAATCGGCTCCGGGATAGGTGGCCTGCACCATGATTTCCGGCGGCACGATGTCGGGATATTGAGAGGTGGGCAACGTCAGCATCGCGACAACTCCGATGATGACCGTGAGAATGGCGATGACGATCGCCACGATCGGGCGACGAATGAAAAACTTGGACACGGGTTACCTCCCGCCGGTTGGGTTGGAGGTCAGGACTGCAGCTTCCGCCGAAACCTCGTGTGGGCTGATGGGAGCGCCATCTCTGAGTTTTTGCACGTTATCGGTGACCACGCGATCGCCCGGCTTGAGGCCGCTCTCGATGATCCAGTCGCTGCCCGACTGCGGTCCTAGCTTCACGTTGACGACATGCACGTGATTGTCTGGACCGGCCACGTAAATCTGCTCAAGTCCCTGTAATTCCTGGACGGCAGCCTGGGGTACCAGAAGTGCACTGTGTCGAATTTCGGTCGAAGCTGATACTCGCCCGAATTGTCCGGGACGAAGCAGGTTATTTGGATTCGGAAAAGAAGCCGCGATGCGGATTGCGCCTGTCTGCTGATTCATCTGGCGGTCGACGAACGCGATGCGTCCCTTGCGTGGATACGGTGTACCGTCTGCGAGCGTGAGCGTCAGTGGGATATCGGATTTGCTGCTGAGCAGATCGCCCCCAACCTGGCGCACGCGCGAGGTTAGCGCGAGATACTCCGCATCACTGATTGAAAAATAGACTTTGATCGGATCGAGTTGCGAAACCGAAGTGAGGACAGATTGCGGACTCACGAGGTTCCCGACTTGCGTCGTTGCTTGTCCAGCCACGCCGCCGATCAAGGAGCGGACTTGAGTGAATCCCAGATTCAGTTTCGTGGTCGTGAGTGCGGCCTCGGCGGACCCTACCGCGGCCTTGGCTGCAGCAACAGCGGCGTCGGCTTGTGCGGCCTGCTGCTTGTCGTTGTCAAGCTGGCTCTGGGCAATGGCTCTCGCCTGGGCGAGTGGAGTGTCGCGCTTCAAATTGATTTGCGTGAGGCCCTGCTGCGCTTCTGCCTGGGCAAGTTGCCCCTTTGCACGCCCGACCTCCGCCTGGGCCTGGTCTACTGCGGCCTGAAACGGACGAGGATCTATCTGAAAAAGAACCTCATTTTTTCCAACCGTAGTGCCCTCGCGATAATTCTGCCGGACCAGGTATCCGCTAACCTGAGGCTGAATCTGCGCGTTGACGTAGCCATCGAGTGTGCCGACCCATTCGCCTGTCAGAGGCACATCAGACTGCCGGACTTTGACCACTGAAACCGGCATCGCCGCGGGTTTGGCATCCCCCGTGCTCGCCTGCGTGGTGGCGCAACCTGTGACGAATGGTACTGCGAGAACGAATGCGCTGAAAGCCGCAAATGAGAACCAAGACCGGTAAGTATGTTGCTGTCGGGGAATGGCGCGCTGCATCAAGATGACCTCCGCGTCCTTTTCAGGAAATCTGTACAGAAAAGATACAGACCTGTATATTTCTCAACAGACGCGCCAGGGTTCGTTGCCGATTCAATAAAATCTTGCGCCGACGGGTTTTACGTTGAAGTCCTTAGCCCATAAGCAAGAACGTGCACTAGTTACGCGCCAGCAGCTCATGAAGGCCGCCAGGGAGATTTTCACGCAGAATGGATTCGAGTCCACCCGGATCGAGGACATCGCTGAGAGGGCAGGGAAGACCCGCGGTGCTTTCTACGACAATTTTCGGGATAAAGAAGACGTATTCTTCGCGATTTTCGAGGAGGATATTGCACGGGATCAGGAAAGGGTTATTGAAGAGCTGGCGGGAGCCGCCGACCTCGATGCGAGAATCGATGTTCTTGCCGAGCATTTGGAAGAGCTTCTCCGCGACAGGCAGCGCGTCCTTCTGAATCTCGAATTCAAGATCTACGTGATCCGGCATCCTCAGAAGAGAAAGCGCCTGAGTCAGCTTCACGCGGAAATGTCCCTGCGCTGCTCGATGACCAAGATCAATACGCTGTTTCCCGAACTGGTTGGAGCCGTAATTGACAAGCGCCGCCAGTTGACGATGGAAGTTGGCGCCATCATCGATGGCCTCGCCCTAAATTCCTTGTTCAATCCGGAGGCATTGACGGTCGGACAACGAAAGCGCTACCTGCGAATTGCCGCCAAGGAAGCGTTGCAGGCCGCCCGCGAA
>Ga0207689_10000634_pt1 | contig 33571 bp, 27 predicted proteins | sample KBSMisM52_FD_184312 | JGI IMG/M metagenome (GOLD analysis project Ga0207689, IMG submission 184312) | Miscanthus rhizosphere microbial communities from Kellogg Biological Station, Michigan, USA - KBS Miscanthus M5-2 (SPAdes) (version 2) | ecosystem: Host-associated > Plants > Roots >...
CTTGCGCGACGAACGCTGTCGAGGGTCCAACGGATGCGTTCACCCCGGTTGTAGACGGGAACGATTACGCTTACATCCGGCATGAGGGAGGATACGGGGGGGCTCACGATGAGGGGTGGGGAAGGCCGAGATGCGGTGAGAGCTCTGCCCAAGATGTCCGCAGGGAGTCACGATGCGCGGCGAGAGAGTAACTGTGATGAATGAAGGCGGCGGCCGCAGTGGCCCTCGCCCGCAGCGGAGCGGGATCGTGACGCCATTTGTGGAGCACGGCTTCGACGGTGCGCGCGAAGTCGAGGATGTCCCCGGTCGCGATGGGCCAGGAAAAATCGGGGTGCATGAACTCGCGTGCAGCTTGGCCGTGATAGCCGATGGTCAGGCAGCCGCACGCCATCGCCTCGGCCGGCGGGAGGGAAAAGCCTTCCGGATAACCAAAGCTCAGAAAAATGAGTGATGTCCGCAACAGGGTCGCGGTTTCCGATTCTGAGAGATTGTCGATCGGTATCACATCGATCCCGCGCAGCGCGCCGCGTAGCGCGAGGATGTTGAGCACCTGCATGGCCTCTTCAGGATGCTTGCGAGGCATGTAAACGAGGCGAGGTTGCTTGCTTTCACGGGGATGGAAACGCGTTGCGTCGATGTGATAGCGAAGGCGCGCGACAGGAAGGAGGGGGAATGCATGACGCAAGACCTGCGCGCTGTCGTCCGACACCGTGAGAATGCCTCGCACGCCGTGGTCCCCTGGTTGCATGGGGGCCGGCGAAGGCGGCAGGTCGTAACCATTCATAAATGAATAGTAAGCATTTTGATTAAAAATGATTTTGCGCACTCCGGGGTGGTCCTTCATCGCCCCGCCCCACACCTCTGGCAGGATCAGTATATCCTCCGGGCCGGGCGCAGTGGCGTCGGCGTAAAGAACGGGTTCGGCGGAGTTGAACCACCTTATGTGGAAGTCGCTTTTTCGGTGATAGACATAGGCGTCCAACTTCAGCTCCGCGCGTAAGCTTTCGACGAGCCGATAGAGCTGGCGGACGCCGCCCGCCGGAGCTGCGTAGTCCGGACACGCCACCAGCACGCGTGAAGGTGCGCCCGGTGCGCGGAGGGCGGGCTGTTTGGGCCTTAACGACGGGAATAGCCGCATTGGATGGCGATATGTTGAATACGTTTGGCGAGGCGCCAGCCGACCAAGGGGACCAGCGTCTGGGTGACGCGTCCACCGGGGCAGGAGGGCAGGGTTGTGCCGAGTGCGCGCGCGCGTCGTTCCGCGATCAGCGCGAGCGCGGCATGAGCCGGATAGGCTGCGTAAGCGAAATCCATCAGCAATCCAGCGGCGGCGGCCCGGGTGCGCGGCGTGTCTTCAGCAGCGAGCAGATGGTTGCAACAGAGGTTGAGCGCGAGGAGTTGCCCATCGAAGGCGCGACGCGTGCGGTTTTGAGCTTGGCTGCTCATCGAGCCGGCCACCATGGTGCGAAAATAAGCGCGCGCTTCCGGGGTGACCACGACGTTGTCTGCGGCGAGGAGGAGCCGGGTGATAAACTCAAAATCATCAAGGCGAGAAAGGAAGCGTTCTTCCCAGGGACCTGCGGCGGCCATCAGTTCGCGCGGAATGAGCCAGGCCAACGGGGTGGTTTCCATCCGGTGGGTCCACCACCGGATGAGCCAGTCGCGCGAGGGGAGTTGGGAGAATTCGGGGTGGGTGCCGGCCCACGCTGGGTGGTAATCGACACCCGGGGGGATCTCGTGACGGACTCCGTCGGCGGAGTCGAAGAAACGGATGATTTCACCCATCAACAGGGTCCGGCGCGAAAGGGACGGGTGCCAGTGGGCTATCTGCTTCTCGATCTTGTCGGGAGCGAGCAGGTCATCGTGATCGAAGAACTGGAGATAGTCGCCCCGGGCCGCGCGGGCTCCGGTATTGCGTGCGGAGCAGGAGCCGCCATTTTTTTGGGCGATCACGCGAAGGCGATCACCTTCAAAGCGCTGCGCACGTTCGAGGCTGCCATCGGTCGAGCCGTCGTCCACGACGATGACTTCGATGTTGGGCCATGTTTGCGTGAGTGCCGAGCGTATCGCCGGCTCAAGATAGTCTCCCGTGTTGTAAACCGGGATGATAATGGAGACGAGGGGCGTCATTCGTTATTCAGATTTGGCAAACGCCACTCATCACCGCAATGACCCGGTGAGTGCGATGGGCGATCGAAGCAGTATCCAGTCCGCCTTAATTTGGACGGGTATCCAGTTGAGTTTGGCAAGGTGGGCGAGGGCGATGGAGCAGCGGCTGCTCATGATAGCATATTCGAACGGAGCATCGGCCAGAATAGCGTCCATGGCGGGCGCTATGTCTTGGCCCGGTGGAGGCATCCGATCCGGGTCCAGCCCTGCGGACCGGAGCCGTGCGATTTTTTCCTTATAATGATAGGTAAGGGAAAAATGGCCGGCCCACACTCGGGCTCCAATAAGTCCGGGCAGGATTCCGGCGGCCGGTTCATCCGCGAGAACAAGCGGCACATGGTCTTGGCTAATTGGGATGAGTCGGGTCAGTTCGATGAAATCGGCACCGAGTCTCGGAGGTTGCTGAAGCACGATCAGGCGCAAGCTCATCGCGAGCGAAGGCACGCCCAGAAGCACCGTGATCACCGCCGCAGCGAACAGGGGCGAGATCAGGGCGGGTAGCGGTCGCACCCAAGCGACGATTCGCGTAAGTCCCCATCCACTCAAGATAGCCGGTCCAAGCATGAGGCCGCTGGCTAGTTTCGCCTTTCCTGCTCCCCCTAAAATCAGGACGGCGAGTAAGAGCACGGTTGCGGCCACAGGCAGGACAATCCGCCGCGAGTCAGTGCGCCAAGCTGAAGGCAATCCGAGTGCGGCCAGGACCAGCCATCCAGACAGGGCGACGCCCCATGCCAGTGGCCCCAAGCCCATGTTGAGCGCGAGAGACTCTCCGGCGAACGTGGACCATACGGGACGGGTGGAAACCCACGCTGCCCAGCCTAAGCCAGGGGCGAAGGCTGTGGTGAGCAGCAGACCAACAGCGAGCGAAGCGCGCCACGCGCTTGGTTCGCGTCGGCGATGAATGCCATGCCACGCCGCCTTCATCATCCAGGCGACAAAGAAAACCAAGGGTTCGTAGGGTCGTGAAAACGATAGCAGGAGAGCGGTTAAACCCACCATCAGCGCGAGTGCCTTGGATGGCTCCTGCGCGCATAGGCGGTTCTCCAACTCGGAGGCCAGCCACCAGACCGCAGTGAGCAGAGCTAGTCCCATTGCATGGTAGGCGTATGTCAGCAGAGCGGTTGCGGGGAAGAGGTCGAAAAACAGAAGCTCGGGAGCCGGAGTGTCGGGCGCTAATCCGAAATGAGAAGCGAGGTGCCAGAGCCAGGATCCCCCGGAGCCGATCAACAGGGCGAATGTCGTCCACGAACGGGCCGATACCCCGAGCCCAAGCGCTCCGGCCGCCCGTCGGAAGAATACCACCGTCAACATGGCGCTGAACAATCCCGCCGCGTTGTAGAGTCCCAATGGCGGTAAGCTGACCAAAGCGGCAAGTTTCCCAACCAACCAAAGGGGGAACAGCCATAAAAGGGCGGCGTGAGGCTCGGTGGTGAACTGCAACCCGGCTAAGTTCGCTCCATGCGTGTATTGCATGACCCACGAGAGGTCGGACCACGTGTCGCTCGCATTGAAAAGAATACCGGGATTCACGAGACCGTCGGCATCTATCTCAGGCACGAGGCCCCACGGCACCCCGAGGATCGCGCGCCAAGCCAAGAGCCAGGTTGCCGCCAGAACGGCCGCCAGCAGATCGCCGCCGAGACGGTTTTGTTTCATGGGTTTGGGTGGTGGCATCGGGTTAAGTCGCCTTGCCCTGAAAGACGTCCGGCCAAGCCGTGCCATCGGATGCGTTCGGGCTTTCCACGCCATGCCCGGGCTCGCCACCAAGCGCGGGCTTGGCGAAGGGGCACCGTCCAGCGTGCAACCGGGGACCAAGGGCAAGCTTGGTGGCGCGCAAGCACGCAAACCCATGAGTGCTGGATCGCGCGATTGAGCCGGCCAAGGTAACCGGGTTCCAGCCGGCTTGCGGGGATGAGGTGGTGCAACACGAGCGCAGGGAAATACGCTGCTTCCCAACCCCCGGCCAACGCGGTGAGGACGATATCGTTGTCTCCCCCGGATGAAAGATCGCCGCCGCGCCGATCGGTGGGCGCATGGCCATCGGCTTCGAGCGAGGCGAGCCAGAGCGCCCATGCCTCGCGACGCAGCACCATGCCGGCTCCGAAGGGGGCGAAGAGCGGATACGTTTTGTGGGTGGATCCGGGCGGACGCAGGCCTTGTGAAATCTGGGGCTCGGGGCCCAGATCGCGCAAGGCGAGCAGGCCGTGAAACTCATGGGTCCAAGCCGGAGGCGGGGACTCGAACTCGGGAATCACGCGACCGCCGAAGGTGCCGACGTGTGGGTGCGTCGCCGTCAATGAGAGCGCCTGCTGGAGGTAATCGGGCGCGAGGACGTTGTCGTCATCCACCATCGTGGCAATGGGCGCTGCGGCTGCCAAGAAACCGCAACGACGAGCCTTGGTAAGGCCGATATCAGGCTCGCGCAGCACCCTGAAGTTGGCGGGCGCGTGCCGTGTCATGAACGCGGCGCTGGGCGGGCGCGTGGAGGCGTTGTCGATGACCAGGAGTTCCCATTGTGAGGCTGGCAATGTCTGCGCACGGAGAGCTTCGAGCGTGCGCACGAGGCGGCCCTCGTGCGGGTTGTGCGTGGGCAGGATAACCGAGATCAGCGGTGTCATCGGGAGCTTACGACCCGCGCAGGCACGCCATGGGCGATTGAGTTGGCCGGCAGATCGGCGGTCACCACCGCGCCAGCGCCGATCACGCAACCATCGCCGATGGTGACGCCGGCTAGCACGGTGACACCGGCGCCAAGCCACACGTCGCGGCCGAGCTTCGTGGGCGCGACGATGTCGGGTCGCGAGCGTATGCCGACGCCGGGCGGAGGAATTTCGTGATTCGACGAGAGAATGCGGCAATGCATGGCGATCAGGCAGTCGTCGCCGATCTCGACCCCGCCGTGCCCGTAAACGACCACGCCGGGCCCGAGGAAAACATCGCGGCCGATGCGGATGCTACCGGCGTGAGGATGGAGGAGAACACCCTGTTCCAGACGGCTGCGGTCGCCGATCATGACCGTTCCTTGGCGGGCGCGTGCATAACCGCGTGCTACGTTGCAATAGGGGCCGATGATTACCGACGCGCCCACTTGGTTGCCGGTGGCGCGCACCAGCACACGGCGCCACGCGGCTTGGGCGAGTTGTATGCGATGAATCAGGGCGAGCAGCATGGGCGGAGGATTATTTGAGGGGAATCCGGCTATAGGGCTGGCTCAGCGCCACGATGTCAGCCCAACCGTTGCGCGTGGCGGATTCGTTGTCGGGTTTACCGAGGTATTTCAATTTTCTCAGGCTGCGATAAACCCGATCGACGGCTCGGTTGGCCAGGTTTGCACCCGACGCCGAGGCGAAGGTGCGGGCGAGTTCGCGGGCCTCCGTTGGGGAAACGATTTCCCACGACAGGGTGTCTTTCCAACACATCGCCCACTCGGCGGACTCGGGGTTGGCGCGGTGGATTTTTTCCGCCATCTGCAACGGGATGGAGGTGCTCCACCACGCTCCGTCGAAGGAGGTGGTTTTCGAGGCGAAACGAGGCCGGCCGGCGTAAGTATCGACGATCCAGTGATGGTGGGGATGGCCCTGTCGATTGGTCATCCGGTCGCGCCTGCCTGCAGTTTGTTCCGAAAGGCGCGATGGGGTGACCAACGCACCGGCACGACTTACGCGGGCGAGTTCGCCGAGAAGCGCGAAAGGAGACTTCAAGTCTTCGATGGTATGCGAGCAATAGGCGAAGTCGAACGTCCGGTCGGCAAAGGGCAGGCGGAAATCCGCCGCCAGGAAGTCGAGCTGGGTCCACGTGTCGCGCGTGAACCGTTCGCCCGGCAATGGGGTGAGTTGCAGACGCGCCCCGCGGGTTTCGTAGGGCATGAGGTCAACGACGTGGGTTGCCTGAGGCAGGGGGATGAACCAGCCTCCACAGTCGAGGACGCGCGCATCGGGGGCCAAGGAGGCCAGAGCGTTTTGAACTTCTGAGTTCATCCGATTTTACGAGGAGAAATACGACGAATGGCTTCTTGGATTCGTAGGGTGTTGAGCGGCGAGAGAAATCTGCGTGCCAAGTGCAGCAGCGCGTTGCTGGTTTCCGGTGCGTTGCCGCCCATCCGATGATTGAGCGCGAGGGCCCGCTCGGCAGCTACTTTGTCGCCGTGGCGGAGGAGATGCCGGGCTGCGATTTCAGATTGGTTGGCCACCTCGCTATGCACGCGAGCGGGTAACTTTTGGCCGTAGGATTCCAATGCGTGTAAGCGCCAGTTCCAGCTCGCCCGATAATCGTGGCTGAATGAGGCCGCGCGCCGCACCGATTTCGCGGCCACTGCGCCCAGACCTGCGTAACGTGCGCCGGCGGCGGCAAGTCTAACGTGGAGGTCGGCATCTTCCCACATGCGCAAGGATGGATCAAAACCGCCGACGGACAAAAACACCGACCGGCGAACGATCATGCCGTTACATGATATGCCTGCCCGTAAATTGGTCAAAAGAGGATCGGCCCATGCACCCGAGGCATAGCGATAGTTTATCAAATGTTCGGTTTGGTCCTCGCTGAGCCAGTCCGTATCGCATACGGCCACATCCGTATTTCCCCCGAGTAGCGGCTCCATCAAAGCTAGGAAATCAGGAACGATGGGATCGTCCACATCATGGAAGTGCAGCCATTCGGCTTTGCTCGTTTGGGCGAGTTGATTGCGGGCATGGGAGACGCCTTGATTCACTTCGCCTCGAATGAGGGGAATGCCGAGCGAAGCGGCCAGGGAGACGGTCGAGTCGGTGGACCCGTCGTCATAGAAATATGTTTCCGAAAAGGACCGGGTGAGTACGCGGAGTTCGGACGTGAAGGCTGGAAGAAATCTTGCGGCCTGATAACAGGGGACGAGCAGTGCGACGTCGCTCATGGTTACGCGCGCAATCGAGCCCAGAGATTATGTTCGCAAAGGGGGCTGGCGACTTGCCAAGGCGTTCCGTTCACATCCAGCAAGTCATAGCCGAGGCGATCCAACCAACCAAGTTGTGCGCCAAGATCACCATATTCGAAAACGCTGGGGTCGCACTCTAGGATGATGTTTTTGGGAAGAACCGTCAGTGCTGGCAGTAGATCTTGGAGCACGTGAAACTCATGTCCCTCTATATCGAGTTTGATCAGATCGACGTTTTGTTCGGAGAGGGCGTGGGCGATTTCTTTTGACGAATGAACGGGCACGTGAATCGCGCACGAACGAAGATCGGGTGAACGGCAATCGTCCAGCCGGCTGCCTCCCGTATTGGCCGTATGGGGTGCGATCATGCGGCAAAATCCCGGGCGGTTCGAAAACGCCGCCGTATACAGCTCGATATTCCTCAGATCGTTCAACGCTGCGTTGCGGAGCAAGCCGGCGGCGTGCGCGGGTGTGGGCTCGATCGCGATTACTCGGCCGGATCGTGAAGCCAGACAATGGGCGCCACGTAACGTGTAGAGCCCCAAGTGGGCTCCGAAATCAGCGAAACCCCGAGACAGACCGATGAGTTCGTCAAAACGAGCCAGCGTGCGCGGCTCATATGCGCCGCTATAAAAAAGCTCACCTTGCACGAAGTCCTCTGGCGTCAACTCCATCAGCACCGGACCGACTGGGGTGATGATGCGATCAAGCCTCAGTAGACGCCGCACCCAGCCGAGGATTCGCATCTTGGATGGGTGTTGCGGTCCTCGAGCGTAGCGAACGACGAGATTATGGACAAACGGGGGTGCTCGCATGGTGTGATTAAACTCGACGGCACGGGAACTCCACGTGTCCCGCCTGCCAGTGCTGTTGCATGACGATGCGGCCTTCCGCCGCGGGGAGCCTTACGATCTCCAGATCAACCGTGTGTTCGTGGCGCGCCAAAACTTCCACCGCGGGATCCACGATCTGCAAGGCCAGCCGATACGTGCCGGTTGCGATTCCTGGCAAGGAGATGCCCCAAGTTTCGACGTGTTCTCCCTCCTCGAAAATCGGGGCTTCTGCGCTGGCAAAGGTTCCGGCTGCGGCAACTCCGACCGGCGTGCCGGTCGCTGTCAGAACATGGAACTCCAGTCCGATGCGGCGGCGGCGCGAGGTTCGTAACGTGAATTTCATCCGCAGGCTCGGCACGGAAGCGGCCTCATCGAGTTCGATTTGGTCGATGCGGATGGACGGATCTTTACCCGAAAAAGAGCCATTGGCTTCGGGGGAGGAACCGGCGTCGAGGTAGGATTTGGTGACGTGATCAATGTCACCCAATGCCCGCACGAACCCTTGATCCAGCAAGATGCCGGTAGCGCAAAGGGAACGGATGGCTGCGAGGTTATGGCTCACGAAAAGCACGGTTCGCCCTTCCTCACCCGTGACGGAACGCAGCTTGCCTATGCATTTTTGTTGGAAGGCCGCATCGCCCACGGCGAGCACCTCATCCACGATCAAGATCTCCGGCTCCAAGTGCGCGGCCACGGCGAAGGCCAGGCGCACATACATGCCGCTGCTGTAGCGCTTCACCGGCGTGTCCAGAAAACGCTCCACCTCGGCGAAGGCGACAATCTCGTCGAACTTTTTTCGGATTTCCGCTCGCCTCATGCCGAGGATCGCTCCGTTCAAATAGATGTTGTCGCGACCGGTCAGCTCCGGATGAAACCCGGTGCCGACTTCGAGCAGGCTGGCGACTCGATCCTTCAGGGTAATGCGGCCGGTCGTCGGCTCCGTGATACGAGAAAGAGTTTTCAGGAGCGTGGACTTGCCCGCACCGTTGCGTCCGATGATGCCGACGACTTCGCCGCGTTTTATCTCAAAGTTGATGTCGCGCAGCGCCCAGAAGTCTTCGCGGCTCAACTTGGTGTTCCATCGCAGGCGCCTCCACGCGAGCCGGGCGGCGTGGTGCACCGTGTCGCGCAGCGTCGTCTGACCGGCGAGGTGGCTGATGCGGTAGCGTTTCGAAACGTTTTCGGCGCGGATGACAATGTCGTCGCTCATGGATTAGATGACATCTGCAAAGGAGCGTTCGGTGCGGCGGAAATACCAGATGCCTGTAACAAGAAGGGTTGTCGCCCAGACGATGGTAAAGGAGAGGCTTCGCCATTGAAAATCCGTGCCCGGGCCGAGCAGGCACCAGCGATAGGCGTCGATGACCCCGGTCATCGGATTAATCGCGAGCAGCGCCTGCCAGTTGGGAAGGAAGTCCGTGCGATAGCCGACCGGAGTGGCAAAGACGCCGATCTGAAGCAGGAAGGGGACGACGATGCGGAAGTCGCGAAAGCGCACCGTGAGGGCGGCGAGCCATAGGCCTGCGCCCAGCGCGAGCATCAAGGTGAGGAGGATGAACACGGGCAGCAGCAGCGCGCGAAAACTGGGAATGTGTCCGGTCCACACGACGGCGGCGGCAAAGAGCCCGAGCAGGATCGAAAAATCAACCAGTGCAACCGCCATGGTCGAGATCGGCACGGCGAGTCGCGGGAAGTAGATCTTGGCGATCAGATGCGCGTTGCCAACCAGACTGCCGCTGGTGTTGCCGAGAGTGGTGGCGAACAATTGCCATCCCAACTGGCCGGCCATCACCACGAGAAAATACGGCTCGTTGCCCGAGGGCATCTTGGCCAGACGTCCGAAGACAAATGTGAAAATAGCGACGGATGCCAGCGGCTGGACGATTGCCCAGGCTGCGCCGAGCAACGTCTGTTGATAGCGTACTTTCACATCGCGCCAGGCGAGGAAACCGAGGAGTTCGCGGTAGCGCCAGAGGTCGGCCCAGTAGTGGCGTTCGGCGCGGCCGGCCTCGATGACTAGGGTGGACGGTTCTGCGGGGGAAGAACTCATGCGGTGATCAGGCGGTGGAGGTGTTCGCGAAACGTTGAATAGGAAAAACGGCGGGCGCACGCGCGAATTGCGTCCACATCCCACGGGCTCATGAGTGCGTTCGAGCAGGCGGTGGCGAGCGCGGCCGGGTCGGCGTAGGCGACGAGGCAGCCGCTTTCGGACGTGATCACTTCGGGCGCCCCGCCGGCATTGGCCGCGATGCAGGGTTTCCCGTGGGCCATCGCCTCCAGGTAAACCAGGCCGAAGCCCTCCTTCTCGCTGGGCAGCGCGAACACCGTGCAGCGCGCGAATTCGTGGCGGAGCTGGCGGTCGTCCACGTAGCCGGCGAATTCCACCGCGGCGTCGACGTGGAGGTCGCGGGCGAGGTTTTGGAGGCGCGGGCGATCGTCACCGCGGCCGACGATACGCAGCTTGGTGCCGGGCGCGGTTTTCAAGATGGCGGGCATCGACTCGATGAGGTGGTCGATGCCCTTGTAGCGGTCGGCCGAGGACAGCCGCGACACGGTGAGGATGACGGGCTGGCTCGTGGTGACCTGGGTAGAATCCACGCCGTCCTCGTCGAGTTCGGGATCAAGCGCATTGGGCAGCACGACGACGCGGGTGGGATCGAGCCGGACGTGGTTGAGGAGCTCGTTGCGGGTGAACTGGCTCACGCAAAAAACCCTCCAGGCGCCCTTGAGTGCGCGCCGTTGGAGAAACGTGAACGGCCGCCATACCTCGATGCCGTGCGCGACCAGCGCGTAGCGGAGGCCGGGGCGCAGCCAGCTCGCCAGCCAGGCGACGGGGAGTTGGGCAACGTGACCGCAGACGATGAGCTTTACCCCGGAGCTCAGGCGCAGGGTGTCGCGGACGAATTGTTTCTTGTTCCGGTTGCACGTGCGCCATTGGTCGAGCGCTTCGCGCGTGGTGTAGGGGCGCAGGTCGGTGGAGTCGACCGAGGTGTCGTTGAGCGAAACGAAGCGCACGCGGTCCTTGTCCGACGAGAGATCGCAGAGCGCCTTCAGGTAGAGCCGCAGGATGCGCGGGATGCCGCTGTCGGTGGTGAAAAGCTCGGGCGCGAGCAGCAGCGAGTTCATGCGGAAGCGGGACGCGGCCGGTTGATAAACGCGACGAGAATCGCCAGCGACCACACCCGCGACCATTCGCGGGTGTCGTTGCCGTCGAGGAACCGCCGCCAGTGGGCCTGCACGGCAATCGGGTCGAACAATCCGCTGCGGCCGACGCCGGCGGAGAACGTGTCCTCAAGAAACGGCTTCAACGGCCCGCGCATCCACACGGCGAAGGGCAGGGTGAAGCCGCGTTTTTTGCGCAGGTGCAGGCCGGGAGGCAGCAGATCGGCCACGGCGTCGGCCAGCGCGGACTTGGGCCGGCCGGGCGTGTGTTTGAAGGCGGTCGGCTGGCCGGCGAGCCAGCGGACCAGCGGACGGTCGACGAAGGGGACGCGCAACTCCAGCGAGTGGGCCATGCTCATCGTGTCGCTGTCGCGCAGGAGCACGTCGGCCATGTAGCCGCGGAGTTCGGCGATGCTGGCGGTCGTGAAGAGATCTGCGCCCCGCAGATCCGTTGCGAGCGAGTCCTCGGCGGCGTGCGGCGCGTAGGCCGGCGCGACGCCGGGCGCGAGCAGCGAACGGCGGGTCGATTCGGCGAAGACGCGGCGTTGCAACAACGCGAGCGCGGCCGGCGTGGTGGCGTGGCGCAGGGTGTCGGCGAGTTTGCGCGAGCGGGTGTCGCCATGCGCCCAGCGGTGCAGGAGGGCGTTGCGCAGCGGCGACGGCACCACGCGCCAGGCCGGCAGCCAGCGTGTGATCGTGAACGTGTTGGCCATTGTCGAGTAGCCGCCGAAGAGTTCGTCTGCGCCCAGACCGGAGAGCGCCACGGTGACGCCGCCGGCGCGGGCGGCCTGGCTGGCGTAGTAGGTGTTGATGCCGTCGCCGGTCGGCTGGTCGAGCGCGGCGAGCAGCGCGGGCAGGTCGGCGGCGACGCGCGCGCCGGTGAGCACGCTGGCGTGGTGGTCGGCGCCGAGGTGGCGGGCGTTGGCGGCGGCTTCGGCGGCCTCGGAATAACCGGCGTCGTCGAAGCCGATGGAAAAGGTTTTTAACCGCGCGCCGCCGAGGCGGGTCATCAGCGCGACCACGGCGGTCGAGTCGAGTCCGCCGGAGAGAAACGCGCCGACCGGCACGTCGGCGACCACGTGGGCGCGGACGGTGTCTTCGAGTTGCGCGCGGAGTCCCTCGATGAACTCGGCGCGCGAGCGGGAGGGGTCTTCGCCGTCCTCGGGCGTGGCCAGATCGAGCGGACGATCATACGCGGTGACGGTGAGTTTGCCGTCGTGCCACAGGGCGCAGTCGCCGGCTCGGAGGCTTTGCACGTGGCGGTAGATCGTGCGCGGGGCCGGCACGGAGAGCCACGCGAGGTAGTCGCCGACGGCCTGCGGATCGATGTCGACGGGCACGCGGCCGGAGGCGAGCAGGGCGTTGAGTTCGGAGGCGAAGAGCAGTTCGCCGTCGGTCGAGGTGTGGACGTAGAGGGGTTTGATGCCGAACGGATCGCGGGCCAGCAGCAGCGTGCGTTCGTGCGCGTCCCAGGCGGCGAAGGCGAACATACCGCGCAGGCGAGGCAGGGCGTCGCGTTTCCAATGTGCGACGGCGGCGAGCAACACCTCGGTGTCGCACTCGGTCTTGAACGTGTAGCCGGCGGCGGTGAGATCGGCGCGCAACTCGCGGAAGTTGTAAATCGCGCCGTTGAAAACGAGGTGCCAGCGGCCGTCCGGCGTGCTCATCGGCTGGTGGCCGTGGGCGGGATCGAAGATCGCCAGACGCCGCATGCCGATGGTGGCTTCGCCGCGCGACTCGATCCCGGAGTCGTCGGGGCCGCGGTGAACCATGGCGGCGTTCATGCGCGCGACGGCGTCCGCGCGAAACTCCGGCGACCGGCGGGGACTAAGATAACCGGCTATGCCGCACATGGGGACGGGGAGTAAGCAGGCTTCGCCCCGTCGCTTCCCGGGAAAGCAACCGGAGTGGGGTCAACGGGAGTGGGGGCCATGTGCAAAAACAGCGACTAGGGGTTTAACCCTAGTCGCTGCATGAATTGACGAAATGGAACAGAGTTCGGCAACGCCTATGTTTATGACGATGTATCTTGGTTAAGAGCAAATGGATTGGGCGATTTCGCGCGATTTTTCGTGGGTGGTGAGTTTTTCAACCAGCAGGAGGCCGAAATCGACGGCGGTGCCGGCGCCGCGGGAGGTTAGGATACGGCCGTCGGTGACGGTGCGTTCGGCGGCGAGAATATGCGGCAGTTCGTTGGCGACGGAGAAATGGGCGGTGTAGCGGCGGCCGGCGAGCAGTCCGGCGTCGTGGAGCACGGTGGGCGCGGCGCAAATCGCGGCGAGCCAGCGGCCGGCGGCGGCGTGGGCAAGGACGGCGGCGCGCACGCGGGGATCGGCGCGCAGGAGTTTCACACCGGGGCCGCCGGGGAGAAACAGGAGGTCGAACAACCGGTCGCCGACGGCGGACAGCGGGGTGTCGGCGTGGAGCGTGACGGCGTTGCGGCCGGTGACATGGATGGTTTCGCCGAGTGCGGCGACGGTCACCTCGACGCCGGCGCGCCGGAGCAGGTCGATGGGGGCGATGGCCTCCAGTTCTTCAACGCCTTCGGGCAAAATCGCGAGTGCGGTGGGCATGGGGTGGGGAGGGACCAAAAACTGGCGGAGAGGGGGGGATTCGAACCCCCGGTAGGCTGTTACACCTACGGCGCTTTAGCAAAGCGCTGCTTTCGACCACTCAGCCACCTCTCCGGATTGAAAACAGAAGCGAAGAAGCAAAGGCGCCCGACGCAAAGTGCAAGGCCTTTCTCGGACGGTTTGCAGCGGGGACACCGGGGCCGGGAATTCTTTCGGCGGCCGGGACCGGGAGGTCCCGGCTCCAGAATACGGACAATGGCAGGCTTACGGCGATCTTTGCGGCGCCATCGGGGTCGCCCGCCAGCGAGAACGCACCCGGAGGTCGCGTTCCGCCGGCGGGCCGTTCCGGGTGTATCAGCTCAGCAGATACTGCCACTGGTTCTCGCGGGCGGAGCAGGCGGCCTTGTGGGCGCCCATGGCCACGTAGCGCTTGTAGTCCTGGCCGGCGAGGCGGACCTTGGGCGACTCGAAGCCGTCGTCGGCGAGGCGCTGCTGGAGCACGGTGTCGATGCCCTTGATCTGCGAGCCGCCGCCGGTGACCACGATGTTTTGCAGCAGCGTGACGACGGAGTCGGACGAGGCGCGGGCGATCAGCGTGGTGAGCGCGGGGTAGAGTTTGTCGACGAGGGTGTTGCAGGCGCGGCCGATGATCTCGCCGAGTTCAAGGGTGTGGGATTTGCCGCCGATGATGGCCTTCACGTCGAGGGGCTTGCGGATCGCGCCGACGTATGAATGCGCCTCCTTGAGCTCGCGGATCTTCAGGCGCGAAAGGCCGTTGTTGGGATAGGTGCGGTTGAGGTCGGCCTGGATGAGATCCTCGACGGCGTCGCCGGCGAAGGGGATGCAGATCTGGTCGTCGCGCGAGGGGAAGTAGCCTTGGACGAGGCAGAGGTCGGTGGTGCCGCCGCCGATGTCGATGAAGAGCGAGTTGGTGACGGGATCGACGTAGTTGGGCTGGTTGACGCGTGCGTCGTCGCGGTATCCGAGGGCGGAGAGGAACGGCTCGGGGATGAGCAGCAGGCGGTCGAAGATGCCGATGGCGGCCTGGCGCAGCGTTTCGCGGGCGGCCTTGTCGGCGTTGGCGGGCATGCCGACGACGGCGCGGATCTCGGAGTTGCCCGGCGCGTCGACGAGTTGCCGGATGTGCTGGAGAAAATCGCGGGCGGCCTCGGGGCGGGCGATCACGCCTTGCTCGAGAGGGGCGACGACGTCGCAGTGCAGGGCGTTGCGCAGGGCTTCGTCGCCGAAGAGAATGCGGGCGTTGCCGGTGATGATGCCGTCGACGATGCCGTCCTTCACGTAGCCGACGACGCTGGGCACGACCTTGCTCACGGCGATGTCGTGCGAGCCGGCGGGACCGGCGAGGACGCAGGACTTGTTGGTGCCGAGGTCGAGGCCGACGAGGGTGATCTTGGTTTTGGGGGTGGCGGCGCGGACGGGCGTCGGGGTGATGGAGACAACAGGGGCCGCGGGCTTTTCGAGGGTGGTGGTCATTGGGATGGTTTTACGGAGGGCGAGGTTGCGGAACGAAAGGGATCAGGCCTCGCTGTGCTGCGACTGCGTCAGCATGTCGTCGAGCAGATCGGCGATGCTGAGCGACTCGGGAGGCGGAGCGCGACGGACGGGATTGGCGGGGGCGAACGGAACGGGTGTCGACAGGGCGGCGGGCGTGGCGGCGGGCGTGGCGGCGCCGGTGGACGCGATGCCGTCGGCGGAGTTCACCAAGGATTGGATCAGCTCGGCCATCAGCATGGCGTTGGCGACGCGCTCCTGTTCGATGGCCTGGAGCAGGCGGACGCGTTCGTCGTCGAACAGATCGATCTGCCCGGCTTGATTGCGCAGGGCGGCGAGCGCGGGGGCAAAGTCGGAGGCGTGGAGTTGGTCGGCCGCCGCGGTCAGCCCCTGTGCGCGCAGCACGCAGATGCGACGGCACAAGGTGGCAAGCCGGGTCCAGGGCTCTTCGGAGAAGAGAAGGGCGTTGGTGGATATTTCCTGCAAAGTTGCCGCGCTAGACCGAGGACGGCGGCGGCGGTTCGCGGGAAAATCCGGATTGGGCGGGGCGTGGTTTTCCCGATGCTCGCAGGCAGGGATTTGCGCACAAAAAAAGACCGGCGGTGAAGCCGGTCTTTGATGCGGGGCGCGAGCTTTTAGCGGGCGATCAGCTTGAGGAACTCCTCGTTGTTTTTCGTCTTGGAGAGACGGGCGATCATCGTGTCGGTGGCCTCCTCGATCTTCTGGGCGACGAGCGCGCGGCGGAAAAAGTGGATGGCGTCGAGCTTCTTGACGTCGATGAGCAGCTCCTCCTTGCGGGTGCCGGAGGACTGGATGTTCATCGCGGGCCAGAGGCGCATCTCAGCGCACTTGCGGTCGAGGACGAGGTCGCTGTTGCCGGTGCCCTTGAACTCCTGGAAGATCACGTCGTCCATGCGGCTGCCGGTCTCGACGAGCACGGAGGCCACGATGGTGAGCGAGCCGCCTTCCTCGACGTTGCGGGCGGCGGCGAAGAGCTGGCGGGGTTTTTCGAGGGCGCGCACGTCGAGACCGCCGGAGCCGGTGCGGCCGGAGTTCTTCAAGGTGTTGTGGGCGCGGGCGAGGCGGGTGATCGAGTCGATGAAGAGCACGACGTCGCGGCCGACCTCGACGAGACGCTTGGCGCGCTCGATGGCCATGTCGGCGATGCGCACGTGGCTGTCGACGTTCTCGTCGTTGGAGGAGGCCCAGATCTCGGCGGGTACGCTGCGGCGGAAGTCGGTGACCTCCTCGGGGCGCTCGTCGACGAGGAGAATCATGACGTGGCACTCGGGGTGGTTTTGGATGACGCCCAGCGCCATGTCGCGCAGGAGCGTGGTCTTGCCGGTGCGGGGCGGGGCGACGATGAGGCCGCGGGTGCCCTTGCCGATGGGGCAGAAGAGATCGACGGCGCGGGTGGTCATGCGGCCGTCCTTGAGCTCCATCTTGAGCTGCTTGTCGGGCGACATGCTGGTGAGCGCGATGAAATCGTGCTTGGCCTTGCGGTCCTCGATGGAAAGGCCGTCGACGCTCTCGACGAACTTCATCTTGGGGTTGGGGAAGCGGCCTTCGGCGGGCCAGGCGGTGCCGGTGATGAGGCTGCCTTGGCGGAGCTTGAAGCGGCGGATGAGCTCCTTCGGCACGAACGTGTCGGACGGACGGCGTTTGCCGTAGCGCGTGAGATCGAGGAGCTGGCCGTTGCCGCCCTTCTGGATGTCGATGTCGAGGACGCCGGAAACCTGGATCACGTTTTCAGGGCGCTCCACCGGAGCGGTCGCGGCCGGAGTGACCGCAGCGGCGGCCTGGGTGGAAGGAGCAGCGTCCGACGGGGTGGTGTCGGCGTGCGGTTGGGCAGGGTTATTGGCCATGTAGATAAAATGATGGAATGAGTCGGATGCCGGTGCTTGACGCTGCAAACTGAGGGCGAAATAAGGGCTTCAGCCTCAGGCGTGCGAAAATGCACGCTGGATGAAATTCCCAACCAAAGCCCTATCGTGTCGGACCAAAAGAAAACTTCAGCAGCCCGTGAGAAACGGGTTTTTAAGCCTTCGGCCGAGTTTCAACGTCAAGCCAATCTCGGGAGTCTTGCCGCCTATAAGAAGCTCCACGCCGAGTCTGTCAATAGTCCAGAAAAGTTCTGGGGACGGCAGGCCAAGGAGTTGCTGGTGTGGCGCAAGCCCTTCACGCGCGTCCTGAAGTGGAAGGCCCCGCACGCCGAGTGGTTTAAGGGCGGCAAACTCAACGTCGCCGAGAACTGCCTCGACCGCCACCTCGGCGGTCCGCTGGAGAACAAGGCCGCGATCATTTTCGAGGGTGAGCCGGGCGATGTGCGCACGATCACCTATAAGCAGCTTTCGTTGCACGTCTGCCGTCTGGCCCACGTGTTTGAGAACATGGGCATCGTCGCCGGCGACCGCGTGGCGATCTACCTGCCCATGGTGCCCGAGGCCATCGTGGCCATGCTGGCCTGCGCCCGCATCGGCGCGGTGCACACCGTGATTTTCGGCGGCTTCAGTTCCGAGGCCATCAAAGACCGCATCAACGACTGCAAAGCCAAACTCGTCATCACCGCCGACGGCGGCTGGCGTCGCGGCAAGGTCATCGAGCTCAAGCCCGCCGTGGACCGCGCCCTCGAAGGCACGCCCAGCGTGCAGTCGGTGATCGTGCTCAAGCGCACCGGCAACGCGGTCACCATGACCGAGGGTCGCGACGTCTGGTGGCACGACGCCTGGCAGGGCGGTCCGAATCAGCACAAGGCCAAGGCCTTCGACAGCGAACACCCGCTCTTCATTCTCTACACCTCGGGTTCGACCGGAAAACCCAAGGGCGTATTGCATACGAGCGCGGGCTACCTGCTCGGCGCGAAGCTGTCCTCACACTACATTTTCGATCTCAAGCCCAACGACCGCTACTTCTGCTCCGCCGACATCGGCTGGATCACCGGCCACAGCTACGTCGTTTACGGTCTGCTTTCCAACGGCTCGACCGTGTTCATTTATGAGGGCGCGCCCAACCAGCCCGAGCCCGATCGTTTCTGGCAGATGATCGACCGCCACGCGCTCACCATCCTCTACACTGCGCCGACCGCGATCCGCGCCTTCATGCGCTGGGGTGACAACTACGTCCTCAAGCACCGCCTCGACTCGTTGCGCCTGCTCGGCTCCGTCGGCGAACCCATCAGCCCTGAGGCCTGGCTCTGGTATCACAGGATGATCGGCAAGGGCAAATGCCCGATCGTGGACACGTGGTGGCAGACCGAGACCGGCGCCATCATGATCGCGCCGCTGCCCGGCGCCGTTCCGCTCAAGCCCGGCTCCGCCAGCCTGCCGTTCTTCGGCGTGTCGCCCAAGATCGTCGACGAAAAGGGCAAGGAAGTGCCGCGCGGCACCGACGGCAAGATGGTCATCACCAAGCCCTGGCCCTCGATGCTCCGCACCCTGTGGGGCGACGACGAACGCTATCAAAAGACCTACTTCGGCGACTATCCCGGCGTTTACTTCACCGGCGACGGTGCGAAGCAGGACAAGGACGGCTACTTCTGGATCTCCGGCCGCGTGGACGACGTGCTCAATATTTCCGGCCATCGCATCGGCACCGCCGAGGTCGAGGCCGCGCTGGCGTCGCACCACGCCGTGGCCGAAGCCGCCGCGGTCGGCCGCCCCGACGACCTCAAGGGCCAGGCCCTGGTGGTCTTCGTTTCCCCGAAGACCGGCGTGGTCGCCGACGACAAGCTCAAGGAAGACCTTCGCGCCCACATCGGCCGCGAAATCGGCTCGTTCGCGAAGCCGGACAGCGTGCGCATCGCGGCGGGTCTGCCAAAGACGCGCTCCGGAAAGATCATGCGCCGCATCCTCAAGGAAATCGCCGCCGGCCGCGAGGTGAAGGGCGACACGACGACCCTGGAGGACTTCTCCGTGATCGCCGCGCTCCAGGCGGAAGATTGAGCCTCGCGCCCGCCGTTTAACTGCAAAGCCCGCTGCCGAAACGCAGCGGGCTTTTTTGTGGGTGGGCGGGTAGGGCGGGAGCTGAGAAGGTAGGGCTGCAGCGGGGGGATTTTCAGACGGAGGTTAGTATGGTTCCATCGTGGAACGCTCCCTGCTTGCTACCTTTCTATTTTGCATTTGGATGATTCGCCATGTCGTTTAGTCGCTTCGCTCTCTTCTTTAAGCAGGATTTCGTTGGTGGTTATCGGTATCTGGATCAATGCGGCGAATTTCTTGTGCGAGCCCAAGATGATATGGACATGCAGCCTTCCGGTGATCAGACGCCTTCTGGCGGGAATTTGGAAAAACCAGAAGTCGGTCTGAAGCTCGAAGTTAACACGACAATGCTGCGTTTGTCCCAAGAGTTGCCCGACGAGAGTGAGGGGGAAACTTACATTCGGCACGCCGAATACTTCGCCAATCTTTACCAAGAACTTTTCCGTCCCCGTGCGGTGGAACGCAATGGTGTGGCCCTTCAATGTTATCTGCCCTTTTCGGATGTTGCACAGGCGGAGCGGGCGAGCTTGTCGGGAGCGGGGGCCGAGACGGAGGCGTTGGGGCGGCATATCGGCATGCTCCCCGAAAGCTACACGCGGGAATATCGGTATGTTTCCGGTAGCCGTCGTTTGCGGGTAAAGGCGCATCCAGCCACTTTTGAGCGGGTGCAGGGAGTCCTGAAGACGCCACCGAGTCGCTCCACGGCTAGCAAGCGCGCGCTGATCGAGCGACAAAACACTGGTGCGCGGCGCTTGCTCGAGAAAACTTTGCAACATGCGCTTTTCGTCGAGTTTGATCTGACCGAGGATATGCCGCCGCTGGACGGGGTGAGATCCTTACTCGTTGAAGTTCTGGAAAAACAAGCCCAGCTTCTCCCCGTCCTTTTCCCCCAATTCAAATGAGCACCGTTATTGCTTTCGGACCTGATGAAACCGTTCGCTCGCCGCGCGAGGGAACGTGGACGATGGGTCGTGAGCAATCCGCGAGTGCCGAATACGGCACCCGGATTCACATTTCTGAAGAAACGGGGCATGGCGGTTTGGATGTTTCGCGCCCCTCGATGGTGCGAAGGGAGCATCATTCCGCAGTCGCGCGACGAGACATTCGCGTGAAGCGCCGAATCCAGGGCTTTTTTATCCAAGAGGAAGGGCAGGAGGCTCGGGTGGCTTTGGTGGATAACGGGAAGCTGATCGATTATCGCCTTCCTCTGTCGCTGCTGCGCGAGGGCGGGGTTCACGCCGAGAACCAGCCTTTCGAGTTGGATGAGTTGGAAACTAAATCCGACGGCGTGGTGTTCACAGGCTACAAGATTCGCGCCAGCGCGCCTGTGGGGGCGAGTCACACGGTCCCTTTGCCTCTGGATGCAGAGCGCAAGGCGAAGCTGGCCCGGATTCTTTCGCGCCGTAGTGATGCTCAAGGTTGATTTTTACGAGTCGGGTCAGGGAGAAACCATCATCCTAGAGTTTCCCGACGGCGGCTTGGGTCTGGTGGATGCGCACCCTTCGCGGTCCCGTGCCCGGCCGGAGATTGAGGCTTTAGTGGCGGGCCGGGATCTTCATTTTGTCTGCCTAACGCATCCCCACGCCGATCATGGTCTCGATTTGCCGAATGCGTTCAGGGCGGCCCGCTCCGTGCGGCATTATTGGCACACCGTCGGCGATGTGCCTGCGTTGCTCTATGCGGTGTCACAACATGAGGAGTATCCGAACCGTTTTTCGCCCCTGTTGGCCCAGCAGATTCGGCTGCCTTGGGTGGAGTATCTAATCGACCTCTACGACGAGGTCGGAGCTCGCTCGGATGTCTATGCGGGCTTCGTTAAAAAACTCAGCGACATGCGACGGAGTGAGGAAATTGCAGGGGTCAAGATTCACTTCCTCGGCCCCTTAGAGGCCGACCAGAACCGATTTACGTCGGCCTACTCCGCGCGTATGCAAGGAAAGCATCGGGCTAAGCCCAATGAAAACATTCTCTCCGCTATCCTCGCATTGGAGTATGGCGGGCATCTGGTGGTGCTCGGCGCCGATGCCTTGGCGGAGAATTGGAAAGCAGCGGAGGCACGTTGCCGACAGGAACGTTTGCCCAAGGCGATCTTGTTGAAGGTGCCGCATCACGGTGGGCTGGACGCGCTCGGTCGTCCGCACGAGAAGCACAGTTATCTAGATCTTTGTCGGGCCAACCGGGAAACCCGTGCTGTGCTGTTTGGTGGCGACACCAAGCACCCGCACCCCCGCGTCTTTGATCGGCTGAAAGCCAGGGCCCGTCCGCATTGCTTGGCGAATGGCTTAAAACCACCCGGACAAACTTTCGCTAATCCACTCGGCTTAAAAATCGAGGGCGCGCATGCGGTGTTGGCCCCGCCGACCTGCAATCCGCATCTCGGATTTCAACTTCATTCGGATGGGCGTATGGACGCGACGACAGGCATCGCATGTGAGTTTTGCGAATGCGTATGAGATTGGGGCCGGTAGGTGGCGCGATCAAACACAACAGACGAGGCGGTGTTGGCCGGTGAGGGGTGCTGCATCATGGTATGTTTGAGGGCTCTGGTCTTTTTTGCGGCACCGCTCCAATTCATCTAGATTTCCATCCATCTCGCTTGCTGACTGAAGCGCTGCGAGACGAACGAGAGACGTGATAGACTACGCTTTGAGCTTGGCACGGAGGTAGGGCGCGGTGGGGCTCGACTTGAGTTTTAGGAGGCCGGGGAGGGCTCCTTGGTAGAGGAGTTCGCCGCCTTGGGGGCCGCCTACGGGGCCTAGTTCGATGATGTAGTCGGCTTCGGCGAGGAGATCCAGGTGGTGCTCGATCACCACGACGGTGTGGTCTTGGTCCACAAGGGAGTGGAGGACCTTGATGAGTTTCTCGCAGTCGCTGAGGTGCAGACCAATCGTGGGCTCTTCGAGGAGGTAGAGGTTGCGGACCGCGATGCCGCGGCTGCGCTCTTTGTAGCTCGCAAGGCCGTTGGCGAGTTCGGTCACGAGTTTGAGGCGTTGGGCTTCGCCGCCGGAGAGGGTCGGGGAGCTTTGGCCGAGGGTGAGGTAGCCGAGTCCGCAATCGACCATGAGCTGGCAGACTTGGGAGAGCTGCGAGTGGAAGTCGAAGAAGGTCGCCGCTTCCTCGAAGGTGAGCTGGAGGACCTGGCCGATGTTTTTGCCTTTCCACTGGATGTCGGCGAGCTCGGGGCCGTAGCGGGTGCCGCGGCAGTCGTCGCAAGGGAGGTAGGTGTCGGGCATGAAGGCCATCTCGAGCTTGATGCGTCCGCCGCCGGAGCAGGTTTCGCAGCGTCCGCCGGCGGTATTGAACGAGAAGCGTCCGGCGCTGTAGCCGCGCATCTTGGCCTCGGGGAGCGAGGCGAAGAACTGGCGGATGAGGTCGAAGATGCCGAGGTAGGTCGCGGGGGTGGAGCGCGGGGTTTTGCCGATGGGAGATTGGTCGACTTCGATGACCCCTTTGAAGCTATGAGCTCCGCTCAAAGCTTCAAAGGGGAGTTGAGAGCTGAGAGTTGAGAGTTGAGAGATCGGGCCTTCGCAGGCGAAGCCGGTTTCTTTGACGAAGGTTTTGCCGGTGAGTTTTGCCGACTTTGATTTGATCGCGTGGGTGACGGCGGGATACAGGACGTCGCGGAAGAGCGTGGATTTGCCGGCGCCGCTGGGACCGGCGACCATGATGAGGCGGCCGAGCGGGAGGCGGAGATCGAAGTTCTTGAGGTTGCGGAACTGGACGCCGGTTAAATGCAAGAAGTCAGGAGCAAGGAGCGAGGAGCTAGGAGACGGAGTTTTGTTCGAAGCTGACTTCTTACTTCTCACTCCTGACTCCTCGACGGGGCGATACGAGCCCCGCAACGGGTGTTGGATGCCTTTGGCGAGGAAGAGGCCGGTGAGGGATTTCTCGCTGCGCTTGATTTCGGCGGGCGTGCCGTGGGCGAGGAGGTCGCCGCCGTGGATGCCGGCGGCGGGTCCGAGGTCGATGATGCTGTCGGCGCGTTCCATCAGCTCGTCGTCGTGCTCGACGACGAGGAGGGTGTTTCCTTTGTCGCGAAGGGCGAGGAGCGTCTCGATGAGGCGGTCGTTGTCGCGGGCGTGGAGGCCGATGGAGGGCTCGTCGAGGACGTAGAGGACGCCGGCGAGGTTGGTGCCGAGTTGCGCGGCGAGGCGGATGCGCTGGGCTTCGCCGCCGGAGAGGGTGTCGGTGGGGCGGTCGAGCGAGAGGTAGCCGAGGCCGACGTGGTCGAGAAATTTGAGGCGCTCCTGGATTTGCGGGACGATGTCCTGGGTGATGAGCGCGCCGCGTTCGTCGAGCTTGAGGGCGGAGAGTAGGGTGAGGAGTTGGGCGGGCGTGCTGGAGAGCAGTTCGGGGAGGGAGATTGAAGAAGAAACCTGAGACTTGAGACCTGAGACCTGAGAGACGGACTTCGGCTGGTGCTTAGTTTCAGGTTTCAGGTTTCTCGCCTTCAGCTTTTCCGGGTCGAGGTGGAGGCGGACGGCGCGGGCGATGCGGTTGAGGCGCTGGCCGTGGCACTCGGGGCAGGGCGTGCCGGTATCGGCCACGTCGTCGCCGGACTCGATGCCGAACTCGCGGAGGCGGGCGGCGGGATCGTCTTTGTTCTCTTCGTCGGCGGGTTCGAGCATCCACGGGAAGACGCGGCCATGTCCGCGGCAGGTGGGGCACCAGCCGCGCGGGGAGTTGTGCGAGAATTGCTTGGGGTCGAGCTCGGGGAAGGATTCGCCGGTCTCGATGTCGGTGCGCGTGGTGGAGAACCAAGAGAGGATTTCGCCGTTGGGGAGGGCGATGAAGCAGGAGCCTTTGCCGAGGCGGAGGGCGGTTTCGAGGGCGGCGTGAGGTGTTTTCGGAGCGCCCGCAAGCGGGCGGCCTACGAGGTCGGCGACGACGACTTCCACGTCGTGCTCGGAGTAGCGGTCGAGTTTTTGGAAGGTGTCCACGCGGAGGAGTTTTCCGTCGGCACGCATGAGCTCGTATCCGTGGTCCTCGATCCAGGTGGCGATGGGCTGGTGGTGGCCCTTGCGTCCGCGGATGAGCGGGGCGCAGAGGTAGAGGTGTTTCGCCTTCTTCGCCTTGGGCGAGGCGAGGACGTTGGAGAGGAGCTTTTTGAGCTGGCCGGGGGTGAGCGGCTGGACGGGTTTGCCGGTGTCGGGATGGTGCTGGACGCCCATGCGGGCGTAGAGGAGGCGGAGGTATTGGGCGACCTCGGTGATGGTGGCGACGGTGGACTTGCGGGAGCCGCGGGTGATGCGCTGCTCGATGGCGACGGTGGGCGGGATGCCGGTGAGGCGGTCGATGGCGGGGCGGGGCATCTGCTCGACGAACTGGCGCGCGTAGGGCGACATCGACTCCATGAAGCGGCGCTGGCCTTCGGCGAACACGATGTCGAAGGCGAGGGTGCTCTTGCCGGAGCCGGACACGCCGGTGACGACGGTGAGCTGGCGGTGGGCGATGGTGAGCGAGATGTTCTTGAGGTTGTTCTCGCGGGCGCCGGTGAGGACCAACGCGCCGCCAGCGGCGCGTAATGACGAATGACCAATGACCAATGACGAATGGTCGGAGGGACGGCCGTAGGGGGCTTGGTCTTCGGCGGCGAGGGGGAGGGTTTCGGGGTCGGACAGGGCGGACCGGGAGGTCCGCCCTCCAAGGGATTCGCGGAGGAAGGGGGAGGTGGCGGTGGTGGCGCGGGCGACGTCTTCAGGAGGGCCTTCGGCGATGATTTGTCCGCCGTCGGCGCCGGCTTCGGGGCCGACCTCGATGAGCCAGTCGGCGGACTTGAGGACGTCGAGGTTGTGCTCGATCACGACGACGCTGTGGCCGCGATCCACGAGGGCCTGAAGGACGGCGATGAGGCGTTTGACGTCGTGGCGGTGGAGACCGGTAGTGGGCTCGTCGAGGAGGAGAAGAGCGCCGGAAGAAACCTGAGGGTTGAGACCTGAAACCTGAGGAATGGAGACCGGAGCGTCAGCGAGCTGACGGCCTACGGGAGCGGAAGCGTCGGAGGGAGAGTAACCTATTGGGTTACTTTGTCCGGTGAAGCCTGAGAGATATTTGACGAGTTTGAGGCGTTGGGATTCGCCGCCACTGAGGGTATTGAGCGGCTGGCCCAAGGTGAGGTAGCCGAGGCCGACGGACTCCAGGCTGGCGAGGCGGGTGCGGATGGCCTCGTGGTTTTTAAAGAGGGGGAGGGCGTCGGTGATGCTGGTGCCGAGGAGGTCGGAGACGGAGAGGCCGTTCCACTTGATGGCGAGGACCTCGGGTTTGAAGCGTTTGCTTTCGCAGATGGGGCAGGGGACGAAGACGTCGGAGAGGAACTGCATCTCGACACGTTCGTAGCCGAGGCCTTGGCAGTGGTCGCAGCGTCCGTCGCCGCTGTTGAAGGAGAAGGAGGAGCTGTTGAAACCGGCTTCCTTGGCGGCGGGTTCCTTGGCGTAGAGTTCGCGGATGAGTTCCCAGGCGTCGGTGTAGAGCGCGGGGTTGGAGCGCGGGGTGCGCGAGAGCGGCGACTGGTCGACGAGAACGATCTCGGAGAAGGCGTCGTCGCCGGTGATGGACGCGATGACGGCGGGATCTTCGGTGAGCTGGAGGCGCTTCGAGAGCAGGCCTTGGCGGATGACGTTGTCGAGGAGGGTGGATTTGCCGGAGCCGGAGACGCCGGAGAGGGCCACCAACCGGTGCAGGGGGATGCGAAGGGTGATATCGCGGAGGTTGTGTTTTGACGCGTTTGTGAACGTCAACCAGTGGCCCTCTCCGGAATGACCAGTGACCAATGACCAATGACCAATGGGGCGGCGTTTTTTGGGGACCTCGATAGAGTCGCGGCCGGAGAGGTAGCGGCCGGTGATGGCGTCGGAGGTCAGGAGGGCGGGGAGTTGGCCTTGGAAGACGATGTGGCCGCCGCGGGCGCCGGGCTCGGGTCCGACCTCGATGAGGTGGTCGGCGGCGCGGATCATGGCTTCGTCGTGCTCGACGACGACGACCGTGTTGCCGGCGTCGGTGAGCGTGCGGATGATCGCGATGAGGCGGTCGATGTCGCGCGGGTGCAGGCCGACGCTGGGTTCGTCGAGGACGAAGAGCGTGTCCACGAGGGACGTGCCGAGACAGGACGTGAGGTTGACGCGCTGGACCTCGCCGCCGGAGAGAGTTTTGGAGGTGCGGTCGAGGGTGAGGTAGCCGAGGCCGACTTGGGTTAAGTAGCGGAGGCGGGTTTTGATGGAATCGAACGCGATGTCGGCGCTGCGGTCGGGGTTGGGGGAATGACCAATGTCCAATGACCAATGTCCAATGAGGGATAGGAGGTCGCTAACCGGGAGTTGGTAGAGTTCGGGGAGGGTCCGGCCATTCCATTTCCAGCAGAGGGATTCGGGTTGGAGACGGGTGCCGTGGCAGGACGGGCACTCGTTGTAGGCGCGGTAGCGCGAGAGGAAGACGCGGACGTGCATCTTGTAGGTGTTCTTCTCGAGCCAGGTGAAGAAGCCTTTCACGCCATACCAGGCTTTGGGCCATTCGAGTCCGTTTTCGCCGTAGCCGGGTTCGCCGTTGATGACAAAATCGCGTTGCTCGGGCGTGAGGGAGGCGAAGGGGACGTTGACGGGGATCTTTTTCTTTTTGGCGACGGCGATCAGGTCGTCCTTGGAGGCGCTGTAAACTTCGCCTTCCCATGCCTTGATGACGCCGTCGGCGATGGAGACGGACTGGTCGGGGATCGCGAGGCGGTAGTCGATTTCGATGATGCGGCCGAAGCCGCGGCACTGGGGGCAGGCGCCGAGCGGGGAGTTGAAGGAGAAGAGTGCGGGGGAGGCGGCGCGGAAGGTGCGGCCGGTTTCGGGGGAGTGGAGGCCTCGGGAAAAGTGCCCGCAGGGCACCAGTTGAAGTTGAGAAGATGAAGTTGAAGGATCGGGGGCCGTGAAGAGGTGGACTTGGCCTTGGCCGAAGTGCATCGCGGTTTCGACGGCTTCGAGGAAACGGGGGCGGGCATCGGGGGTGACGGTGAGGCGGTCTTGGGCGACGAAAAGATGGGGCGAAGGGCTATGGGCTAAGGGCGAAGGGTCGGAGAGGAGGTCGTCGATGCGGGCGACGGTGAGTTTGTTGTCGGCGGAGGGGAGGAGGACGCGGACGTAGGACTGGCCTTTGAGGTTGGTGAGGATTTCGGCCCAAGTGAGTTTTTCCGGCTTGGTGACCTTGAAGGCGATGATGACTTGGGCGCCGGGCGTGGCGGCGCGGGTCTTTTCCCAGATGGTGGCGGGGGTGTCGTCTTCGACGGGTTTGCCGGTGGCGGGGTCGAAACAGGTGGCGACGTGGCTGAACCAGACTTTGAAGAAGTCGGTGAGCTCGGTCATCGTGCCGACCGTGGAGCGCGAGGTTTTGACGGTGTTGGTCTGCTCGATGGCGATGGACGGGCGGATGTTCTCGATGCTGTCCACCTTGGGCTTGTCGAGGAGGTCGAGGAACTGGCGCGTGTAGGCGGAGAATGTTTCCACGTAGCGGCGCTGGCCCTCGGCGTGGAGCGTGTCGAAGACGAGGGAGCTTTTGCCGGCGCCTGAGAGACCGGTGACGACGACGTATTTGCCGAGGGGCAGGTCGAGGTCGAAGCCCTTCAGGTTGTTCTGACGCACGCCGCGCAGGCGGATGCATTCAGGGGCGGTTTTGGACTTGGTAGCGGAAAGGGAGGAAGCGGAGCGGACCACGGGCCAACGGATGCGCGGGGCGGGGCCGAAAGCAAATCGCTAAACGCAAGAAATGCGGACTGCTGACAGCGGGGTGTCAGCGGGGATAGGGAGCGCCAGCGAGCTGGCGGCCTACGGTCGGCGGGCACGGCGGCCCGCCCTCCAAGGATCAGGGCTTGGACTTGGGGGCGACGGTGAGGGTGGCGCCGGCGTTTTTGAGGGCGTTGACTACGGCCGGGGTCGGCTTCTGGTCGGTGACGATGGAGAACTTCTCGTTGAACGGGGCGGTGAGGCTCATGGCCTTGCGACCGAACTTGGAGCTGTCCAAGGCGAAGATCGTGCGTTCGGAGGCGGCGATCATCTTGCGCTGGGTGGCGACGATGAGGGCGTTGTGGTTCCAAACGCCGGCTTCGGTGATGCCGGCGCCGCCGAGGATGGCGATGTCGGCGTGGATTTGTTCGAGGGATTGCTCGCAGAGCGGGCCGACGAGGACGCCGAGGCGGTTTTGGATGCTGCCGCCGGTGACGATGGTTTCGAGGGAGCCGATTTCGCTAAAAAGGCCGGCGATGGGCAGGGAGTTGGTGATGACCTGCAGGCGCTTGGCGGTGAGCAGGCGGGCCACGGCGTAGATGGACGTGCCGCCATCGAGTATGACGGTCATGCCGGGTTGGACTTGGTCGGCGATGAGGCGGGCGATGGAGAACTTTTCCTCGGACTGGCGTTGGTCGCGGGAGATGAAGTCGTATTCCTTGGCGAGTTCGTCGGTCTCGATTAGCGAGGCGCCGCCGTGGTGGCGGCGGAGGACGCCACGGACTTCCAACTCGTCGAGGGCGCGGCGGACCGTAGAAAGGGAGCTGCCGAAGAGCGTCGAGAGGGTGTGCAGGTCGGCGTATTTGTGCTCACGGATGTGTTTTTCGATGAGGTCGAGCCGCTGCTTGTTGGTCATGCAAAAGGGGTTTTAGGGAAGCGTGGGCAAAGGTCGAGGGGTGTGTCGAGTCGGGGAATTTTTCGTTGCCCGACGCGGCGGCGGGTTGAAAGTGGCGCGATGAATCATCCGTTTATCGCGCTGCTGGTGCGCTGGTCGGTGCTGGCCCTCGGGGTCACGCTCGCGACCAAGCTCATTCCCGGCATCCGCTACGACACGCTGGAGACGCTCATCGTCGTGGTGGTCCTGCTCAGCCTGTTCAACGCCGTGCTCAAGCCCCTGCTGGTGCTTTTCAGCCTGCCGTTCATCGTGATGACGCTCGGGCTGGGCGTGCTGATCATCAACGCCCTGCTGTTCCTTCTGGTGGGCCGCATGGTCACGGGTTTTTATGTCGACGGTTTCTGGTCCGCCCTCGGTGGCGCGTTGATCGTGAGCCTGACCAACATCTTCATCAGCATTCTCATCGGGCGGAAAGCCCGCCTGCAGCCGGGGACCCCGGGCCGGCCGACGCCGCGCAAGGAGAAGCCGGACGACGTTATCGACATTTAACCGCATGTCGGCCGGCTGAGTTTCAATTTGACCGGCGAAGCGGCGGCCGCGACCGTTGCGCCTTTCGTCGGCATAAGCACCCTTTCTCTTTTCCATCATGGCAGACACAACTGAATACGATCTGATTGTCATCGGCGGCGGCCCTGCGGGCTACGCGGGCGCGATTCGCGCCGGTCAACTGGGCAAGAAAGTCGCCTGCATCGAGCTGGAGCGCGCCGGCGGCACCTGCCTCAACTGGGGCTGCATTCCGACCAAGGCACTGCTCAAGAGCGCCGAGCTCTACCAGAAGATCAAGAAGGCCGAGACCTTCGGCATCTCCGTGAAGGATGTGACCTTCGACTTCGCCAAGGTCATGGAGCGCTCCCGCGGCGTCGCCGGCCAGATGGCCAAGGGCATCGAATTCCTCTTCAAGAAGAACAAGGTCGACTACTTCACCGGCAAGGCCCGCATCATCGCCGCCGGCATGGTCGAGATCACCGAGGGCGAGCATAAGGGCAAATTCTTCAAGACGAAGAACACCCTCATCGCCACCGGCTGCAAAATGCGCCGCATCCCCGACCTCGGAGTCGACGGCGTGCGCGTGATGACCTCCCGCGAGGCCCTCGCCAACACCACGCTGCCCAAGTCCATCGTGATCGTTGGTGCTGGCGCGATTGGCGTCGAGTTCGCCTACTTCTACAATTCCTTCGGCACGAAGGTCACCCTCGTCGAGATGCTCAACCAGGTCCTCCCCGTCGAGGACGAGGAGGTCGCGAAGGTTCTCCAGCGCTCCCTCGAAAAGCAGGGCATCACCGTTCTCACCGGCACGAAGTGCGAGAACTTCCGCGTCGGCAAGGACACGGTCAAAGTCGATCTCGTCACCGGCGACAAGAAGCAGGAAGTCGAGGCCGAGGTGGTCCTCTCCGCCATCGGCGTGGTCGCCAACATCGAGGGCGTCATCGCTGACTCCGTGAAGATCGAGCTCGACCGCAACTACGTGAAGGTCGGCGACGATTACCAGACCAACGTGAAGGGCATCTACGCCGCCGGCGACATCATCGGGCCGCCCTGGCTTGCGCACGTCGCCACCTTCGAGGCCGTTAGCGCCGTCAACGGCATGTTCGGCCACGGCAAGGCCAAGCGCGTGACCAAGTTCCCCGGCTGCACCTACTGCCAGCCGCAGGTCTCCAGCACCGGCCTCACCGAGAAGGCCGCCAAGGAGAAGAAGCTCGACTACAAGGTCGGCAAGTTCCCCTTCACCGCGTCCGGCAAGGCCGTGGCGTCCGCCGACAGCGAAGGTTTCGTGAAGGTCATCACCGACGCGAAGACCGGCGAGATCTACGGCGCGCACATCATCGGCAGCGAGGCCACCGAGCTGATCGCCGAGTATGGACTCGCGATCGAACTCGAGGCGACCGTCGAGGAAATTCACCAGACGATCCACGCCCATCCGACGCTCAGCGAAGCCGTCATGGAGGCCGCCGCCGCGTCGCTCGGCGAAGCGATTCATATCTGAGGTTAACCGCCCCCTTGGGCCGCCCGCGCTGTCTTTACACTGGACAGCGCGGGGCGCACGGGGGAGTTTCCGCTCAGTTTTTGCAGGCGTAGCACAATGGATAGTGTAGCGGTCTCCGAAGCCGTCGATCCGGGTTCGACTCCCGGCGCTTGCACCACTTTCAGCCCCTCTTCCTCCAAGCGAAGCGGGGCTTTTTTCTGATTTTTATTTTAACCACGGATTACACAGATGGGCACGGATGAAGACGGACGAGCAGGCGGAACGACGGCACGCGCGGCGCATCTGGTGATCTTTGGCGCCGGCTATGTTGGCGGCGAAGTGGCGCGGCAGGCGCTGGCCCGCGGACTGCGGGTGACGGCGCTCACGCGTAATCCGGAGAAGGCTCGGGCGCTCACCGATGCGGGCGTGACTGTCATCATTGACGATCTCGCTGCGGACACCTGGCACGCGCGCCTGCCGGCCGGCGCAGACTTCGTGCTCAACTGCGTGAGCTCCGGCGGCGGCGGTCCGGCGGGCTACCGGCACAGTTATGTCGAAGGCATGAAATCGGTGCTGGCGTGGGCGTCGCGCGTGCCGGTGGGAACGCTGGTCTACACCAGCAGCACGTCGGTTTACCCGCAGGACGGCGGCGTGCGCGTGGATGAAGACGCCTCGGTCGACGCCTCGCGGGCGGAGGGGAGTCCGCTGGTCGAAGCCGAGGACACGCTCCTTGGTTGGAACGGGGGCGCGCGGCGCTTTGTGCTGAGGCTGGCGGGCATCTACGGGCCGGGGCGGCATTATCTGGTCGATCAACTGCGCGACGGCAGCGGCGAGGTGGCCGGGCGCGGTGACCATCGGCTCAATCTCATTCATCGCGACGACATCGCCGGCGCGATCCAGGCGGCCTTCGATGCGCCCGCGGACGTGGCTGGCGGCGTGTTCAACGTGGCTGACGACGGGGCGGCGACGAAGGCCGAGGTGGCGGCGTTTTTGGCGGCGAAACTGGGACTGCCCGCACCGCGGTTCACCGGCGAACCGGCGTCGGGGCGCCGCCGCGTCACGCCCGACCGGGTGATCGCCAACGACCGCATCAAGCGCGTGCTCGGGTGGCGGCCGCGACACCCGAGTTTTCGGGAAGGTTACGCGACGATACTTGGGGCTTGAAGATTTGCGCCGGTTGCTAGGCACTAACCCCTTTCCCGAACCTCACGTTTAACACCCAATCCCTCTTATCATGGCCGGCGTAGGCAAACTCCTCAAACAAGCCCAGAAAATGCAGAAGTCCATCGAGTCCCTCCAGACCCAGATGGAAGGCAAGGAAATCGACGTCACCGCCGGCGGCGGCGCGGTGAAGGTGAAGATCAACGGCGCGGGCAAGTTCCTCGCGCTCGCGCTCGACCCCGAGTTTCTGAAGGAAGACGCCAAGCTCGTCTCCGAGACGCTGCTCGCCGCCATCCAGGACGCCGCCAAGCAGGCCAAGGAATTCAACGACTCCGAAATGCAGAAGGTCACCTCGGCCTTCCAGATGCCGGGGATGTTCTAAGGAGCGACGTCGTCGCTCCGGTTGAGAGTTGAGTGATGAGAGTTGTGAGTTCCGAACACCGGAGCTCCGTCTCTCAACCCTCAACTCTCATCTTTTAACCCGCCTTCATGACCCCCGCCTTCGAACGCCTGCAGCAGCAGTTGAAACAACTGCCGGGGGTCGGTTTCCGCTCGGCGGAACGCATGGCGCTCCACCTGCTCGTGGGCAAACCCGGTGCGCTGCCCGTGCTGGTGAATGCGCTCGAGGAAGCCGCCCGCAGCGTCCGCCGGTGCACGCGCTGCGGCAATCTCGCCGAGGGCGAACGCTGTGCGATCTGCTCCGACGAGCGTCGCGACCAGCGCATCGTGTGCGTGGTCGAAAACGTGCCCGACCTCGTGGCGTTGGAGCGCTCAGGCGCCTATCGCGGTGTCTATCATGTGTTGCACGGAAAACTGTCGCCCATCCACGGGGTGGGGCCGGCCGATTTGAACCTCGCGTCCCTGCTCGCGCGCGTGCAGGCGGGCGAGGTGAAAGAGTTGATTCTGGCGCTGTCGAACGACGTCGAGGGCGAGGCGACCTGCCATTACCTGACCGAGCACCTGCCGGCGGGGGCGGGGATTCAGGTGACGCGCATCGGCTTCGGCCTGCCCAGCGGAGGCGGCGTGCTTTACGCGGATTCGGTGACGCTGAAGAGCGCGCTGGATGCGCGCCGCGAATATTCGTGATTGCGGGCGCGTCGCGCTCGGCTTTGATCACGGCGTTCCCCGGAACGCGGGTATAGTATACCGGCTATTATGTGTGCTTCCCAAGCATGAGAAGAGGGTTCGACTCCCACGTTACTTACGAGGGGGAATCTCTTAAAAACTCGTATTTCGGACAGATTTCGGACAGTTTAGCGGGATGGGTAAGCCAACTGTCGTCAAAAAGGACGGAGCCGTCGTAAAGATTTACGAAGTTTCTGCGGGCAAGGGATACTCGACCTATCAGCTCGCCTACTACCAAGGCGGCCAGCGAAAGCGCGAATCCATCACGAATAAAAAGGATGCCGTTAAACGCGCCAATGACATCGTCGCCAACCTCGCAAGCGGTATGTCGTCGCTCAACTCTCTGAGCGTTACTGACCGTGAAATTTACGTGGAATGCCAGAGCATCATCAAGCCCTCGGGCATGTCCCTTTTGTCGGTCTGCACCGAGTTCATGCGCACGTGGAAGAAGTCTTTCAATCCGGTCACCGTGAAGGTCGCATTCGTACCCACCGGCAGCGTTACCTGCGCATTGATGTTGCCCGCGCCGCTCGTCG
>Ga0207689_10000637_pt1 | contig 33477 bp, 26 predicted proteins | sample KBSMisM52_FD_184312 | JGI IMG/M metagenome (GOLD analysis project Ga0207689, IMG submission 184312) | Miscanthus rhizosphere microbial communities from Kellogg Biological Station, Michigan, USA - KBS Miscanthus M5-2 (SPAdes) (version 2) | ecosystem: Host-associated > Plants > Roots >...
CATCGGTAGTCCTCGCCCGTAAGTCAAGCACGTAGGGACGGGGCTGATGTCGTGTTAACGGGAGTCGGCGGCGGTCAGGGGGTAGCAGGGGCGGGTTGGAGCCGGCGCAGGATGGCGGGGTTACCGCCGATGGTCAGGCCGCGATCGCGGGCCTCGGCCGGGGTGAGGTAGGCGGCGAGCAGGCCGAGGATGAGCCGCGGGGACCCCTCCAGGATCAGGTCGGGAGATGGCGTGTCGCCGAGCCGGGTGCGGACCTCGCCGCCTGAGACCTCAACCACCGCGGGACGCCCGCCGGGGCGCAGCTCGATCGAGAGCGGCGGGCCGTCCGGCTCGCGGTCGTGCAGGAACTGCGCGATCGGGAAGGCGAACCAGTGGCTGCGGAACTCGTCGCCGTCGGCGGGCTGGGTCATGTACCTGATCCCCCACGTGCCGAGGGCCTCGAGTACCGGCTCGAGCCCGGCGCCGGCCTCGGTCAGGTGGAACAGCGTCGTCGCTACCGGGGGTGCGGCCTCCTCGCGCCGGACCAGTCCCGCAGCCTCGAGCTCGCGGAGGCGGTCGGAGAGCAGGTTGGTGGCGATACCGGGCAGCCCGTTCCTCAGGTCGGTGTACCGGCACGGGCCCTGCAGCAGAAGCTCCCTGATCACGAGCAGCGTCCACCGGTCACCGATCACGTCCAGGGCCTTGGCGACCGAACAGTACTGGCCATAGCTGCGCATGCCGCCCAGCGTAGCCGACGTTCGGTTTACTTCCAAGTTATATTGCTTGACTTTTTAAAGTTACTAGATGAGTATCTCAAGCATGCGATCCAAGCCAATGATTCTCGTCGCTCTGCTGCTCGCCGCGTTCGCGATCAACCTCGACACCACGATGGTCAACGTGGCGCTCCCCTCGCTGGTCCGCGAACTCCATGCCACCACCACCCAGCTGCAATGGGTGGTCGACGCCTACAACCTCGTATTCGCCGCGCTGCTGCTGACGTTCGGCAGCCTGTCGGACCGGTTCGGCCGTAAGGGGATGCTGCTGGCCGGGCTCACCGTGTTCGGCGCGGCCAGCCTGGCCGGCGGCTTCACCACCAGCCCGGCCCAGCTGATCGCGGCGCGGGCCGTCATGGGGCTCGGCGCCGCCATGACCTTCCCGGCCACGCTCTCGCTGATCTCGAACGTCTTCGTCCAGCGCAGGGAGCGGGCCCGCGCCATCGGCCTGTGGGGGGCCATCGCCGGGGTCGCGATCGCGCTCGGCCCCATCGTCGGCGGCTGGCTGCTCGAGAGCTTCAGCTGGACCAGCATCTTTATCGCTATGGCCCCGGTCGCGGCGGCCGCCATCGCGCTGGTCGCGGCCAGCGTACCGACGTCAAAGAACCCGGAGTCGGCCCGGGTGGACATCGCGGGACTGGTGCTCTCGGCCGCGGCCATGGCGCTGCTCGTGTTCACGATTATCGAGGCGCCGGACTACGGCTGGGGCAGCGCGCGCAGCCTGGCCGGGTTCGCGGTCGCCGCCGTGCTGCTGGCCGTGTTCATCGGCTGGGAGCGACGGATTCCCCACCCGATGCTCGACGTGCGGCTGTTCCGCAACATGCGGTTCAGCGCGGCCAGCGGCGCAGTCACCGTCGCGTTCTTCACGTTGTTCGGCTTCATCTTCCTGATCACCCAGTTCTTCCAGTTCGTCAAGGGCTACGGGCCGCTGTCCACCGGCGTGCACCTGCTGCCGGTGGCGCTGTCGGTCGGCATCGGCTCGGTGGCCGGGACACAGCTGGCGGTGCGGGTGGGCACCAAGCTCGTCGTCACCGTCGGGCTCGTCGCCATGGCGGCCTTCTACGGCTGGGTGGCCGCGACTACCGCCGCGACCCTCGGCTACGGCGTCATCGCGGTCCAGATGGTGCTGTACGGGCTGGGCATGGGCCTGACCTCGGCACCCGCTACCGAGTCGATCATGGGCGCGGTGTCCCGGCGCCAGGCGGGCGTGGGGTCCGCGGTCAACGACTCGACGCGGCTGCTCGGCGGGACCCTCGGCGTGGCCGTAATCGGCAGCGTCTACGCGTCGCTGTACGGCTCCCGGCTGACCGCCACCCTGCCGGCCGGCGTGCCCGCTCGGGTCTCGGACATCGCGCACCAGTCGCTCGGCGCCGCGTACGCGGTGTCCAGCCGGGTGCCGGGCGCCCTCGGCCGGGCCGTGCACGACGCCGCCACGAACGCCTTCATCCACGGTCTTTCCGTCGGCGCCCTGGTGGCGGGCGGAGTCGCCGCGGCCGGGGCCATCCTGGCGATAGTATTCCTGCCCGCCCAGCCCGTGAGCCCGGTCGTCACCCCGCCGTCAGCGCCTGCCGCGAGCCCGGCCGGAGAGCCGGTTCGCTCATGAAGACGCTACGGCCGGACGTCGTTCGCGAACTGGGCGATGCAATTGGCGACGGCGCTGCGGTTGCCGGCCCTGGCGATACAGTTATCGAACGTGGTGAAGACGCTGGTGTTGTCCGCCACGAACGTGCCGACGCGCACCGCATACACGACGGCGATCGCCAGCGCTATGACACCGCATACGATCCCTGCGATGGCCTGGCCGGAGTTCGTCGCGCCCCTGGCCCGTCCGCGGGAAACGGCGATGCCGCCGAGAATGGCCGCGACCAGGCCTCCCAGCAGGGCGAGAGGGAACAAGACGAAGGACACGGCGGCGACCAGGCTGGCCACGCCGAGAACCAGGGCGGCCACGGCCAGGCCGTTCCCCGGCCGGGCTGTTGTTGGCGCGGTAGACGGCGGTGCTGATCCGGGAAGTTGGGTGTCCATTGTCATCTCTCCTGTCGTTTCGACGCTGACGCTGGATGGCCGTGAACACATCACAGCCACGAGCTGGCCAAAAGGTGCACAGGAGGCCTATTCAGAGGGGTGCCGGTGTCAGGACCGAGCAGGCACCTCTCGTCCCACCGTAGGCCGGGCCCTCCCAAAAGGATGTAACCGTTTCGTTATCTCCACCGGATCTCCACACCGCTCACATCACCCCTGCACATGGGCCTAGTCCGCTGATGGCAATAAGTACAGGTGCGCCAAGCACAGTCCGGCGGGGCATTTGGACTTCCCCGGCACGCCGCCTCCGAGAGGAGCGCGCACCATGGAAAGCTCGGCACGAAATAGGACTGTCCCGTCGCGAACTGGGCGGTTCCACCGTGGGCGCCACCTGACCATCACGGCCCTGGCCGCGGGGACCTTAATAGCGGCCCTCGCGCCGGTCACCGCAGCCGCAGGCGCATCCGAGCGCTCGGCGCCGTCCGCCGCGATCAGCTGGGCCGCCTGCGGTACGCAGCTGGAGTGCGCCCGCGTGTCCGTTCCGCTGGACTGGACGCACCAAGGCGGACGGACCATCACGCTGTCGGTGATCCGTCACCTCGCCAGCCATCCCGGTCAGCGGATCGGCTCGTTGTTCGTCAATCCCGGCGGGCCCGGAGACTCCGGCGTGGCCGCCGTCGCCGAGCGAGGCGGGGCGCTGGATGCCATCACCGGCGGCCGGTTCGACATAGTCGGCTGGGACCCGCGCGGCTCCGGCGGCAGCACGCCGGTGAGCTGCTTCGCCAGCAGCGCCGAGCGAGAGGCCTTCTGGCAGGGCATGCCCGTGCCGACCACCCGCCAGGACGAGCAGCGCTACCTGGCGAAGTCCGTCGCGCTCGCGCAGCGGTGCGGCGCACGCAACGGTGACCTGCTCGCCCACATCTCCACCGCCGACACGGCCCGGGACCTCGACTACCTCCGCGGCCTCGTCGGTGACTCGCGTCTGAACTTCTACGCCGAGTCGACGGGTAGCTTCCTCGGAGAGACCTACGCCAACATGTTCCCGCACCGCGTGCGAGCCATGGCCCTGGACGGCGTGGAGGACCCAGTCAGCTACACCGCCGACCTCGCCACCGTCCTGGCGAGCATCCTCTCCTCCACGGACCAGGTCTTCCATGAGTTCCTGGCGCTGTGCGAGCGGGTAGGTCCGGCCAGCTGCGCGCTGGCCGGCCACGGCCCGGTGGAGAAACGGGTCGAGACCATGCTGCGGCAGTTGCGTCATCACCCGATCCCCGCGCCGTCCGCCGAGCCGCCGGGCGAGCTCACCTACGGCGAGGCGCTGACCCTCCTGAAGCTGGCCCTGCTGCCCAATCCGGTGATCTGGCGAGACGCCGCGGGGATGATCGACGCCATGGTGCAGGGCGACGCCTCCGCGGCGGAGACCATCGTCCGGGGCTCCGCCGCGGAGCCGTTCCACCGAGCCTTCGAGCAGAACACCGCGCTGCTGTGCGCCGACAGTCCCGCCCGGCAGAACGCCGGGCAGTGGCCGCAGGTCGTGCACCGGCTCGAAGGGGTCAGCCGCATCGGGGGACCGGTCATGGGCTGGCTGGAAGCCGCGTGCGCCGCCTGGCCGACCCGCAGCGCGGACCGCTACACCGGACCGTGGAACGCGGCCACCGCCAACCCGATCCTGCTCATCGGCACCAGGTTCGATCCCACGACACCCCTGGCCAACGCCAAGCTCGCCGAGAGGCGGCTGGGCAGCGCTGTGTTGCTGACCCATGACGGCTACGGCCACGAGAGCCGGGCCGACCCGAGCACGTGTGTCATGCAGGCGCTCGGCCGTTACTTCACCGGCCTCTCCACGCCTGCGCGCGGAACGATCTGCCCGTCCGACCGCGGGCCCTTCGACCCAGACTTCGGCCAGCCGGCCGCGTCCCGATGAGCACGCGGGCACAGCGCGCCACGTATCGCACGGCCTTGGTGACGGCGCTCACCGCAGTGTGCGCTGGGTGTATATCTGGGACCAGCCGCGGTCCGCCCTCCGGTCCGGACCCGGCCGGACAGCACGCTGCCGTGATCACCGTAGGGTCATTTGACTTCCCGGAAAGCATGGTGCTGGCCGAGATTTACGGGGACACGCTGAGGGCCAAGGGCTTTCCGGTCCGGATCCTGCCGAACCTGGGCAGCCGCGAGCTGGTCGATCCGGCGCTGATGCGCGGCCTGATCCAGGTGGTGCCGGAGTACGCGGGGTCGGCGCTGCAATTCATCAGCCTGGGACGGCTGTCCGCGACGGCCGACGTGATGGCGACCAACAAGGCCCTGGCGGAGCTGACCGCAGGCCAGGGGGTCGTAGCGGGGCTCCCGGCGGCCGCGCAGAACGCCAACGCCATCGTCGTCCGCCCGGCGACCGCGTCCCGGTATCACCTCCGGTCGATCGCGGACCTAGCCCACGTCACGCCGCGGCTGGTGCTCGGCGGCCCGCCCGAATGCCCCGGGCGCGCCTACTGCCTGCCTGGGCTGAGGCAGAGGTACGGGCTGCACTTCAAATCGTTTATCCCGCTTGACGCCGGGGGGCCGCTGACGCTCCAGGCGCTCGAAGCGGGGGACATCGACGTCGCGCTGCTGTTCAGTACCGATCCGAGCATCTCGGCGCGGCATCTGGTGGTGCTGGCTGACGATCGCCGCCTGCAGCCGGCCGAAAACATCACGCCCCTGGTGAGCAGGGATGCCGTCGCGCGTTACGGCGCGGGCCTGATGGCCGTGCTGAACACCGTATCGGCGCGCCTCGACAGTCCCTCGCTGCGCGCTCTGAATGCGCAGGTGGAAGACACGGGCAGGACCCCTCGCCAGGTAGCCGAGCGCTGGCTGCACACACAGGGGTTGCTAGGCAAGGAGCGTGCGGACCGTTGACGGACGAAACCAAGGTTGCGATCCCGCGAGACGGGCCGGACGGCCTGCTGCCCGGCTCGGCTGTGCACCGGGCGCGCCGTCAGCGCCGCCCCACGGGCGCGCCCCCGCCGCTGCCGCATCCGTTCGCCGTCAGCACGGCGGCCTGGCTGCTGCTGGCGGCCGTGGTCCTGGCTGTCGCGATCCTGATCACGCAGCACTCGCCGTCGCTCCGGCTCGATGACCGGTTCAGTACCTGGGTGCTTGGCGGGCTGGCGGGGATGCGGACGCCGTGGCTGACCGATGTCGCCAACGGGATCAAGGTCGCCGGATCCAGCTGGGGGGTCACCGTGCTCGGCCTGTCGGCGGTCGCCCTGACGATGGCTTTCCGGCGCTGGCGGCACCTCCTGGTGTTCCTGTGTAGCTTGTTCTTTCTCGAGATCGTCGTGCAGTGGATTTATTTCGGGCTGTCGCGACCGCGCCCGTACGGGGTGCAGATCATCGCCAGCTGGGGCGGTTACTCGGCGCCCTCGGCCCCGGCGGCGGTCCTCACGATCTTCCTGATGGGGATCGCGTACTGCCTGATCGTCCCGGGCCGTCCCCGTACGTACGCGAAGCTGGGCTTCACGGTCCTCATCGCGCTGTTCTGCCTCGCCCGTCTCTACCTCGCCGTCGATCATCCCGGCGACGTGCTGTTCGGTGTCGCGCTCGGTGTGGCGATCCCGGTCACCGCATTCCGCTTCTTCACCCCGAACGAGGTGTTCCCCGTCGTGTACCGCCGGGGCCGGACCGCCCATGTGGACGTCACCGGCCGCCGAGGCGAGGCGATCCGGCAGGCCATTCGCGATCAGCTCGGGCTGACCGTGCTCGAGATCAAGCCTGTCGGCCTGGAATCGTCGGCCGGCTCGACGCCGCTGCGGATCCAGGTCGAGGGAGACCCGGCCCAGTACGTCTTCGCCAAGCTGTACACCAAAGGCCACGTTCGCGCCGATCGCTGGTACAAGCTGTGGCGGACCGTCCTGTACGGCTCCCTGGAAGACGAGTCTCCGTTCAAGACCGTGCGGCGCCTGGTCACGTACGAGGACTACGCCCTGCGGTTGCTGGAGGACATCGGGGTCCGCACGGCCAGGCCGTACGGCATCGTGGAGATCACCCCCGAGCGTGAGTACATTCTGGTCACCGAGTTCTTCCACGGCGCGGTGGAAATCGGCGAGGCCCAGGTCGACGACGACCTGATCGACCAGGGACTGACGCTGATCCGCAAGATGTGGGACGCGGGCGTCGCCCACCGGGACATCAAACCGGGCAACCTGATGGTCCGCCCCGGGGAACTGCTGCTGATCGACGTGGCCTTCTTCCAGGTGCGCCCGTCGCCGTGGCGGCAGGCGGTCGACCTCGGCAACATGATGCTGGTGCTCGCGGTCCGGAGCGACCCGCAGCGTGTCTACCAGCGTGCCCTGCGCCAGTTCACCCCGGCCGAGCTCAGTGAGGCGTTCGCCGCCACCCGCGGCGTCGCGAGCCCGACGCAACTCCGCGCCTTCATGAAACGAGACCCCCGCGACGTGCTCGGCGAGTTCAGGAAGCTCGCTCCCGAACGGCGGCCGATCGTGCTGCAGCGCTGGAGTGCCCGGCGGGTCTTCCTGGCTGCGGGCCTGCTCGTCGTGACCACGGTGGCCGTCCTGGTCGGGGGCAAGGCCTTCTTCCCCGCCGAGAACATAGGCGCGCATCCTCCCGACTGTGGCACCGGCCCCTCGATGATCCTGGCGGCCCAGGCGGTCCCCTCGGCGGCGGTCCTGCCCTGTCTTGCCGCGCTCCCGTCGGGCTGGCAGCTAGACGGCGTGGACATCGCCAGCGGGAAGGCCAGCTTCTGGCTGGACTCAGACCGGGCCGGCGTGCGTTCGGCGACCATCACGCTGGCCGCGGCCTGTGATACCACGGGGGCCCGCCAGATACCCTCCGACCAGCCCGGAACGCGGCGATTCGAGCGGCCGCTGAGCCTGGTACCGCAGTTTTCCGGCGAGCGCTTCTACACCTTCCCCGGCGGCTGCGTCACCTACCAGTTCCGGTTCTCACCGGGCGCCTCCCCGGTGCTGGCCGACACGGCCAGCACCGCGGTCGGGTTCGTGCCGCGGTCGAGGCTGGTCACCTATGTCCGGCAGACCGAGGGTCTTGCGCTGTGCGGGCGAGGGGCCGCATGTCCCGGATGAGCTGGCGTGCGGTTCCGGGACCTGAAGGGCCCGCGCTGGTGGAAGGAAGGCAGGGAACAGCATGAAAATAGCCGTTCGGTCCACGCAGGATGTGCCAGGACCGGCCGTGGGCTACCAGGCACGGCGTTTGCCCTCGTCCCGCTACCGCCATCCGGGCGATGTCATTCGCCTGATCGCCGGCGGTCTGCTTCTTATCGTGGCGCTGGCGGCGGTGGCGCTGGCTCCCAGCCAGCTGGTCGGCACCGACGCGTCGGCCGTGACCTGGCTCGGAGCTGACCCGGCCGGGCGGCTGCTGGTCGGACTGGTGCAGGTGGCATTCGTCGTGGCCGCCGCCGCGATCGTGGCCTTCGCACTCTGGCGCCGCCGGTTCCGCCTGCTCATCAGCCTGGCGGCCGGCGCGATGGTGGCCGGCGGCGCGCTGGCGGGGATCTTGAACCTGGTCGGCGGCGGGCATCCGGACGCGGTGGCGGCCAACCTCGGGCACGGCTCGTGGCTCGCCAGCGCGGCGTTCCCCGGCCCGGCGCTGCTGGCCGGTGTGGTGGCTGTCACGGTGGCTGCCTCGCCGTGGTTGAGTCGCCCGTGGCGGCGGACGGCCTGGATCGTGCTGGGCGTGGCCGGCGCGGCGCGACTGCTGGCCGGCACCGTGCTGCCGATGGAGCTGATCCTCGCGCTCGCGGCCGGGCTGACCGCGGGAGCCGGCGTGCTGGTCGCCCTCGGCGTGCCGGACCGGCGGATCGGACCCGACGGGATCGCCGCGGCGCTGAGGTCCGCCGGCCTGCCGGTCAGCTCCGTCACTCCGGCCGACGTCATGGCGAAGGGCTCCCGCCCGTTCTACGCGGTCACCGATGACGGGCGGCGCCTGTTCATCAAGGCCCTCGGCTCGGACCAGCGTGACGCCGACCTGCTGTACCGGGCGTACCGGTTCGCCCGGCTACGCGATGTCGGCGACACGCGGCCCGCGGCCTCGCTTATCCAGGCGGTTGAGCACCAGGCCCTCGTCGGGACGATGGCGCAACACGCTGGCGTACGGGTCCCCCGGGTCGAGCGGGTGATCAAGGCGGCTGACGGGACCGCGTTGCTGGCCATGGAACGGGTGGAAGGCAGCCCGCTCGACCGGCTCCCGGCCGAGAGGATCAGCGACGAGGTTCTCCAGCGGCTGTGGGCCGAGGTGAACAGGCTGCACAGCGCGGGGATCGCCCATCGGGCCCTGCGGGCCGGCAACGTGATGGTCGCGGGCGCCGGGCAGCCCTGGCTGACCGATTTCAGCTTTTCGGACCTCACCGCGACCCAGCGCCACAAGGACCTCGATCTAGCGGAGCTCATGGCCTCGCTGGCCGTCCTGGTCGGCGCGGACCGGGCCGTATCCGGCGCCACGCCGGTCATCGGCGCCCGGGGAGTCGCGGCCGCGGCACCGCTGCTGCAGCCCCTGGCTCTGTCGGCCGCCACCCGCCACTCGATCGCCCAGCACGAGGGCCTGCTGAAGAAAACCCGGTCGGCGGCAGCCGCGGCCGATGGCTCCGCGGACCAGCAACTGGCCCGCATCCGGCGGGTACGGCCCCGCACCTTGGTGACGATAGTCGCCCTCTCAGGCGCCTTCTACTTCCTCCTTCCGCAACTGGCCCAAGTGGGCAGCAGCTGGCACGCCATCCAGTCGGCGCACTGGGTATGGCTGCCTGTTGTGATCGCCATGTCGGCGCTGACCTACCTGGCCAGCGCGGCCTCCTTGCTGGGCGGCGTGCCGGGACGGGTGCCGTTCTGGCCTACGGTCCTAGCCCAAGGGGCCTCTTCTTTCATCAACCGGGTCTCCCCGGCCAACGTCGGCGGCATGGCACTGAACGCCCGTTACCTGCAGAAATCCGGGGTCGACCCGGCCGCGGGCGTCGCGGCGGTCGGGCTCAGCGCGCTGGCCGGGGCTATTGTCCACGTGATCCTGCTTGTCATTTTCTTCGTCTTGGCCAGCCGCAACCTGGCCCATGCGTTCAAGGTCCCCTCGACTAGCAAACTGTTGCTGATCCTCGCTGTCGTCGCCGCCCTGATCGGGATCGTGCTAGCCACCCGGCGAGGCCGGCGCTTCGCAACGACCCGGCTGCGGAAGGTCCTGCGATCAGCCGTCGGCAGCCTGCGCCAGGTCGCCGCCAGCCCGGCCAAGCTGATCCTGCTGGTCGGCGGCTCGGCGCTGGTGACCCTGGCCTACTTCGCCGGCCTGGCCGCCTCCGTGCAGGCGTTCGGTGGCGGAATCGGAATCGCGGAAATCGGCGCGGTCTACATGGCCGCCTCGGCTATCGCGGCCGCCTCGCCCACTCCCGGCGGCCTCGGGGCCATCGAGGCCGCGCTGGTCGCCGGCCTGACCGGCGTCGGTCTCGGCTCCGGGCCCGCGGTGTCCGCCGTCCTCACCTACCGGCTGGCCACGTACTGGCTGCCGGTCGCACCCGGATGGATCGCGCTGCACGTATTGCAGCGGCGAGACTACGTATAACCAGCCCGGTTGTCTTCCGGTCCGCGCAGGCACTAGCGTCCGATCAGCAGATCTCGCCGCACCCCGAGGAGCCACCGCATGCCGCTGACCAACCACCAGGTAAGGCTGGCCGCCCGGCCTTCCGGGCTGCCCCGGGCCACCGACTGGTCGCTGACCACCGAGGAGGTGCCGGAGCCGGCCGAGGGGCAGTTCGTGGTGGCGGTCTCGCACCTGTCCGTCGACCCGGCCATGCGGGGCTGGATGAACGCGGGCGCCTCCTACATCCCGCCGGTGGAGATCGGCGCGGTCATGCGGGCCGGCGCGGTCGGCCGGGTCACCGCCTCGGCGCACCCGGGTTTCGCCGTGGGCGACGACGTGTACGGCATGTTCGGCGTGCAGGAGTACGCGGCCTCGGACGGCCGGGGCGTGACCAAGATCGACACCTCGCTGGCCGCCCCGTCGACGTACCTGGGCGCGCTGGGCGCGACCGGGCTCACCGCCTACTTCGGCCTGCTGGACACCGGCAGGCTGAAGGAAGGCGACACCGTGGTCGTGTCCGGCGCGGCCGGCGCGGTGGGCAGCATGGCCGGGCAGATCGCCAAGATCAAGGGCGCCGGGCGCGTCATCGGCATCGCCGGCGGCCCGGAGAAGTGCCGCGCGCTGACCGAGGAGTTCGGCTTCGACGCGGCCATCGACTACCGGGCCGGGAACGTACGCCGGGCGCTGCGCGAGCAGACGCCGGACGGCGTGGACGTCTACTTCGACAACGTGGGCGGCGAGATCCTGGACGACGTGCTGACCCGGCTGGCCCTCGGCGCCCGGGTGATCATCTGCGGCGCGGTCTCGCAGTACAACGAGACCCAGGTGCGCGGCCCGGCGAACTACCTGATGCTGCTGGTGGCGCGGGCCTCCATGACCGGCATGCTGGTCTTCGACTACGTCGACCGGTACCCGCAGGCCCTGGCCGAGCTGGCCGGGTGGCTCAAGGACGGGAAGCTCGTCTCCCGTGAGCACATCGTGCGCGGCGGGGTGGACGCCTTCCCCGAGACGCTGCTGATGCTGTTCGACGGGGTGAACACCGGCAAGCTCGTGCTCGCCCTAGAGGGAAGCTGACCGCCGGTCCAGGCCGACCAGCAGCGCCTCGATGACCGTGGTAGCGCGGTCGATGCCGGGGGCACGGTCGGCGATCACGTCGGAATAGAGGAAACCATCGGCGACGCGGATGATGGCGAAGGCCAGCGTGGGGGTATCCAGGCTGGCGTCGAATGCGCCGCGGCCGCGTTCCAGGTCGATGAGATTCTCCAGCACGGCGGCCATGCCCTGGTGCACCGTGCTGCGGGTGCCGGTCATCACGCGCAGCGCGGTCTCCGGGTCGGACTCCAGGAACATCCGCACCGGGCGGTCGGCTCCGATGCCGCGCAGGACGCCGCCGATCACGGCGGTGAGCCGGTCCGTCCCGCCCAGATGAGCGCTGGCCCGGACCTGGTCGGCGAGCAGAAGGCGGGCCCGCCACCAGAGCACCTGGTCCAGCAGCTGTTCCCGGTTGCCGGCCCGCCGGTACAGCGTGGCGCGGGCCACGCCGACGCGGCGGGCCAGCGACCGCATGTCCAGCCGCTGACCGGCCACGAAGGTGTCCACGGCCGCCGCGAAGATCGGGCCCGGGATGGTGGCCGGCGGCCCGGTCCCCTCGGGTAGCACTCTGCCGACGTCGTCGGTCATTGCTCGGTTTGCTCGGCGGCACGCTTCTCGGCCGCCTCGACCAGCAGGGCGAGCTCGTCGGTCAGGTAGCCGGCCAGGGTGTCAAGGTCCGGCACCAGCTCGCGGGAGCTGACCAGGCCAAAGTGCAGCTGGCCGAGGTAGCCGACCAGGGTGATGTTCAGCCCCTGGCCGTCGGTGACCACCGAGACCGGGTAGTGCGCGAGCAGCCGGGCGCCGCACATGTAGACCGGGACGTTCGGGCCGGGGACGTTGGAGATGGTCACGTTGAACGGCGGCAGCCGGTGCAGCACGCCGGTGGCGAACACCACCCGGGCCGCCCGCGCGGTCAGCGCCGGCACGGCGAAGTCGCTGATCTGGTCGACCAGGCCCTGCGGGATCGCGGCCTGCTGGGCCTTGGCCACCTTCGTCGCGGAATGAACGATATCCAGCCGCAGGCCAGGATCGGTGACGCTGGTGGGCAGCGGGGCCAGCATCGCGGATACCCGGTTGCCCAGCGCTCCCTTGCCGGCCGGATCCCGGACGGACACCGGGATCATCGCCACCAGCGGCTGATCGGGCAGCGCGTCGTGGTCGAGGAGCCAGCGGCGCAGTGCCCCGGCGCACATGGCCATCACGACGTCGTTCACCGACACGCCGAAGACGTTCTTCACGGCCTTGACCGTGTCCAGGCTGACGCTGCGGAAGGCGAACCGGCGGTGCGGCGTGATCGGCCGGTTGAACGGCGTCGCGGGCGCCCGCCCGGGCCGGGTCGCGATCACGGAACCGTCGCCGCGGTTCAGCCCGAGCATGCCGCCGACCAGCGTATTCACCGCCGGGGCCAGGGTCGGCAGCACCTTGACGAGCTCGTTGGTGACCAGCACCGTCTGCACCGGGCGCCAGGCCAGCCGGGCGGCCGCCTTGACGGCCAGGACGGGCAGGGCCGGCGCGGCGGCGGGCCGGAACGGCTCGGCCGGGGGCAGCTCGCGGCCGTCCGGCGTGAGGTCGAACAGGACGGTCAGCAGCTCGGCGCCGGAGGCCCCGTCGATCGCGGCGTGGTGGATCTTGGTGTAGACGGCGGCGCGATTCTTGGCCAGCCCGGTGATCAGGTAGAGCTCCCACAGCGGCCGGCTGCGATCGAGCGGGCGGGCGTGCAGCCGGCTGACCTGCTCGTCCAGCTGGGCATCCGAGCCCGGGCGTGGCAGCGCGATCTCCCGGACGTGGTACTCGATGTCGAAGTCCGCGTCGTCGACCCAGTAGGGCTGGTCCAGGCCGAACGGCACGTTGAGCAGCTTGCGCCGGAGCACGGGCACGAGCGGCAGCCGTTCGGCCATGACCTCGGTGAGCCGGGCCAGCGTGAGCGGCTCGGGGGCGTCCCTGGGGTCGAGCACGCTCAGCCCGCCGACGTGCCCGGTGGTGTTGGCCGTCTCCAGGGCGAGGAAGGAGGCATCGAGTCCGGAGAGCTGCTGCATGTGCTGATCCTTCCTACGGCTTCATCGCGGGTACAGGGGCCGAAAGGCCAGCGGCGGCCGGAACGGGACCCGCTGGCCCGAACCCTGATCCGGGGCGGCCAGCCGGTCGGCGATCAGCCAGAGCGTCGCGGGGTCCACGCCGAAGCCGAGGTGGCTACACCGGACCTCGACGTTCTGGTGCAGCGCCGTCTCCGGCTCCACGCATGCCTGCCAGGGCACCACGCCGTCCCAGCGGGAGTAGGCCGACGTGGACGGCACGCCGACGGGCCGGGCCCGCTGTTCCCGGCTGGGCAGCTTGCGGTCCAGGGCGTGCCGGGAACTGAACTGCTGGTAAGGGCCGTAGGCGTAAGTCTGTCGCGGGTCGTGCATGCCGTAGGGGCTGCCCAGCGTGATGACCTGACGCACCTGGCGGGGATGGCGGCGGGCCATTTCCCTGGCGTAGATGCCGCCCAGGCTCCAGCCGATCAGGGAGACGGGACGCCCGGTCCGTTCGGAATGATCGAGAACGGCCCGCGGCAGGCCGGCCAGCACCGCCTCGGTCGGACCCTGGTTTCGGCCGAGGGCCCAGCCGCGGACGTCGTAGCCGAGCCAGCGCAGGAACGCGCGCAGCGGCACGGTGCTCGCGTCCCCAGCTAGCAGGCCAGGAAAGACCAGCACCCCGTGCCCGTCGCCGCGCGGGGCGGCCAGCAGGGCCGGCGCGGCCAGCAGCAGCGCGGTCAGGTCGGCCAGGCCGCGGATGGGCTCGGTCAGCAGCAGCCCGGGAGCCGGCCGCCCCCCGCCTCGGGCTCGGCTGGCTCCGGGGGGGCTAAACCCTGATCCCCCCGAATCAGAAGGGGCGGAGTCGCCGGGTCCCCTGAGTCCGCCACGAGCGAGGTACATCGCCGTTCCCTCCGTCGCCGCGAGAGCCTAGGCAAGGTGGTGATACACACTTAATATATGTCTCACTTACCGGAATTGCCCAGACTGGCGATTGGGGCGAGGATGAGCTTCAACCTTGCGACCATCCTGACCGAAGCGACCCTGGCCGCGCCAGACGCCCCAGCCTGCCGCTTCGCCGGGACCACGACCACGTACCGCGAGCTCGACGAGCTGTCGGGCCGGTTCGCGGCCGGGCTGCAGGAGGCAGGCCTTGCCCCCGGCCAGGTGGTGGCGATGCAGCTGCCGAACATCCCGCAGTTCCTCATCGGGTACTTCGGCGCGCTCAAGGCGGGGCTCGTGGTGCTGCCGCTGAACCCGCTGCTGGTGGCGCCCGAGCTCGAGTACCACCTGACCGACTCGGCGGCGAGCCTGCTGATCGGGTTCGAGGGCATGCACGCCGAGGCGGCCAAGGCCTGCGAGACGACCGGGGTCCCGCTGTACCTGGTCAGCATGGGCGACGGGCCGGTGCCGGACGGCACCAGGTCGGTTCTCGAGCTGATCAGCAGCGCGCCGCTGGAGGAGCCGGGCGGGGACGTGGTCGCCCGCGACGCCGATGACACCGCCGTGCTCGTCTACACCAGCGGCACCACGGGCCGGCCGAAGGGCGCCGAGCTCACCCACTTCCAGCTCTACATGAACAGCACGGTGGCGGGCGGGCTGTTCGGCGTGCGCAGCGACGACGTGGTGCTGGCGGTGCTGCCGTTCTTCCATGTATTCGGGCTGTCGTCGGTGATCAACGTGTTCGTCCGGCACGGCGGCTGCCTTTCCATCGTGCCGCGCTTCCAGCCCGGCGCGGTGCTGGACGTGCTCGAGGCCGACCGGTGCACGGTGATCGGCGGCGTGCCGACCATGCTGCACGCCCTGGCCCAGCTGGACATCGCCGGCCGCGACTTGTCGGCGCTGCGGGTCGCGGTGTCCGGCGGCGCGTCGCTGGCCGAAGACATCATGAGGACGTTCGAGGAGAAGTTCGGCATCGAGGTGCTCGAGGGCTACGGGATGACCGAGACCGCGAGCTCGTGCTCGTTCAACCGGCCGGGTGACCGGAAGGTGCTGTCCATCGGCAAGCCGATGTGGGGGGTGCGGATGCGTGTCGCGGACGCCCAGGGCCGGCCGCTGCCGCCCGGGCGTGAGCACGTCGGCGAGATCTGGATCCGCGGGCACAACGTGATGAAGGGCTACCTGGGGCGGCCCGAGGCCACCGCGGAGACGCTGCGCGGCGGCTGGCTGCACTCCGGCGACCTGGGTTACGTGGACTCCGACGGCTTCTACTTCATCGTCGACCGGGCCAAGGACCTGGTCATCCGCGGCGGCTACAACGTCTACCCGCGGGAGATCGAGGAGGTTCTGTACGCCCACCCGGCGATCGGTGAGGCGGCCGTGATCGGCAAGCCGGACGAGCGGCTCGGCGAGGAGGTCGTGGCCGTGGTGGCGCTGCGCCCGGGCGCGTCGGCGACCGCCGCGGAGATCATCGCCTACACCCGGGAGCGGCTCGCGGCGTACAAGTACCCGCGGGAGATCCGGTTCATGGCCGAGCTGCCCAAGGGCCCGTCCGGCAAGATCCTCAAGACCGCCCTGCGCGACGGGTAGGGCGTTGCATCACGGTGCCAAGTGCCTAGGGTGGTAGGTGCCAGCCTGTAGGCACCGCTCGCGACGAGGAGGTCCTGACATGCAGGCAACGATTGGCGACCGCATCTGCATTCACGGCAGCATCGTCGGGCACCCGGACAAGAACGGCGAGATCGTCGAGGTGCACGGCGACGAGGGAACGCCTCCCTACCTGGTGAAGTTCGACGACGGCAAGACCAGGCTCATCTACCCTGGCCCCGACGCCGTGATCGAGCATCCGACGTCCTGACCGCTACCGGTTGCGCCACTGGGGGGCGCGACGCTTTCCTGCCCGCGCATCAGTGATCGTGTGCAGTTAGGCCTCAAATACGACGCCTAACTGCACACGATCATGGAAACAGGTGCCCGCACCGCAATGGCCTTCTGCCAGCGTGACTGACGGTGCCGATGTGACTGACGCAGGGGCACCGCAGAGCCTCCGAGGCGCTGCTCTGGGGTTGGCATAGGCCGCATCAGGAGCGCGGTGGTTAGCGGTTGCGCCAGCGGGGCTGGCGCTTTTCCGCGAACGCAGTCACGCCCTCGAGGGCGTCGTCGCTGGCCATGAGGTCGTCGAGGGCCGCGCTCGGGCAGTTGACGGCCTCGACCACATCGGCGATGCCGCGGGTTTCCTCCATGATCCGCAGGGAGACGCGCACTGAGGTGGGCGAGCCCTCCAGGATCTCGGCGGCCAGGGCGCGGGCGCCGTCGAGCGCGGTCCCGGCCGGGACGACGCGGTTGACCAGGCCGTAGGCCAGGGCCTCGTCGGCGGACAGGCGGCGGGCGGTGAGGATCATCTCGGTGGCGACCTTAGGCGGCACGGTACGGGGCAGCCTGATCAGGCCGCCGGCCCCGGCGACCAGGCCGACCCTGACCTCGCTGAGCGCGAACTGGGCCGTGGTGTCGGCCACGACCAGGTGGCAGGCCAGTGCGATCTCGCAGCCGCCGCCCATGGCGAAGCCGTTGACCGCGGCGATGACCGGCTTGGGCAGGGTGGCCCGGCTGGTCAGCCCGGCGAACCCGTTCTTCGGCACCCACATGGGCTTACCCGAGGCGGAGTAGACCAGGTCGTTGCCTGCGGAGAAGGCCTTCTCCCCCGCCCCGGTCAGGATCGCGACCCACAGGTCGTCGTCGGCGAAGTAGGCGTCGAAGACGTGGTCGAGTTCGTCGTTCGCCATCGGGTGCAGGCTGTTCCTGGACTCGGGGCGGTTGATGGTGACCTCGAGCAGGTGGCCGTCCCGGCGGACCAGCACGTGCTCGTACGCCTCGCGCAGCACCGGCGGCTCCGGCGGGAACAGCTCGTCCATCCGCTCCCGGCTGGTGGCGACGCGGTTACCGAAGCCGAACGACCGGACGTAAACCGCCTGGCCGATCGGCTCTTTCGCGGTGCTGAGCAGGTCCTCCAGGCTCGGGTCCCCGCTCTTGGCGACGAAGCGGCGCCCGTCGCGGTCGAGCCGGCCGACGACGATCCCGGTGCGGCGGCCGTCCCGGCGGTGGGTGACGGTGTAGGTCTCGATGGTGGCCGGCCCGTCGGCCAAGCGGGCCTGCCCGGGCGCGGGCCAGCCGTCGATCTCGGCCTGCAGGTCGGCGCTGCGGTCCGGCGTCCAGGCGGCCGGGGTGGTGGAGTACACCCCGGCCGAGTACTTGCTCATGATGCCGCCGTTGGCGCCGACCAGGCCGTAGCTGCCCGGCGCACGGCGGGCACGCTGCACCGTCTCGGCGATGGCGTGCATGGAGTAGTTGTTGCCCGCGCCGCCGAAGAAGGGCAGGCCGCCGGTGAGGGTCAGGCCGCGCGGATCGGCGGGATCGAGGCCGAGCCCGTCGCAGATGTTGAACACCGGCGCGGGGAAGCAGCTGTACAGATCGATGGTGGCCAGGTCATCCGCCGTGATGCCGGCCACGGCGAGGGCATGCCGCACCGCCATGGCCGAAGCCGGGCTCGCGGACAGGTCGGCGCGGTCAAGCATGTCCCGTTCGCGCAGGTCGGCGTGACCATGCAGGAACACCCAGCGGTCGGCGGGCACGCCCAGCCGGCGGGCCGCGGCGACCGACATCAGCAGCACGGCGGCACCCTGGTTGACCTTCTCCCGCGCCACGATGTAGCGGGTGTACGGATCGGCGATGGGCCGGTTCGCCTCGGTCGGCGTGACCAGTTCCTCCGGGGTGCGCTCGACCGGCGCGGCGGCGTGCGGGTTGGCCGCCGCGACCCGGGTGAACGGGGCGAACAGCGCGCCCATCGCGGCCGCGTACTCCTCGCGGGTCTGCCCGAGGCGGGCGCGCCGGGCGTTGTCGATCAGCGCGTACTGGCTGGGCGCGCCGGTCAGCCCGTGCGCGGCCTGGTGCCGGGACATCATCCCGGCCAGCCCGTACCCGCGGTCTTCCAGGCTGCCCTCGGCGTGCTCGCTGAAGTCGGGCCGGTCCTGCGCCTGGGCGAAGTGCTCGACCGTGGAGATGGCCTCCGAGCCGAAGATCAGCGCCACCTCGCTGCCGCCGCGCGCGATGACCGCGGCGAACTCGTTGACGAGGTGCTGCGGAGCCTGCCCGCCGCTGACCTCCAGGACCGCGCGGGCTGGGCTCGCGGCGATCCGGCCGGCCACGGACCGGGGGTAGTTATCCGAACGGCCCAACGGTGCCCGCGCGCGTGGATGGGAATTCTCGAACTGGCGGATGCCGATCACCACCTCGATCGCCGCCGCGACGGCGCCGGGCTCGGCCCCGGTGTCGTCCAGCGCCTCGCGGGCCGCGTCGGCAGCCAGGTCGACCGGCGAGCGCCGCCGGTAGCCGGGCTCGCCGAGACGCTCGGAGGACTGGCCGACACCCACGACCACCGGGGTGCGCGGATCGAGGGAAGGGTGGTTTTCCGGGGTGCGGGGGTCGACGGACGGCTGGCTCATGACAGGGCCCCGAGGTCCCGGATCCGCTGCTCGCAATCGGCGACGATCTGCCGGGTGATCTCGCCGGCCGGCCTGATCTGCTCGAAGGAACCGACGACCTGCCCGACGAAGAACGACTCGAGCCGGAGCGCGCCTTCGTGGCCCGTCCGGGCGGCCGCGTCGATCCGCTGCCACGCCTCGTTGACCAGCATCGGCTGCAGCGGCAGGGACAGCGGCGCCGGGCTGCCGGGCTGCTCCCACTCCTCGTGCCAGGCGCTGCGCAGCTGGCGGGCCGGCTTGCCGGTCCTGGTCCGCGAGCGCACCGTGTCCGAGCTGGTGGCCCCCAGGAACTTGGCCTTGATGGCCTGGTTGGCCACGTCCTCCTCGCTGGCCAGCCAGACCGACCCGCACCAGACGCCGGCCGCGCCGAGCGCCAGGGCGGCGGCCATCTGGCGGCCGGACGCGATACCGCCCGCGGCCAGCACCGGGCGCCCGGCCGCGATGTCGACGATCTCCGGGGTGAGCACCATGGTGGCGATCGTGCCGGTATGGCCGCCCGCCTCGGTGCCCTGCGCGATCAGCAGGTCGACGCCCGCCTCGATCTGCCGGATCGCGTGGCGAGGCTGCCCGACCAGGGCGGCGACGGGCACGCCCTGCTTCCTGGCCCGGTCGACGAGGCCGGCGGGCGGCGGTCCCAGGGCGTTGGCGATGAGCCGGATCGGGTGGCGGAAGGCCACGTCGAGCAGCACCTCCGCGCCGTCCGGGTTGAGGCTGGCCGCGATCTCGTCGTGCTCGGGGTTCCCCGGGACCTCGGGGATCCCGTACCGGTCGAGCAGATCGGCGACGAAGGCCAGGTGCCCGTCCGGGATCTGGGCGCGCAGGCTCGCCACCAGGTTGGCCGGGTCGCCTGCTGCGAACTTCTCCGGGACGAGCAGGTCGACGCCGTAGGGCCTGCCCTCGGTCTGCTCGTCGATCCAGGTCAGCTGGGCGTCGAGCTCGGCCGGGGTATAGGCCGACGCGCCCAGCACGCCGAAGCCGCCGGCGTTGGTGACCGCGGCCACCACGCCGGGCGAGCGGTTGAATCCGACGATCGGGTGCGGCACGCCGACCAGGTCGGTGAAGGCGGTCCTCATCAGCTGTGCTCCCTCCAGGTGACCACGGCGTCGAGTGCCTCGATCCGGGTGCCGTTGACCAGTAGCGGGTTGACTTCGAGCGATTCCAGGTCCTCGCCCAGGGCCAGGGCGAGGTCGCCGATCCTGGCGATCACCGCGGTCAGGGCATCGCGGTCGGCGGGCGCGGCGCCGCGGACCCCGTCCAGTACCGCGCGGCCGCGCAGCCGGTCCAGCAGGCGGCCGGCCTGCCCCGGCGTAACCGGCAGCGGCGCCAGCGCCGAATCCCGCAGCACCTCGACGAGCAGCCCGCCCAATGCCACAGCCAGGATCGGGCCCCACTGCGGGTCGCGGACGACGCCGACGAGGAGTTCGGTGCCGCCATGACGCATCGGGCTGACCAGGACGCCGTCGATCCTGGCGCCGTCCGGGGCGGCCGCGGTCACCGCCTGGTAGGCCGCGCGGACGGCTTCCTCGCCGGGCGGGACGTCCAGCCGGACGCCGCCGGTGTCGCTCTTGTGCACGATGTCCGGTGAGACGATCTTGACCGACAGCGGGCCGCCGAAGCCGACGGCCGCCTTGACCGCTTCGTCGGCCGAGCCGGCCAGCCGCGCCGGAACGACCGGGACGCCCGCGTCGCCGAGCAGGGTGCGGGCCTCCTGCTCGGACCACATCCCCTGGCGGCGGTCTGGCTCGGGCACCGGCACCGCGACGGGCGGCGGCGCGGTCTGCGGGGATTGGGTGGCCCCGGACCACCAGGCCACGTTGCGCAGCGCGACCACGGCCTGGCGCAGGCCGGGGATGACGTACGGCACCCCGCCCTGCGCCATCGACGCCCGGGTAAACCCGCTGACCGGCTGCATGACCTGGTTGATGTAGGCGGCCGGGCAGGACGCGGCCCGCATGCCGGCGCCGATCGCGTCCACGAACATCTGCCCCAGGTAGGGCCGGCCCGTGTCGATCCAGCCGATGCTGTTGACGACGCCGATGACGCCGATCGAGGGGTCGGCCGACATGGCCTCGATCGACCGCGTGAAGATCGTCGGGTCGATGACGGCGGCGCCGGTGACGTCGAGCGGGTTCTGCACCGTCCCGTACGCGGGCATGATCGCGGCGAGCGCGTCCCGGGTCGACGGGGCGAGCTCGGGCAGGTCGGCACCGAGGTCATCGGCCCGGTCGGCGACGATGTCGCAGGCCCCGCCGGAGATCGACACGATGCCGATGCCCGGCCGGTCCAGCCGGCCGAGGGCGGCCGCGGCCCCGGCGGTGATCAGCATGTCCTCGATCGAGTCGACCCGGATCACGCCCAGGTCCGCGAAGACGGCGTCGATGACCCGGTCGTCGCCGACCAGCGCGCCGGTGTGCGCGACCGCGGTGCGGGCGGACAACGCGCTGCTGCCCGCCTTGAGCACCACGATGGCCTTGCCTGCCTGCGCCGCCCGCCGCGCGGCCCGGCGGAACGTGTCCGGATCGCGCACGGTCTCCATGAAGATGGCGACGGCCCGGGTACCCGGGTCGTCGACCAGGTAGTCCAGCACGTGCCCGGCCGTGATCATCGCCTCGTTGCCGAGCGTGACCAGGTAAGACAGGCCGACGTTGACCATCCGGGCGAAGTCCACCATGGCCGAGGAACTGGCCCCGCTCTGCGAGAGCAGCGCCACCGGGCCGCTTTCGTCAGGCAGTCCCGGGATAGAGCAGACCGGCACGCCGTCGGTGAGGTTGGCGAAGCCGAGGTGGTTCGGGCCGAGCAGCACCATGCCCAATCCGGCGGCGTGGTCGGCGAGCTCGGCCTGGGCGGCCCGGCCGGCCTCCCCCGCCTCGGCGTAACCGGACGACAGCACGCACGCGTTGCGGATCCCGGCGGCCGCCGCGTCGTCCAGCGCCTCCAGCAGGCCGGCCTGCGGCACCATCAGGTACGCCACGTCGACCGGCTCGCCGATCTGCGCGCACGAGGTGACGGTGGGCTGGCCGTGCGTCTGCGTCCCCCGCCGGCTGACCAGGTAGGTGTGGTCGGCGAAGCCGAACTCGACCAGGTTGTGGTAGGCGATCTGGGAGAAGACCGACTTGTCCGACGCGCCCACCAGCGCGACGCTGCGCGGCCGGAACAGGCTGGTCAGTCGTTCGCCGGTGATCTGGTAAGGCATGACTGTATCCTAGACGGTAAACGTTCAGTAATCGATGCCAGGGGGCCGCGGTGAGCACGACGCACGTGACGCCGGGACGCCCGCGCGACCCCGGGGTGGACCGCCGCATCGCCCGGGCCGCGCTCGACCTGTTCGCCGACGCGGGCTGGGCCGGATTCGCCATGGAGGCGGTGGCCCGCCGGGCCGGGGTCGGGAAGGCCTCGCTGTACCTGCGCTGGAACAGCAAGGAGGCGCTGCTGACCGACGCGGTGACGTGGCGGCTGGCCCGGGTCGCGGACGTGGACACCGGCACGCTGCGCGGCGACCTGGTCGAACTGGCCACCCAGATGCTCGACATCTACGCGGGCGACGCCAGCCGCGTCGCGCTCAGGCTCGGGCTCGAGGCCGCCGCCATCCCGGGGGTGGCCGAGCACTACGCGCAGATGCGGCACGCGCAGGTCCTGGCGGCGCGGGATATCGTGCGCCGCGGCATCGACCGCGGCGAGCTCGCGCCGGACACCTCGGTCACGCTGCTGCTGGACACCCTCATCGGCGGGGCCATGATGCACGCCATGGTCACGCCGGACGACCGCCGGGCCGATCTGGCCCGCAGCACCGGGGCCTACGCGGACCAGTTGGTCAGCTTCCTGCTCCGCGCCGTCACCCCGGCCTGACGGCCTCGCGCCCGGGCCTGCGTTTATAGATCCCGGGCCGCCCGGGACATATGTCCCGTGACAGCGGGACCGTAAGGCACCATCGTAGATATGTGGCTGTGGACGTCCCGGTGAACGTGCGGCCAGCCCGGTGGCCGACGGTGGCCGGGCTGTCGTGGGCTGCCGCCGCGCTCACGGCCGTCCTGGCGATCGGCGGGTTTGTGCTGGCGGTGCTCGGCCCCGACGTGTCCATCTTCCTGCTGCCTGCCCCGCTGGCCTACGCCTGGATGGGGTGCGTGCTGCTGGCCCGGCGGCCCGGTCACCCGATGGGCCCGCTGCTCTGCCTGATCGGGCTGGCGGACGCATTCGCCACGGTGCCCTATACCTACGTGCGGTACGCCCTGGTGCACGCGCCCGGTTCGCTGCCGTTCTCGACCGCGGCGCTGTGGATCAACAACTGGGCCTACGCGCCCGCCACCAGCCTGGGCGGCATGGTCCTGCTGCTGGTCTTCCCGGAGGGCAGGCTGCTGTCGCGGCGGTTCCGGCCCGCGCTGTGGGCCGCGCTGGCGTTCATCCCGCTGGCCATCGCCGGTTTCGCCTTCTACCCGCAGGACCTGGGCCCGCTGTTCGGCCACCGGCACAACCCGTACGTCATCCCCCGGCTCGATTGGCTCTTCGAGACGTGCGCGGTCCTGGCCATCGTGTGCGCTGTCGTCGCGGCGGCGGGCGCGGCGGCGAGTCTGACACTGCGCTGGCGCCGGGCCGACCGGGTCGGACGCCAGCAGCTCAAGTGGCTGCTGGCCACGCTGCCGTTCACCATTGCCTCGCTGGTCGCCACCCTGGTCTTCCCGGGCACGTGGAGCCTGGCCCTGGCGCTGCCGGCCGGCATCCTGATGCCCATCGCCATCGGGATCGCGGTCCTGCGGTACCGGCTCTACGAGATCGACATCCTGCTGAACCGGGCCGTGCTGTACGGCATGCTGACCGCGGGGATGGCCGGGGTCTACCTGGCCGTGGTCGTGGCCGCCCAGTCGTTGCGTTCGGTCTTCGGCTTGAGGGGCAGCAACCTGGCCGTGCAGATCATCGCGACCGTGCTCGCCGCCGGTGCACTGTGGCCGCTGCACGACCGGGTGCAGCGCCGGGTGGACCGGCTGTTCTACGGCGACCGGGGCGTGCCTTACGAGGCCCTGGCCCGGCTCGGCCGCCGGATCGAGGAAGCGGCCGACACCGAATCCGCCCTCAGCTCGGTGGTCAAGACCATCGCGGACAGCCTGCGGCTGCCGTACGCGGCCCTCGAGCTGCGGCTCGGCGACGGGTGGAGCCCGGCCGCCGCGTATGGCGAGGTCCCGGCCCAGGTGGTCGCGTTCCCGCTGACCTTCCAGCGGGAGACCGTCGGGCGGCTCCTGGTGGGCACGCGGTCGCGCGGCGAGCAGCTTGGTCCCGACGACGAGCGGCTGCTGGCCGACCTGGCCCGGCAGGCCGGCCCGGCGGCCCACGCGGTGTCGCTGCGGCGAGCGCTGGACGTGTCCCGGGCGGGCCTGGTCACCGCGCGGGAAGAGGAGCGGCGCCGGCTGCGCCGCGACCTGCACGACGGGCTTGGCCCCACGCTGGCTGGCCTCACCCTGGGCCTGGACACGGCCCGGGCGCGGTCGGCGAGCCAGCCTGAACTGCAGGAACTGCTGGGCAAGCTCAAAGCGGAGACGCAGCGGGCGGTGGCCGACGTGCGCCGTATCGTCTACGGCCTGCGGCCGCCCACGCTCGATGAGTTCGGCCTGGTCGGGTCGCTGCGCGAGGAGGTCGGACGGCTGCAGTACGAGGCCCCCTCGCTCACCGTCAGCCTGGACGCTTCCGCCGACGACCTGGCCGACCTGCCCGCGGCGGTCGAGGTGGCCTGCTACCGGATCGTGACCGAGGCACTGACCAACGTCACGAGGCACGCGCATGCCACCCAGTGCTCGGTGCGCCTGCGGCTCAACCATGGCCTGGACATGAAGATCTGCGATGATGGCGTGGGCCTGCCGGAAGGCTGGCGGGCCGGCGTCGGCATCGCGTCGATGCGCGAGCGCGTCACCGAACTCGGCGGCGACCTGGTGATCGAGCCCAACCTTCCGCACGGAACCAGGATCAATGCCCACCTGCCAGGCCGGGAGCAAGAATGACCGAACCGATCCGGGTCCTGATCGCCGACGATCACCCGCTGTTCCGCGACGGCCTGACCGCCCTGCTGACCGACGGCACGGACACCGAGCTCACCGGGGCCGCCGCCAGCGGGACCGAGGCCGTCGAGCTGGCCAGGGAGACCCAGCCGGACGTGGTCATCATGGACCTGCACATGCCGGGGCTGAACGGCATCGAGGCCACCCGCCGCATCGTGGCGGACAGCCCGCACATCAAGGTGCTCGTGCTGACCATGTTCGACGACGACGACTCGATCTTCTCCGCGCTGCGCGCCGGCGCCCGCGGCTACCTGCTCAAGGGCGCGGACCAGGAGCAGATCCGCGCCGCCGTCCAGGCCGCCGCCAACGGCGAGATCATCTTCGGGACGCAGCTGGCCGCCCGCATGCTGGCCTACTTCACCACGCCCGCCAGCGCCCCGGCGCCCGTGTTCCCGCAGCTGACCGACCGGGAACGCGAGGTGCTCGACCTGGTCGCCCAGGGCCGGGCCAACCCGGTCATCGCGACCAGGCTGGGGCTGAGCCAGAAGACGGTGCGCAACCACGTCTCCAACATCTTGACCAAGCTGCAGGTCGCCGACCGCGCCCAGGCCATCGTCCAGGCCCGCGACGCCGGCCTGGGACACCAGTCCCGGGTCTAAGGGACATCCGGCGCCTTTCTCCCCGGCGGCGGTCCGTTTATTTCCCGGCCAAGTCGTGACGGCTGCCTCATGACGGCGGGACGCCCGGTCACCGAGTCTGTCTTCAATGGCTCGGCACGCTTGAGGAGAACCGGATCATGAGCACTGCGACCGCCTGCACCCTGATACCGCCGCAACTGACGGATTCCCCGGCCGACCCCACGGTCAGCGACCTGGTGGCCCGCGCTAAGGACGGTGACAGGCAGGCGTGGGACGCGCTGGTCGAGCGCTACGCCCCGCTCATCTGGTCGATCTGCCGCAGGCACCGGCTCAGCCAGGCCGACGCCGACGACGTGGCCCAGAGCGTCTGGCTGCGCCTGGTCGACCAGCTGGACCGGGTCCGCGATCCGGCCGCGCTGCCCGGCTGGCTGGCCACTACCGCCCGGCGGGAATGCCTGCGCGTGCTGGGCGCGACGCAGGGACCGCGCGCAACCATGTACGCGCTGGACGTGGAGAGCCTGCCCGACGAGCGGGCCGGCCTGGCCGACCAGGGCCTGCTCGCCGCCGAGCGCCATGCCGCGCTGCGTGAGGCGTTCGACCAGCTGCCGCCGAACGGCAAGCAGCTGATCTCCCTGCTCATCGCCGACCCGCCGCTGCCCTACGCCGACATCAGCGCCCGCCTGGGCATCCCGGTCGGCAGCATCGGCCCGAACCGCAGCCGCTACCTGGACAAGATGCGGCGGCACCCAGCGGTCGCCGCGCTGATCAACGCATAGTCCCGCCCCCGCGGGGCAGGGGACCGGGACCCTGCGAGCGGAGGCGGCCATGAAGGGCTACGTCGTAACGGTAAGCGCGGTCGCGGTGGTGGCCTCGTCGCTGGCCCTGGCCGCCCCGCAGGCGCGAGGCGCCGGCCTGGCCGCCGCGCCAGGCGGCGCCGCCCCGGATGGCCCGGGCGCCCAGTCTTACATGGGCACAGCCAGGAAAGACTGCTTCGGCACGGCCGCGAACACCGGGTCGAAGGCGTGGTACACGGTAGCGGACGGCGTGCTGTCCGACGTGTACAGCCCTACGATCGAGAACAGCAACGACGCGACCCTGCAGTACATCGTCACCGACGGCAAGAGCTTCACCGCCCTGCAGCAGCGGGACATGACCTACACGGTCAGCTCGCCGGATCCCAGCGGCATGGTGTGCGAGGTGACGAGCACCGACGCCGCGCACGGCTTCAAGCTGGTCACCGACTACCTCACCGACCCGAGCCGCGACAGCGTGGTCATGCGGACCCGCCTGCTGCCGCTGGCCGGGGCCTCGGCATCCGGCCTGAAGGTCTACGCCCGCTGGGACGCCACCATCGACAACACCGGCGGCGGGGGCGCCAAGAACCAGGGCGCCAACGACGCGAGGATCGACCCCGCCACCACCGCCCTGGTCGCCTCGGACACGCAGGCGCCTAGCGGCCCGTTCGCGGCGCAGGTCACCGGCGCGGTGCTGGCCAGCCGGCCGTTCAAGGCCGCGTCCAGCGGCTTCGCCGGCACGCCGAGCGACGGGCTGAGCCAGCTCGACGCGCACCACCGGCTCGTGAACCAGTATCAGACGGCGACCGACGGCAACGTGGTGCAGACCGCCGAGGTAGATACCGCTCCCGGTCGGCCGTTCACGCTGGCCCTCGGGTTCGGCGCCGACGCCGCGGCGGCGATCGGCGTCGCCCGGGCGAGTGCCACGCGACCGTTCGGCCCGATAATGGACGGTTACCTGAGCGGGTGGCGCGCCTATGACCGGACCCTCCGCCAGCCACCCGCCTCCCTTCCCGCTCGTACCCGCGCGATGTACTGGCTGTCGGCGAACGTGATCAAGGCGGACGAGGACAAGACCTACCCCGGCGCGTTCGTGGCCTCGCCCACCGATCCGTGGGGTCAGTCGGTACCCGCGGCGACCACCCATCCCGGGTGGACCTACCGCGAGATATTCGCCCGGGACAGCTACGAGACCTTCACCGGGCTGCTCGCCGACGGGGACCTATCCAGCGCCCGGGCCATGGTCCGGTACCTGTTCGACCGGACCCAGCAGGCCGACGGGAGCTTCCCGCGCAATTCGCTCATCGACGGGGCGGTCGCGCCGGACACGTTCGGGCTGTCCGAGATCGACCAGGACGCCTACCCGCTGCTGATGGCGTGGGAGGGCGGCTTCGCCGGGGACGTCGCGTTCTACCGTTCGCATGTTCGGCCTGCGGCCGACTTCGTGGTGAACCACGGCCCGGCGTTCGGAGTGGAACGCTGGGAGGAGCACCCTGGCTACTCCCCCTCCACCATCGCGGCGGAGATCGCCGGACTGGTCGCGGCGTCCCGGCTGGCTTTGGCGGCGGGTGACCCGGCGCGGGCTTCGCTGTATGCGGCCACGGCGGACGAGTATCAACGGAACGTGAAGAAGTGGACGGTGACCACGAATGGCCCGTACGGGACCGGGCGCTACTTCATCCGGCTGTCCGTGACGGGCCATCCGGACACGGCGGAGACCTACGACCTGGGGAACGGCAGCCTGCCAGCGGTCGACCAGCGTCGCGTCATCGACGCGGGCTTCCTGGAGCTGACCCGGCTGGGTGAGCTCCCGGCGTCCGATCCTGACGTGCTCCGTTCCCTGCGGGTAGTGGATTCCGTCATCGGGTCGCAGACCTCATCCGGGCCGGGATGGCACCGGTACGGCATCAAGGCCAGCGGCGCCACGGACGGGTACGGCGACTGCTACGTGCCCGATCCGACGTCGTGTTCCCCGTCGGGCGCCCCGTGGTTCCCGACCGCCAAGGGGTCCGGGCACCTGTGGCCGATTCTCGACGGCGAGCGGGCCGAGCAGGATCTGCAGACCGGCTCGGCTGGCGCCGCGGGGTCGCTGCTGCGGGCCATGCAATCCATGACGTCCGGGCTCGGGATGGTGCCCGAGCAGGCCTGGGAGGACCCGGCGGTGGCCGCGTCACCGTACGGTTCGGACCCGGCGACGGCATCCATCGGGTTCGCGAACGGCAAGCCGGCCAGCTCGGCGTCGCCGCTGATCTGGGCCCAGGCCCAGTACCTGCGGCTGGTCACGGACCTCGGGAGCGGATCGCTGGGCGACCAGCCCGGCATCGTCGCCGACCGCTACGTCCGGCACGCGCCGCCCGGGGTGCTGCCGGTCGCGGTGACAGCGACGGTCTCCGGGAGCCAGATCACGGTCAGCGGCACGGCCCGGGCCGGGAGCACGGTGGTGATCTCGGCGGGCCAGCCCACGGCATCGAGTGACACCAGCGTCGTCGTCAGCGCGGTCGCCGGCCCGGACGGGCACTTCCGTGCCACCGTGCCGCTGCATGGGGGGACCAACATCATCACGGCGGCAGGTTCGGATGGGGCGCACGCGACCGGGTGGGCTCAGGTGTCGATCACGTCCTGACCGACGCAGCGTGCGGGAACGGCTGGGGCCTGGCGGAGCGGCGGCCAGGCGTGGCTCGGCCGCCAGCTCGCGCCGCTTCGCCCTGCGCGGAACCACGGCGATGTAACTCTGTAGTGGTTCTGACCACGGCGATGTGACATCACCGTGGTTGGCGCGGGCACCTGGACGAGGCGCAAGGCGCGGATGGTGTCAGAGGATGCTGGGGCCGCGTCCGCCGTCTCAGCGGCGCGGCAGGCAGAGCGGGCGAGGCCGGTTGAGCCGGGAAAGGCGATGTGATCAGGCTCTCATCGGCGACGGCGGGTATCTACATAAGAAAGTGATATAAATAACTTATGGAAATTACCGGGGGGCTCGCCGGAAACCAGGGAGCGACGGCCGTGGGAACCGAGCGGGCCACGGCCGCGGGAACCGAGCGGGCGCTGGCGGCGGGGATCGCGGCCGGGGTGGAGCGGCTGATCGGGCTGCTCAGGTCGCTGAGCCCGGCGGACGGGCTGTCCGCGACCGCGGCCGCGACGCTAGCGACGCTGGAGCGGTCGGGGCCACGGCGGCTCACCGCGCTCGCCGTCCAGGGGGGCGTGACACAGCCGGCCATGACGCAGCTGATCGCGCGGCTGGAAGATACCGGGCTGGTCCGCCGGGAGGCGGACCCCGCCGACGGGCGGGTGGTCCAGGTGCGGCTGACCGACCAGGGCCGGGACACGCTGGCCCGGCGCCGGGCGGTGCGGGCCGAGCGGCTCGCGGTGATCCTGGACCGGATCAGCCCGCAGGACCGGGCGGCGCTCGGCGCGGCGCTGCCCGCCATCGACGCACTGGCCAGCGCGCAGCGCGACGTCACCCTGACCCACTGACAGGTACGGAGGAGAGCACACGTTGAGCAGCACCCATGCAGGTTCGGTCGCGAGCCCGTTCCGGCAGCCGAAAGCCGTCTTCGCCGTCGCGTTCGCCTGCGTCGTGTCGTTCATGGGCATCGGCCTGGTCGACCCGATCCTGCCGGCCATCTCGCACGAGCTGCACGCCTCGCCGAGCGAGGTGACGCTGCTGTTCACCAGCTACCTCGTGGTCACCGCGGTGGCCATGCTGATCACCAACTGGGTCTCCAGCCGGATCGGGGCCAAGAAGACGCTGATCGCGGGGCTGATCCTGATCGTCCTGTTCAGCGTGGCCGCCGCGGCCTCCCCCAGCATCAACGCGATCATCGGGTTCCGGGCCGGCTGGGGCGTAGGCAACGCGCTGTTCATCGCCACCTCCCTGGCCGTCATCGTCGCCTCGGCCAGCGGCGGCTTCGCCGGCGCGATCGTGCTCTACGAGACCGCGCTCGGCGTCGGCATCGCGATCGGCCCGCTGCTCGGCGGGACGCTGGGCGAGATCAGCTGGCGGGGCCCGTTCTACGGGGTGGCCGCCCTGATGGCCATCGCGCTGATCGCCACCATCGTGCTGGTCGAGCCCTTGCCGAAACCGGCCCACAAGACCGCCCTGTCCGCGCCGCTGCGCGCGCTGAAGCACCGCGGCCTGCTGACGATGTCGCTGACCGCGCTGTGCTACAACTGGGCCTTCTTCACCGTACTGGGCTACGCGCCGTTCCCGATGAACCTGAGCCCGATCGAGCTCGGCCTGGTCTTCACCGGCTGGGGCATCTTCGTCGCCCTGTTCGCCGTGTTCGGCGCGCCGCGGCTGCAGGCCAGCCTGGGCATCGCCAAGACGATGTACGCGAACCTGGCGGCGTTCGCGGTCGTGGTGCTGGTCATCGCGATCTGGACGACGGACCGCGCGGTGCTGATCCCGGCCGTGATCATCTCCGGCATCTTCATCGGGGTGAACAACACGGTCACCACCCAGGCGGTGATGACCGTCTCCCCGGTGGAGAAGCCGGTCGCGTCGGCGGCCTACGGCTTCGTCAGGTTCATCGGCGGCGGGCTCGCGCCGTACGCGGCCGGCCGGATGGTCCTGGCCGTCAACATCCACTTCCCGTTCTATATCGCGGTCGGCGCGATCCTGCTCGGAATCGGCATCCTGACCACCGCCCACGGCCTGCTCACCCAGGCCGAACGGATCCAGGCCGAGCAGGTCACCGGATCGCCCGCGGCCGAGCCGGCCAGCCCCGGCCTGGCCAGCCCCGGCCCGGTGGGCGCGCTCATCCCCGTCGACGCCAATGCCGAGCCGGCCAGGCCCGGCGCGCGCGTGATCCTGGCCGCGGTCGACTCCTCACCGGCCGGCGCACTCGTCACCGAGGCCGCGGGTGTGCTGGCGGCGGACCACGGCGGGGTGGTGCACGTGGTGCACACCCAGGAGGAGGCGACAGCGGGCGACGTGGCGATCGACGGCGAGAGCCTGGACGCGGCGCGGGCCGTGGTCCGGAACCACCTGGACCAGCTGGCCGCGCGCCACGTCCCGGCCGAGGGCCACATCCTGCTGCACGCGGCCGATCACGGCGCGGCCGGCCGGATGATCGCCGAGTACGCCAACACCATCGGAGCCAGCACGATCGTGGTCGGCGCGGCCACCCACCGCGGGCTGCCCGCGCTTATGGACGACAGCGCCACCCATGAGCTATCCCGGCTGGCTCGCAGCGACATCATGATCGTCAGCCCGGACGCGCCCGGCAGGCTGATCACCGCTGACGGCTATGACACGGCGGCACAGGCAGGGTGAGGTCGGCGGGCGGTCACCACGGGACCCCCAGGAGAGCGCCCTCGTGGGCGAGCAGCTGCTGCTTGCGTTCCACGCCGCCGGCGTAGCCTCGCATGCCGCCGTCCGAGCCGATGACCCGGTGACACGGACGGATGATGGCCAGCGGGTTGGCGCCGATCGCGGCGCCCAGCGCCTGGATCCGGTCGCGCGGGACGTCGAGCCGGGCGGCCAGCTGGCCGTAGGTGGTCGTCGTGCCGTACGGGACCGAGTCCAGGGCCTGCCAGATCCGCTGCTGGAATTCGGTGCCGCAGGGGGCGAGGTCGAGGCTGAAGACACGTCGCTCGCCCGCGAAGTACTCGGCGAGCTGGCGGGATACCTCGGCGAACGCCGCCGGGTCACGACGCCAGCCGTCCCGGACCGCGGGCGCAAAGCGCTGCCCGGCCATCGATACCGAGGTGAGCGTCACGCCGCCTGGCGTGGGGCGGCCGACGAGGAGCAGTTCACCTACCGGGCTTTCCATCGTGGTGTAGACGTTCATATCTCCACGCTATGAGCCCGCACGACCGTGGGCTGGCGGTTTTCGGACATCGCGATGACGGCATCGTGGCGATACGGGGGCAGTGACCTGGACCGTTCGGGATTATGAACCGGCGGATCGGGTCAGTCGGGCCGCGGCGAGTCCCGGAGCCGGTCCCGGCCGCGCCGCACCGTGTCCCGCAGGTCCTCGGCCAGGTTTTCCAGCGCCGGCAACGCCGCGAACAGCGCCGCCTGCTGACCGCCGGGCAGGCCGGACACCGATTCGGAGATCACCGCGCTCCGCTGGGCCGTGATCCGCTCGTAGGCGCCGCGGCCCTTCGGCGTGACCTCGACCCGGGCCGCGCGGAAATCATCGGGGTCGCGGAGCCGCTTGAGCAGGCCGTATTCATCGAGCTTGCCGATGACGCGGGAGAGCATCGTCGGGTTGATGCCCTCGAGCTCGGTGAGTTCGGCCAGGCTGAGCGGCCCGCGCGTGGTGGTGATGCCCAGTACCGAGGCTTGGGTCGGGGTCAGCCCTTCCTCCCGGGACGCGGCGTTGAGCTGCCGCGCGAGCTTCAGGACGACACGCCTCAGGCGGATGACCGCGTCACTGTCCATGCCCGGTACTCCAGGTTAAATTGCCTGCGAGCAAGCATTATAAGGTCACGCCGGCCCGGGTCGCGGCGACCAGTCGGTGGCGGTCAGTCGTGGCGGTCAGTCGGTGGCCAGGATGACGTCGGACGCCTTGATCACCGCGGTGACCTGCGAGCCCACGGACAGGCCGAGTTGCTGGACCGCCTCCACCGTGATCGAGGCCACCAGGCGGGTGCCGTTCGCGTCCAGTTCGACGTTGGAGATGGCCTCGCCGTTGTGGATGGCGGTGACGCGGGCGGGAATCTGGTTACGGGCGCTCAGCGGCATGGCCGTCACTCCTTGGTCGTGTGTATGACGTGGTAAGTGTGCTGCGACCATACGCTACCCACCGGCGCCGCGCCGGGAGCCATGCGGTGCGCGGGCGGCGGAGTCAGGCGAGGCAGGTGGCGGGGGTGCCCCGCCAATGCAGGAGCGCGGCCAACAGGCCGCTACCTGTCTGGAGGAGCGGACGGACCGGGCTGATACGGTCCGGACGAGATGTTCCGGGTGCGCGTGGAGTGGCGCGGGTAGCGTGGATTCGCTCACCAGTACGGAGGTCTCCATCGTTTACGTGGTTGATTCGGGCTTCGTGGTTGATTTGGGGGTCTACAGTGCACCAAATCAACCGCATAACCCCGATCAACCACGATCTTTTCCGATCGGGGATCTCACGGCACGCATCGGCACCAGGGGGCGCACAGGCATCGCCGCGCGCGCGAAGAGGTATCGCGGCGGGGACG